>Ga0182036_10000191_pt1 | contig 27203 bp, 22 predicted proteins | sample sta12Cox44000080_FD_125966 | JGI IMG/M metagenome (GOLD analysis project Ga0182036, IMG submission 125966) | Lab enrichment of tropical soil microbial communities from Luquillo Experimental Forest, Puerto Rico - statoxic.12C.oxic.44.000.080 | ecosystem: Environmental > Terrestrial > Soil >...
GACCTTCGGCCAGTTGAGCCATCATGCTCGCCGGGCCTTGCGCCGGATGCGCCAACGTCCCGCCCTGGTGTGCGCCTTTTGGGAACAGGCCGAACTGTTCCCGTTGTAACTATATTATGTGAACCTCAATAGGTCCTGATAGAGGTTACTCGGACCTGAGACCGACGAATATCCGTCAGCCTCAGGTACAGTCTGCAAATTAGACTTAGGTTAGGCTGCCAGCTTTTCGCCAAGGAATTCCTTGGCGTTCTTAACGGCGGAATCCCATTTTGTTAGTTGCTCAGGAGTCAGGAAATTTACTACCCTTTCGCGAATCTCGTCTCGGTGTTGCGCGATCGCCTTCAGCATGTCGGCCTTGGATGCATTCGGATTTGCAGCCCTGTAGGCCAGGACTTTCTCTCTTGCCTGCTCCATGAATCCTCGTAGTTTGTTCTTTTGATCTTCCGTAAGGTTGAGGTCAGCGCCAAATTTCTTGAGTTCATCCGCTACTTGTTCGCGCTGGTCAGTTGTCAAAGGCATGGCTTTTCTCCTCCTCGAAACTGATTGGAAGCAATCGTTGTTTCGGTTGACAGATCAACTGGTTTGAAGTGTCTTGCAGCTCTGACGAGGGGGCAACTACTCCACCCCTAAGCTACGTCCGCGATCTGCTGCTGTCAAGTTAAGGATGTGTGAATCGACTGCTCGTGCACTCCTGGGCCGTCGAATGGAATCCGAAGGCTCATTTCGCGTACGGTGTACGCATCAAGAACCCCTGGTCGCCCGTTGCACGAGCTTCCTTGCCATCGCTACATGTGGCCATCTGTGCCGGAAACTCCGCCCAATTCCGTCGACAACTGTGTACCCAGTTGTCGGGCTGATGTGCAAGCGTGTGGTGGCTAAGGTCTCCACGAGTATGTCAACTTGGCGGTCAAGCTGTTTTGGTAATACTGCGGCGCGTTTGTCTCCAGGCTGGCGAAGCGCTGGCCGGCGGTATAGATGATGTAGAGGTCGCTGTCGGGACGGTAGTTCCAGCGCAGCCGGACGGTGCCAGTGACCGCCTGATTGTTTGCCGTGTTGACCTGCACCAGTGCAGTGAGCATCAGGAAGCGCGAAAACGAATAATTCGTTTGAAAACCACCAAAGAGGACGGAGAAATCGCCGCCCGGCACGGGCAATTGAAACTTGTTCCACTGCTGGCTGAAGTCGAACGAAAGGCGTTCACTGGCGCGATAGCTCCAACGCACGCGCGCTTCGTTCAAATTGCCGTTGTAGTACGAGCCGAAGCGCTCGAAGAAGCGCATGGTGAAGCGGCGGTTTAGCGGCGTCCCATAGGTGAGCTGATGGCGAGTCCAGTGATAGAGGCCTACGGGAATATAAACATTGCGCTAGATGTTAAACGGTTCTGTCAGACGCTGCGTGAAGACATCCACAATGTCGTCGTCGCTATAGGATCCATTGTGGAACTCAATACGAAATGTGCCTTGCCACTCTTGTGTCTGCAGGACGTGCTTGGTGTCTGGGGCATGGAAGAGAAAGGCCTCAAACTGGATTTCACGCACACCCGGAAGCTTAGGCCGCGTCTTAATCGTGGCATCAATGTAGTTGCAAAGGCAGTCGTTGCGTTCGAGAAACCCGACTTCTGGATTGAAGTTTGGTCCCACCGTCCGATGCTGCGCGAATAGCTCCAGCCAGTTGGTTTTGTAGTTCAGACCCGCTCCCCAATTCGATTGTCCCGACGATATCCCCGCCGTTCTAGTTTCGGCTGCGTAAGCGGTGGCGACGAGGTTGCGCCAGAAAAGCAAGCGTGTATCGACACCGTAAGCCTGGTTGTAACTGTCGGTAAGACTGCTGGAGGTCTTGTCGATCGCCATGGCTCCGATGTAAGAACCTGCCCACAACGAGCGTTTCACGCGACCAACAAGATAATTTGCCGAAGGATTAGGTCCGGACTCGCGGGTGTCGACATCCATCACGCCCAGCTCGAAATTGCCGAGTGATCGGGTGACCTTGCCGCCGGCATTGACGGGTACTTCCTGTCCAGTAACCGGGTCGATGCCGATCTGGCGGCTGAAAAAGAGGAGATCCCCACTATCGCCGCCGAGTGGGAAGTTGAAGGTGCCGGCATTTTCGAGAAAGAACTGACGCTTCTCCGGATAGTACAAAGGGTAGGGTGTTAGGTTGAAGTTCTGAAGATCGACTTGTGTGTCGGCAAAGTCGGTGTTGACTGTGACGTTGGCCACCAGGTTGGAGCGCAAGCCGACTTTGGCATCAACACCAGCCGTGCATAAGCAACTCCAACCGGGAGTCAGGCCTGTACCGGCGACACTCTCAGGCAGGCGCTGGAAGCCTAGTAGGCCGTAGGGCTTGATGACAAAGAGCCGGCCGCTTCCAATTTCGGAGATGCCATGTAACTCTCCGGCCTGACTGATGCGCGTCATTCCGTTCACACGCTGCCATCCCGACCAGAGATCCTCTTCATTTTTCCGGCGAATGAAACGCTTGAAATTGATTCCCCAGATTACGTCGCTCGACTTCATAAAATTGAGAGTCGAGAAGGGGATGGCAACGGTCGCAGTCCAACCGTTTTCGCCGATCCGTGCCTCCGAGGTCCAAATGCCATCCCATCCGGAGTCTCCGTCGTCGTCGCTGTCGCCTTTTTGCTCTTCGGTGATCAAGGCGTCGCGTTGTGTCCCCAGCGGCGTGATCTGAAAAACGTAAGCGTTGCGGCGGTCATGAGCAGAGTCGATGACAATTTCGAAATAGTCATCAAGATGCTGGGTGGCATCACGGCGAAGTTCAGTTGCGACGATGCCCTTTGGGTTGGAGTCGTAACAGATGATTCCGAAGTAAACATAGTGCTTTGTGTACAGAATTCGTACCTCGGTTCGTTCCGTTGGTTGCTGTCCTTCATACGGTTCGCGCTGCAGGAAGTTGCTGATGGGTCTAGCCTGTTGCCAGAGCGGATCGTCCAGCGTGCCATCGAGCTTTGGCGCTCGATCGACCCGGCTTGCGAAGGATGTGCGCGGTTCTCTACGGACCGTCGACTCAGGTGAGGTCTGCGGCGAATCCGGTGTCTGGCTGAGCAGAGTGGATGAGAAGACGGCCAGATAAAGAGCAATCAGTATTCGGCCGGTCTGCAGCCGCAGAAAATTTCGGGTAGTAGAGGCTCTTTCAACCCGTTTTCTGAAACACGCAAAAGAAGGGATACCTAGATTGAAACTTGGCGTGTCGTATGCAGCCTCACGAAACGTTTCCCCGTAGAAACAGACCAATGACTCCCGCTGCCCCGATCAACCAAGGCTCAGGGATCTTCTTTGTTAGTGTGAGTACGACAAACACTACCACGGCGATGACCACCGTAGGAAGATCAACCAGTGACCGCCGTGCCAGGACGAACGCCGCGCCCGCGATCGCTCCGACCGCCGCGGCCGTTACGCCTTTCACGAAAGCCTTTACTTGAGGATTGGTCGCGAAGCGCCGATAATACGGCGCCGCCAGCAGCACGAAGAAGTATGGCGGCGCGAAGACCGCGAACGCCGCGGCGATCGCTCCCAACAATCCAGCCACTAAATACCCGATGAATCCCGCGGTGATTACGATCGGCCCCGGAGTGATCATTGCCACTGCGACGGCATCTACAAATTGCCTTTCGTTGAGCCAGTGAAATCGCCCAACCACTCCACCATAGAGAAACGGAACAATTGCTAGGCCACTCCCGAAGACGAATGCTCCCGCCTTCACGAAGAACAGGAAGAGCGTGCCAATCGTCCCCAGAGTAGCTACGCCGTGCACCCCCGTGGTGAGTTGCCCAAAACTTACTGGGAGCAATCCAGCTGAAGCCAATGACTTTGCCTTGGGAGGCGCCTTGATAAGCATCACCACAATCCCGCATATGACGAAGAGCCAGACAATCTCTGACTCTTTCCATGCCGTCGTAATCGCCATCGCGGCGAATACAATCCATAGCATCCAGGCCTGACCCAGCGTTGTGCGTACCAGCTTGACGGCGCCCCGGGCGATGATCGCGATAACTGCCGCACCCACTCCGTAGAACACACCTTGGATCCAGGGAAGGCTGCCGAACCGCACGTACAAGGCCGCCAGCAGCACTACCATCAGAAATGACGGCAAAATGAAGGCAATGCCGGTCAGCGTTCCACCCAATACACCGGCTCGAATCCATCCCAGATAGATTGCAAGCTGCGCTGCCAGGGGTCCGGGAGAAAGCTGACAGAATGCGAGACCCTGCAGGTAATCGTCTTTGGAGAACCAGCTCCGCTCCTCTACCAGATCTTTTTGCATGTAGCCGACGAGCGCGATGGGTCCGCCGAAGCCAAACGTTCCCAGGCGAAGAAAGTACGCAATTAATTCGCGCATCTCAAAGCCACGCACAGTTTCCTGCGCTTCGGATTCAACGGGCGCGGAATGGGTCGGCGGCTTCATTCCAGAGTTAATGACCTAACTGATCGAGAGTGGCTTTGAATCCAGTTGCCAGGTCGTCGGCCTTGCCCTGTCCCCAGTAATGCAGGAAAATTACCGCCGGCTGCGTACCGATCATGTGGTTATGTATCGCGACCACGTCCAGCCCATGCGAGCGCAAAGCCTTCAGCACAGGGGTGACTTCATTTCCAAGCATGGCAACATCGCCCGCAATTGCAGCATTCTCGTTGGTCCCGTAGAACGCAGCCCAAGTGTTCAGTCCCATTCGGGCGTTGATCGTTGCCCCCATGTCTTTCAGCTTAAGATCGTCGCGTCCAATCGTGATCTTGTAGACCGCTCCGCTTTGCTCCCCCTCATGGCCAACAATCTTCGCGATTTTCGGGGTGTCGAGAGTGGTTGCTGGGCTCGACGCCGGCTTTGCCGCGGGCTGCGAGACTCCCTTTCCGATCAGGTCAAGAGCGGGTTTGATTTGCTTCGCCAGATCGGCGGGCTTTCCGTGCCCATGCGCATGCATGTAGTAAATCCGCGGTTCTTCCCAAAAGAAGTGGTTGTGCAGCGCTGTTACCTCGAGGCCGTTGTCGAGCAGGGCCGACATGACCGGATTAACCTCTTCCTGCAGCAGCACGAGATCCCCCGTCATGACGTCTTCGCCACCGTCGCCTTTTGTCATGGCGAACCAGCCGCCGAACCCGAACGGTGTTGGCAAGGCTACCTTGTTCACGGTGACGTGAAGATCGTTGCGCGGCACGTTCACCTTCAGCACGCTCGCTTTGTAATCGCCTGATTTGCCGGTGATATCCAGAACCTGCTGGTATTCAGGAGGAATCTCCTGCGCCCACAGCACAAGGACGGGTGAAACTGAGGCGATCATTAGGATCGCCGCCCCAATTGTCGTACAACCTTTCATACAACCTCCAACCATTTCGAACTAAGTCGTCGGCGCGCCTCTATTGAGCAGGAGAAGTAGGCTCCATAACGCGTAAAATCGGCCGACCATCGATGTTTTCCAAGGGAAAGTAAACTAAATGAGTTTTTGGATCTACGCATACTGTGTGCGCCCTCGGCATAAAGAAGTGGCCCACTGCCTCTAGTTGCTTGCCTTTCTCCCGATACACCCAGACATTCCCCGACTCGGCGGAAACGTACAGTTGCTTCAGCCCGGGATCAAACGCCAGAACATCAGGATCATCGCCTACGGGATATGTCGCCAGCGTCTTCATACTGTTTAGGTCAATGAGAGCGAGAGTGTGGTTGCTTGCGCCCGCAACGAATGCCAGGCGATTATCGGTGTCGAGTGCAATTCCGTGTGGCTCTCGCAAGCCCGGGACTGGGTAACGGCCAAGGATCTCCAATTTGACTGGATCAATAACAACCAATTCGTTCTTCTCGTGGACCGCCACCAGGATGCGCGCCACCGTGGGGTCGAACACTGTGTTGCCTGCGCCGCCTCCGAGATCGATCTTTTTGAGCAGCTTGTAGGTTTGTGTGTCGATCACAGCATCGGTGTTGCCATGTTCGTCGGATACGAACACTCTCTTCGGGCCCGGCGCATACGCCAGACCGTCGGGATAGGTGATAGGTCCGACGCTCGCAACCGTACGAAACGTTTGGGTATCAACCACGGCCACCTCGCGATTACCCGTCGCCGACGCGAAGACGCGTTGCTCTTCAGGCACCGCCCAAACGCCATGTACCCGCGGGAAACCCGCGAGGTCGGCCAAGACCTTTCGCGCCGCGGTATCAAATACCACGATGCGGTCCGCATTCATATGCGCAATGTAAAGGCGGCCAGTAGTGGTATCGAGGCTTTGATAGTCAAAGCGAACAGCCGGGCCGGGCAGTGGAACGTCGGCAACCGTTTTCAGCGGCGACGTGTTGCCGGTATTCGTTTTCGTCTGGGGGGAAAGATACGAGCATAACAGCAGCATCGTAAGGGCGCGGAGAACAATGTTCAGACATCTTCGGAGATTCATACCGTGCCTCCATCTGAGGGTGAAACCGCAAGCTATAGTCGAAGGCGGCGCCCTCACTCCTCACCGTTTTCAGGCTGGGAGCTGCAATACTGTCCCAACTTCTTCGCGTATAGCCTTTTCGTAAACGAGTGCCGTTGCAGCAACATCCTGTAATGCAATTCCAGTGCTATCGAAGACAATGACTTCTTCCTCCGATTCCCGACCAGGCTTCCGGTTAGCAACAATCTCCCCCAACTCAGCATGGACATCTTCCGTTTTCACAACACCGGCGGCTAGGGCGTGGTGTAAATCACCCATACCTGCGCATTGTTCGATAACGTCACAGACAATCTTGCTGCGCGCCATAACTGCGGCGTGGATCTCTTGCTTGTGAGGGTTATCGGCGCCTATAGCAGCGATGAAAAGCCCGGGGTGAACATCGCCTTCACCAACGAAAGCCTCATGGGAAGTCGTGCACGTGACGCAGACATCACTGCGGCGAATACAGTCTGCCAAATCATTCGACGCGGTGATTGGCGTGTTCAGCTCGGCGCTAAGCTCATTTGCGAATACCGATGCTTGCCGCGGGTTCTTGTCGTAGGCGAACCCCGTCCTAAGTTGAAACATTCGAGCGAGCGCAGCGACTTGGGCGCGACCTTGTGTTCCACACCCGCAAATGGTAATCACCCTAGATTCGGGCCGCGCGAGATATTTGGCCGCCACAGCGGTCGCGGCAGCGGTTCGCTGCGCGGTAATGTCACGCGAGTCAACGATCGCGAGCGGAGCACCTTTATCCGCATCGCAGAGGAGAACGAGTCCTTGAATCGTCGGTAACGCGAAGCGTGCAAGGTTTTCCGGAAAATTCGCATTGACCTTGGCAGCGAAGTAATTTTTGGAAAGCGAAAGAACTCCAGCCTTGACGTGAAAGCTGCCAGTCGAAACATGAAGGCTGAGGACCGCTGGCGGAAGCGTCTTACCCTCACCTTGAAGACGAAACGCATGCTCAACGGCAGCGGTGCATTCGTCGATCGTCAGCAGCGCCCTTACGTCGTGAGATGAGAGAAACAACACTTTCTCTGAGTTCATGCGACTAGACCTGCCAAAGATGAGCGCTGGAACAACAGTTCACTCAAGTTGCTGCCGGACGCAACTTCAATCGGCTGGATGCCGCAACGAAAGATCCGAGCAGAATGCGGACCTTTCAGCGTCACATCGTCACTTTCAACCCGCAGAATAGAACCTTCGCGAAGGCCAACGACAGGTTCCTCATTCTCCTCCAAAAATTGAAGGATCCGTTGTTCCTGCGTCTCTCCCATGTGGGTTGAGGCAGGATCTGGATCAAGGTAGTGAGGGCTAATCTGAAACGGGACAAGGCTCAGGGCTTCAAAGCTTGAGGGCTGGATGACCGGCATGTCCTTCGTCGTTTTCAGGCTGGGACACGCAATAATTGATCCAGCGCTAGAACCTATGTAAGGCGTACCGGCTCGAACAGCTCTCCGAATCGGCTCGATCATTTGGTTCCGTTGCAGTTCGTATAGCAATCTGAACGTGTTGCCGCCGCCGATGAAGATGATTTGCGCTTGCTCGATTGCGCGTGAAGGGTTGGAAACGTCATGCACCGACCGGAACGCGAGCTCCAATTTGCGGAAGCGGTTTTCCGCTTGTTCGCAGTATGCCCGACGATCGTGAAGGGCATATGGAATGAACACAACGCGAGCTCGCTCGCCGATGAAATCCCTGATCTCTACCTCAGCATGGTCGAGGTATCCGCTGCCATGCAAAGTCGAGTTGCTGATCAACAGCAGACGTGACATAGGGACTTCCTCAAAGAGTCGTTAGTAAGCGCTGTACAGTCCCTCGATTAATTGCATTCCTCGCCGCCGCAGCTCATCGTCGCCAACGTCCTGCTTCGCCCATCCCACCAACACACGATCTAAACCCACGCCTTCTGCGCGGCCGAACTTTTCATCCTCCAAATCGGCGTCATGAACGATCTGGGCAATTGCCTGGACCTTGGTATCGCGAATACGAAACTCTCTGCACAGAGTTTCGAAAGTGCAATCGTCGCCACGATGTCCGAAGCCGCCGCTCTGGAACATGTCAAAAGGCACCGCCGTCGGATAGCGCGAGGCGTCGGTATCGAAGACAAACTTGGCGTTCTTGTCGATGAAGCGGGTGATCAGCCATGCCGAAGAAACGCGATCGATCCCAGGGCGGGGTCGCGTGATCCAGGTCCGGTTAAGATATTCCTTCCTGACACGCTGCGCCTGCCGCTGCGACTCCAAGGTTGGATTTTCGACTCTTTCGACCTGGGCTAACAGAGCTTCCACTCGACTGCGCAATGGACTGTTGAAGAAATCGATGACTGAAACCTCTGCAAAGCGTTTTCGGATGCGCCCCAAAGCACCTGCCGGTCGTGTGCGAGACTTCAGCAGTTTCTTTAGTTCGGACTGCAATTGCTCATAATCTTTCGAGCGGGCATCAACAAACCGACGCCGTAATTCGACATCCGGACAGTCGTCAACGGACTGAACGTGCAGGACTGAGGCCTGCCCCTTGTACTTGCGAATCACTGCCGCTAACCACTCAAGGTGCTCCAACGTGTGCGGGGTATTTGGAAGAAGGTGCCCGCCGCTTTGCAGCGGCAGCGCTCCGTAACGCTTCAGCTTCCTCCAAACTTCTACACGTTCGCTCGCCTGCTTGGCCGGCAGGTTGAAGATCAGCAGAATCCAACTTACACTGTCGTCTGTTACAGACATGTCAGTAGATGTTATATCTGTAACCAAACATAGGGCAAGCACAAAACGTGACTTATCGTTGAGCAGGCCTCATGTTGTTGCTACAAGTTCACATCACGTTGACAAATCTGTGACAACCGCCGGGCCACTCGCTTCTATTTTCCATGCAACAAACCATTGAAGACCTCCGCGCGAAGAATTGCGAATTCTATGTATAGCTACTCCCCCAAGGAGAAACGGAGGAGACTTCCAACCACCCCCCAACGATGACAAAGTAAGGAGCACGCCAATGAGAAAAGACAAGAAATTGAGATTGCTAATAGCCGGACTTACAGCGATTGTGGCTGCCTTGCTGCTTCTTAGCGCTGGTGCGGCCTACGCTCAGGACAAGTTAAATGCCAAATTGTCGACAGTAAGCGCAGTTTCGTCCACCGTTCCCAGCAACGGCGACATTAACCCATATGGAGTATTTGCAGTTCCCAGAACCATTGGACGGCTGAACAAAGGCTCCATTCTGATAAGCAACTTTAACGCCAGCAACAATTTCCAGGGCACAGGAACAACCATCGTACAGATCTCACCGACCGGAAACTTCAGTCTGTTTGCTCAAATCGATCCAACTTCACTGCCGGGTCCGTGTCCGGGAGGAGTTGGCCTGACGACTGCTCTGGTGGTATTACGCAGCGGCTGGGTGATTGTCGGCAGTTTGCCAACGTCGGACGGGGGAATTCGAGGGAAGTCGCCGGAATCAGATGGTCGCCGCAGCGAAGCTCCGTGCGATCAAAGTCGATCGCAACGTCGCCTAATACGGTCGTCCCTTTCGATCTCATGGGGCAAACGTAAGACTGCCGACGGCCTCAATGTGTCATCGAAATGTCAAATTCTCGTCACATTCCGTCAGCATGATTTGCAATTTCTCGAGCCTTCAATACGCGCTTCCACTTGTTCCAAGACCCCTCGCGAGCGAGTCGGGGCGACTTTCGCGATTTTCGTTGCAATGAGAATAGCCGGCCCTGGAGCAGATTTAAGACGCTGCCAAGAGAGTGGCACTGCCTGGCGAGCTGACACTGGATAATCTATTGCCTAACTTACATTCGCTCACATTTTAAGTGACAGCTTGTTTCGTAAAACTAATTTGACAACGAATCATCCTGGATGTGGTGACATAACAACATCTCTCCTACTTAGAGCGACGCTGTTAAGAACCGAGGGAAATCCAGAAGATACATGTCATAAGACTCCAACTACTCAGTCGGCCAATATCACAAAACGTTCATGCTCTTCCTACATTCCGATGACAACGTGAAATGACCTGCGCCTCATGCTGGTAAAAAGCCGCGAGAGGTGCAGAGATGAGGCAAAGACATCTGATCTTGTACGTGACAGTTATGGTTTTATCAATCGGCCTGAGGTCTCAAGATCGCAGCCCAAGAAATGTAAGAAGTAAGGATCCTCCAGTGACAGCAGTAACTGGTGAAAGCTGGCTCAATCACCTCCACAGGTCATTCGGAGAAACCAGCATGGGAAAGACATGGCATCTAGGCCCTGCTGCACCGGAGCCGAACCCGGACGTCCAAATCGGGCGACCGCCATTGCTAGCCAACGCAGGAATGCGCAAGGTCAGCATTCACGGCTCGGACTTGTATCGCCTGAATTGCCAAGCATGTCATGGAGAATCCGGCGAAGGTGCTCCTCCAGAAATCAATTCCGTCATCGGTCCTGTGCGAGCAACCTCTTTGGATGCGGTGATCGCGCGTATGAAGAGCACTGGTGCCCAGATCAGTCAGGCTGAGGCAACGAAGATGGTGCAACAGTCTCGGAATGCGCTAATGCAACGTCTCCACGATGGCGGCGAAAATATGCCGGCTTTTCAGCACTTGAACGAAGCAGAGATTCATTCTCTCCTGGCGTATCTCAAACAGCTCTCCGGAATACCTGGAGCCGAAAACGAGCAGACGGGAGTCAAAGAATCGCCGCACCGAATTGGCGAGCACATTGTGAAGTCTACCTGCCATACGTGCCACAGCGCAGTAGGCCCCAACCCGACCCCACAAGAACTCATGGACGGTGCGATCCCGCCGCTCAGTACGCTTCTTAGACGGGTAAGTGAAGTAGAATTGAATCGAAAAGTGACCCGCGGAGCGCCGATCATCATGGGTACGCCGCCGATGGTATATCGCGGCAGGATGCCAGTCTTTGACTACCTGACTCCGCAAGAAGCGGATGACGTTTATCGGTATCTCGCCACGTACCCTCCTTCCGAGTCAGAGGGACGCGACCCAGCCATCGAGTTATCCACGCAAAACCACTTCAATTCAGCAGCCCCTTCAGCCCAAGCCAGTGACAGTAAGGGGCGATTAATAGCTAGCGCGGAGACACGGTCGCTACAGGAGGCCGCGAAAAGCAATGTGAGAGCGGCCTTCCTTCTAGCCGCTGTAGCCTTATTTGTATTTCTGCTTCTCGCCGGCGGGCTGGGTTTCACCATCTATGAGGTCAAGCGCCTTGCAGCGGAGAGCGAACATCGCAAAATGGTGGGAGCTCGTGCCTCCATCTTGAGCTTCCCAACGCCGCAGCGCGAACTGAACCCGACGGCGGCGAGAGCGCCCAAAGCCCGTCTCGGACAGGTTGGAAGATAAGTTGCAGAACCATCTTGCCTAGCAGCGCTACGTGTTCGCAACAGGAGAAGAATCAATGACGCACATTCATTCAACTTAAGCATTAGCTCGCTTATAGCGTTCAGGTTTCAAGACACGGAGCTCCGGGCGGCCCTGCACCAGAGTTCACTTCCTTACAAAAGAGTGGAGCGCTGCGCGTCCCACACAGATCGGACTAGCCTCGAAGCAATTGCCGCTCGGTTATTTTGTTACACACAGTTCGCAATCCGGTTACCCGGCTGTGACATCTCGCGGACCTTGTGCCAGCAGAATAATCCTGGGCGCACGGATCTGCAGTCGTTTACACCCATGCCATGATGAAATTCAAGTACTTGCGCCATCCCCTCCGCAGCGCACATGCTGCCAAGAGTCTGATCAGAGCACGCCTGGAAATGCGGAAGGTCGCGGCACAAGGCGATGAGCAATTCGGCAACGACCCGCATTATGACCCACGCGCCGTGGCCGTTGGATTCGCGTGCCGCCTCGACAAACAAAGCGATGACAAGCTGCTACTGGAGAGAATCCGCGCCGCTTACATCCGGTCGGTTCAGCAGCAGCAACTTGCCTCGCCAACATACGTTGCCACGCCGTGGTGGGAGGAAATTCGGCAGCGCAGCTTGGGCACTGTAAAGGAAGCGCTGCTCAACCGTAACATCACCGCATTACAGGGAATGTATGGCAACTTCTTACGGGATCCTTGTTCCACAGGATTGGTCAGCGTGCCGTACGGAATGACGGACGCCTACTTTCGAGCAAACATCAAAGAGGTTCATCGCCGTTACTATTTGACCGATGTCTTACGCCGCGTTGCGTATTGGAAGCAACAAACCGCGGGACGCTTTCCGCTGAGCGCTTTGGCCGCCGCCGAGATCGGGAATCCATTCGGCGTAATGATTGAGAAAACCCTTATAGAAGCGGGTGCCCCCTTTCGACACTATTGCGCGCAGAGAATAGGCAGTCTGCTTTCCTCAGCTACCAACACGGTTGCGGAACTCGGAGGCGGCTTCGGCGGTATGGCGTACTATCTGCTTCGCGACCGGCCGGCAACCAGATATCTCGGGTTTGACGTTCCGGAAAGCGTCGCTTTGACTTCCTACTACTTGATCAAGGCTTTTCCTCGTTTGAAATTTTTGCTCTACGGTGAAGCGGATGTAACGCCGCAAGCGATTATGCAGGCCGACGTAACATTATTGCCCCTGTTCGAGTTGGAAAAGCTGCCCACAGGAAGTGTTGACCTTACTTTCAGTTCGCATTCAATATGCGATGTCGTCCCAACTTTGTTGTCTGATTATCTGGACAATATCGCGCGCATAACGCGCAAACAGTTCTTGTGCATTGGCGTGGACGGTGGAGAGGGGTCGGCAGCCAGACTCATTGGCAAGCATCTATCGTTCCGCGTTAGTAAGAGGCGACTGTCGGGATGGCACGCGCACAAAGTTCGGGCAGCTACTGAGGTGGAGTGTCTGTATAGCCTTGCCTGCGATCGAAGCAATGGGTGAAAGCTGCCGAGCCGTTCAACATTAGCCGGCTCACCCTTCGCGAATTCTATATGTCGATTATCCAGCAAACGCGAGAGTTACTCAAACTTCTGGTATTCGGAAATACATTACTTCCCCAAGAATTCACTCTGGGTATGGTGGATCCCCAAGCGGAGATCTCCGTCTGGTTGCATGGCGCTGGCGAGCCTTTGGATGTCACTCGCCGCCACTCTACCGTGTGTTCGGATCCCTTCACCCTTTGCGTGAGCTTTGCCGTCGGATGCCAGCCTGATGCGAAGCGACTTAGGAGCTTATCACTCCATTATCGTGAGCGCAGCGGTGACAAGCGGTTGCTGGGTGAAATCGGCCTTAAGTACGCTGACTCCATTTCACTGCCAGGTATGGAGTTGCTCTTGTTCCGGGCCGGAAGTGCGAACAACTATTGCCTCCCACCGTTGCGATTGTGTGCCCATTATCTGATGCAAGCCTATTCGCAGTGGCGCAAACCCAATACATCGGGCCTAAGGATGTCATTTCTCGATCAACGGGCGGCGATCGTGACTTTCATACGCGCACATCCCGTCGCGCTCGTTAGTTCCGTTGACGCTTCTGGAGGAAACATTTTTCCAATGAATCTCATGGGCGAATTAGGTAACGGTCGATTCGCGTTCGCCCTGAAGGACTCCCGGAGGGCGGCACACCTTGTAGAACGTACCCGTCGGGTCGCATTGAGTAGCGTGCCTATCTCACAGGCAGCCCTGGCATTTCGGCTTGCCCTCAACCATTTCAAGGATTCCGTTGCCTGGGAGGAACTCCCGTTCGCGACAAGAGTCTCGATTGCGCTGAAGATTCCGGTTCCGGCGTTTACGCCCAGAGTCCGGGAGATGCTGGTCGAGAAAGTACACCCGATCGGCAGCCATACTTTATTCGTGGCGACTATGGTTCATGAAGAAATCTTGTCCAAGGTACCGGAACTCTGCGTTATCCACGGTTTCTATCAAGCCTGGCGGCTCAGGAAACACGGAGCCGAGTTACAAGCATCAGTTCGAAAAGACTCGCTCAACAAAGGACTGCGTGTCGAGAAGGAGTCCGGCCGATGTACAGCATAACGCCTGGTGCCCGTCATGGCGGATGAGCGCTCAAGATACCCGCGAAGAGGAACCGCGCGTTTCGATGCGACAGCAGAAATCTGGCGACTGATTCGACCGCATCGCACGGTGGTCACATTTGGACTGTTGCTGATGATCATCAACCGCATCTCGGGATTGGTCCTTCCTGCTTCAACAAAATACCTGGTTGACAACATCATCGGAAACCGACAACTCAAATGGTTGTTTCCGCTGGTCGGAACTCTCTTTGTGGCGACCGTCGTACAGGGGTTGAGTTCTTTCGCGTTGACGCGGACGATCTCGAAGACGGCCGAACAGCTGATCGCAGAACTGCGTCGCCGAGTACAGGAGCACATCGGCCGACTGCCGGTCTCGTTCTACGATGCGAACAAGTCCGGGGCGTTGGCTTCGCGCGTCATGAGCGATGTTGAAGGGGTACGGAACCTCGTCGGTGGCGGCTCGGTCGATTTTCTTGGCGGTCTCCTGACCTCGGTACTTGCCCTGATTATTCTCATCAGCATAAGCCCGCTGTTGACCGCTATCGCCTTTGTATCCTTACTTGCCTACGCTATCGGCATCAGGGAGGCGTTCCACTTTGTGCGGCCTGCCTTTCGCGAGCGCGCGAGAATTCAGTCTGAGGTAACCGGTCGTCTCACCGAGTCTCTCGGCGGAGTGCGAGTTGTGAAGGGCTACCACGCCGAAGAGCGCGAGCACGAAGTATTCAGTTCAGGAGTCGAGCGCCTTTTGCAGAATTCTCTCCGGACGTTAAAGGCAGTATCTGTGATCAGCCTCTCATCATCAGCCCTGTTAGGAACCGTCGGCGCCGCCATTATGTTGGTGGGGGCACAACAGATTCTGGTCGGCAAACTCACCGTGGGCGGCTTCTTCGCCTATGTCATTTTTCTTGGATATCTTGCCGGACTGCTGATGCAGGTGGTGGGTATCGGCACGCAGCTCACGGAAGCGATCTCTGGACTGGAACGCACTCGCGAGGTGCTGGCTGAAACGACTGAAACCGAAGATCCTGAGCGCACCATTATAATCGGCAAAATCGAAGGTAAAGTGCAGTTCCGAAACGTCACTTTCGCCTACGACAACCAGTTGCCGGTCCTGCACGGAATCTCCTTCCATGCCTCTCCGGGCACAGTCACCGCTTTCGTTGGATCGTCGGGTTCAGGCAAATCAACGATCATCAGTCTGATCGCCGGGTTCCACCGTCCGAACCAGGGAGGGATCTTCGTTGATGACATTGATCTTTCGAAGATCCGGTTGGAATCGTATCGCTCGCAACTTGGTATGGTTTTGCAGGAGTCGTTCCTCTTCGACGGCACCATCCGCGAGAATGTAGCATTTTCGAATCCCGACGCCGCGGAAACGGAGATCTTGCGCGCGTGCGCGATTGCACATGTGAACGAATTTGCAGAGAGGTACGGTCGGAAGTACGACACCATCATCGGCGAACGTGGGGTAAAGCTTTCAGGTGGACAGCGCCAGCGGTTATCGATCGCAAGGGCGATCTTGGCCAATCCCAGAATCCTGATCCTCGACGAAGCGACTTCGAGCCTCGATTCCGAATCGGAGGCGATGATCCAGGAAGGCCTTTCATACCTGATGAACAATCGGACAACGTTTGTTATCGCCCACCGATTGTCTACGATTCGGCGCGCGGACCAGATCCTGGTCGTCGAGCGGGGGCGAATCGTTGAGCTTGGGTCTCACCAATCACTGCTCGATTTGGGTGGTCGATACTATGAGCTGTATACGAAACAGCATGGCATCGAGCGGAACCTTTTCCTGCCGCCGGAAGAATTAAACGACTCCGAAGCAATGATCGCCGACAAAACAAAGATCAGCGCCACAGAACTCTTAGCAGAGCATCCAGTTCCAGGCACAAATGCCGAGGCGCTCGCTCTAAGGCGTCCCTACGTAGAAACGGCATAACGCGGCTTAATTCAGAAGCCACTCCTATCGCCAAAGGGTACACCTTAAGGCAGTTCTCCGACTGCGGCATCCACCTGATGTCATGACGGGCTGCGGCGACCCAGCCGTATTACATCACTCCGGGCGCCCAGCAGCACGTCGCAGAACCGTTCCATTCGACGCAGAGACTTCACTGTTCCGGCTTGGGTTGCCCCTGGGTCAATTTCACAAGTTGGAACATTACTATAAGTCGAATATCCTGTTGAGACTCCCTCACTCCACCACCGCTCACGGGTCACGTACCAGAAGCATTAGACTATTAGGAAAAGTCGCACAGCCTCTCCGGTCTCAGCCGCAGCAGCGCGGCATCGAGAAGCGCCCGTAGGTTGCCGAAAATCCTGCCCGGATGATCGATGACCAGAGTTCTAGGAGAATCTCTGTTAATCGCCCCGTGCAGTAAACCGTGAAAGCCAATGCGTAATGCAGGCAGCCAAAATTCAACAACCAACTTACGATAAGAGGGTATGATCCCTTTCTGCCAGAGATAATAAGAATTCGCAATCTGTGCATACCCCACGAGAAACCCACGTTCGCGTTTTGCGCGCCGGACGCCCAGATGGGCCAAAGAGGTCCCAAGGTTCCAAACGATGGCTCCGTGCCGGCTGCAGCGGACTGAAAAATCGTAGTCTTCCAACCAGCCCGAAAGAGGCAAGCATTCATCAAATCGCTCTCTGTCCACGGTGGCTCGCCGCACGAAGATGTTGCATCCGGGTGCAGACTCGCATGACTCGGTTTTCTCCTTAGCCGGGTGGCTCTCTACCGCCGCAACTGCTTCTTGCCGCGTCAAGGGGCGTCCGAGCCCCAAACCGTCTATGGCAAGGATGCCGCTCGCAATTACCACTTCGTGCCGCTGATGAAACAGGTACTCCATGCTCGCCAAATAGTTTGGTGCAAGTTCCGCGTCATCATCCATAAACAGGACGTACTCCGCGGAGGAAGGTAGAGCGCTCAAAGCGGTGTTTCGTTGCTTCGTCAATCCCACTGGACCAAAAACCGTGCGGACCGTAGGAATATCCACGGTTTGAGGCATAGCGCTCGATGTGTTGCTAAGGGATAGGACAACTGCGATTGGTGGAACGGTCTGTTTGCCAAGAGAAACTACCGTGTCGTGAAGAACTTGCGGCCTGCTAACGGAACATATAATGACAGCAGTGTTCATTGGCGACCAGCTCCGCTACGGTACTCCGACCTCGGCATGATTCAGGACCCTAACGATCTGCCTCACCGAAAACCGCTCCTTCATCATGGTCCAGTCGTCGGCGCTTTCGAGCTGGGCTTAACTTCTGCCGAGACTAACATTCCAGCTGATCGAGAAATCACGGGGCCGATCACAGTCACTGAAGTGATCCTTTACCCGTGTTATTGCCGCGGGACAAGGTAGCTCAAGCTTACCGATTCGAAAGCTCGGGGGCTGTCTCCGAGAAAGGAGTGCCACAGCGTCCGAGTCTATTCCTCATGGCATCCTAGCTTCTTCAAGGTAAGACACTCCGAGTGAGTAAGAAAAGCATCCAGTGACATTAACGCACGAACCGGTAGCCTACACCGTGCACGGTGTGAAGATGCACGGGGTAGCTCGGATCGTGCTCCAGTTTCCTTCTCAGGCGAAGTATGTGTGTATCCACCGTCCGTGTTGTGGGATAGCAGCGGTAACCCCAAACCTTGTCGAGCAGTTCGCTTCGCGAGACGACACGTTCTTCGTTATCAAGCAGAAAGCGAAGAATCTTGAATTCTTGCGCGGTGACCGGTACGTTCTCACCGGCACGGCGCACCTCCATCGCAAAAAAGTTGATCTCGATGTCATCGAACTTAAGTACTTCACTTTCGTTGCATCTTTGCCGCAGTCGGCGTACCGCTGCCCGCACGCGTGCAACCACCTCACGCGGGCTGAATGGCTTGGTAACATAGTCATCCGCCCCCAACTCGAGCATCATCACCTTATCTACCTCATCAATCATTGCGCTCAATACAATGATGGGCAAGTAGGGAGCGGAACATTTCATTTCTAGACAAAGTTCTTGTCCCGATTTCCCAGGCAGCATCAGGTCGAGTATGACGACATCAGGCCTAGCACCGTGAAACAAATCCATAGCTGAGACAGCATCCCCGGCGACAAAAACCTCCAATCCATTCGTCGTGAAAGTGCGACACAGGATGCGCTGTATGGTTGGATCATCGTCCACAACCAGTATTTTTTCCATAACGTCTCCCCAACGCTGAGTGGCTGCTCGCGAAAAGTAATGCTCTGAGAAGTTCGAGCTTCAACGGATTAGCCATAATTCTTTGACGATGTGACATCGCAATAAACCAACCCAGATCCGTATCTAGAGCACGAACTTATACCCAGCGCGATGCACAGTGCGGAAATGCCGCGGCTTTTTCGGATCCTTTTCAAGCTTTTGCCGAAGCCGCAAAATGTGTGTTTTGATCGTGCCGCTGGTGGGATGAGTGCGATTATCCCAGACTTCAGAAAACAACTCCGAATCCGAAACAACTCTTCCCTGATTGTGCACAAAAAACTTCAGCACTCTGAATTCCTGTGGCGTAATCGGTACGGTCCGACCGGACTTGAGCAGTTCCATGCTCTGGAAGTTCACGACGACGTCATCAAACATGAATACGTCCTTCGGCATTGAGGGCCGATTCAATCTCCGTACGGCGGCCCGTACCCGCGCCAGCAACTCACGCGGACTAAACGGCTTCGTAATGTAGTCGTCGGCCCCAAGCTCCAATAACAGAATCTTCTCCAACTCATCATTGGCCTCACTCAGCACGAGAATGGGAACGTCTGCTGACCGGCCTCTAATTTCACGGCATAGATCCGGCCCAGATTTCCCCGGCATCCGCAACTCCAATATCACAGCACGAGGCGCCGCCGTGGACAGGACCTGCAGGGCGATATCGCCGTGCGACACAGCGACAGGCTCGTATTCGGAGCCTTCGAAGGTTTGACACAAGACGCGAAGTACTGCCGGATCGCCGTCAATGACTAGAATTTTGTCCATATCGAGCTCATTTCGCCAAGTTGGACATCGGCCGTCCCCAGCTCTTGGGCCACCGATGCTATCGGATCGTGGCCAACGATATGCACTCGAATCCTTCTTCCCCAGTCCTTGAAAGACACACGGCCTTTGATGCCAGCGCGTAGGAGTCGAGGCAAACAGGGGAGCGGCCAACACTTATGTAGTTCAGGCCAGCTGCTTCCATCTTGTTGGGGGGATAAAGATTACGCCCGTCCAGGACCAAGGGAGAGCGCAACAGTCTTCGCACTCGACTGAGATCCAAGGCGGCGAACTCCGGCCAATCCGTTAAGAGTAGTAGAGTGTCGGCCTCCGCCATCGCTTTGTACGGATCGGTGCAAAAATCTAATGTGCCTTTCGGGAATTCGTTTGCAGCGCGGTCCATAGCTGCTGGATCAAAGGCCACTACTCTGGCGCCTTCATGAAGCAGTCCCCGCACAAGTTCAACTGCTGGTGACTCTCTGATGTCATCTGTTCCTCCCTTGAATGCCAAGCCAAGGACCGCAATACGCTTGCCACGAAGAGGGGAAAGGTTCATGCGGATCTTTTCAAGAAAACGCATGCGCTGGCCAGAGTTGATGCGCACAATTTCTGCAAGAAGGTCGAAGCGATAGCCTGCCTTCTCAGCTCCGGCGTGGAAGGCCGGCAAGTCCTTAGTGAAACATGACCCGCCATAGCCAATTCCGGCGTCGAGGAAAGCACGGCCGATCCGCCGGTCGGACCCCAAACCCGTTCGCACATCATCGATGTCAGCACCCACCGCTTCAGCAATATTTGCTACTGCGTTGATGAATGATATTTTCATTGCTAGGAAGGCGTTAGCCGCATGCTTGATGAGTTCAGCACTCTCGGGATTGGTCTCAATGAACTCGATTCTGCCGGTCGTGCAGCCCGGTATGCGGTCAGAGCTTTGATGGTACGTCCCGCTCGTCAACGGCATGTAGAGACGCTGCAACATGTGCCGGCTGGAGTGGTCAGTAACGCCAACCACAATGCGATCTGGGTACAGGAAGTCGTGCACTGCGCTACCTTCTCGCAGAAATTCTGGATTTGACGCCAGGCTGAACGAGGCCTGCGAAACACCTTGGCGTATAAGCGCCCTACGGATAACCTGGCAGGTTCGCGCCGGTACGGTACTCTTCTCGACGATCAACAAGTGAGATCGCAGACAACGTGCGATCTCGCACACTGCCGAACTCACGCCAGAGAGATCGGCTGCACCACTGCGCAGCGAAGGGGTGCCCACGCAGATGAAGACGACCTCCGCCTGGTGAATGGCTTCAGCAATGGAATCTTGAAACCGCAGGCGATCACCAGTGTGCTTCTGCATCAGTTCCGGAAGATGACGCTCGTGAACCGGCGATATCCCCTTTTGTAAAAGATGCACCTTCACAGCATCGCTGTCTGCAGCCGCAACGTTGTGCCCAAGCTCGGCGAAGCAGGCAGCAGTAACCAGCCCGACATATCCGCAACCGATCACCGCGACTTTCATAGCGACGAACTACTCCGACCTCGAATAATTCAGAGAACAGACGCAGCGTTGGCAGATTGGGTTTTCAGGAATGCGCAGCGTGTGCCTGAAATCCAGTGCACTCCACCCGTTCACGATGTCTTCCAGGTCCGAATCGTGGATGTTGCCAATCGTGCGATGGAAGAAACACGGCCTTACAGAGCCATCCACCTCCACGACTGCAGACACCCAGGGAGCATTGCATTCTGGCGCGCAGGGCTTCGTAAGCCCCAGGTAGGCTGCAAAGTGAGCGCTAATTCTCCGTAACTTCGGGGCGTTCTCGGCGATAAAGCCGGTGCGTATCTCTTCGTCATAGTTGGCGATGAGCCCTTCGACCTCCTGCTCCAGCACCAGAAGCTCGCTCGCCGTGAGCGCAATCTCATTCTGCTTTTCCAGGGGCCAGAGCAAGGGGCGATTGAAGGCCTCAGAAGTAAGATCGGCCGCCAGAAAGGAGATGGAATCCAATCCAATCCCCTTCGCAACTGCGACCATCTCTTGCAAGTGGCAGTGATTGCCCTTCTGCACGGTCGTCCGGCCGGTGATCCGAATCGCGGGGCGGACTTGACGAACGGCTGCGATCCCCGACTCAATCAGCCGGAAGCCGCCTTTGACGCGGCGAATTACGTCATGGATTTTTGCTGGCCCGTCGACTGAAACGATAATTTCGTCGAATAGTGCAGCTACTTCCGATGCTCTTTTGGTGAGCAGCAGTCCCGTCGTCAACAGGGTGAGGCGAACGTTTAGTTGCTGGAAAAACCTGCACAGGGAGCCCAGGTCCTTATGCAGTAGCGGCTCGCCACCGGAGAGAACCACCCAGCGTACCGACAAACGGCGAAAGGATTCACGGTGCCTCTCGAGATCGCGGTCCTGGATTTCAACGCTGTCCTCGCGTTTCCAGATGTCACACATCACACAGCGACAGTTGCAGCGGCTGTGTACGTTCAGGACTAGAACCGGCAGATCGAGGATCTGGTCGGCCCGATTCGCCGGTGGTACGTCGGTATCACCTCTAGGCCGCGCAAACATGACGCACCTTCCTGTTGCTCAGAGCGATGTCGCACCCTAGAGCCCGCGAGGTTTGGCTAAACAGCCTGCTCAGAGGCGCCCTTATCCAACGAACCTGACCGCCAACGTCCAAAGGGTATAGTCCTGACCGCGACCGAGCTGGCAATTGGTCGAACAGCGCCTTAGAAGCAAGCTGCACTCGGCCCCCGATGAGGACCAGCTCCACATCACCAGAGGACATTCTTGCAAGGGTGCTGGCCGGACTTCGTCCCGTATCGCGCACCGCGATGACATCAGCCACCGCTCCGGGCCGGAGGGTTCCCCGACCGTCTGCAAGATGAAATATGGCGGGCGGCCGAGTGATCACCATGCGAAACAACTCTTCTTCGCTCACCAGACTTTCGGAACGCACATAGCGAATGTCATCCAGCAGATCACCCGCGCCGGTGAGAGGAGAGTCGCTTCCTAGCACTGCATTGCCGGCCAGCGACATGAATTGACGGTTATGGGTCTGCCCAAAAAGAAAGCGGTTGGACGTTGGGCACCAGACAAGTGCGGCGCCCCGACGATTGAGAAGCGCGAGGCCGTCCGGCCCCAGGGCCAACCCATGCACCAAGACCGTGCGCTCATCAAGCAGCCGCAATTGGTCGAGTTCGAAGATCTCTTTAGCACTCTTTTGGTCGAGGCCTTCTGCCACATGCAGGACAAAGGGAATGCCCTTTGGCGTAGCGTCGAATTTGTCTGAAAGTTGACTGTCCAAACTGAGAGAGTGAGCCCAGCCGAACCGTTTCACGACGCGGACCGGGAAGTTGTCGTCGAGCAGTTCCGGCCAGAGCGGGTTGTGATGACATACTGTCGTCACTCCGCACAGCAGGTTGCGAATGGCGCCCCACCAGAGACGAACGTCTTTCGGAACTAGGCGCTGACGAGCGATGGCATCCTTCTCGGTTTGATGGATGTCCTTCGCCCACTCTTCGAAGTTGGTGTACGGTCCACGGCCAAGGTTGGGAAACAGTGCAAATTCCAGGTGGTCGTGAGAGTTGGTAAGGCCGGGAAGCAGCAAATATCCGTTCAGGTCAAGGTTGGCTGCGGCCTCGGCTTCCGGCTGGTCATGTTTATCGGCAGAGCAGCCGACGGAAGCAATCTCCCCATCGGCGATTGTCATGCTGCTATAAACGCTTTCGTATGGACCAAAAACCACGCGAGCCCCGGTAAGCTCAAGAAACCCCTGCGTATTGCGATCTGCGACATGAGACATCCTGCGCCGATCCGCGATCCGAAGTTGCAGGATGTAAATCGCCGGACGATCTGCTGCTGCTTGAAAAACTGCAATCATCCCCGCGCGTCTCAGAATCTCCCGTTCCGGCGAACCGAATGGCACTTCCAATAACGCCACCGCTTCAAAGCCAGCGGCCTCGAAGCAGGAAATCACTTCCTTAATCGAACGCGTACATGTACTGAGCTCAACCTCAGTTTCCGCAGCCTTAAAACTTCGCTTCCATTTGCAAGCGGACGCGGTAGCGGGATGAAGGTCAGACAAGTAGACCTCGCCGCCGGGGCGAACCAGGCGGCGAGCCTCTGCAGCCAGTTGCGAAAGCTCCGGGACGTAGCTGGCGACAAAGGATGCCAGGAGAAGGTCTGCGGAAAGATGGCGCAGTGGCAGCGACTCCGCTCGGCCCAGCAACACGGTTGCGCGAGGTCCCAGCTTTCTCCTGGCGCGACCCACCATCTCCGGCGATGAATCAATTCCAGTCAAGCTGGCGGGAGAGTGGGGCGCGAACCATGTCAACCACCTGCCGGTCCCGCAACCAACATCCACGACGTCGAGGTCCCGGACCTGCCGCATCGCTTCGGACAAAAACCGTTGCTCTAACGAAAGCAGGGGATTCGCCTGATGGTCGTACACCGTAGACCACAGGGCAAACGCCTCCCGCGCCCCTATTGGCGGCGCGAGCTTCGGAGAGTTCGGATTGCCATGCACCATGGTGTTTACAGGCTCTCCTCCTTGGGTTTGCGAAGGTCGATGAAGCGCTGGGCCCAGCGCAATTCTTTGGGGAAGCCATAGATGTGCCAGGAATAACGCCACGCGCTTAAAGCTTTAAGCAAAGCCCGACTCCAGCGCGGTGCCCGGATATCCTGCACCGTCGGCCAACGGGAACTCACCACCAGCTCAAAGTTTTCGATCAACTGTTTGGTCTTCCGCTTTAGCCAAGGAGTGTTCGGGTCGATTCGCAAAGTGAAATCCATCCAGCGCCGGGTGGCCCACTCTTCGGGAGTTGCAGGGAATGTAATCTGCTCGTCGACGTTCCCGTACATGGGCCCTCGCTGGGGTACGGGGGTGTAGTGATACATGATGATTTCCGAATGCGGATTGAGTCGCTTGATCTTGCGTATCAAGCCAAGAGTCGCGGAGGTGTCTCTTTCGGGATTATTGGGATTGCCGATGACAAAAGAAAATTCGGGAATGATTCCGAAGTGGCGAATGCGGCTGGCGATTTGCAGTGTTTGGTCGGTGGTAATTCCCTTCTGCATCTCCTTGAGCGCCCAATCTGAACCCGACTCCGCACCGAAAAAGATCATGGTGCAGCCGGCACTCCGCAAAGCATCCAGAGTTGCATCGGAATATTTGCACATCACATCGACGCGGGCTTCGCACCACCAGCGGAGTTTCAGCGGAGTGAGACACTCAGCCAGTTCACGAGCGTGATCCTCGCGCATGAAGAAGTTCATGTCATAAAACTGGACTGAGTCGGCACCGTACTTGGTGGCGAGGTGTTGGAGAATGGCTGCGGTACGAGCCGGAGTTTCCATCTTTTCGCGGGTGCCGTAAGCGGCGTGTACCCCGCAGAAGCTACAACGGAACGGGCAGCCAATGCTGGAGTGGTGGACCGCGGTCCGCTTGCCAAAAAATGATGGGCGCAAATACTTCTCCAGCGGAACACGATGAAACGGACTCCACGGAAACGCGTCGGGGCCCTTCATCGGCCGCTCAGGGTTGTGGCGATGCAGGCCGAACGCATCCTTATAAGAGAGGCCCTGCATGTCCTCCAAGCCTCGAGTTTTACGGCAAGCCTCAAGCAACTCCAGCAACGTGTCTTCGCCCTGACCGCGGACAGCGAAGTCTACATACCTTGCATTCAGCGCGGCGTCGGGATAAATGGATGGGAAATAACCGCCCCAGACGATCGGCACCTTTGGACGTAGCCGGCGGATTTCGCGGCTGGTTTCCATAGCTGCCACCATCTGGGGTCCCGGCATGACGGTCACACCCAACAACTCCACCTGATACTGGTCAATTAGCTCAAGGATCATCGTTGTCGGGTTTTCCTCGATGTTACCGTCCACGATCTGATACTCCTCGCGCCCTTCTAGGACAGCCGCGAGGGCTAGTACTGATAGAGGAAGACGACGATTCCGTGGTTTGGTGGCGCGGGGATTGAAAAGGACGATCACTTCCTCACCTCCGCGACGTAGATCCGAAACCTCGAAGGCTTACGTCTTCTTCGCAGCCTTGCCACGAGGGGCCGCATCACCCATCGCACCCCATAAAAGGGCGAGTGGATCTGCCAATGCAATCCCAAGCGCCTCTCGAGGGTGTGCAGGCGTTCATCGGTGAGGTATTCCAGGCTCTCAATGCTGTCCGACGCGAAGCCGTGTTGCGAAATGTATTCCCGACGGCGTTCTGCCAACATTTCCCTGCCACTCTCGTCGCGGCGATACCAGGCGGTATCGGCGATAATGATTGTCCCCTTGGCGCGCAGACAGCGAATGGTCTCGCGAAGAGTCCGCTCGTAATTTTCCGAATAGTGCAGCGAAGCGTTGAAGATGGCTAGATGAAACTGGCTGTTACCGAAGGGCAGGCGGTCCAGTTCTGCCTGGAAGCGGGGGAACAGCAAAGGAAGAAGTTCTCGGTAATGGACAGCAGCTCCGAGGCCATCCTGGTCGTTTGTGAGGAGGTCAACGGCCACTGGTTGATGTCCTCGGAGCGCCAGGCGGTAACTCATCCATCCGTTTCCAGCTCCCAAGTCCAGAATCTTCATGGGAAATCGACAGCGGCTCTCCAACACGGGCATGATTTTGTTTTCGATGTAGCAAAACGTTCGCGACCGTATCGCCCATTGAGACTCGCGACGACCGGAGAAATCGTGATACGGAAGCGCTAGGTAGTATTCTGAGCTGGGGCCTCCACGGCCCTCCGCCGCCCGCACAATCTGGTATTCCGTCATGAAGCGCCGAAAGTAGGCTTCACGATCCACCGGAAGGGCCTTCCATATGCCGTTTTCGGTTTGAAGAACGAAGAAACAGCTGGAGCAGCGTAGCTGGCACGGACCTTTCGCCCCGATTTGCGCAATTGGCTCGAAAAAACCGCCACACTGAGGGCACTCTAACGCCGTTCCCCAGATCGGTTCCGCAGAAACGCTGGAAGCAATGCTGGGTTGGTAGATCGTTGCACTCATGAGCATGTCCTCTCGAATGACAGCAAGACGTGATCGCCCACCGAGCGCAGACCCGGCCAACTACAAATTACCTCGTCAATCGCACACAACTGCCGCAGCAATCCGGGATGCCGCCGCACGAAAGGTTCGAGGTAAGACGGCGGTACCGCTATTCCGATTCCCCTCCACGAGCGCAATACAAAGTACGGGGAAAATAGCTTGCGTAGGCGGTTGATTGTGGGATAGTGGACCTCTATCGCTAGTTGTCCCAAAGTTGCCGTGGCACGCCCTTTCCATCTGCGGATTGCCCTGCCGGCTTCCCCGCGCAGCACAAACCATAGCGTTTCCCATAGACACAGCCGAGTCGAAAAGCACAAGAGTGCCGGGCTGCCCGGAAGAACGAGCGTTGCCAGTTGCTGTGCAATTTCGGCGACGTCACAAATGCAATTCAGTCCGGAAAAGTTGGAGAAAATGCCGTCGAACGGTCCTAACAGAGCGGCCGCCGCGATTTGTTCCGTCGGCAGAACTTCGAAGCGTAAAGGGGAGCGCGCAGCTTCACGCAAGCGCCGCCGATTGGCGACCGCAATCATCTTCTCCGACGCGTCGCAGGCAATAACGGAGGCGCCCAACCGGACAAGAAAAAGGGCATCTTCTCCAGTGCCGCAATTCAATTCGAGGATGTGGTTTCCCCGCTGGAATGTCCGACCTGCCACACTCCACACGGCATCGCGTTGAGCGCGCCCAATGAGCGAATGCGTGAAGATGCCATCGTACCGCTCGGCCAGGCCATCAAACGCGAGACCCACAGAGTGGCGAAGCGCTGCAGAGTGAGAGGTCATGATTCTACCTCTGCCACTGACGACATCAAAGCTGCGCGGGCGGCGTGGATTCGAACCTGGAGATCA
>Ga0182036_10000203_pt1 | contig 26574 bp, 14 predicted proteins | sample sta12Cox44000080_FD_125966 | JGI IMG/M metagenome (GOLD analysis project Ga0182036, IMG submission 125966) | Lab enrichment of tropical soil microbial communities from Luquillo Experimental Forest, Puerto Rico - statoxic.12C.oxic.44.000.080 | ecosystem: Environmental > Terrestrial > Soil >...
AGAAGTAACTCAGGTTGTCCGGGTCGAGGGTGAAAACGTCGTCGATCTGCAGGGCGTTCAAACCTCAACGACGTTTGACCAGACATTGCTGCAGGACATTCCGAGCGGCCGCGACCCGTGGTCCACGGTGGCGCAGATGCCTGGGGTCACATCCAGCACCTTCGACGTCGCGGGCAACAACAGCTACCAGCAGTCCGCGATGCAGGTCCATGGAAGCACCCAGGCAGAACAAATTTACAGCTTCAACGGCCTCGATTTAAACTGGCCGGGAGCGAACGGCGGCTACACGCAGTTTTACACCAACCACGACTCGTTCGATGAGTTTCAAGTTGTCTCCGACAACGCTCCCGCTTCCGTGCCCATCGGCGGTATTTATATGAATATGCTGACGAAGTCGGGGTCGAATGAACTGCATGGGCAGGCGGCGCTTTATTATTTGACCGCCGCCACGCAGGCCGGAGTAAAGCAGCCGGTGTTTCAGGGATCTCCCGTGCCAACGGGCTCGCCCTTTAACATGACCCGAGATACTTCGGCGAGCCTGGGTGGCCCCATCCTGAGGGATAGGTGGTGGCTGTTTGGCTCCTACCGCCGGTACGACCTGAACCAGCGGATACTGGCCGTAACCAACCAAGCGGGCGTTCCCGTCGTGGACATCAACCATCAAACCAACACGGACTTGCGCAGCGATTGGCAGATTAATCCGAAGAACAAGTTCAGTTTCATTTGGCTTTACAACGAGCAGAACCGCTTTTTCCGCCGCGACACTTCCTATCAATTCGTTACGCAGGACGCCAGTTGGCTCCAGATTGAGCCGGCTTACATTCTCGAGGGGCTTTGGACCAGTCAAATCACCAATAACTTCTTGCTGGATTTTCGCATCGGTTGGAACAAAATTGTCTTCCCGCTGAGTTACCAGCACGGCTCTACCGGGCTCAATCTGCAAGACATCGGAACCTCGACCGAATCGGGCGCGGCCCCTTATGAATTTATAAACCCGGCGTGGGTGCTCAAATGGTCTGCAAGCGGTTCTTGGTACAAAGCCAATTGGGCTGGCGCGCACAATTTCCAATTTGGGTTTGAATGGGGCGACAGCTACAACTCCTACATCTATAAAGTGAATCAAGGGATCAACGCTCTCTTCAATAGTCCGCAGGTCTCCTTCACCGCACCCTTCCAAGTCATGGCTTACAACACCCCGACGACTCAGAAAAACTACTTTCGCGATACCAGCTTCTACCTGCAGGACACTTGGAAGCTGAACCCCCGCTTCACGCTGAATCTGGGGATGCGATACGACCGGTTCACTACCTATTACCCGGCGCAAAAGACCGATCCCAACCTGACCTTCCCGCAACTCTTCCAGGTTACGAGCTTCCCGGGGTCAGGAGACCTGGTGGATTGGAACACCGTCTCGCCGCGCATCGGAGTGGCATTCGATCCCACCGGCAAGGGAGACTCGGTGCTGCGTTTTGCTTACGGCATCTATTACATCATGCAAGGAACCGGGCTCGCTGAGACGGCGAATCCCGTCGGGCTGGTCACGCTATCGTTTCCGTGGAACGACTCGAACCACGATAACATCCCGCAACTGAACGAATGGCTGCCCACCGGGGCGACGCCCGTGGCCTCGTCTGGTGCAGCACAGATCAATCGCAACATGAGCCGCCCTTATTCGGAGGAAATCAGCGCCGGGTATGAAAAGCAGCTGTGGCGGGACCTGCGCGTCGGAGCAACCTACTACTACCGAACCAAGAAGAACCTGTTTGGAATTGAGAACGCTGCGGTTCAGAAGTCGGACTACGTTCCCATCACCTCGCTCAACGGCAGCCCGATCATGAATCCGATCACAAACCAGCCGATGACTCTGTTTAGTTTTCAACCCGCCGATACAACCAAGTACGGAAAGTTTAATCTCCTGGTCACTAACTTTCCGCAGCTGGATGACAACTCTTACCACGCCGTCGAGTTCACCGCGGTTAAGCGTCTGTCTCATAAATGGCAAATCCTGGGTGGGTTCACCATTCAACGTCAGAAGGGCGTTTTCGGACGCGGTTTCTCGGATCAAGCCACCGGGGACAACTTCACCGACCCAAACAATGACATCAACCGAAACAACAACTACCTGAATCTCGATGCAACCTATGTCTTCAAAGTCGACAGCACCTATGAGCTACCCTGGAAATTCGCTACCAGCGTCAACTTCCAGCACTATACCGGCTTTCCCCTCCAGCCAACGGAGACTTTTTCCGTGCCAGACGGTCAAGGCGTACCGATCGCGGAGAACGTCATTCTTCAACCAGCAGGGATCCTGCGGTTGCCCAGCGTGAACCAATTGAACCTGCGATTCTCCCGTGAGTTTGTCTTCCAGGACCGCTGGCGCCTGATGCCCGTCGTCGATTTCTTCAATTTGACAAACTCGCAAACCACCATCGCGGAGGTAACTCAGTACACGCCTCCCTCCGGGGGATCCTATTTAAAGCCGGCACTGGCCATCAATCCGTTCGTGACGCGGTTTGGACTGCGCTTTACGTTTTAGCGCGGTCTAGCAGCGGCAGGATAGCTATCCGGATTTTTTGATCGGCGGGTGGCGGAGGGGCCGCCCGCCGATTCCTTTCTCTGGCAGCCTATCCGCATTTCACATAAACTCCGCTTCGCAGATACTCCGGAACCAAGGGGAGGCGCGATGTGCAGAAGGAAGCACGTACTCGGAGCATGTGTGGCCCTCGCGACGATGGCAGGCGCGAGCGGGTTCGAGGCGCAGGGCGAGAGCCGCAAGTCTGCGCTCACGATTGAGCAGCTGATCGAAATCAAGCATCCGTCGGACCCGGTATGGTCACCGGACAACAAGCATATTGCTTTTATCTGGGACCGCGCGGACATAAAGAATCTGTATGTGGCGAACTCGAATGGCAGTGGCGCGCCGCTTGCCCTCACAGCGTTTCCCGAAGGCGGAGTCGCCGACCCGTTCTGGAGCGAAGACGGCGAAAGCGTTTATTTCGTGCACGAGGGAGAGTTGTGGAAGGTTCCCTCGGCAGGAGGGCAGGCCCAACCAGCGTGGAGCAAGCCGGATCAAGGCAGCGGATTCGTGCCTTCTCCGGACGGCAAGCGCGTGGCGTTCGTACGCGGCAACCGCGCCGAAGGCCAAAGCGCGCGGCAGGGGAGCGATCTGATCGTTCGCTGGCTTTCTGATGGAGCAGAGTCCACCGTCACTCACGATGATGTGAGCATTCGCGGCATCGTGTGGTCGCCGGACGGAAACTCCGTTGCTTATACGGCCGGGTCGAAGATTGTCCATCACGACGAATCTCCGGCGTACTCCGGCGCGAAGATTATTTATCGCGTCTCGGAATACGTGCCCGGGCAAATTTACGCGCTGAAGCTGAACGGAGGAAAACCGGTGCCGATCAGTGCGCCCGGCAAATATGGAGGGCTGGCCTGGATAGACGCGAAGAGCCTGGTTTTCGATGGACAATCGAACGACTTCAAGAAATATTTCATTTACGTTGCTGATGCCGCGACCGGTTCGGCCAAAACCATTCATGAAGTCGACGAAGAAAAGTTCTGGAGCATTCCTGATTGGGGTGAAGCCGGTGCGCAGCCCTGGCCGTCACCGAACGGCAAGTGGATCGCGTTCCTCAGCGATCAGGACGGCTGGGATCATCTATATGTGATTCGATCGACGGGCGGCAATGCGTTGCAGATCACCAAGGGCAAGTTTGAAGCCTGGCGCCCGGCGTGGTCGCACGACAGCACGCGCATCGCTTTCGACGCGAACACGGAAGATCGCCCGGGCGACCGCCGGATCGGCGTCGCGACGATCGGCGACGACCCCGCCGAGCCGAAGATTGCGTACATCACTGAGGCGGCCGGAACGAACATCGAGCCGCACTGGTCGGAAGGAGACGGCAGGCTGGTCTATCAGCATACCGATGCGCACAACAGCGCGGATCTCTGCACCGTTGCGGCCCGCGAAGGCGCGCAACCGGTCCGGCTGACGGATTCCATGCCCGCGGGCATCGACCGCACGCGGTTTGTCGAGCCTCAGTTCGTCCACTACCCGGGGCCGGATGGACAGCAGGTGCCGGCCTGGCTTTTTGTGCCCAAGAATCTCGACCGCAGCAAGAAACATCCGGCGATTTTGTGGATTCACGGCGATGGCGTGAACCAGAATTACGACGGCTGGCACGTGCAGCGAAACTACGCCGTGTACTACAGCATTCACCAGTATTTTCTCGAGAAAGGCTACGTGGTCCTGGCACCGGATTATCGCGGGAGCATCGGTTACGGGCGGGATTGGCGCGCCGGCGTGTACCTGGACGTGGGCGGGAACGACGCGAAAGACGCATGGCTGGGCGGGAATTATTTGAAGAGCCTGCCGTACGTAGACGCGAACCGCATTGGGGTATGGGGTTTGAGCTACGGCGGATTTTTCACGCTTATCGCCATGACCGACCAGCCGACACTGTTCCGCGCCGGCGTGGACGTTGCGGGCGTCGTGGATTACGCGATGTATTATTCCGATCCGTATCACGGTGACTGGACGGCAAGCCGCATCGGAACTCCTGAAGAGCATCCGGAGGTTTACGCAAAGGCTTCGCCGATCTCGCATATCGACCGGCTGGAGCGGCCGTTGCTAGTATTACACGGCACTGCGGACGTCAACGTGCCGTTCCTCGAGTCGGTGTGGCTCATCGACGAAGCACTCAAGAAGCACAAGGGCAACCTGGTTTCGTTCATGATGTACCCGGGCGAGTTTCATTATTTCAGCCGCGAGCACGTGCTCGGCGATGCCTGGCATCGCGTCGAGGAATTTTTTGACACCTACCTGCGGACGCCCGCCACAACCTCCGCCGCTAGGAAAGCACACTAAGCAGAACAAATTCCTGCCATTGCTGAACGAGGCGTGCTTCTCCTACGACCGGATCACCGGGGGAAGCGACAAGACCAGTAGAAGGATCACGATAAGCGACACGAGGAATTTCATCGAGGACCCACTCCCTGCCCGTCCGCATTCCCGAGGCGACGAAGCCCAGGCGTGCTGGACCGGCTTCCTTCAAGGATGCCGGCAGTCTATGCCTCCCGACGCCAAGCGAGATACTGGACCGAAGACGCGAAACCGGGCAGCTGACCGCTCCGCTAGGAGGGCCGTCCGGAAGGCTAGTAACCGCAACTTGAAAGTGCCAGAGTTTAGGCGATGGGTCGCTCCCCGGAAGAAGAGGCTTGCCCTGCCAATATCTCGTGTCCAATCAGCCGAACGAGCCAGAGGAGTTTTCGAGCAGAGCCGCGGGGCTTGGAAGCTCGCCCCACGGCGGAATCAGCCTTGCTGTGTTGCGCTGTGAACCGACGAGGGGAACTCGTGCTCCCAGCGAGCGATGACCACGCAGGCGAGGCAGTTGCCGAGGACATTGACGGCCGTGCGGCCCATGTCCATGAGTTGATCAATCCCAAAGAGAAGAAAAAGCGGCTCCGTCGGCAGATGAAAGGAAGCGGCTGCAGCCAGGACGATCACCAAGGATGCACGCGCTACGCCGGCCGTGCCTTTGCTGCTAACCAGAAGAGTAAGCAGCATAACCGCTTGCTGGCCGATGGTGAGATGAATGTCCGCAGCCTGCGCAACAAACAGTAAAGCGAGCGACTGGTAGAGACTGGAGCCATCGAGATTGAAGCTGTAACCGGTGGGAAGGACGAAGGCGACCGTTTCACGCGGAACACCAAAAGACTCCATCTCCTCCATGGCGCGAGGGAGGGCGGCTTCGGAACTGGCGGTTGCAAAAGCGATGGTTACCGGTTCGGTGGCGGCTTGGAGAAACAGCTTCACCGGAACTCGCGAGAGCAGCGCGATGGGAAACAAAACGCAGGCGATAAAAAATACGAGTGCGAGGTACATGGTCGCGAGCAGCTTTAGGAGCGGCAAAAGGACACTCAAGCCGAGATGGCCGACGGTATAGGCGACGGCCCCAAAGACGCCGACCGGTGCAGCGTACATGACGATGTTGGTGAACTTGAACATGGTTTCCGAGAGGCTTTCCGCCAGCGACAGCAGGGGACGCCGTTTTGCTTCGGCAACCAGGATGAGCGCCACGGCGAAGAGGATGCTGAAAACGACGACCTGCAGCACCTGGCCCTCGGCGACGGATTTGGCGATGTTTTCGGGGAAGATGTCGGTGATGAGTTGCGCCGCGGTGTGTGGAGCGGCGTTGAGCGATTCGGCGGCAGCCGACGGCGGAAGGCGCACGCCCTCACCGGCGCGGCTGATACTAATGGCCGCCCAACCGATGACGAGCGCAATGGTCGAAACCACTTCAAAGTAAACAAGCGATTTGGCGCCGAGGCGGCCGACTTTTTTCAGGTCGGCGTGGCCCGCGATGCCCACGACCAAGGTGCCGAACAGCAGCGGTGCGATGATGACCTTGATGAGGCGCAGAAAAATCGTGCCAAGAAACTGTAACTTTGCAGCCGTGCCAGCCGCGTCATGGCCGAATTCCGCGCCGGCGAACAGACCGACCAGAATCCACGCGGTCAGCGAGCGCCGATAGGTTGCATAAGCCGCAGCGAGAACCAGGGCGAGCCAGCGCAGCGCCAAGGCGGCAACTGCGGGTACGAGCGCGATCGGGGTGCCGGCAAAGAGCGAAGCCAGGATGGCCACCGTTGCCGAAACGATGGCCAGTACGAGAAGTTTGTTTTTCATGGGAACGGCGTCAGCGGATTCATGCGAGGCGAAACTTAGACGGGTTCGGCTGAAGTGTCAACGCGTTTCTATTCGGAATGTTTCTATTCGGAGGCGCCGAGCGGCAGGAAGTATTGGGTACCTTTGACGGGATCCTGGAGCCGCCTCAGAAGCTGCTGCAAGTCGTCGCTGCGCTCGACGAAATCGATCTCCGAGGTGTTGATTACCAGGAGGTCCGAAGCGGAATAGCGGAAAAAGAAGTGCTCGTAAGCGCGCGCGACCTCCTCGATGTATTCGAGCGAGATTTGCGACTCCTCGCGCGAAGCCCTTTTTGCGATGCGGGCGCGCAAGACTTCCGGTTTGGCTTGCAGGTAAATGACCAGGTCGGGAGCGGGGAGATCGGCGGAAAGAAGCTCGTAGTAGCGCTCGTAGAGCTTGAGTTCCTGGTCGTCGAGATTGAGATTGGCGAAAATGCGATCTTTTTCGAGGAGAAAGTCGGAGAGGATGAGGCCAGGCGCTTCGACGGCCAGGCCTTCGCGAAGATGCTTTTGCCGCTCGATGAGAAAATACATCTGGGCGCGGAATGCGGCTCCTGGCTTCGCTTTGTAGAAATCGGCGAGAAACGGATTGTCTTCGCAATCGTAAATGCGGCGCGCGTGGAGGCGTTCGGCAAGGATGCGTGCGAGGGTGGTCTTGCCGACGCGCAGGGGACCTTCGATGGCGATGAAGCGCGGAGGCTGAGGGCTGCGCTGAGGAACGAGCGCGCGCTTGGCGGCCAAGGAGTCGTTGCCTGGCATCGTTGAGCGTGACTCCGACGCGGCCGGAGCCAGCGCCGCGAATTATAGCAGAGTTGCCATAGGTGCGAACTCGGGAGCGGGCACGGCGTCAGCGCCATGTGCGGCCCATGGCGCCTGCGCGGAGCCAAGGCCGTGTTGAGCAGGCTCATACCGCAAATGTGAAAATGTTTTCACAAAAATGGCTTAGTACTCTCGTTACATGGTTTTTCAACGCGGGGCTTCGAGTTTCGGTACTAGTACTTAAATAGGACTAAAGGACCAGTGTTTGGTGCCTTTGTGGCCGATATGGTGGGCTCATTGCGAGTGGGGCTGGACTTGCAAGTCCACTGGCAAACTGAGGTGGTGAATGGTCCTTGCAGCGCTCCTTTGGGTTTGCGCCCATCCGCAGACCGACGACGCGGCTAAGCTTGCGGCAGCTTGGAAAGCGAATGCCGAGCGGCAAACCCTTGCTGTCACGCCTTTGGACAACAGCTCAAAAGATTCGATCGTTAATGCAGCCTCGCCTTCCGCGCCGGAGCCGAAGGTAAAGTCCGAAACTGAACCGACGGCGCTGCGTTCGTCAACGGAACCCTTTCAGCCTGTGCGAGCAAAGGCAGGACGGCTAGGCGAAACCTCGAGGCAGCGGAAGATGTGGTACGGACTGATGACCGCAGGGCACGCGGCAGCCGGATTTGACGCCTGGACCACACGCCGCGCCATTTCCGGCGGATACGGCCGGGAGGCCAATCCATTTCTGAAACCGTTCGCCAATTCCAATGCGATTTATGCCGCCATCCAGGTGAGCCCGACGGTCATGGATTTCTTGGGCAAGCGACTGATGGTCAGCCAGCACCCCTGGATCCGGAAGGTCTGGTGGCTTCCTCAAACGGCGGGAGCAAGCTTGTCGTTGCTGGCTGGCCGGCACAACCTGGGCGTGGTGCCCTAGAAAGAGTTGGAGGCAAACCAAGAAAAGAGTTCCCTCGAAGGCCCTAAATTCCCTCAACCCCCAACGAAAAGCGTCTCGGCGCCCCTCCCGCCGGGACGCTTTTGCTTTTGGCATCGGTTGGCCTGCTGCCAGAGGAAATCCGCAACTGGGGCGGAAATGAAAAAGGGGAGAGCTCTTGCTCTCCCCTTTTGATTCTGCAGCTTCGAACTAGAAGTTGAAACGCAAACCAAGCTGAACCCAACGGCTGCTTGCATTTCGATTGGCCGGGGTCAAGGACTGTGACACCACGCCGAACGTGGGAAGGTTGGTGAGGTCCAGGGTTGGGTCTTGGAAGTTGACGTGATTGAACGCGTTGAATAGAGCAGCCGAAAACTCAAAGCTGTAACGCTCGTGGATTTTGGTCTCTTTTCCGATGCGAAGATCGAAGTTCCAAAGACCAAAACCGCGAAGAGGTCGGCTCCGGCCGGTTCTGCCGTCGGAAGCTAGCAGGATGGGCCGGAAATCCTTGAGAACCGCAGAGGGATCTTTGAAGTAATCAAGCCCCGTTCCGTTCAGAGTCGTTCCCGGGGGATAAAGCGACTGGCAGCCGGGGCCGTCAGCGGTTGAGCCCGGATTGCCCGGTCCAGCGCACGGTAATGAGTTCAGTCCGCCGCCGATGGAGCTGGGATTCCTCAACGGAATGGCGGCTTGTGCGACGCCGAAGATCAGCCCGCCACCCAAAGAACTTCCGGATTGGCCTTGGACCACCGTTAGAGGAGCGCCGCTATTCGCCCGGAAAATGCCAGAAGTGAACCAGCCACCGATGATTTTGTTTAACGACTCGTGGTTTGAGCTGCCCAGCCGATGTCCACCTCCGAAGGGAAGATCGTAGTTGTAAGTCAGATTGAAAACATGCGTCCGGTCGAAAAACGAAGGACCATACTCGTACGCGGGATTGAAGCTGGAAGCAAAGTAACTGGCGGAGTTCTGCACTGTTCCGATCTGGTCCAACGACTTGGAGTAGGTGTAGTTAAGATCGAACTGCACACCGTGCCAACCTCGATTGTGTAACGCCAGGAAAGCCGCGTTGTAGTTCGAGAAGTCGCGATGCGTGCGGACGAACATGTCGAGAATATTTAGGTTGTTAAAAGTTGGCAGGCCGGCTCCGAGCCCCCTTACTATATCCATAATCAAAAACAGATCGGAGACGTTGAAGCTGGTGAAGTCCCCGGCGTCACCCTCAGCCAGGCAGCTCGTCGAGCTCGTGGCCGAAACTCCGAGTACTCCGTTGCACGCAGCAAGCGGAATGAGATTTTCAAACCAGGGCTGAGGCGTAATCGTCTGTTTATTGAGGACCTGGGCGCTCAGGGCGTCGTATGCTTGGGCAAAAGTCTGTCCAGAAACCTTATCTTTGAACATGATCGGTGACGAATTGAAGTTAACATTGTTTAGCAGGTCCCGCGCGAAGCGACCGATGTACCCCATTTCTAGCAACATGTTGCCGCGCATCTCTCGCTGAATGGTAAAGTCCACCATGTGGCTGCGACCTACCTTGAAGTCGGGGTCGTTGGCAAAGCTTAGGGTTTCGGCCAAAAACCCCTGCGGAACCACGGGTATGGCTTGCTTGCCAAGCGGGGCAGGGGTCGGGATTGCACCATCCACGCCCACGCGAAAGATCGAGGCGCCTGCAGTTTTATTGACGGCACAATTGGCCCCCGGCGTGGCGCTCGCCGCGCATCCTGGCGCCGCGACAGTGAGAGTCTGAGCGAATCCGACGCCGAGCATCGGGATAATGACGCTGCCGACCGTGTTGATGCGGTCGTAGGCTATGCCGTAACCGGAACGGACAACGGTCTTGCGGTCTCCGAAGAGGTGCCCGAGGAAACCACGCTGGTAGGAAGGGTTCCAAGCAATCGAAAAACGAGGCGCAAAATCCCCGTAATCCACATTCATCACGTTGTTGCGGCCAGAGCTCCGAATCGGCAGGTATCCGATGGTTGGGTCATAAAAATTCCCCGCGGCCGCGGCTGCCGCTTTTGCATTCAGATAATCCTTGGCGGTAAAGATCTGGTTTCCGCTGCCGGCGTCAACCATGAATGTTTGTTTCCCGTCCCTCTCTTGAGGCGTGGTTTGCCACCCGTAGGAAAGGCCATAGGTCAACGTCAGCGAAGGTTTCATGCGCCAGGTATCCTGATAAAAGAAGTTATAGGCGCGCAGGGTGGTGCGAGCGATCAAGGTTGAGCCAAAAGGCAGCGGGTTGAGGTTCCCGTCGCTGGCGGTCAGGATGCCCACGTTGTCGACCAATCCCAGGGAGGCAGCATACAGGCGATCCCACTTGGTTACCTCAGAAGCTGCAATACCCGGCGGCCGGTTGGCGGTGGGAATCGCAAAGTTATGATCTCCGTCGATAGCGGCTACTAGCGAATTCAATGAACCAATAACCTTATCGTCTCGGTCGTGAATTGTAGGCAACCAACGCATTTCTCCTCCACCCACGATGGTGTGCTTGCCCTTGGTCCAGGTCAAAAAATCGCCATATTGTTTGTTGCTATCGTAGATCGCCTGGTGGCGCGCGCGCTGCGTATCAACGTCGACCACGGTATCCAAGAAACCCGAGCCAGTAGCAAGGCCGGGAGCCAGCGCAATGTAGCCGGTCTGAGACGCGCTGGAAGCGGTGCCGGGCAGTTTTAGCTCCGCGGCTGAAGAGCTTGGGCGGATGACTGTAAAGTCCTGTCGGCTGCGTACCCAACCGCCGCGGAAGGTGTTGAGCAGGTTCGGGCGCAACTGCCAATCGAGACCGGAGATGATGGAATCACCCCGGAGATTGGAATCGCTCGGATTTGTTGGCGCACTGCCCCTCAGGTCGATTTGCCCGCCGTTGGGTGTGAGACTCCGAAAATAGGAATATCGTCCGAAGAAATGCACCTTGTTGGTGAAGGCGTGGTCGAGCTTGAAGGACACCGCATCGTTCTTTGTTGGAGCAGGGACGTTTCCGCGGAGCCCCAGGATGTTCACGCCATCCGCACCCGGGACCGTGTTGTCGTTTCCCGTAGGCATAAGATTCCAAACGGCTTGTACCGTGGGGCTGATACCAATGCCTCGTGGGTCACATGGAAGATTGCCGCCCGACCCGCAGGCTGTCGAGTTTGCCAAGTTGTATTGCACGCCCCCAAAGGTCAGGATGCCCTGCTTCAACGTTGCGCTTGGCACCAGCCGCGTGAATTCCAGCGACTGGAAGAAGCGTCGGACTTCGTAGTTTCCAAAGAAAAATGTCTTGTCGTGCCTGAGAGGTCCACCGATGCTAAGGCCTCCGCGGTTATCTCGCTGTTCCGGCCTCGGGGTGAAAGTTGTTTTGACCTTGTCCGTCACCGGGTCGATGACGGGGGTGTGATTGTTCTCCCAAGTGTTGGCATTCAGGTCGTCGTTTTGGTGAAACCAATAGGCCGAGCCATGGTAGCTGTTCGTGCCGCTCTGGCTTATGAGCGTGATCTGACCGCCCGAAGAACGGCCGAACGTGGCGTTGGCGTTGGTCACGCCGACGCGAAATTCATCCATGGTCTCAACCGCAGCAGGAATGATGGGAGCTTCATTTGCACCGCCCGCGATCACGTTGTCGGTGATATCGATTCCATCCAATGTTGTCGTGTTTTGGTCGCTTCGCGCACCCGCAATGGTGCCGCCATTATTCCCGAAGCCGGTGGCATCATACGGAGTGGAGCCTGGTTGCAGGGTGAGCAGTTCGGTTGCATCACGGTTCAAAGTAGGCAGCCTGCTGAGCATCTGCCCGCCGACGACACCTCCCACGACGGCGTCAGCCGTCTCCAACTCCGCTTGGACTCCGGCGGAAACCTCAATGGTTTCAGCCGAAGAACGGATTTCCAACTTCACGTCCACCGTATAGCTTTTGTTCACGTCCACTACGAGATTGGCTACCACAAAGTTGGCAAAACCAGCCTTGGAAATTGCGACTTTGTATGTGCCCGGGGCAGTCCCGGGGAAGCTGAACTGACCGGCGGAGTTCGTTGCCGTTTCCTTAGACTCATTCGTCGCGATGTTCGTGATCAGCGCCTTGGCGTTCGGAACGACTGCTCCGCCGGGGTCGGTTACTGTTCCTAGTACGAGCGCTGTGTTAGACGTTTGCCCCCAGGCTGGCGCATTCCACAGGAACGCGGCCAGCAGGGCCAACGCGATGGCAAGACTCTTGAAGATTTTCATGACGCCTCCACCCGCAAAAACTATAAGAGTTGGCGAGAAGAACCGAAGTTCTGACCGCCTCTGAAAACGCAAGTCTGTCTCAAGCAAACACACCGCGAAGCTCCTGCGGCACAGACGACACTGATTCGCCTGCGACACACACCCGCACTAGACATAGGAATAGACTTGCAGCCAGGGAGCGACAGTGCCTTTTGGCTCACTCGCAGACCCACTCGCACAAACTGTGGGTGTGCAAATACACCGACTCGCGGACCGCTGTCAACAACTAATTTGCTCGATCCAAAAAATGGAAACGTTTGTTGGCGTGGCGAAAGGGATACGAAAGCGCTTCTAGAGGAACCTCAAGCTGCAAGCGCAACAGGGGCCGAGACTTGCAGGACAACGTTGCTGCCAAAGGCAAGTGCCGCGTGAAACATGTGTTTCAGCGCGAGTTTCAAGCGGAAAAGGGGTGGCGCGGTTCTTCCGGCCACCCCTCGACGCAAACTTCCCGAAGGGAACGCCTACTTCCCCACGACCACAATGACGAACGAATCGGGCTTCATTTTGCCGCGGCGTTCTCCGGGGGCCGGCGGATCAAAATCCGCCGCAGGCATGAAGATCTTGTGCGTCTTCAAATCCAGGCCCATGGTACGCGCGCTCGGCTTGGTTGGCACGTTTTCGACGACCGTGTATTTATCCGGCGAATCTTGATGGACGACCGTGAGCACGCCCTCGCCGCAGGAAGCGAAGAAAGCGTTCGACGCCGGGTCGAAGGCCGCGGCGTCTGGCCCCTTGCCGATTTCGGGCATGGCCACAACCTTGCCCGTGTCGGCATTGACCACGACGGACACTTTGTCATCGCAGACCGAGTACAGCCGTCGGTTATTCGTGTCCATTGCCAGGCCGGAAGGCGATTTGCACGGCGCCAGCGGCCAGCGATGCGTCTCGGTGATTTTCTGCGCATTGATCTCGATGATTTCGGAAGTGTCTTCGTTGTTCACGAAGATGCTTCCCTTACCATCCACCGCGGCGAACTCGGGTTTGCCGCCGAGGGCCAGCGTGCCCGCAACCGTGCCGTCCGCGGCATTGATGGCGGTGGTGTTGTTTCCGCGCCCGTTAAACGTGAACACGCGCTTGCTCACCGGATCGTAGACAATGGCGTCCGGGTTCGCGTCGGTCTTCACATTTCCGATAGGCTTCAGTGTCTTTAGGTCAAAAATCGTGACGTCGTTGCTGCGGCCGTTGCTCGTGAAGCCGCGCCCCAAATCGCTGGCGATGGCGATGCCGTGCACGCCTTGCGTGTCGGGGATGTCGCCAACCACCGCGTAAGTGTCCGCGTCCATCACTACGGTGTGCGTGCCCCGCGAGATGTACACGCGGCGCGCGCCGCTGTCCACGTAAACGTAATCCCAGCCGCCCTCGCCACCAACTGTCACGGTCTTGATCACCTTGTAGCCGGACGCGCCCGGCGAAGGCGCGGCGGAAAGTGGCAGTGGGCACAGGCAAAAACCGATGGCGATCAAAAGAGCGCTGGTCATTTGGAAGCAATTCAGTTTATTACGCATGATTTGCTCTCTCTCTTAGATTCGCAGTCCCTTTTGGCCGGCTGCGAGGCCGGACTAGTTCTAGACTTCCGAACCTAAACGCAGCATAAACACCTCGGCGCCGTTTCCGGAAAACCCGCGCTACTTTGCTTTGTGCTGCTCGAACCACCCGGCCACATACAACATTTTGGCGATGTGGTGGCTCGGGCGCCGGCCGATGCCGTGCGGCTCTTCGGGAACGCGCACGAGCACGGCCTCGATATTCAACAGTTTTAGAGCCTCATAAAACTGCTCGGCCTCGGAAATTGGCGTGCGGTAGTCTGCCTCGCCGGTCATCACCATCGTCGGCGTTTTGACTTTGCCAACCAGATTGGTCAGCGAGCGCTGCCTATACTGCTCCGTGTTGTCCCAGGGATTGCCGGGAAACCAGTATTGCGCAACCCAGGGGATGTCCGACGTCAGTACGAAACTGTACCAGTTGATGACCGGATAGAGCGAAGCCGCCGCGCGGAAGCGGTCGGTGTGCTCGATGGTCCAGCAGGTGAGGACTCCGCCACCGCTGCCGCCCGTCACAAAGAGATTGTTCGTGTCGATGTAGCCCTTGGCCACCACCGCGTCCACGCCGCTGTTCAAGTCGTCGAAGTCGTCGCCGGGATACGCGTGGTGAATCAGATTAGCGAATTCTTCGCCATAGCTCGTGCTGCCTCGCGGATTGGTGTACAACACCACGTAGCCCATGGAGGCCCACGCCTGCTTTTCAAAATCGAAGCGGTCGCCGTAGTCCGCGAAGGGCCCGCCGTGGATTTCGAGGATGAGCGGATATTTTTTCGAGGCGTCGAAATCCGGCGGGTGAACGATCCAGCCCTGGATCTTGCGCTTGTCCTTCGATGATTCGTACCAAATCTCTTGCACGTGCCCGGGCTTTTTCTGCGCCAGCAACTCTTCGTTCAAGGAAGTGAGCACTTTCATCGCGCCGTTCGTCAGAATGGCAACGTTGCCGGGGTCGTCCGTACGGCCATAAGTCATGGCGATGAGCCCCGTGCGCGCGACGGAAAACGAACCGCCGCCGTAAGCGCTCGTCGTGGAAGCAACATGGTCGGCGACCTTTTTGCAGTTTCCGTCGCTCGTGCAGAATCCAATCTTGGTATCCCCCTGATCGGCATACTGGAAAAACACGCCGCTGTTGTCGGGAGCCCATTGCGGACTCTGGATATCGCGATCCAGTTTGTCGGAAACCGAGTGCGAGCCCGTACCGTCGCGGTTCATCAGATAAAGCTTGGTCGTTTGGTGGCCCTGGAGGCGGTCGTCAAAGCCGGTGTATGCAATCCATTTTCCATTCGGAGAGATTTCCGGTGCGTTGTCCGGTCCTTTGCGGTTGGTGAGTGCGCGCACCGCGCCGTCGGCGAGGTTGAATTCGTAAACTTCCGTGTCGAAGAACGCGTGGTCCGATTCCGGATGACGGTTTGCCGAGATAATCAGATACTTGCCGTCGGGAGTCCAGTTCGCGCGCGTCGGGCTCCATTCATTTCCCCCATTGGGGAAGTTGCCGTTGCTGACTTGCCGCGGCGCGCCGCCATCCGCGCTTACAACAAACACCTGCATGAACCCGGGGTTGAGATAACCCACGCCATTGAACCGATACACGAGGCGATCGTACACCTTCGGCGGATCCCCCCACTTGGCTCCGGCGGGTGGTGCAGGAAGGTCAGCGATGTGCGGGCCCTTGCCGGGAACCAGCGCGGAAAACGAAAGCATCTTTCCGTCCGGCGACCAGGCGATGGCTTCGGGTGAATCCTCGAGATCGGTGATGCGCGCCGTCTGGCCGGTGTCCATCCAGCGAATGTACAGCTGCGTTTTGCCGTCGGCGTCGGAGAGATAAGCGATGCGCGTGCCGTCTGGCGACCAGTGCGGCGAGGAATCGCTGCGGTTACCCGTGGTTAGTGCCCGGTGGTCGGTACCGTCGCTACTGATGATCCAGAGATTCGCATAGCGTTTGTCCGTTGTTCGGTCGGCAAACCTTCGCACGTAAACGATTTTCTTTCCGTCGGGCGAAATCTGCGGGTCAGTAGGCGTTTGAATTTGAAACTCATCCATGACCGTAAGCTTGTGCGAAATCTCCTGTGCCCGTAGCGACGGGGCAGCGCCGACGATCAATGCCGCCGCAGACAAGGTACCGGCTACTCTCAGTGTGGCAAGCAAGCGCACTTTCGGTGTCATCGTTATCATCAAGGCCTCCTCGCGCGCCGAGTTAACAACCGAACCGCGGCCGTGTCAAGAAGGCGAAAAGGCACCGGGGTGAGTTCGTTTTGAGAGCAGGCGCCATATGTCCGCTCCGGTCGCGGCGTGATCCGGGAAGACGCGGAAGAACACCGCAGTTTGTCAGCCGAATTCGCGCAGTAAGGCTTGCCAGGTTTCGCGCTCGCGGGCCGCGCCGACCAGCGAATGCAGCTCTGCCACCTGTTGTTGGAGGTCTCGATAAAACCCGTCGTCAGATTCCGCGCGCTTCAATTGCTCTCGCAGGGCAGCGCTGTCGCCGACGGGAAAGTATCCGGTATAGTCCTTTCCCAAGATGCCAACCGAGCCCGGTATCTGCGACGAAATCACCGGAGTGCGGACGGCGATAGCTTCGCTGACGACGTTGGCACCGCCCTCGAGGTGCGACGTGAGCGCCAGCAGGTGCGAGCGCGCCAGCAGATCGAGGGCCTTCTCGTGCGTTAGCGGTCCCAACCACCGGTAGCGCGGATTGGCGCGCTGCTCGGCTTCCACTTGCCCGGCAAAATCCGGGTCAAGAATGGCTCCTGCGTGCTGCACCAGAATCCTTGACGAGGCCGGCAAGTCGCGTACTGCATACGCCGCTCGCAGCGGGTCTTTGACCGATCGCAGGTGCGCCAGCACGCAGACCTGGAACGAGCGCACTTCCCGCGGCGGAGAAGTCAGAGGGGGCTCGGCTGATTGGTAAATCACGCGCACTTTTCCTTGCGCGCCTTGGGGAAGAGCCGCAACTGCGAGGTCTTGCAGGACAACAATCCTGGTCGCCAACTCCAGCGAACGCTTTGCCTCCGCGTCCTTCTCCAGGTCGCCGTAGACGTCGGTTCCGGTCAGCGCGAGAATCAGCGGGGTGCGCGGGTGCGCCTGGCGGAAACGTTGTACCGAAGGAAAGCTGCGCCGGGCATGCAGCGCAATCAGCAAGTCGCATTCTTCGCCGTTCCAGTCCTGATGGACGCCTACGTCGTTCCCCAGTTCTCCGAGCAAGCGCGCCCAGCGGTCCGCGGTCGTCCGGTTTCCCGTGTGGACCCGTGCGGGTGCTGGCGTGACTAGCTTGATTTTCACTCGTTATTGTGGCGCGCGGCAGGTGCGGAATCCCGCCCAAACGTCGCGGCGATCCGGGGTGTAGAAGTTCCGCCAGGTATTGCGGAGCAGCCGCGGCTGCGTCGGCCACGCGCCTCCGCGCAGTACTTTGTGCGTGCCGAACCAGGGCTGCGAGTATTCGCGATACGGATCGACTACAAATCCCGGATAGGGCGCGAAGTCGTTGGCCGTCCATTCCCACACATTTCCGATCATCTGGCGGCAGCCGAAGGCGCTGTCTCCTGCTGCCATCGCGCCAACATCTACGGTGCCCATGGCCCGCCAGCCCAGGTTGGCGTGGTCCGCGCGGGGTGAATCGTCGCCCCATGGAAAGCGTCGCTTCACTCCCGCGAGTTCCCTGCGCAAATCCGCGGGTTCGCCCGCCGCGGCCACTTCCCATTCCAGTTCAGTCGGCAGCCTTCGTCCCGCCCACTTGCAGAATGCCTCCGCCTCCCACCCGTTCACATGCAGCACCGGGAGGCGCGCCTCGAGCGGCACCCACTCGTCGAAATTACGGCGCAGCCAGCGTCCCGCGCTCTCGCGCCTCCAGTACACGGGATGCTCCGCGCCCGCGTTCTCACGCCAACCCCAGCCTGGCTCGCTCCAGAACTCCCTCCGGCGGTAGCCCTGGCTCTCGACGAACTCCAAAAACTCCGCTTGCGTGACCGCCGCGCGGGCGATCGCAAACGGCTGCACCTCGACCGCGTGGGCCCACTTCTCGTTGTCAAAGACAAAGCGCTCTTCGCGAAGCGCCCCCAGCAGAAACCGTCCCCCGGGAATTTCCACGTCTCCGCGTAGCGGCCCAGTCTCGCCGGAACTTACTGGCTCCAGTCCGGAAAAAACCGGCGCCCTCCACCCGTGCGTCTGCCGCGTATAGGTGAAGGCTTCCGTGTGCATGTCTTCATGGAAGACTCCCAGGGTGATGAAGTAACGGTCGCTCTCGGTGAGGTTTCCCCGACCGATCCGCTCCAGCACGCGATCCCGCACCCCAATCATGTAAGCCAGCGTGTCATCACGCGAAGGTAGCGGCAGGTCCCAACGTGTATCGTGTGGGATGGCCGCCGAATCATACAGTGAGTCGCCGTCAGCCCGCATTGGCGCCGCTCCACCCGCTTGCCGCAGCGCCCACTTTTCCTGGAACCAGGTGACATGACCGATTTCCCACAACAAGGGATTTACGATCCGCAGTTGCGGCCCGAGGAGCTGCTCGTCGGACAAGTCCTCGACCACTTCCAGTGTCCTTTTTCGAGCGTCACGCACCCACGCGGCGAGCACCGCGTCCCGCTTCACGGGATCATCGGAGGCGGCTTGCTGAGGAGTTGCCACGCGTCACCTTCGGACTAGAGGAATCGGCAAGAAGACTTAGCCAATCAACAGGCCCGGCCTACCGTCCGGTGAGCGGGAGAATGGAAAGTAGGGCCCGAGCACTGAGGCGACCTGTCCCCGCCACTGCCAGCGAAGGAAGTATGTTCGGACATCCCTCGAGATGCGGGAAGGAGAAGGATACGAGTGTTACGGCCAGAAAACAAGCGATCGAAACTTCGTGAACTTCGTGCCCGCGTCAAACCGCTCAAATAACCGCCGCGCCGCTCCGAGCATCACAACGAGAGAAAGGCCGGAGTTCACCGGTTCCGTCACGCTCTAGAGACGCAGCTTACCCATGAAGCCCGCTTTCTACTGCCTGTTTGAGACTCCGCTCGGCACGTGCGGCATTGCCTGGCGCGAACCGGCGGATTCTGCTTCACGACCCGTGGTCACTGCGGTTCAGCTTCCGGAAGCCGCGCCCGAAGCCACGGAATCCCGCATCGCTCGGAAGTCCAGCGCTAACCGGCCGAGCCTCCCGCCGCCGGAGATCGTGGCCATCGCAGAAAGAATTCGGCGTCATCTGGGAGGGGAAGTTCAGGATTTTCGCAGTGTCGCGGTGGACTTAAGCGATGTGGCTCCGTTTTTCCGCCAGGTGTACGAAGCCGCTCGCGAAATTCCTCCGGGACAAACGCGCACCTATGGCGAAATCGCGAAAGCGGTCGGCCAGCCCAATGCGGCTCAGGAGGTCGGCCAGGCGATGGCAAAGAACCCGGTCCCGATCCTCATTCCCTGCCATCGCGTCGCCGCTGCCGGCGGCAAGCCTGGCGGATTTTCTGCGCACGGTGGACGCTCGACCAAATCGAAGCTCCTCGCCTTAGAGGGTGCTCCCGTCAATCTGCGCCTTTTCTCTTGATGCTTTCCGGGCGCGCGCTATATACCAAAAACCTGCGCCTTCGATCCCCGTTCTCAAGAACGGAGCCTTACGGCGCATTTGGTAAACTCTTCCTGTTCTCTTGAGAGCGTGAGCGTGCTTGACCCGCGTCAAGAATACTCGAGCAGACTGGACTCGCGTCAGAAGACGCTGTCAGCCAAAGATCTCCTTCACGGGAGAATCGGAAACCTGAAATTGTTGGTTGTGGTGGCAGGCTTTCTGGTGGCGTACCTGTTTCTGTCGAGGGATTTGCTTCGCGGATACTGGGTGCTTGTTTTGGTCGTGGTCTACTTGGCCTTGGCGCTTGTGCATGAATTCGTCATTCGTGCGAAAACCCGCGCGTCCGCCGCAGCGGACTATTACCGCCACGGAATTGCGCGCATAGAAGAGCGCTGGCCTGGAACGGGGCAAAGTGGCGACCGGTTTCGCACTGACGATCATGTTTACGCCGAAGATCTCGACCTGTTTGGCAAAGGCAGCTTGTTCGAGCTGCTTTCGACAGCACGGCTTCCCATGGGCGAGAATCGCTTGGCAGACTGGCTCCGCCGGCCTTCCCCCAAACCGGTAGTTCTTGCCCGTCAGGAGCTGGTCGCTGAGCTCCGCGAAAAACTGGATCTTCGGGAAAACCTGGCCGTCACCGGCGAAAGATTGCGGCCTCGCCTGGATCCCGAATCCTTGGTAGGTTGGGCCGAGGATGCGCCTGGGCTACCCGGGAACGTTTGGCGGGGCCTTGCTTCTGCCTTGGCAGTCGCCGCCGTTGCCACTGCCGTCTATTCCTATCGGACCTCGATCGTCTGGCCTCTCTTCTTCGTTCTGCTGCTAGAAGGGATCCTTTATCGGCGGCTGGGAAAAAGCGCCAAAGCGGTGATCGAGGGAGTCAACTGCAATGCCGAAGGGCTGGTCCTTTTCTCGAACATCCTCAACCTGCTGGAAAGGGAACCGTTTGCCTCGCCTCGGTTGCAGAAGCTTTGTGCACCACTCAAGGCTCACCTAAAGTTGTCCTCGAGGGTGATGCGAAGTCTGGCGAATATCGTCTTTTGGGTCGACTCCCGGCAAAATCTTCTGGCGGCCCTCGTTGACCTTCCACTCCTCTACACTCTCCAGGTTGCATTCACTGCGGATGCCTGGCGCCGGCGCTGGGGGCATAGCATGCGTGCCTGGGTGGACACCGCAGCGGAAATGGAAGCGCTGCTTTCTCTGGCTGCTTATTCGTTCGAACATCCCGCCGATCCCTTTCCTGAGTTCGCCGATGAATCGTCCACGACTTTCATCGGCGAGAACCTGGGGCACCCCCTGATTCCGGACTCCAAATCTATTCGAAACAGCGTGCGGCTCGACCGAGACATACGCGTGATGCTCGTGAGCGGTTCGAATATGTCTGGAAAGAGCACGTTGCTTCGCACCATCGGCAGCAATGCGGTCCTGGCCATGGCCGGCGCGCCCATCCGGGGGAAATCGCTTCGCCTTTCACCCCTCTCGGTGGGCACGAGCATTCGAAGGACCGATTCTCTGCAACAAGGCCGCTCTGGCTTCTACACCGAGATCCTGCAAATCCGGCGGGTGTTCAAGTTGACCGAGGACGCGACAACCCTTTTGTTCCTTTTTGACGAATTGTTGGAGGGCACCAATAGCAAGGACCGCCGAATCGGCGCCGAAGGTTTATTGAAAGCTCTCCTCAACCAGCGAGCCATTGGCGTCGTCACCACTCACGATCTGGCCTTAACCGAGATCACGGGTTCCGCGAACGGCTTTGTGCGCAACATGCATTTCGAAGACCAGGTCAAGGACGGGAAAATGTTTTTCGACTACCAACTCCGCGAAGGAGTGATCGCAAAAAGCAACGCACTCGAGCTCATGCGTCTCATGGGTTTCGAGATCTAGCCTGCTCTGGCCTTTACAAAGGATAAGAAATGCCGGCGCCTCAAGGGAGGACGGGCAGGATCACCGCCGAGGGATGCGCCTTGTCGTGATAAACCGCGTTCGTGGCTTTGATCATGCGCGTAGCGCGCGCCTGCTCTTCTCCCGTATTCATGTTGCGGTCGAACCGCGGGAAATTGCTGCTGGAAACCTCCAGCCGGAGCCTGTGCCCAGCCAGAAACACGTTGCTTGTTGCCCACAAATCCACGGTGATGCGATACGTCTCGCCCGGATTTGCCGGCGCCGGTTTTTCCTGCGAATTGCGGTAACGCAACCGCAGGATTCCTTCCGTTAGGTTCTGCGCAAAGCCATCCGGCCAGACGTCCACGAGCTTCCCGGTGAAATCCGTGTCCACTGCCGAGCTGCTTACGTACAAATCAAGTGAGACTGGGCCGGTCACTTCGGTGTCCCTCGCGAACGGCGTCGCCGTATAAACCAAGACGTCATGGCGCTCCTCGGCCGGCCGCTGATCCTGCGGGCCAATTCCCGTTGGCAACGCCTGGCAGCAGAGTGGCCCGCCGATTGTCGGCACGGCATCACTCGGATCATACACATACTGGTCGGCCTTCTCCTCTGCCGGGCGAACCGTATTCAACACCCCATTCCCGCTCAATCCATTCGCGGCTCCGGCCGAGTGCAGGTAGTAGCGCGTGCTCTTCGCGCGGGCGAGCGGCCAGTCGTCTTCCTCGCGCCACTCGTTTTTTCCCATGACAAAGATTTTGACCGGTTTCTCTTTCTCGATCCCGTTGGCTTCGCCCTTCAGCAGCCAGTCGTACCAACGCAGCATCGCTTCTTCATCATCGTTCGGCAATTTTTCTCCAAAATCGACCGCTCCGATTTTTCTGCCGCCTCCGGCGTGTCCGCCAACCGTGACCTCGAGTCTTTGTCCTTTCCGCGCCGCTTCCGTTCCAGCTTCCGTCTTCAACGTCACGTAATTGCGCAGCGTTCCGCCCAGAAAGATGTCGTACCACGCGCCCACTCCGAACACCGGCACCTGGATGTCCGCGTAGTGGTCTTCAATCGAAATCGGTTTCCAGTAACGGTCGTAGTTCGGATGTTCCAGCCAATCCGTGAAGTAGGTCGCGACGCCGTTGGACGAAGGCGCTTCGAGCACCGGGTAGGAAAGCAGCGGCAATACCTTGCTTCCGTCTAGAGGGTTCATGCCTTTCGCGGTGCGCCGCCGCATGGTATCCAGTGCTAATCCGCTGGACCACGACTCATTGAACCACTGCTCGAAGGCTCCCCCTTGGTAGGTCCATCCGTCGTGATAATTGGACGCCGTCACCGTGGGACAAATCCCGGCCAGATGCGGCGGTTTGGCGATCGCCGCGAGGTATTGCGTCGCTCCCACATAGGATCCGCCGAACATCCCCACTTTTCCGTTCGAGTATGGCAGCGCCGCCGCCCATTCCACCGTGTCGTAGCCGTCCTGCGATTCATTCTTGAACGTATACCACTCGCCCTCGGAAGTGAATCGCCCGCGCACATCCTGGGCGATCACCACGTAGCCGCGCTCCGCTGCCCGGAGTCCAAAGTCGATAATCCCCTGCTTGTCGTACGGAGTTCGCACCAGCAACACCGGAAATTTTCCTTCCGCCTTCGGCCGGTAAATATCCGCGCGCAGCGTGACGCCATCGCGCATCTTGGCCGCGACGTTTCGTTCGACGGTCACTTCATGCTTGTCGGTGTCCGCGCGGCTTAACGGCGTGAGCTGCGACGCAGCAACTCCGAAAAGGAAAGCAGCCAGAACTCCGCGAGCCGCAAATCTTAGGATTCTCATGCTCGTGCTGTTCATGTTTGTGCTCCCTGCGCTCTGTCCATCCTTCCGCAATAGGTGTTGCAGCGTAGGTCCTCGCCCATCCTCTGTCAAGGCACGTGGATCTCAGTCGCAGACCTCGAATCGATTCCCGGGTTTCCCTTGCGCCCGCATCGAGGTTTTCTAAATTTAACAAGGTTACTCGCGCCGCCTAGCTCATAGAAAAGCCATCGAAAAGGCTCTCGCTCAGCCGCGCCTGCGCGTTTGGCGCTTAAGCTTCCTCTAAGAATCTTTCTAGAAAAGTTTAAGGTGATTGTTCCCGCCAAGATTCGTCTTCCCAATAGTCCCGGACCAAGGTTCAACCGCTCCTTGGAGGGCCTCCGGTTGACGGCCATCAGGGGAAAACTCCAGAGCGGTCTGTGGTGAGTTACACGTCCGGGCGGGAGACCAGAGATGTACCCCGTTCGAAGGAGCGTTCAGGCCGTCGTTGTTCTTTTTGCAGCAGCTTTTTTCGGTTCGCCCGCGTTTTCCCAGTCGGCGCGATTCTTCAGCGTGGAGGCGAGCGCGGTCGGCCTTCCAAGCCCTGCCTCTTCGCCCGATCCTTGCTCTGTCAATGAGAATCGTTCCATCACCGCGCGGCCAGGTGACCCTTACCGCAACGGCAGTGCCTCTTGCAGCCATGCGCTGTCCACCTCCGCCCCCCTGCCCGCTGTTCCCTGCCATCGATCGACTCAGGCCATCACCCCGTGCTCGGCGTCCAGAGACGTCGTGCGCGACGATCTGAACACCATGGGAAAACAAGGTCAAGTGATCCTTCGGGCTCGCGACAAAGTACTGCAAATCCTGCAAACGGAAAACGCCTGTACCGGTTGGTACCGCACCAGGAATTCCGATCCCGCAGGCGTCTTTCGAACCCTTACCTACTCCGTCGACCGCAAGGGGGAGTCCTACATTCGGAAAGGCCCCGCGGCCGGCGGCTTCGAGATGATCTACAATCCGTACGTTGCCAGCGTCGAACAAGACGGGGGGCCTGACTCGACCGTGATCATCAACGCAAACGGCGCCTTCTTCTTCCCGGCCGCGAGTGTGGCCGAGGATCGATTCCAAGGGGGACCCCTGACCCTTCACGGTACGCGCTGGATCCAGGTCGGACCCTACGTCGGCGGCTCATTTCGTGCACAGGTCGTAGTCCTGCTGCATGAATTCGGCCATGTGATCGATCTTCTGCCCGAGGATCGTGAAGATCGCGATGGCAAATCTAGGCAGAACACTCTCGATGTGCTGCGCGCGTGCCGCGCCGAAGTGGAATCCAAGGACTTTCTCGCGTCGCGTTGACACCGAGATTCTCGCTTGTCGGTTGTTCCGGCCCTGCTACGTACAGGACTCCGTCGGGGACCAGGATGAAATGATTGGGCGCCGTGGCTCACTACCCTCTATGCCGCAACCCCTCGGAACTTCCGGCCGTTACTCACTGACGTGCCTCCGGCCTCCCTTCCTAGGAGTTCGCGGGTCTATGGGCGGAGGCCAATGCCTCTGCCCGTCGACGCTTTCGGCTCTTTCCGAAGCGGTCAAGAGCTGGTGCGTCGGCGGGCCAGAAGGTGTGCGAGCAGGGCAAAAATGGCGTAATAAAACACCCCGTTGCTCAGGATAGCAATGCGCAGGAACCAGCCAAACGTCCACGCTAGCGATCCGTGCGTTTCCGGCATAATCAGCTCAGCGAGTTTCAAACCTGGGGAAAGCAGAACCAGGAGTGGCCCGGGAACCTGCGGCTCGAGAGGCGCGGCAATCGCCAACGCCAGAAAGCCGGCTACCAGGCCCAGCCCTCCCAAAAGCACATTGCGCACCAGCTTCGCTTGAGGCATCAGCATCATTTTAGGGTGGCTGTCTTCTTTCTCGCCAATCGAACCTCGGCAAGTTGCCCAACCGCAAACTCCCCATTCCGCATGGTGTTCCGTATGGAAGAGCCCGGCAGACAGGGAGGATTTCGAAAGAGTCTGCTAACCCTCCTGTGCGAAGATAAGTCCTACACGAGGAGCCTCGGGGAACTTCATGAAATTCCATCGCACTCTCATTCTTGCGCTCGCCATCGCTGCCTCCATCTCCGTCTTGCTGCTGAGGCGTGCGCGCGCCGGGACGCCGCTGCAAGACGGGGCGGCAAAGAACTACACCCACACGCCGAGCATTGAGGAGTACCAGCCCAGATCCACGCTGGTCACCAGGGAACACAAAATCGAACGCGCGAGGTTTCCGTTCATCGACATTCACAGCCATCACTCGAACCCAACGGCGCAGCACGTGGATCAGCTCGTCAAGGAAATGGACACGATCAACCTGCGCGTGATCGTGAACTTGAGCGGCGGCACCGGAGACCAGTTGCGGCAAACCGTCGCGACCATGAAAGGCCGCTACCCGGATCGCTTCGTGGTCTTTGCCAACCTGAGGTACGACGACCTCGACACCCCCGGCTACGGCAAGCGCGCAGCCGCGCGGCTCGAGCAGGACGTCAAGAGCGGCGGCGCGCAAGGCCTGAAAATATTCAAGAATTTCGGGATGGATGTGAAATACGCCAACGGTCAGCGCGTGCACGCGGACGATCCCGAATTCGATCCCGTGTGGGACAAGTGCGCCGAGCTTGGCATTCCCGTGCTCATCCACATCGCGGAGCCCTCGGCTTTTTTCGATCCCTGGGACTACCGCAACGAGCGCTGGCTCGAGTTGAAGCAATTTCCCGGACGGGCGCGACCGCCGGATAAATATCCGCCGTTCGAGACGCTTATCGCCGAGCGGAACCATCTCTTCGCCCAGCATCCGAAAACCAATTTCATTGCCGCGCACCTGGCGTTTCACGGCAACGATCTCGAACGCCTCGGAGAAACGCTTGAAGCGCTGCCGAATATGTACGTGGACATTGCTGCCGTGCTTGCCGAGCTGGGCCGCCAGCCCTATTCGGCCCACGATTTCCTGGTGAAGTATCAGGACCGCGTCTTAATGGGCAAAGACATTTACGAACTGAACGAGTACAAGGGGTATTTCCGCGCGCTCGAAACCCGCGACGAGTATTTCGAGTATTACCGCCCGCGCCATGCCTTCTGGCGCATCTATGGTTTCCAGGTACCCGACGAAGTGTTGAAAAAAGTCTATTACCAGAATGCCTTGAAACTCGTTCCCGGCATCGACCGCAAGGCATTTCCCGACGAACAAGCCGGAGGCG
>Ga0182036_10000222_pt1 | contig 25386 bp, 18 predicted proteins | sample sta12Cox44000080_FD_125966 | JGI IMG/M metagenome (GOLD analysis project Ga0182036, IMG submission 125966) | Lab enrichment of tropical soil microbial communities from Luquillo Experimental Forest, Puerto Rico - statoxic.12C.oxic.44.000.080 | ecosystem: Environmental > Terrestrial > Soil >...
CCAGTCGACGGTCTCTCGATTTTTGGCCGAGCCGACCCGCCCACCGGAAACAAACCCGAGGATAAACAGCAGCAACCATCCAACAGTTACCGACCGGCCTCTCAAGGAGACACTCTCCCGTTTCCTCGTTCGCAATCCTTCGGCAATTCGAGATGCCTGGCAAGCATCCATTGCTCCAAAAGGTGTTCCATCCCCATAAGCGGGATCGCTTTCGGCCTGGTGCAAAATCTTTGCCGCCCGCCTGTTCTTTCAGAGCCGGTTCGACTCGACTGAGGTCGCCTTCGGAGCTCTCGGCGGAATTCGTGTCGGGAGCAAAGCCGGGTGGCTTCCTAGCTGCTCTTCAGGCCCGACATCAAGCACGCTATCTTGCTGCACATCGGCAGCATCCGACGGGCTCTTGACTCCGGCGCGAAAATAACGGCTTGCGAACGTTAGGAAAGTCGGCCAGTTCGGCCCCGTCGTGTGACCGCCGCGGTGCTGACGAAACGCAATATCGCCGTCGACCAGGGCGGTTTCTATGGTTGGAAACTCGGAGGTGCCGAGATCCTTTTTGCCAAGGAGCCTATAGACCGGCCCGGCGCCGACCGCTCCCAAAAACATTCCCTTGGCGTCGACCCAGCCGCCCTCCACTTGCTGCGAGCCGCTGCTGATGAAGACCGGGCGCGGAGCGCACAAGGCGATGAGTTCGTGCGCGTCCACCGGCAGATCGGCCGCCGTCAGCGGGCCGGCATACTTGAGGAAGTTGCCGGCCATCCAGTGGTACTCGGCGGCGGAGGCAATGTTCTCCACTTGCTCACCAAAATTGCGGCGTAGAATTTTGGCGCCGCCCGCACCGGAAGAGCCGATGAAGCCGATGGCGAAGCGCGGGTCATAAGCCATGGCGAGGAGCGCCGCTTTTCCGTAGCGGGATAGTCCTTCGATGCCAACCTGTTTGGCATCGACCGCTTTGTCGCTCTCGAAATAGTCCAGCGCGCGGCTCGCCCCCCAGGCCCACGCACGCAACGCTCCCCAGTCGTCGAGCTTTCGCGGCTGGCCTTTGTTGACCAAACCAATGACGCCCTCCGTCAAGCCGGCGCCGCTGTCGGCCTGGACCGAGGTGGGGATGAGCGTCGCATACCCCCAACCCATCGCCAGAACTTGCTGCTGCCAACTTGGTCCGTTACCGGCAAGCGCGGCGCGCTGCGCTTCCGACAGGCGCTTTTTCAGAGCCTCCCAAACCTCCGGGCTCAACCCGAATTCCATCATGACCGGCACCGGGCCGGCGGCTTTGGCCGGCGTAGCGAGCGTCAACTGGATATCTACGCTCGCGAGCGGATAGGACGAATTGTCGACGTGACCTGTCAGTTTCTTGGTGATGACCGGCACACCGTTGTTCACCTCGGTTGTGGTGGTGACAACCTCCCAGCTTACTTTCGGGGTTTCTCGCGGTGCTCGGCCATAGATCTCGCGGTCAAAATCTTCAACGATTTCTGGACGTCGCGTGTTCCACCAGGCATCCGCGGTGGTCACCTGCTCGCCGCTTTTGAGGACCAGCGGGTCCGGTAAGTGCAGATTGCCGGAAACCTTAGATTCATCAAAATTAGCGGCGTTCGGAGATTTTGGGTCGCCGTCCGGGCCGCGGCGCAGAGAAGCGATGTGCAGCAGCTCCAACAATCGCTGGTGATCCTGCTCGGCGGTCAGATGCACGGGTGGTGGATGGTCAGAAGGACCAAGGAAGAGGGCAAACAAGAGCAGGCAGGATAACCACGGGCGCAAGATCACCATGGAGATTCTCCGCGAACCGCGATGATTGTATAGCCAGAAGGCTGGGATTGTAAGCGCTTACATAACTCTGCGCCGGGATGACGCGGTCAAAGGAGAAACCCGGGGCGCACCTCCGAGACCGTGGCCGAGCGCGTTTCGTCGTTCGAAGCGGCCTGCATTGCAAGCCCTTGCAAAGCTTGCGGGTACACCCCTCCGGTCCCCGCGGAAAATGCCTTGCCCATTTTGCCTTCGTGAGCCTAAAGTAGTGACCGGAATCGTTTACGGAGCACCTGCAACCTGCAGGATGCGTGGGGGCAGAGCATCTACCTTTGGTTCCGTGCGTTGATTCCTTAAGCGAAACAATGAGCTCGACCCGTCGCGTTACCCTTTTTGATATCGCCGACGCCCTCGGGATATCTACTGGCACGGTGCACCGTGCATTGCACGACCATCCGGGCGTAAACGCCATGACCCGGATGCGTGTGCTGCAAGTTTCGAAGAACATGGGTTATCGCCCCAACGTGGCGGCCCGGCTCCTTTCCCAAAAGAAGCAGATCCGCATCTCCGTCAACACTTTGAAAGGCACCACTTCCTTCTGGGATGAGGTCCGCAAAGGGATTCAAGAAGAAGCTCAGGCCCTGGGGATGCATGGCGCGGATCTTGAGTTCCGCACGTTTCCGAGCTTAGGCGAGGGCGAAGAAGAAGCCTTTGAGGCAGCCATTGCCGCGGAGTCGGATGGCATGATCCTGTTTCCCAGTCGTCCGCGCAGCCTGCGCGCTTGGATGCGGCGGGCGTCGCGATCAAGAATTCCGATCGTTTGCGTCTCGACTGACGCGCCCCAATCGAACAGGCTCGCGGTCGTTTCCGTGGATACCATGGCGAGCGGCGCTTTGGTCGGCGACCTGATGGGAAGATTTTTGGACCGGAAGGGCAAGGTCGCCATCACGTTGAGCGCGTTGGACATCACCGAACACGCCGAAAAGCTGGCGGCCTTTGAGAAGACGCTCAAGACTCTGCATCCCGAGATATCTCTTCTTGAGGCTATCGAAGACCATGACGTCGAACCGGAAGCCTATGACAAGTGCAGGAAGCTGTTTGACGCCCATCCCGATTTGGCGGGCGTTTATGTGACCACCGAAGCCTCCATGCCCGTCATTCAGGCTGCCAAGGACGCTCATTTACTGGACCGCCTGACCATCATTGCCACCGATTTGTTTCCCGCGCTCATCGAGCAAATTCGGGCCGGTAAAGTAACCGCCACGATCCATCAGAGACCTTATATGCAGGGCAGGCTGGCGTTTCGTGTTCTGCAGGAATTCCTGGTCCATAGCCGCTACCCTTCTCTTCGCGTCACGCTTGCCCCACACTTGGCCATGGCAGGCAATCTGGACTTCTTTCTGGAGAAGCAAACTTCAAGCGGTGGCGGAGCCGCCGCAAGCGATTGGCCTTCGGACTTTAACTACACGAACTACGACTAAAGGCTTTCGCGGCCGGCCCGGGTGAGAGGAAATTCTCGCGGCATGCTTCTTGTTGCGGGTCGGAGGTCCGGCGCTTAGCAGCGGCCTCATGGCTCCACGATGCGATGGATCTGATCGGCAGGTAGATCTCGTAGCACTTGGCGCGCGCCGCTGGGCCAGCGGATCTCGAGCTGTTTCACTGTTTTGAATGGGCCCAGACCGAAGTGTGCACGCGGGTCGCGCGAAGCTCCGTAGCCAGCGCTTGTGGAGACAATATCGTACTGGCTATTGCCGTCTTCGGTCGTCACTTTCAGCTGCGCTCCGATTGCCATGCGGTTGCTCTTGGCGCCCACCAATTGAAACGTCACCCAATGATTGCCGTTCGATGTCACATTGCGGAGAATTCTTGCTTTTCCATTCAAGACGGTAACGACGATATCCAGGTGTCCGTCGTTGGACAGGTCGCCGATGACCGCGCCTCGAAACGGCTCGGCCACCTGCATATCGCGGCCGGCCTGCGTCGTCACATCGGCAAATGTCATCTTGCCGAGGTTACGAAAGATCGCGTTAGGCTCGGCGTACGTGCGGGTGGAGAACTCCGCGATGTTGTCAAGAACGTTGCCGCGAGCTACGAACAGGTCTTTCAACCCATCGTTATCAAAGTCGGCGACTCCGTTGGACCAGCCTGACATTTCCAGTGTAGGGCGGGCCAGCCCGCTCCGCCCTGTGACATCAATAAAGATGCCGTTGCCGCGATTGCGGAACAGAGGGAAGGTCTCCAGTTCGGTGGCCGTGTGCCAAATGTCCGGCAAGCCGTCATTGTCCAGGTCCCGAAACTCGGCGCCCATTCCCGAGACGGCTTTGCCGTTTTCCGAATAAGCCACTCCGACATCCATCGCCACCTCTTCGAAAGCCTTGCCTTTGAGGTTATGAAAGAGCGAGTTCGGCATGTTGTCGTTGGCAACGAAAATGTCAACGAACCCGTCGCCGTCATAATCATTGAAACCCACGCCCATCCCTTTCCCCAGTTTCTTAGAGATGCCGGTTTGATCGGAAACATCGGTGAAGGTGCCATCACCGTTGTTGCGGTACAGCGTGGAGGGGAGCGGCTCGTAAAACTTAGGGTGGCAATAGGCCCGCAAGCGCCCTCCGCTCAGACATACGGGATCCTTGTTGACTTCCCAGCGGCAATAGTTCGAGACGAACAGGTCCAACTTCCCGTCATTGTTGTAGTCCAACCAGCCGGCGGCTGCGCTCCACATCTTGCTGCCATGGTAGATCGGCGCGCCGACCCCTGCCTTGTCGGTGACATCGGTAAACGTGCCGTCGCCGTTGTTTCGGTACAAATGGTTCTTCGTCACGCTGGCGACATAAATATCCTGCCAGCCATCGTTGTCGAAATCGCCGATGGCGACTCCCATGTCGTAGCCATCGCCCTCGAGTCCGGCCTTCTCCGTGACGTCTGTGAAGGTGCCGTCGTGGTTGTTGTGGAACAAGCGGTTGTAGTATTTGGGAGAGTCTTTTTTGAGGGATGGAATCGCAGCCCCGTTAATCAGGAAGATGTCCGGGTATCCGTCGTTGTCATAATCGATCAGACCAACGCCCGAGATCATCGTTTCCGGCTGGTTTTTATTCGGAGTCGGGCTACTGTCCGTAAAGAAGTCCACACCGGAGCGAGCCGTGACATCTTCGAAACGGATGCTGCTGGGGTGGTCTGGCTGAATCCCAGTTGCGATCGCTACGGAAAGAGCCGCGAGCGCTGCTGCCGTAAGGATGACCCGAAACATTGCCGAAGGCGAGTTTAGCATGAGCGAGGCCACCATCGAATTCGTTGGAAAGCGGCTATCGATCCGGCCGGTCAACCAGCTTTTCTAGGCGTTCGAACTCTGCCCGTTCGTGCCGAGACTCCCGGCTCCGCCCTGCCTCGGACAAAGCTTGAGAAAGCGCAAAGTGTGCGTCGGGGCTGCCAGGAGCCAGCTTAACCGCCGTTCGCAGCTCCGACAGCGCGCGGTCGGTTTTTCCGAGCGCCAGCCAAAGCCTGCCGCAGGCTACGTGCGCGACGAAATTCCCCGGCGCCAGCCGAACAGCCTCTCTCGCATACTTCAGGCCCTCGTCGTAATCAGCGGTGCGGAGGAGCTCTAGAGCGAGTTGGATGCGCGCAGCGTCGTGAGAAGGGGAAACCTCGATTTCAAGGCGAAATTCGTCGACGGCCAGAGGGGGATGCTCTTTAAGCAGAAACACGCCATGCATGTAGTGCACACCGGGTTCGGACGGGTACTGCGCCAGCAGTTGGTTAAACTCGGTTTCGGCCGTCACCCGGTCCTGCAAAGCGATCAGCGCCTGGGCTCGGCCGGCCTGCCGAACGAGAGGCATCTGTGCGGCCGTCAGACTGGAAGGGAGCTTCGGGATTCGCAGCGCAGCAATTCCTAAAGCATCCAGCAATTCGAGATCCGCGAACACCGCACTTTTGGGAGCGTCGGGATGCGCCGCGGCGATTTGGTTCGCCGCCAGAGTCAAGCGCTGGAGCGCGATTTCGGGCTTGCCGAACAGAGTGTTCAGAATGCCTTCATGAAGCAGCACGGTAGCAAGGAAAGGTTGATCGCTCCCGAGACCTAGCGTTCTGCCGTGTTCCAGGGCCGTTAGCGCTTTGCGATAGTGCTTTAATTGAAACTCGCTCAGACCGAGCATGCCGAAACCAGGACCGCGTTGTTCTCGTTCGACCAGGACGAAGTGCTGAAAGGCGTCGCGCGCCTGGGTGAAGCGCCTTGCATCGAATAAGAGCGTTCCGAGATGCCACCAGCCCTCCGACCAGTTAGGCTCGAGCGCGGTGGCACGCGTGTACAGCCGGATCGCCTCGGGGACGCGGTCGGCGTCCATGGCTTCCCGGGCGCGTTCTCGGAGCTTGTCAAACGACTCGGGACTCGTATTTCCCTGGGCCTGCTGGTTATCCGCTGTTTCCGTGTGGCCGGTCAGAGAACCGCGCCATTCCCCGCGGTGCGCCATAAGCCACGAATCGCCGGGATCTAACAGGAGCGGCGCCACCGACGGCGCGATCCCACAAGAGGCAAAAGCGACAACGAGCACTATTCTTTGCTTCATTTTCGGAAACGGTGCGGCTTTCATTGCGGAGCTAAACGCCAGAGCACCTCTCTAACATCCAACAATCAGCGAGCTAGTTCAAGGCGGCTGCCTCGTGGCTACTGAAGGGCAGCGATGATCGGCCGGGGCGCGATACTATAGGACAGAACTGGCATTCGAATGCAAATTCCGCGAAGGCTGGAAAAAATTGTTCGTGCTGTATTACATTGTTACTGGAATTGTTCGCAGTGGGAGGTCTCGACCATGAACCGGGGCTTCGTTTTTCTTACGGCATTCCTGCTTAGCGCAACGAGCTTAGCTGCCCAGGGGCAAGCACAGCAAGCCCCTCAGACTTCGACTCCGAGCCTCCGCTCGACCACACAAGAAGTAGTGCTGGATATGGTTTTCCGCGACAAGAAGGGAAGAGCGGTCCACGACATCCGGCCGGAAGAAATCCATGTTTTGGAGGATGGCGTTGAACAGAAGCTGACGTCCTTCCGGTTGGTAGAAGGCAAGACTGCCGAGTCCTTGAACCCGCCCAAGCCGGGAGTGCCAGAGAGCGTAGCGCCGACATTGGATCCGATGCGAGAGGTGCGGTTAGTTACACTCGTTTTCGAGGGCCTGGACCAGGAAGGGAGGGGGTTCTTCCGGCAAGCGCTAAAGGACATGCTCGACATGAGGCCCGAGCAAAACCTGTATTTTGCGATCATGACCATTGACCAGAAGCTTCACATTATTCAGCCATTCACCAACGATCACTCCGCATTGCTGAAGAGTGTGGATAAGTCGTCGATGTGGTCCTTTGTCCAGTACCAGAACCAATCCACGGAGGTGAAGTCCAATCTCAAGCAAGTTCTTTCCGCGGGCGAGCCGCAACTCGAAAGCGGCGCGCGAGGAGGCGCGAGCACGGCCCAGATTCAGGGCATAGTCAGTTACCGGATGGCCAAGATGCAGTACGACATGCTTCAGGAAGCCGATGCTGCCGACCGCGAACACGACGCTCGTGCGACGATCGAAGCGCTCATGGCCCTGGTGCGCGCACAGTCCGAGTTGCCGGGCCGTAAAATCATCCTGTATTTCAACCCCTGGCTGTTCATACCGGAAGCGGTGAAGGAGCTATACGCCAACATGATTGGCGCGGCGAATCGCGCGAACGTAAGCTTTTATACGGTCGATCCGAAGGGGCTTGTGACTTGGAGCCAGGGCAACAATGGCCGCGAATGGCTGAGCGGGGCTACCGGGGAAATTCGCTCCGCACAGATGAGGGGCGGCGTCGGCGAAGTGTCCGCTGGAGAGGCCCGTGCCGCCGAAACCGCGGAAGGTGCGTTGCGTGCAAATCCTTTGCTGTGGCTGCGCGACTTGGCTCAGCAGACCGGCGGCTTGACGATTGCCGAAACAAACGATTACAAAGCGCCGCTCAGGACGGCTCTCGAGGAAGTGCGGAGCTATTACGAAGCAGCTTACGCTCCGCATATTTCGGTCTATGACGGCAAGTTCCGCAAAATCTCCGTCCGCATGGACCGCCCCGACGTGGTGGTCCACACGCGCAGCGGCTACTTTGCCTTGCCCCAACTCAAGAGCGGACAGCAGTTGTACGCCTACGAGATGCCCCTGCTCAATGCCTTGAATGAAGGGTCGGCCCCTCTGGAAGTGGCCTTGAAAGTTGCGGCGGAGCGCTTCAATGATCGCGGACCGAAGGTCGAGTACATGCTGACGTTGGAGGCCCCCCTCAAAGGATTGACCTTCGTAATGCAGCCCGATCAAAAAAACGGCGCGGTCGACTCGGTGGATGCGGCACTGCTTGCCGTCCTAAAGAATGCCAATAACGAGATTGTTGAAAAATTCAGTAGGGACTTCGCCGTCGGAGTCCCTCTCCAAAAGGTGGATGCCTACAAGGCGGGAAACCTGGTTCAGACATTCCGCACCGAACTGTCTCCCGGAGAATATGCCTTGGAGGCGGTCATCATGGACCGCAACGGCAACAAGCTTGGAGCGAGCAAGAGCGTCATCACCGTACCGCAGCCCTCGAGCAAGCTCTCGATGAGTGATGTAGTTGTCGTGCGCCGAACCGACGCACTGAAAAACAACCCGATCTTGGATGCTTTCTATTTTCCAGGCGGCAAGGTGGTGCCGACTCTTACAAATACACTCAAGGGCGGACCCGGGAACATTCTGCCTTTCTACTTTGCCGTGTACCCAGATCGTGCCAGCAAGGATGCTCTTAAGCTCACCATGTCATTCTACAAGGAAGGACACTATCTCGGTGCGGCGGAAGCGCCACTGCCTGAGGTTCAGCAAGACGGGCGAATTCCCTACATCGCTAACTTGCCAGCGGATAAATTCACACCGGGCGCCTATGAGATCCACATCGGCGTCACTCAAGGTAGCTCCAAGACTGAGGAAAAAGTGAATTTTCAAGTGGACTGACGGAGCTGAAACGGGCGCGTGAGCCTTATCTATCTTGCCTTGGAAATGGCAACAAAGAATAACTTCAACAGGGTGGTGGATACTTGCGGAAAACTGTTGCCGGCAGGTCCGGCAGCAACCGCGGAGAAGTCTGGCCAGCCGGGCAGGAATTCCCGGGGAGACGCCTGCAAATGAACATGACACGCCGGCGATTCGCGTTGTTGGGGATCGGGGCTGCGTTCTCCCTCAGTACTGAGCCGCTTCTGGCGCAAGGGCTATCCACACACCGCGCTACGCCGTTACCAAGACCGGCCCCCTCCGGTCGTCCTTTCCATGCTCATTTCGTGGATGTCGGGGAGGACGCGGGTCTGCGTGCGCCGGTGGTCTACGGTGGCGCAGAGGAAAAGAAGTATATCGTCGAGGCGACCGGCTGTGGCTGCGCATTCATTGACTACGACAACGACGGGTGGACGGACATATTCATTTTGTCGGGCACGCTACTAGAGGGTGCGCCGAAGGGGGCAACCAACCGTCTTTACAGGAACAATCGCGATGGCACTTTCACGGATGTTACGGAAAAGGCTGGACTGCATTCGGTAGGCTGGGCCTGCGGGGTTTGCGTCGGTGACTATAACAACGACGGCTTTGACGACATGTTCATCGCCCGCTATGGGCAGAACCTCCTCTACCGCAATAACGGCGACGGCACCTTCACGGATGTCACCAAGGCGGCGGGGCTCGGGAACCAGCAGCAGCGCTGGGGGGCCGGTTGCAGCTTTGTAGACTACAACCGCGACGGGCATCTGGACCTCTTCGTTTCCAACTATGTAGGTTTTTCCTTTGAGCAAGCGCCGCTCCCGGGCCAAAACAGCAGCTGCATCTGGCTGGGGATTCCCGTCGCGTGCGGGCCGCGGGGGTTGCCCACCGCCAGGCATTGGCTCTATCGAAACAACGGCAACGGCACGTTCACTGACGTAAGCGAGCCCGCGGGCATCTCTCGAGCGACTTCGAGCTACGGTATGACGGTTGTAGCCGCAGATTTTGATGAAGATGGCTGGCCTGACATTTACCTAGCCTGCGACGCGACTCCGAGCCTGCTTTTCATGAACAACCACGATGGGACCTTTCGGGAAGAAGGGGTCCTGCGCGGCGTGGCTTTGAACGATGATGGTATGGCGCAGGCCGGCATGGGTGTCGGAGTGGGCGATTGCGATTTGGATGGGCACCTCGATATCTTCAAGACGCACTTCGCCGAGGATCGGAACATTCTTTATCACAACAATGGACAGGCGTATTTTCAGGACCGGACGTCATCCTCGCGCCTGGGAGTTGAGACTCGGTATGTGTGCTGGGGTGCTGGAATTGTTGACCTGGATAACGACGGCTATCCGGACTTGTTCATGACGACCGGTCATGTCGACCCGAAGGTCGAGAAAAAGCTCCCGCAATTCCCCAACAAGACTCCGCGCGTGGTTTTCCGAAACCTGGGCCAAGGCGTGTTTGAAGAGTTGATTGACGAAGCAGGTCCTGGTGTCGCTGCCCCGCACTGCAGCCGCGGCTGCGCCTTCGGAGATTTCGATAATGATGGCGACCTCGACATCGTCATCGTTAACCTCAACGAACCGCCTTCGTTGTTACGAAACGACGTCACTGGGAAGGCGAACTGGTTTAAGGTTAAGCTTGAAGGGGCAAGATCCAATCGCAGTGCCATAGGAGCTCGCGTCTTGGTGCACTACGGCGGTAAGACCCAAGCGCAAGCTTTGCTCAGTCAATCGAGCTTTTTCTCTTCGAACGATTCCCGGTTGCACTTCGGGCTGGGGACATCGATCACGGCTGATCTTGAGATATTTTGGCCGAGCGGGCTGCACGAAAGCTACAAGGATATGAAGGCTAACCAGCTCGTTAGCATTCGAGAAGGCGTGGGCGTGGTGCCCAATCGCGGCTGGTTGAGATCATGACAGAAATGCCGCAGGAGTTTCCGTGCGAAGCGCCCACTCTTGGATACTTCGAGCAGATAAAGGCGAGCGGCGAGTGAAATGAAGCGCAGTGCGTTATACCGCTGTCGCAGTGCCTCAATCCCGAAAGCGGCGTGGTGTGTGCTCGTGTGCCTGCTCTCTGCAGGCCCGGCTCCCGCGCAGGATGAATCCGGGCAGAAGGCCTTGAGCCGGGCGGTCGAGCTGCACCAGTCGGGGCACTATGCCGAGGCGATCACCGAATACGAAGCCTACCTGAAAGCCCATCCGGAAGCGGCCGCAGTGCGCTCTAACCTTGGTGCGGCCCTGGCTCATGAAGGCCGTTATACCGAAGCGATTCAGGAATACAAGCAGGCCCTGGCGGCGGAGCCCTCCCATTACGGAATCCGCTTCAATCTTGCGCTCGCCTATTACAAGATGGGCGAGACCCAACAGGCCGTGAAGGAGTTCGAAGCCGTTTACGCGGTCCAACCGTCGAACGACCCTGAGCGGAAGCGCCTCATGCTTCTGCTTTCGGAATGTTACCTCCGCCAAGGCGAAGATGGACGGGTGGTTGCTCTGCTCGACCCGCTCGCCGACACTGATCCGAACGATCTCACTCTGGCATACCTGCTCGGTACCGCGCTGCTCGACGAGGGCCAGGACGAACGCGGCGCCCTCATGATCCAGCGCATCCTGCGGAATGGCGACACCGCTGAGGCCCACATGCTGATGGCTTTCACCCGCCAGAAGGCAAATGACAAGAAGGGGGCCATTTTAGAAGTGGACCGCGCTCTTACGCTGAATCCAAACCTGCCGGAGGCATACAGCCTGCGCGGGAGATTGGCCTATCTTGCGGCCGACCTGGACGGTGCCGAGGCGGGTTTCCGTAAGGCTTTGGCTCTCGATCCGACCGCCTTTGACCCGCTTCTTTGGCTGGGGACGCTGCTCCGGGAGGAGGGCAAACTCCAGGAAGCGCGTGCCCATTTGGAGCGGGCCCTTCAGTTGCGGCCGAAAGAAGTCCGGGTGCGCTATCAGTTCGCTCTGTTGTGTTTAGACGAGGGTGACGACCAGCACGCTGCGGCACTCTTGGAGGCTCTGGTAAAGGATGCGCCCGAGTACACCGAGGCGCACCGCAGCCTCTCGACAACTTACTTTCGTTTGGGGCGCGTCGCCGACGGCAAGCGAGAGAAGAAAATCGCCGAAGCGATGGACGCCGCGATTCAGGCAAAGGAGCAGGAACGGGGACGGAGTTTGAAGAAGTGAAGCTACGATTCGTGTTCCTGTTGTTACTGGGGACAGCGGCAGCAGCGGCAGGACAGACCGCGCCGCAGACATTTGAAGAGCTTTCCACCATGGCGCGGCAAGCCTACGAAGCCAATCATTCCGAGGAGGCCGCCGAGCTCTACGCCCGCGCTGTCAAGCTGCGGCCCGACTGGGCCGAGGGCTGGTGGGCAATCGGAATGATCGCATACGTGCGCGACCGCTACCCAGAGTGCCGCGACGCGCTGACTCGAATGGTGGAGCTGGATTCCTCCGCCGCACCGGGCTGGGCTCTGCTCGGGCTCTGCGAGTTTCGCACCAAGCAATACGACTCTGCCTTCCAGCATCTGAAGAAAGCGCACATGCTGGTGCCGGTAACCGAACCAGGCGGGCCGTTGCTGGACATGGCCGACTACCATCTGGCCATGCTGCTGACCGAGCAAGGCGCTTTTGAAGTGGCGCAGGAAGTTCTGATGCGCGTTGCGCGCAAGGTTCACGATAACCCAGATATGATGTTTGCCGCCGGCCTGCCTGCGCTGCGCATGGCCATCCTGCCTTCGGATGTTCCAGCGAACCAGCACGACGTTGTGAGGATGGCGGGCAAGGCTTTCTGGGATCTTGCCACCCGGCCGCCTGAAGAAGCGGAAGCTGACCTTAAGGCGCTGGTCTCGAAGTATCCGAAGTTCCCCAATGTGCACTATTTTTATGGCACGTACCTGGCAGCCAGGCATCCCGAACAGTGCGTGCTCGAATTCCAACAAGAGCTAAGCATCACTCCGGATAGTGTGCCTGCCCGAGTTCAACTGACTCTGCAGTACGTTCTTGGCGGCAAGCTCGACGAGGCCTTGCAATTCGCCCGCGAGGCAGTGGCGCTGAGTCCGGATTCTGTCGGAGCACAGTTGGCGTTGGCGAAGACGCTGCGAACGCAAGGTAACAACCTTGGGGCCCTGGCAGCTTATCAGGCGGCAGCGCGGCTCGATCCAGTCAGCCCAGCAATCCGGCTGTACCTCGTGAACGCTTACCGCGCGCTTGACCGTCTTGAGGATATGCGGCGCGAAAAGGCCGAATACGATCGCCTCCAGAAGGAGCAGGCAAACTGGCCTTGAGGCAGCTCGTAAGTGTAAGTCTGGCCTGCCTTTAGTACGCACCGCGGAGCTCTAGCTTGCAAATTCCCCATCCGCGAGGGCGCCTTGAGCCGAGAAACCGTCGACCGCGTCACAATTTCAGAGCGGGTCTGGCTGGAGCGGGGTCCCCTGCATCGACTGCCGCGAAACAAACCAGAAAATCGATATGCAACATCGAAAAGACAAAAAAAGACTTGACATTGGCGGGGCCCGAGAAGTAAAACCGCACGCAACGTAAACGATTACGGTGGGCCTTCTCTCGGTTCTGGGAGAGTGTTTACACGTGATCGGGGAACCTGTGGTGGTTCTCACCTTCGGACAGTAGGGGGGACGATGGCTCGCTGCATGAGACTTTCCCTTAACAATATCGATTTTGTGCGGAATAGATTGCCCTTGGCTGCTCTGTTTCTGGCTGCCGTCATCTTTTTTGCGGTCGCTTTGCCCATCGGGCCGCCGGCCCTGGCGCAGACAACCAGCGCGACGCTGACGGGAACTGTGTTTGACGCATCCGGTGCAGTTGTCGCGAGTGCCACGGTGATCCTAAAGAACGAAGCCAGCGGAGATGTGCGGAACACGGTTAGCAATGGGGAAGGTTACTTTACCTTCGCGGCCGTTCCGCCGGCTACCTACACCATCACCGTCGAAAAGGAAGGCTTCAAGGTGTGGGAAGCTAAGGAGATTGTTCTGAACTCCGCCGATAAGCGCAATGTGATCGGAATTAAGCTCGAACCTGGGGCAAAGTCCGAGACGGTTGTTGTTGAAGCCGCTTTCGAGGCAATTACTCCGACAGACTCCGGCGAGAAATCAGCCCTGATTAACCAGCAAATACTCCAGAACGTCGCCATCCAGGGCCAGAATTCCGCGGAGTTCGTCAAAATTCTGCCCGGGATGGCTTACACGGGCGGAACGGTAAACGTCTCCTCCGTTAACACGGAAGACCAGCGAACCGGGAGCGGCCCGGTTGGCAACGTGTCGGCGAACGGAACGCGTACCGCCGCATTGGATATCACCTCGGATGGCGCTCACATCATCGACCCTGGATGTAACTGCGGCCAGGCCATGAACACCAACGTCGAGATGACTTCGGAGCTGAAGGTCATGACCTCGAACTTCGGCGCGGACGAAGCCAAGGGGCCGGTGGTCATCAGCACGATCGGCAAATCGGGCGGGCAACAGTTCCACGGGGAAGCCTACCTCTATGCCCGTAACTATACGTTCAATGCAAACGACCCGCAGGATAAGAACTCAAATATTGCGCGACCGGAAACAAAGTATTTCTATCCCGGCGGCAATATTGGTGGTCCGGTCATCATTCCGGGCTCGAATTTCAACCACAACCGCGACAAGCTCTTCTTTTTCGCCGCCTTTCAATATTACAAGCAGGACGTGGACAACGGCGTTTATCACGCGGTGGTTCCGACTGCGGCAATGCGGCAAGGTGATTTCAGTGATACCGCCTATTTGAACAGCCTGAACGGCTACGCGGTAACGGGAGTTCCGAAAGGCAGCATGTTCACGAATGGAAAGCTTAACGTTCCCCTTAGCCAACTGGACCAGAACGGCGTTAATTTGATCAACAAGATCTACCCGATGCCAAACCAGGACCCGACTAGACCCGGATCAGGCGGCTGGAACTATGCCAGTGGCCAAACCAGATACTCCAACTTCTGGCAACTTCGCGGCCGTGCTGACTACAGCATCTCCCAGACCACGAAGCTGTACGTGTCGTACAATCATGAGAAGGATAGTGCTTTGAACAGCCTTGACGTGCTCTGGGGCTCAGGTGGAAACAGTTGGGCTGCGCCAACGACGCCCTATCCTTCCCCCATTGCCGAAACCACACAGTCGGACGTCATCACCGCAAACCTGACCAAAGTGATCAATCCTACGCTCACGAATGAGCTGGTTTTCAGCTACACTTATCTGAATCTGCCCAACAGCTTCAGCGACCCCTCCAAGGTTGACCGCGGCTCGCTCGGCATTAACTATAACTTCCTCTTCAACCATGGGGATCCGACAAAGATCATTTTCCCGCAAATGACCGGCTGGGGCGATGGCATCTCTAACATGCTCAACACCGGATTCGAGCTGAACGGCACCGTTTACGCCAAGAAGACGCTGCCGTCTGTCGCGGACAACCTGGTCAAGGTCTGGAGAACGCACACGACGAAGTTCGGCTTTTACTGGGAGCGTACCTGGAACGAACAGCCGGGCAACGCGGCCGTCAACGGCTCGATGATCTTCAGCAACTGGGGATCAAACGGCACTGGGAACGCGTACGCCGATATGCTCATCGGCCAGCTGACGCAGTACTCCGAAACGAATTTTGACGTCGTTCCCGCGTTCCGTTACTTAACCACAGATTTCTACGGGCAGGACTCTTGGAAGTTGTCCCGTCGGCTCACTGTTGACTACGGTATGCGGTTCTCTCATTTGGGTCCTTGGGTAGATACCACCGGCTATGGATTTGGGGCGTGGTATCCGAGCGCTTACGCCGCGGGCACGGGAGGTTCCGTCAACGGCGCGACGTTCAAAGGCATCCTATGGAACAAGGTTAACTCTTCGACGCCGCTATCGGGGTCCGCTAGCAGGTTGCTTTTCTACAATCCGCGCGTTGGTGTTGCCTGGGATATTTTTGGAACGGGCAAAACTGTTTTGCGCGGCGGCTACGGCATGTACCATTTCCATGATGAGCAAAACGTGCAAAATGGCGCTTACGGCATCGTTCGCGGATCGTTTTCATCTCCTACGTTGTGGAGCCCAACGATCGCCTCGCTTGGCCCCAGCCTTGGTTCCTTAAGTACGCCGAGCGGAGTCGTGGCCTTGAATCCCCAAGACGACCAGGAGCCGCGAACCCAGAGCTACAGCATTACCGTAGCCGAGAGAACGCCTTGGCATAGCTTGTTGGAAGTGGCCTACGTGGGCAGCAAGTCCGACTACCTGAGCAACTACAACAACAACTTCGACCAGCTCAATGATCTGGGAGTAGGGACCTTGTTCCAGCAGTATGGCTGGTTGCCCAATTGTTACCCAGCAGGTCAGCCGAACGACGGCGGGGCTTGCGGCAAGTCCGGCGCCAATACAGGCTACACCACCAATCAGACGCTCGCGGCGCGCCCGCTGAGCTACGGAACCCTAAAACTCATTGACCATAAGATGTATTCCAATTACAACAGCCTGCAGGTAACCTGGAATAAGCAATCTGGACACCTCACGTTCCTGACCAACTATACCTTCGGGAAAGCGCTGGGCATTCGCTCCGAGAATGGCGACGGCAATCAAGGCGCCGATCCGACCAACCTTAGAAGCAACTACGGAACCCTGCCGAACAATCGCACGCATATTTTCAACGTTGCTTATGTCTATGAGTTTCCCAGGGTGAACAATGCCGGCGCGTTCGTAAAACAAGTCGCGAACGGCTGGCAAATCTCTGGGATTGTCCAGTACCAGACCGGCGCAGACTTGCAGGCGGCTGTCGCCGGAAATGGAAACTTTAGCTACACGGGTTTTATCCCCGGTGGTACAACCTTCATGGGCCAGACGATTACCGCGCCCGTCCAAGCGAACGGTCAGAACGCGCTCGGTACCCCGGATATCCAGCTGATGCCTACGCTGACTTGCGATCCCCGGCAGGGGCTCACGGCCCACCAATACATTAACGCTGCCTGCTTCTCCCCGCTGGTTACACCGGGCAAGCAGGGTAATTACATCTTTCCGGTCTTGACCGGTCCTGGTTTCTTCAACACGGACCTCTCGGTGTTCAAAAACTTCACCTTTGGACAGTCGGAGAGCAAAAAGCTGCAGTTCCGCTTCTCAGGTTATAACTTCCTCAACCACCCGAATCGGACGTTCATAAACGGCGACCAAGGCCTGAACCTTACGTTTAACAGCACTGGAGCCCTGGCGAACCCGAATTTCGGGTACGCGACAAACACAATTGGCCATCGCATTATCCAGGGGATGGTCCGATTCATGTGGTAGCCTTCCGGACTTAAGCATGGTCCTGTCAATGATTATCAACAAAGGCCGGCTGCGTAAGCCGGCCTTTCTCTTCGAGGCCCGTGACGCAGGCGCTTTGGAGCATTCCCATCGTAGGTGAGCTCAAAGACTCCAAGGATCAGGCTAGGCACCGCACGGTCCCTAAAATGGGGCTAGATTTGTGAGCTGTCCTTGTCTCTAGCAGTCTTCGGCGCTCGGGTAGATGGGAACACGGAGGCGGACGCTCATTTTTTCTTCTTCGCTGCGCGAAGCTTTTCAAGCACCGCTGTCGTTTGCGTATCGGCCGGATTGAGGCGGTGGGCGCGCTCGAGCACCGGCAGCGCCGCGTCATCTTCACCGAGCATGTAGAGTGTCGCACCCAAGAGCACTACCGAACCGTAGAAGCCGGGACGCAACGACACGGCCTTCTCGAGCGGCGCACGCGCTTCGGCGTAACGCTCCAATCGGAAGTAGCTGACTCCCAGGTTGTGCCACGCCTCAAACGAGTTCGGATCGAGCTCGACCGCCCGCTTCAGCGGATCGAGTGCTTCCGCGAACGCGCCCGCATCCCCGAATAACTGCCCGAGCAAGGTGAGCTTCTCGGGGTCGTTGGGGTCAGCCATGCGATGGCAGACCTCGCGCGCGGCGGCCAGCGGGTCGGTCCGCAGCGCGCTGGTGCACTCGCGCACCTCTTTTTCGGTCTTCTTGTGTTCGTCCCGCAACTGGCTGTAGAGCCCGTACTCGCGAGCTGCTTCCTGCTCGCGCCCGGCGCTCGAGTAGGCCCGCGCCAGCCGGTAATGAACGCGGTAGTCGTGCGGCAAGAGCTTGACCGCGCGCTCGAGCGACTTGGTTCCTGCGGCCAGGTCGCCCGAGGAAACGTACGCCACTCCCAGATAGAAGGCCGTGTCAGGAAATGGCGGGTCCTTGGTCAACGATCCGAGGCGTTGGATGGCGGACGCGTAATCGTTCGACAACAGGTCGAGCCGCCCGAGGTAGTAAGTGACGTAGCGCGATTCGCCCGTCAATTGGCGAGCCTGCTCGAACTGCCGGCGAGCTTCGTCGTTGCGGCCGAGCGACAGCAAGCAGACCGCGAACTCGAAGCGGGCCCGCGGATCGGCGGGATTGAGCACGAGAGCTTGTTCGAATTCGCTCGCCGCCGCCTCGAACAGCTGGCCCTGCATGAGCTCTAGACCCCGGCTGAGGTGAGCCTCGATGCCAGGCCGCTGAACCTGGGTCTGGGACACCTGGGCCTGGGACACCTGGGCCTGGGACATTCCCGCCACGATCGCCAACAACGCTGCCACGGTCCGTGTCACGAGCCGAATCGCTCCCGCGCGACGACTCCAACACCCTCCTTCACGGTAACGAACTGGTCGGCGCGCAGGCCCTCGACCGACTCGCGGACGCCGCTCGGCCAGGCGATTTGGAGGTCCGCCATCGCCGCAGGTCCCAGCCCAAAGTGCAAGCGCCGGTCCCCGCAGGACAGATATCCAGAGGACCCGAGCACGGCCTGCGCCTGGCGGCGCCCGCCGTATACCGCGGTCACCACCGCACCGATGGCGCTCGAGTTCGAGCGCGTTCCGACTAGCTTCACCTTCAACCAGTGCCCACCGCCATGGATATCGTTGCGCAGCAGCGACGGGGGCTCATTGATGTTCATGATCAGGATGTCGAGGTCGCCGTCGTTGTCAAAATCGCCGAAGGCCGCGCCACGGCTGGAATGCGCTTCGGCGATGGCCGGGCCGGCGCCGTCCAGAAGCTCCTCGAAGCGGCCGCCGCCCAGGTTGCGGAACAGCACCCGCGGCGTCTTGTGCGGAAACTCCGGATGCTTCCGCTCCACCTCGGGGAAGACGCTTCCCGTTACCCAGAACAAATCTGGCAGGCCGTCGTTATCCAGGTCGGCTATGCCGTCCCCCCAACTGACGTACCGGGTCTCGACACCCAACCCGGAGCGCAGCGTAACGTCTTCGAATACGAGGCGGCCCGAATTCCGGTACAGAGCCACGGTATCTTCGGCAAAATGGGTCTTTAGCACGTCCAGCCGGCCATCCGTGTCGAAATCGCCGATGGCAATACCCATGCCAGCCTGTTCGTTGCCGTCCTCGTTTACGGCCAGGCCGGACAGCAGCCCCTGCTCCGCAAAAGTTCCGTCTCCACGGTTGTGGAACAGCAGGCTGGGGGTTGAATCGCAGGCCACGTAAATATCCTGCCAGCCGTCGCCGTCCAAATCCGCCGCCATCGCGGTCAGGCCGAACCCCGGCGCCGCGGAACCTACGCCCGAGCGCGCGGTGACGTCGGTGAAGGTCCCGTCTCCGTTATTGTGGTAGAGCATCGGACGTTCGGGCAGAAGTCCGCGCGGGCCGCAATTCACCGGGACGCCTTTGAAATTGCAGTTGGGATCCTTCCCGGTCGGCGGGATTTTATCGAAGTCGAAAACCAAGTAGTTCGAAACAAAGAGATCCAAGCGGCCGTCGCGATCGTAGTCCACCCACGTGCAACCACTGCCCCAGCGCTTGCCGGGATGCAACAGGCCCGCGGCCTCGGTCACATCCGTGAACGTGCCGTCGCCGTTGTTGCGGTACAGGATGTTCTGAGGCCAGGCGGTGATAAAGAGATCGTCGAAACCGTCATGGTTGTAGTCGCCGACGGTCACGCCGCATGCCCAGCCCTGACGTACCAGGCCCGCTTTCACGGTCGCGTCCGTGAAGGTCCCGTCGCGGTTGTTCTTGTAAAGCCGATTGCTCGCCCCCTCGACCGGCCCTGCTCGGCGCGTCCCCGACAACAGGAAAATGTCGAGCCAGCCATCGTTGTCGTAGTCGAGAAAGGCGACTCCGCAGCCCATTGATTCGAGGATGTAATCCATGCGGTCCGGGGGGCCGTAGATAACCGGAGCGAGCAGGCCTGCATGGGCGGCGACGTCGGTGAAGCGCGCATGAAAGGGCAGACCCGAGGGTTTTCCGCGCGGTTGCGGCCTGATCCCGCGCGACGCCATGCCCCCCGACTCCTGGGCCCAGGACACGGCAACCCCCGCAGTTCCTGCGGCGAGCATGGCAAGGAATTCACGGCGAATCATACCGCCGAGCGCCGATCCACGTGCGACCAACAGGATGTTGGGCCATCCGTTAAACCACACTCCCTTAAGTTCATGGGCCCTTTCCATTTCTGGGAGTTGCTCTCTCCACGGCCTTCCCTTCTTTGGTTCCCAAGCTAGCGCCGTCTTTCCTCGTGCGGCGTCCTGCCCGGGGCCAAGTCATCGAAGCCGTTCCTTGAGGCGTTTGATCTCGTCGAGCAATTGCGAGAATCTGCGGGATAGGGAAATCTGATAAAGGAAAAAGACAACCCAGACTGCAATCCATGCTGCGAGAAGATACTGGAAGTTCCTCATACGTGCTCCCTAGCCGTGCGAGATTGCCTGTCCAAATCGCGAGAACCGATTTCAGATGTCAGTCGCCTGACTTCACACCGCAAGCGCTCAAGATGGTACCGGTCCAGAAGAAGAACGATCATTACTCCGACCATGGCTGCGAAACACAGCAACAGCACTTTGCCCATGGCGGGGTCGACTCCCGCATTAGGGCCGCCAAAAAAAACTGGGGTGGGATGCTGAGTCCGCCAAAAGCGGTTTGACACGTACACCAACGGGACGTCGAGAAACGCAAAGATTCCGAAGACGGCGGAGATTCTGGCACGCCTGTCGGGTTCCTCCACCATCGACCGCAGCAAAAGATAGGCAATGTATAGCAGCCAAAGAAGAAAAGTCGTAGTGAGCCTCGCGTCCCACGTCCACCAAATCCCCCAAGCCGGCTTTCCCCACAAGGGACCAGTTATCAGCCCAATCGTACAGCACACCACGCCCAGTTCTGCCCCCGCGACGCCAAGCCAGTCGTAGGGTTGCTTGCGGGTGAATAAATAGGAGATGTTTCCGAAGACAGATACAAAAAGCGCCAAGAACATGGCGACCCAGCTCGGCAGGTGAAAATAGAAAATGCGCTGCGCGTCATGCATGGTTCGCTCATCGGGAGCGATAAACAACGCAGCATAACCCGCGGTGCACATCAGGCTAGAGACAATCAGCGAACTTATGATTCTTCGATTCATCGGCGCAGAGGTGCCAAGCGTGCATCGGAGGTGGCTGATCAAAGCCTGACCGCCGGAAAGTTGTTAGCCGTTCTTCTTCGCGGCCCTGGCTTTGGCCCACCGCGCCCTTTGCGCCTTCGCGATTCTCGCTCTCGCGCTTCGAGACAAAGGCCGTCTCTTGGCGCCAGCGGCGCCGTTGTTTCCCCCTAAGACTTTCATGGCTGCATGAACTGTATCCAACTGCTTTTGCAGCTTTGACGCTTCGTTTTTCAACGCCGTTAGGATATCCATTTCTCCTCCATAGACAATCTATCACACGAATGGAGTAAGCTTCGGCGTTCAAGTTCCCGGGTGATCGAGGGCGTTCGCCAATGTCCGAAGACTCTCGAAAGCGGTCGAACAGCCATTAACCGATAGGCCTAAGTACCATCTCTTTTTCCAAAACTGACCCTCATGATTGGGGTGTTCAACGGGAGATTGGGCATCTCGAATTTGAATTGGCGTGCAGCCCGTTGTGAGAGGTGGTGGACGATGGACACATTGGATTCCATTTGGTTTGGCATGAAGCTCGGGGTCGCCATGATTGGGATGGTGATGGTGCGCTCCCTGTGGCGTGAGGTATGGCGCAGCAAACGCGCGGGGGAGCAAAAGGACAAGTAAGGCATGCGGTACGGCCCGAAGGACCATGCAAGGCCATGTTGCATGAGTAGTTGCCTCTGACCGCGAAGGATTGCGTCTGGCTCTCCGATGAACAGCTTTCTCGACGCTCGATTTGCGCGCTGCCGCAAGCTTAGCGCTCGGACGTGCGGGTCTGCCGGTGACCCATACTCGAAGGACCGCAGCGGTCTGATGAAAAACACAAGATTGCTTGCCCAATGCGGGCGGTCCAGCGCCTTCTCGAGTCGGTGTACTCGCCCTTCGAGTGCGCTCCAGTCGTGGCCGCTCGGTTCGTATCTGCTCCTCGGCCTTCACGCTTTCAAGTTCGCCTTTAATCCGGAAAGCTGCTATTAAGGAAGGTGCTGTGAAACACGCGCGACCCGCCTCCTGAACCTGCAAGCGATAAAACGGAGGGGCTTGAGCGCGTATCCATCCGTGGCTTCTTAAATCCTTTCTCAATAGCCGGACCTCTTCAACTAAAACTAAAGCTTGTATACCCGCGGGGTCGCTTAGAGTGGATTCGAGTGGATTGACCTAAGCCAGACGCGGAAAGAAATGAGGAACATAGCAGGAAACCCCTGGGCCAGTTGCGTCAGAAGCAACCGAGCGGGGGCGGTGTGCCTCTAACAGGGAAGGTAGGAGAGAAGTTGGAAGGAGCGCTACCACCAGCAGTTGCCTGATTCTAGGATACCGGCGGGACTCCACTTCAGGAAACCATACCACTAGCTGTTCCCCCTCGGCGCTTCCCAGCAGCAGTTCGGGTGGTAAGCGCAATCCAACAAATCGAAAGCCGGACGGGCGTAGCATGCACGGCTACAGTACAGACTCCAGCGAAAGGAGATTCGTTCCCCTTCTGCTTGCCACACTGGCCGTTCTGTGCGCTTGGCTGTGCTCCAAACTCATGGCCGCCGTTCATTTTTCCGCACCATGGTGGCTGGATGCCCCTTCCAGTTTGGCTTTTTACGGCGTGCTCAACACTCTGTTTGATAAGCATCTCTGGCGCAACCGCTTCGTGCGCATGCTCGGATTGTCGAGAGTCCCGAACCTCAGCGGGCGTTGGCGCGGGTTCCTGGTCTCCTCGTTTGATGGCCACGTCAAGCGTCACGAGGTGCTGCTCCAGATTTTCCAAAGCTGGACGGAAATCTCGCTTTACCTCACCACGATCACATCGATTTCGCGAAGTTGCGTTGCCGAAATGCAGGTGTCAGACCCAGAGGGTGTCGCCTTGATTTACCAATATCAAAACCACCCCCTGTCCTATGCAATGAAGTCGATGCACATGCACTATGGCACGGCCATGCTGCGATGGTCCGAACAGGGCGACTGCTTGGCCGGAGACTATTACTCTGGGAGGGACCGGCGCACCTACGGACAAATATGGTGTTGGAGAGAGCACAAAGGCCGTGTCGTGCGATACCGGCACATTCTCGAAATGGTCCGTGGCAAGCGGGAGGCCTCCTAGCCCGCTCCGCGTGACGTTGCTCGAATGAACGGGGAACCTTTGCTTGACAGGGGGGCGTCCGCTAGTCGTCAGTTGCTTCGCCCTGACTGCAACATCGTGCTGAATGCTTGGGACGAGTGGCTATCTCTCCTGGTGGCGGGTTCCGACCACCGCCAGATCATCCCTGTCAAAGCTCAACGGCTTATCTAGACTGGGCACTTGAAACTGCTTGCTTGAAATTGCAGTGCTTCGATTTTGCAGTTTTCTGGCCGAGTCAAATGATGCGGGCTTTTCTCACGAACTCGACGGTCTCCAACGAATATTGATATGGTCGCCGGGCATAAACAGTCTTTCGTATCTCCAGACTTTTCCCTCGTGCGCCGGAGTAGGAGCCGCATCGACTTCCAGCGTGTGCGGGTGTTCGATGGTGACCGTAACACCTATCGTGGGATAAGGGAAATGTTGGGCATAATAAAAAGCTACTGGATAACTCACCGCGCATTTTCCGCCGAATCTGTAGCTAAAACCCTTCGAAGCAGGCTGAATCTTCACCGGATCTGCGAGCCCTTGAAGAACGAACGGTTCGTCTTCGGCAGCGTTTAGCGCGGGTCGCCACTCATAGCTTCTTTCGGACGAGATAAGGGTCAGAGAATCCAGGCGAGGGTTCTCGGCTTGCTCGAAAGCAATTTTATACTGGAACTCAATTGCCTCCTCCGTTGGGTTAACCAGCTCGAAATCGAATTCCATCTCGATCTGTATGAAATCCGCTTCGGGAATGAGTCTATAGCGCGCGTTGAAATTCCTGCGGAAAAGCTTGGTATTGAAAACCAATCGTCTGAGGCGCTCCTTTAACTGTGGTTGGTGGTCGAATCCTAAGAGATATTCAAAAATATCTCTGGCTGCCTCCCTTAGCAGCCTAGCTTTCAGGAACGGGTCTACCAGGAACATGAGGAGCGCGGCAATGACGGCAGCCTCCCCGAAGGAGTGCCAGAAATAGCCTCCGGGGAATTTCCAAAGGAGCAATCCTCCAACGGCCGTCAAGACCAAGGAAATGTATTGAACGGGCGTGCGCGCAATGAGTTTCTCCCACCACGATTCGAAAGAAAAGCTGCCCGGATTGTCCGCCATCGGTTCGACCTCGCGCTGCATCGCGTTTCCTCAACAGAATCCTGAGGATTCTGCCATCTACTGCCCTCGCTAGCGCAACGATTTTTACCAAGCGAATCGTGAAAGAAAACATGAGCCAATCCTAGAAAGGAGACCGAGAAGTTCTGTTTCGGCCTGTGCATGCTTGGGTCGGAGTAAATCGAGACTGCTGCCAGCCCTTTTTCATCCAGAGCACGGGCGGACTTGCCCGGGCCACTCGCTCGCGGCTTCGCGCTTGGAGAATCCGAGGGTGGGACCTTCGACGACGTCATCAAGTGGCATAGCTATTTCCTGGAGCTGTCCCGTTTGCCTGAATTCCGCGAGGTTCGCGCCAAGTATGTGAATGTCAAGAATCCGCCGGCCAGCACCGCTGTCCAGGTTTCAAGGCTGTTTCGGCCGGAATTCCTTGTCGAATCGCAGCGATCGCAGTCGTCGAGAACAAATGAAGGCGAGTTCCAACCGTAGCATGCGTTTCGGCAACGAATACGGAAAACATGGCGGGTTCCGTGATCAACTCCTAGCGGTGGTGCAATCTGTACGCGCGCCTATAAGCCTCAGATCGATTCGGCGTGACGAGCCCGCGGCTCCCCGCTTGCAGCGCAGGCAGAGATTGCATCTGAGTGGTTGCTTCACTTGCGCTAACCGCCTGGAGCGGCTGTTAATCCGCCCGAAAGGTGTTCCAAATCGCCGCGACCGAATTCAACTTCTTCAGGAGTTCCGTACGCGAAGCTTCATGCATCCAGGCGAACGGTGTCGCCGTTTTGTCGCCGGGTTACGGAGGGGTTGGCCTTCGGAAGTCTAGCGATCCCAAGAATCGTACTGTCGCCGCAACGATCTTAGCAATCGTAGCCTCCCAAGGAGGCACCCTTGGGTCCGACGGTCATCCCCTCCGCACGCATACTCATCGCAAGCCAGTGACCAACGAAATCGTTGGCGCCAATTGTTTACACAGATCTTACAAAGACATTACATATTAATTGATCTTGTATTGCCTTGAAATGGATGAAGCAGGATCGGGCCAAGAGTAGTCTAGGACTCTTCCGGGCCTGGCCTAAGGCGACGGG
>Ga0182036_10000224_pt1 | contig 25340 bp, 18 predicted proteins | sample sta12Cox44000080_FD_125966 | JGI IMG/M metagenome (GOLD analysis project Ga0182036, IMG submission 125966) | Lab enrichment of tropical soil microbial communities from Luquillo Experimental Forest, Puerto Rico - statoxic.12C.oxic.44.000.080 | ecosystem: Environmental > Terrestrial > Soil >...
ATCGTGAACGGTCCGGGCGAATCAAAAGCCGCCAACATCGGCATCAGCCTGCCCGGCACCGGCGAAGCGCCGCGCTGCCCGGTGTACATCGACGGCAAAAAGGACGTCACCCTCGAAGGCACCTACGACGAACTGGCCGCTGCCTTCCAGGCCCTCGTCGACAACTACATCGCCAAAAAGTACCCGCGCAAAGCGGTACAAGTCTCCGGTTGAAGTCGTCGGTCAACATCAGCCTCGGAAACCTTCAGAAACCGGCTTAAGGGATGCGCGGGCATTGCGGTGTCTGAACGCTCCGCAATTTCTCGAGCAGCGTGGTTCGCGCCCGCGAATAGGCATGTCGGTCGTCGAGCAGCTGGTACGCCCAGTGCGCGCCCATGGCGATGGCGTGAACCTCAAACGCCAGCCGGGTGGGGTCCACTTTGGGGTCCACATGGCCGGCTTTTTGCCCTTCGTACACCGCGCGAGTGATCACGCCAATCCATTCGTGCATGATGGCGGCGATGCGATCTCGCACCACTCCGCGCCGGCTATCGAATTCAAACGACGCGGCGCTGAAAAAGCACCCCCCTTTGAACACGTTCCTCTCCACCAGCTCGAGCCAGAGGTCGACGATCTTCCACAGCCGCGGCATGCCCTTGCGGGCGGCAATCGCCGGCCGGGTAACCTGTTCGATAAACATCTGTCTCGCTTTTTCGACCGTCGCTAGCTGCAGCTCTTCCTTGGAACCGAAATGCGCAAACAGACCGCTTTTGCTCATGCGCAGCTGCTCGGCGAGCGAACCAACGGTGAGCCCTTCGAGGCCCTCGATCGAGGCGATATCTACGGCGCGCGCAAGGATAGCTTCGCGCGTGCGCAAGCCACGCCTTTGCTGGCGCGCCACAACCTTCTTTCGTGAGGGCCGGGCGTTGTCAAGCACCGGGGAAATATAGCACAGGCAGATAAATAGCACGAACGTTCGTTTTGTGCTATGCTCGCGAAGCGGAGATCCCTGGCTATGGGCTATCCTTCTCGCCGCCTTTCGCTCCCCTTCTTCCTGCACTTGCTCGCCTGGGCGATTCCCGGCGCCGCCCTCGCGCAGGAAATCCCCCTCGAACATTGCGATACCCTCCCCCTGATCGAGGTGAAGGTCGCCGAACGCCCACGCTGGTTCCTGGTCGACACCGCCGCCACCGCCATGTTGAACCTCGAATCGTTCACCGAAGGCTCCTCGCGCAACATCCGCGTGACCTCCTGGAGCGGCACGCTCGCCGCCAGCGCCAAGGAAGTGACCGTCGAGGACCTCGAAGTCGGGCGCACCAAAATTGCAAAACTTGCCTTGCCCGCGATCGACCTTTCCGCCATCGGCAAGGCCTGCGGACGGAAAATCGATGGCATCCTGGGCGCCGATCTTCTCGAGAAGCTCGGCGCCACCGTGGATTTGAAGCGCCAGATCCTGCATGTCACCACCGCCGACGAGGTCCACGAAGCGCAACTCGCCTCCGAAATGCAGCGCGACACGGCGCGATGCACCAAAGCGTTCAACGAATCGGACGAAAAGACTTTTGCCGACTGCCTCGATCTCAAAGTCGTTATGTTCACGACCAAGGAGGCGCTCTACGGGCGGGAAAGAGTTTCGCGCTATTTCCGCGAACGCTATTTTGATCAACCTTCCCGGGCGCGGCTGGAAATTCAGGAAAGGGCGTTTCACGCGATTGGCGACTCGGTGTGGTACGAGTACGAATTCACCATCGATTCGGCACGGGGCAGGTTGCGCGGACGGGGCGTGGCCATGTGCAAGAAGACCGACGGCCATTGGCGCATGGCAAGCATGCACCACTCCGAAGTCGTGTTCGAGCCGAGCATGGCTTCCGGAGCAAGCCGCTGAGCGTCCCGCGAGGAAGCTTGGCTCCGGCGTTTACGTGACTTTCTTTCTCTTTTCCTACCGAGAACGCAAAACCTACAACGCAGGCGGCGAGAGAACCCCTGGGCCCGTGCTAGAATTTGGAATTCGCCGTCAGTGGGGGCGCCGTCGAGGAAGGGCACCAATGAAAATCAGCCGTGAAGACGTGTTGCGTGTGGCGGAGTTGGCTTATCTGGATTTGAGCGACGCCGAGCTCGAGACCTACCGCGCGCAAATTGATGAGATTCTCGAGTACATCGGCAAGCTGAACGAGCTGGACACTTCGAAGGTCGAGCCCATGGCTCAGGTGTTGGCCGAGGACCAGGCCGCCGACGCCACGCTGCGCGAGGACTTGCTCGTGCCTTGTGAAGTGGCCGAGGACGTTCTCGATCACGCACCCGACCCCGAGCCGCCCTATTTTCGCGTTCCCAAGGTGATTGAACGATAGCAGCTGTCTCGTGCTGCGGCGCAGCTTCCTCGATGTTTTGTGGCATAGGTTGGACCTGTAGATACAGAAACCATTGGCTACTACTTGGACCATCGACGGCGTCAAAGAGGCCCTGGCGGCGAAGAAAATCTCCGCTCGCGAGCTGCTGGGGGATTTCTACAGGCGCATCGAAGCAAGAAACCCCGAGTTGAACGCCTATTTGGCTCTCACCCCGGCGCGGGCGCGACGCCAAGCCGACCGCATCGACGCCCTGGTAGCGGCCGGCAGTCCGCTGCCTCCGCTCGCGGGCGTACCCATGGCCATCAAGGACGTCATCAGCACGCGCGGCACGAAGACCACCTGCGGCTCGAAGATTCTCGAGAATTACATTCCCCCGTACGATGCAACCGCCGTCGAGCGGCTTGAAGCTGCCGGCGCCGTGCTCCTTGGCAAGACCAATTGCGACGAATTCGCCATGGGCAGCTCGAATGAAAACTCCGCCTATGGTCCGGTCAAAAACCCGCTGGCACTCGACCGCGTACCCGGCGGCTCGAGCGGCGGGTCGGCCGCCGTGGTGGCCGCCGGCCTCGCCGTCGCCTCGCTTGGCACCGATACCGGGGGCTCCATCCGCCAGCCCGGCTCGTTCTGCGGCATTCCCGCGATGATGGGCAGCTACGGCCGCGTTTCGCGCTATGGTCTGATTGCCTTTGCGTCCTCGCTCGACCGGATTGGGCCGTTTGCCGGCAAAGTCCGAGACGTCGCTACCGTCCTCGGAGTCATCGCCGGGCGCGATCCTCTCGATTCCACGTCGACCACCGCTCCCGTTCCTGACTACGGTGCCGAACTCGGGAAGCCCTTGAAGCGCCCGCGGCTGGGTATCCCCAAGGAGTACTTCGCCGAAGGCATGGACGCCAATGTCCGCAAAAAAATCGAGGCGGGCATCGCGCTGTTCCGGAAACTCGGCTGCGAACTCATCGACATCCGCATGCCCCATACCGACTTTGCCATCGCGACCTATTACATCATCGCCACGGCCGAAGCGAGTTCCAACCTGGCGCGCTATGACGGCGTACGCTACGGCCTCCGCGTGCCCGACGATTCCCTTCTCGCCATGTATCGCAAGACGCGCGGCGCCGGGTTCGGTCCGGAAGTGAAACGCCGCATTGTCCTCGGCACCTACGTCCTCTCCGCCGGGTACTACGACGCCTACTATTTGAAGGGCCAGAAGGTCCGCGCTCTCATCGCCGAGGATTTCCACGATGCCTTCCGCAAAGTGGACGCGATTCTCACGCCCACTTCGCCCGTACCGCCTTTCAAATTGGGCGAGCGCACCAGCGACCCTCTCCAAATGTACCTTGCCGATATATATACGGTTACCGGATCACTCGCGGGCGTTCCGGGGATTTCCGTGCCCTGTGGCAAGATCGACGGCCAATTGCCGGTCGGCCTGCAAATCTTCGGCCCGCCCTTTGGCGAAGCGCGCGTCTTGCAACTCGCCCACGCCTTCGAGCAAGCCGGCGGCGCCGAGGTCTAGCTCGGCGAGGGCGGCGAAGTCTGTCTTGCGAGCATGCAAAAACAACCATGACCTCACTCGAATCCATTGCGAAGAATCTGGTTCGCGCCGAGCTCGAATTCCTAGCCGCGACCGACCTGGTTTCCCCGGACCAATGGAAAACCTGCCCGGCGGAAGGTCGCTGGTCGGCCGGCGAAGTTGCGTGCCATTTGATCACGGTCGAGCGGCTCATTGTCCGCCGCGCCGGCAAGCTCTTCGAGAACCCCCCGACGCCCCGCCCTTTCTTAAAGAGATTCCATCTCCCCATGCTCCTTGTGGAGGCGCGCCTCATCCCGCGCAAAACGCCTATCCTGCTCGACCGTGCGCTAGTCTGCGAAAAAGGCGCGATGCTCGTGCAACTCCGCGAAGTCCGCGCCGGCACGCTGGTCTTCATGGAAGCAGCCGCAGGGAAAGACCTGGGAAAATACCACATGCCCGCCCCTTCCTCGGTACCTTGAACGCCTACGAGTGGTTCCAGATGATCGCCTCCCACCAGATTCGGCACACCAAGCAACTGAAGGAAATCGCCGCGGCTCTACCGAAAACTGTAACAACCTCGCATAAGTAGAACGTTGTTTTCCTTCTTGCCGCGTTGTTTTGTCTTTCTACTACGGAAGTTGCGCCGACAAAGCATGCAGAACTGGTCGTTTTTTCTGCACTTTAGCGGGAAAGTACTAGCCGTAAGGTTTTTGTGGTCGAAACGGAACGACTATTGCACAGCATTCCTAGAAACAAATAGGATGCCTATAGCATCTAAGGAAATGAGAACGAAAATTGGGCCCCGAACCTAGGAGCAAGGCCATGGTTACCGTGAAGTCGAGCCAGAAGATTTTCACCGATTCGGAAGTTTCCACTCTGACGGGAATTTGCGTCGAACATGTCCACAATTTCGCCAAGACGCGCCACCTGGGATTCATTGCTCGGGCCGCCGAAGCTGCCGGGATCAACGCGGATCGCTGGCTGTTTACCCTTTCCGACCTGATGGTTATCGTGACACTGTTTCCGAAGTGCACCCACTAGGGCGGCGTCCAACTTCAACAAGATCTGCAGGGCTCTCTTGCCGGTTCGGAGAGTCAATCGTGCTTTTGGGCCGTTTTTGGCTTGACCTCGCGAGCGGTGTCCCACTTCGCGGTCCCGACGAGGAACCTTTCGCGGCCGGTGTACCTTCTTTGTCCAGCCGGACCAACCTTCCTTCTTGCCCGCCCTTGGCAGGCGTTACCCCCGTTGCGCAAAGCAAAGGCAGAGGCGTATTCTGCCTCCAGGGGCAAACTCGGTCCGCTCCAATGCATCGCACTACCAAAAGATGGCTTATGAAAGTCCCTTCCATGACTCTTGTAGCATCCTTAGGCGTGCTTTGGGCCTGGCCGGTCGCCCGGTACGTGTCGCCTGAGGGCAACCTCCTTACTAAGCAGCAATCCGGCAGCTCGTTCGACCGCGACGCAGCCGCTCGCGGGCAAACTCACGGAATCGACACGCGCCGGCCCCCGTCCGCCGATCGGCGCGACTTCGAATCTGGCTTATTCGAGACGCCATCGCCTTCTGAGCCGCAGAGCCCTGCCGGAAATCAGGCTTCCCAGAATAAAGACAAGGCCTCCCAAGACGACAAATACGCCCTGCCGCGGGGCACTAAGCTCATGATGAAGGACGGTACCTACCAGTTGGTGCGCAACTACCAGCGCAACGGGGATCGTGTGCGCTACTACAGCGTCGAGCGAAGCGCCTGGGAAGAGATTCCCGCGGCGATGGTGGATTGGGATGCTACGGCGAAAGCCGCGGCGGCGGAAAAGACCGCAGAGCAGGCTCTCACCGAAAAGGTCCACCGGCAGGAAGAAGCCAATCGCATCGACACGGTCATGGACGTTGACGCAAGCCTGGAAGTAGCGCCGGGCGTGTTTCTGCCGCCGGGCGAGGGGATGTTCCTGATCGACGGAAAGCACATCACGCCACTGGAGCAGGCCGGGGCCGGAATCAGCACGGACAAGAAGCAGTTCCTGAAGCAGGTGCTTTCGCCGATTCCGATTGTGCCGAGCAAGCGCACCGTGGACATTCCGGGGAGCCACGCCAAGATTCGCGTGTCTGACTCGAATCTGGAGTTTTACCTGCGCGAAGCGCCGCCCGACCCGGATCGCACCAGCCCGATCGTGAAGAGCAGCCGGCCGGGAGAGTCCGGGCCGGAAGTGGAGTTGCTGCGCGCCACGGTTAAGGGCAACAAGCGGCAGTTGGAGTCGATTATGGCCCTCTTTGGCGAGCAGTTGGAAGAGAACCGCAAGACCATGTCCCTGCAGCGGTGGGAGATTGCGCCAACGGTTTTCCGCTTTACGCTTGGCGAACCGCTTACCCCCGGCGAATACGCCCTGGCCGAGATGCTGCCCGATGGCATGAACCTCTTCGTCTGGGACTTCGGCGTGGATCCGGCGTCCGCCGACAAACCGGCCGCTCCTCGGACGAAGTAAAGCCGCTTCCCCGAGTGTTTCCAACTCAAGCTTGTGTGGGGAGAGAAGCCAATCGCCTGGCTCGGGGGCCCGAGACAGGAGACGTTTGAGCCGCGCTGGAAGATCGGCGACCACGCGGCGCAACAGCCCGCCGGGCCGCCGGCTGCGACCTGAAGCGTGGCGAGAAAGATAGAGAAACAAAGAACACCACCGGTTTGCCAGTGGAAGTAAATTGCTTATGATGGAGTGAGGTTTCCAGGCCGTGGTTCGGCGGGCAGCTTCGTCTCGGAAGACGGCCTACCGAGTTGAATGACGTCTGAGGCGAGACCGTTCCTCCGAAAGGTCATTTATGGGAAAAGGGGCTAGGGTCCTGACACTGCTTTTGCTAACGAGCATATGTCGATCCGCGTCCGGTCAGGAGCTCAACGCAAAACTGCTGCAAGCCGCCAAGGCCGGAGACAACGAGCAGGTCCAAAAGCTGCTTGGGCAGGGAGCCGACCCGAACACGAGGGACAACGACCGCACTACGCCGTTGATCTTAATGGCCTCTTCGGGGCTGACCGACGGCGTCGAGGCCTTGCTGAAAAAAGGCGCGTACGTCAATGCCAAGGACAAAACGGGATGGACCGCACTCATGGGCGCTGCCAGAAAGGGGCATTCGGACACCGTGCGCGCGCTGCTCGAAAAAGGTGCGTACGTCAACTCCAAGGACAACAACGGGTGGACGGCATTAATGAGCGCGGCCGCTTCGTCTCGTCCGGAAACGGTCGAGGCCCTGCTCGAGAAGGGCGCGGACGTCAACGCCCAGGACAAAACGGGATGGACCGCGCTGATGGGCGCTGCCGATTCTGGTCAGCTGGACTCTGTACGTGCGCTGCTTAGCAAAGGAGCGGATCGCAATGCCCGAAACAGCAACGGAAACACCGCCCTTGCCGTAGCCAGAGGTCACAACTATTCGGAAGTCGTTGCCTTGCTCGAAAATCCATCCGCCTCCACACCGTCTAGCGCTTCGAAGAAACCGACGGCAGCAGCGCCCTCGCCGGTAACCACGAATCCGGGAGAGGCCGCGGCCGGCCATCCGCAGCCGGGCACAACCGTTGGCGCAGTACCCGTTCCGCAGCCCGGCGGGGGTGGTTCCGCCCCACCTGCCCAACCACCGGCAGCGGTCGCAGGCAGCGCGTCGAGCCTCTCCGCCCAGTTGCTGGCTGCCGCGCAAGAGGGAGATACCCCGGATGTGCAAGGCCTGCTTGGCAAGGGCGCGGATATCAACTCGCGCGGTCCCTACGGGAACACACCGCTGATGGCCGCGGCGCTGACGGGCCACACGGATACGCTGCGGTTGTTGTTGGCAAGAGGCGCAGATGTAAACGCGCGGGGCAATACGGGGAGAACCGCGCTCATGGAAGCGGCGTTGGAAGGCTATGCGGATGCGGTAAAAGTCTTGCTCGACAGCGGCGCGGACGTGAACGCCAAAGATGAAGGGGGATGGACGGCCCTGTTTTGGGCGGCCTTTGCCCAGCGCCGCGCGATAGTGCGCATGCTGCTCGAAAAGGGCGCAGACGCAAACTCCAAGAACAAATATGACGACACCCCATTGATCCGTGCGGCCTATGCGGGGGATACGGAAATGGTGAGGACGCTGCTCGAATTTAAGGCGGAGGTGAACGCCAGGAACAACCTGGGCAGGACCGCCTTGATGGAGGCGGCGCGTCAAGGGCATACCGATGCCGTACGCGTGTTGGTAGAAACGGGAGCGGACGCCAAGGCCAAGGATCGCGATGGGGACACGGCGGTATCGCTGGCAGAAAGGCAGAAACATCCTGACGTCATTGCGCTACTGACGAATCCGCCCGCGCCCCGGGAGAACAAGGGTAAGCCGGCAGCGCCCGCAGCGGAAGCCCCGAAACAGGGCGACTCGCCTTCTTCCCCTGGCACGCCGAACGTGGTTGCGGCCGGGGATAGCCGCGCCTTGGCACAGGCATATTTCCGGATTGGGCTGAACATGCAGATGGTCGAGACGCCGTCGGCGCAGCCGAACGGTACGGGTGCAGGTTGGGCTCAGAGCATTCAGCAAGACCTGGCAAAGGTGGGGGCGCCCAATGATTTGATTCAACTCGTCTCCGCCACGCAGAACCAATTGAAGATGTCTCCGAATGCAGCCAACGGCTCGGTTCGCGATCCGATTCGCGTTCTCCGCGAGCAGTTGGACAGATTTTGCAGCTCGCGCCCCGAAGAGAAGTTTTTCTACGCCGCGGCGGGGTTTGCCTACCGACTGAACTTGATCGGCGAGAAGACGACGAAAGCTGAAAAAAGTACACCAAGCATCGACTTCAGCCGGCGCGAGATTCTCCCGCTGGCCACGGCCATGACCGACCAATGTCTGCAAACGGTAGGCTGCAAAGAATTTGCGCTGATCTACTTTTCCGATGCCGCGGCCATCCTCAAAAAACCACAACTCACATCCCAAGAAGGAAGCGCGCTGTCGCGAAATGCAAAGGAAATTGAGCGGGCCCTCAGCGGGGAAGCACGCTGACGGCGGCCTCGAGGAGAGTGGTCTCGGGACTTCCAAGCCTTCGCCTGCCAGGTTGGTACACGCACTGACCTGTTTACCAGTTGCCTGCCCGGCGCTGCCCTAAAGGCTCAGGCGGTCCCTTACGACGACGGCCGCGGCCTACAAGGTTTCTTGGGAACACGCCACTTGTTTAACTCCGTCTTCCGGGGATCTTCGTTCCGAGATGCGACGTGTCCGTCGGAGATCCGATGGGAAACTTCGCGCCTGTCGGAAGCGAGCGGTCTGCGGCCCTCCGAAGAGATCGCCAGTGCTTTGGTTCAAACCAGACCAGGCTTGTCGGAATCCTCGCCCTTGTCTAAGGCGGATGTCAACTGGCTTGCGGTTCCGCCGGTGCCGGAACCGGTGCGAGGACTTCGCGGAACAGGGCAAGGACTTCCGAGATGCGGAAGGGCTTCTGCAAGAAGGCGGGTTCCCCTCGGGCAGGAGCTTCCGGCCCGGGATCGGTCAAGTCGCCGGTCATGTAGATGAGGGCGGGCTTCGGCGAAGCGGCGGCGGCGAGGATTTGCGCGGCGGCTTCGCGGCCATCGACAAAGAAGCCGCCCGCGGAAAGATGCAGGTCACAGAGAAGAATATCGTAAGACGCGCGCCGCCCGCCGCCAGCCGAACTCTGCGCCCGGTAACGCGGGCGATTAGCCCGGTGCGCAGCCGGCTGGCCATCGCGGGAAAAGCGTCGAACGAGCGCGAGCGCTTCTTCGACGGTGGCGGCGCAGTCCACGCGGAGCCCCTGGGTCGAGAGGCCTTCGTGCAAGAGTTGGCGCAAGCTTTCTTCGTCGTCGAGGACGAGAACGCTGCGGCCCTTGAGGATTTCGACCGAGGACGCGGCTGCGTCGACGGAGTTCCGAGAGGCTGCCGCGGGAACGGCGGAAGAGGAAAGAGAACCGGTCTCGGATGGAGCGGAGGGTGCCGGCTGCTCCGGTGGCGCGGCCGGAAGGAAAACGGTGAAGGCCGAACCGCCCGCGGGAAGCGCTTCGGCTTCGATGATCCCGCCATGTTCGCGAATGATGGACATGCAGATACTGAGTCCCAGGCCGGTGCCACCGCCCGGGCGCTTGGTGGTGTAGAAGGGATCAAAGAGGCGCGGGAGCGATTCGGGGCGGATGCCGACGCCGTCATCCTCAAACGCAATGCTGAGGCGGCTTCCGGCGCGGCGGAGGCGAATCTGGAGGCGGCCGGACTCGCGAACTTCGCGGATGGCTTGCTCGGCGTTGGTGACCAGGTTGAGAAAAACCTGGATAAGCTGGTTGGCGTCGCCGAGGACGCCGGGCAGGTTGGTATCAGGGCGGAAATCGACGCCGATATTGTTGCGGCGCAGCGAGTGCTCGTGCAACTGAAGGGTGCGCTCGACCAGATTGTTGACGTCGAGAAGCCTCTTCTCGGCAGAAGCGGGACGCGAGAACTCAAGAAGATTTTGGACGATGCGTGCGGCGCGGCGCGCCTGGCGATGGGTGAGATCGAGTTGGCGCTTGACGGATTCGTCGGCCGGCGCGCGCTCGCGTAGGAGTTCCGTGACCCCCAGGACGGCCGTGAGAGGGTTATTCAGTTCGTGGGCGACACCCGCGAGCATTTGGCCCATGGCGGCAAGCTTTTCCGCCTGAATGAGCTGTTCTTCGAGGCGCTTGATGTCCGTGACGTCGCGGCCGGAGAGGACTGCGCCTTCGATGTTGCCTGATTCGTCGGAGAGCGGGCTGAAATTAAAAAGAATGCGGCGCCAATCGCCTTGCTTGTGGCGCACGCGGAGCTCCATGGAAGCAAAAGTCTGCTTCCCGGCAAGAATGTCCTTATAGATGGACAGGGCCGCCGGCAAATCATCCGGATGGGTGCGGCCGCCAAACTCCATGTACTGCGCCTCCTCGAGGGAGTAGCCCAGCACTTCCCTGCATCGCGGGCTGATGAAGGTGTAATGGGAGTCCGCGTCCAGCACGAGGATGAGGTCGGGAAAGTTGTCGACAAGGCGGCGCGCGAATTCCTGCTGTTGATGGAGCCGATGCTCCATCTCGCGCCGTGAGGTGATATCCATGACCGCGCCCTGGTAGCGCACCACCTTTCCGCTAGCGTCGCGAACAGCGGTGGCGCTGTTCATGCAAACGATCGAGCTGCCATCTTTGCGCAGCAGGGTGATTTCGCGGCCCTGGACCATGGGCTGCGTCTCGACTTGCTGCTGCAGCGCCTTGCGTTCTAGGGGATCGACAAGAATCTCCGAGACCTGCCTTTTGAGCAGGTCTTCTTTGGATTCGTAGCCGAGCATGCGGACGAGGGCGGGGTTGGCGTCGAGGATGCGACCCTCGGGCGTGGTAATGTAGATGCCTTCCTGGAGGGTTTCAAACAGCTCGGTGAAGCGGGTTTCATTCCGGCGGAGAGCAGAAACGTCGCGCGCGAGAATGGTGATGCCGTCGACGGTGTCGCCGCGCAGCATGGCGTGAGCGACACAGTCGAAATAAAACGGAGACGATTGGTTTTTCAAGCGTACCTGAACGACGCCGGTCCAGTGACGGCGTTCCTGGAAGCGGGGCATGGCGCGCTTGACGAGATTTTCTTCCTGTTCGGTGCCGGGCTGAACAAATTCGGAGAGCGGCCTGCCGATAATCTCCTGGAAGGGCGTTTCGACGAGATCGGAGAAGATGCGGTTAACGGCGCGAATCCGCCCGTCCACGGTAACCGCCATCAGGATGTCATCGAAGGAGTCGATCAAATCGCGGTAGCCATGTTGAGAGCGAGAGACGATCTCAAAGAGCTGGTCCAACTGTTTGTCGCTGGGGGGCTCGGCGTCGCGTTCCTCGAGGCCGCGCAACAGACCGCGCAGCTCGGAAATCTCGCGCGTCTTCTTCCACAGGTACGCGCCGAAAAGCGCCACTAGCAGAACCAGACCGATGGGCAGCGCCTCAAACCGAAGGGCCAACGAGCGAATGGTACTCCACGAAGTCCAGGCATAAGCGAGAACCAAGAGAAACAGAATCAGGAAGGTGAGCCGCCACAGCTCATTCTGGCGCTTCTCGAAGCGTTCAAAGCTGGAAGCAAGCGCAGCGTGGCGGGCGTTCTCGGAGGGCGCGCCAGCCTTACGGTGTTGCGTGTTTTGGTCTTCGTCGTTCATCAAAAAGAGACCGAAGCCGCATGGATTACCCAAAGCCTGTCGGTGATGCGCGCTCTGTCCATTGTAGGAACCTCGCCTACAATTCCGCAACGAGAGCTAAGTCGAGAGGTTCCCGGAAGATAACCGTGCCGGGAGACCGAAACAGCAACGGGGCCCTCGGTGATCGGGCCCCGCCTGGTTCTCGGCGAACTTTGTTCTGGTCAGGTTTAGCCGCGTCAACAGGCGAGGGACTAACCCTCGGTAGCGGCGTCGGCTTCGGTGTCCTTCTGGAGAAAGTCGAGCGCCGCCGCTTCTTCGGCGGTAAGCTCGGCGGCTTCCGGAATTTCCTCGACCGGAGCGGGAGCGGGCATTTCCGTCAGCAACTGGATGTTCCGGTAATGCTCGAGGCCCGTGCCGGCGGGAATGAGGCGCCCCATAATGACGTTTTCCTTGAGGCCGCGGAGATAGTCGACCTTCCCGGCGACGGCAGCTTCGGTAAGCACGCGCGTGGTTTCCTGGAAGCTCGCCGCGGAGATGAACGAATCGGTCGATAGCGACGCCTTGGTGATGCCCAAGAGCAGCGGCCTGCCGGTAGCAGGACGGCCGCCGCGCTTGATGGCTTCGTCGTTCTCCTCGCGGAAGCGGAATTTATCCACTTGCTCCTCCAGGAGGAAGTTGGTGTCGCCGACGTCTTCGACCTTGACCCAGCGCATCATCTGGCGTGCGATCACTTCGATGTGCTTGTCGTTGATGTTCACACCCTGGAGCCGGTAAACCTCCTGAATGGCGTTGACCAAATAAGCTTGGGTGAACTTCTCGCCAAGAACCGCAAGAAGGTCATGGAGGTTGAGTGGACCGTCGATGAGGGCCTCCCCGGCCTTGACGTGGTCGCCTTCCTGAACGTTGATGTGCACGCCGCGCGGGATGGCGTACTCCTTGGTGGTCTTGCCGTCTTCGCTCTCCACGTAGATCTTGCGCATGCCCTTGGCGATCTCGCCGTAGCGGACCAAGCCATCGATTTCGCTGATGACGGCGGGGTCCTTGGGTTTTCGGGTCTCGAAGAGCTCGACAACGCGCGGGAGACCGCCGGTAATGTCCTTGGTCTTGGTGGTTTCTCGGGGAATCTTCGCGAGCACGTCGCCGGCCGAGACATCGTCGCCGTCCCGAACCATCAAATGCGCGCGAGAAGGCATGAGGTACTTCTTGCGTACCTTGCCGGACGAGTCGCGAATGAGAATCGCGGGCTGATGTTTCTCATCGCCGGGGGGCAGAGTCACCACGTCTTGCGACAGACCGGTGACTTCGTCCACCTGCTCTTCGATGGTAACGCCGGTCTTCAGGTCGTCGAATTTCACCGTGCCGGCAGTTTCCGTGAGAATCGAGAAGGTAAACGGATCCCACTCGGCGAGAATCTGGCCGTGGGTGACGTGTTCGCCGTCCTGAACGCGGAGGCGCGCGCCGTAGACAACGTGGTAGCGCTCCTTCTCACGGCCTTTTTCATCGACGATGGCGATGAGGCCGGAACGGTTCATGGCGATGAGCGTGCCGCCGCGACCCTCGACGTGTTTGAGGTCGACGAATTTGACCACGCCGTTGTTGCGGGCTTCGAGCGTGGAGCGCTCGGAGACGCGCGTGGCGGTTCCGCCGATATGGAACGTGCGCATGGTGAGCTGTGTGCCGGGTTCGCCGATGGACTGCGCGGCGATGACGCCGACGGCTTCGCCGAGCTCGACCATGCGGCCGGTGGCCAGGTTGCGGCCATAGCACAGCGCGCACACGCCGCGCCGCGATTCACAAGTGAGCACGGAACGGATGCGCACGCGGTCGATACCGGCGGCCTGGATGGCGTTGGCGAGTTCTTCGTTGATTTCCTGGTTCACGTCGACGATGACGTTGCCTTCGAAGTCTTTGATTTTGTCCAAAGAAACGCGGCCCACGACGCGGTCACGGAGCGGCTCGACTTCCACGCCCGCTTCGACAATGGGCTCGACGTAAATGCCGTCGGTCGTGCCGCAGTCGTATTCGTTGATGATCACATCCTGCGCGACGTCGACGAGGCGGCGCGTGAGGTAGCCGGAGTCGGCGGTCTTCAGCGCCGTATCCGCGAGACCCTTGCGCGCGCCGTGCGTGGAGATGAAGTATTCGAGCACCGTGAGGCCTTCGCGGAAGTTGGAAGTGATGGGCGTCTCGATGACTTCGCCGGAAGGCTTAGCCATCAGGCCGCGCATTCCGGACAGCTGGCGGATTTGCTGTTTGGACCCGCGCGCGCCGGAGTCGGCCATGACGTAAACCGGGTTGATGTTGCCCTCCTTGTCCTGGCCTTCGAGAGCCTTGAACATTTCGTCGGCAACCTTTTCGGTGACGTCGCCCCAGATGGCAATGACTTTGTTGTAGCGTTCGCCGTTGGTGATGGCGCCATCCAGATATTGCTGTTGAACCTTGACGCCTTCCTTCTCCGCGGTGTCCACGAGCTTGTACTTGTCGCCGGGGATAAACATGTCGTCGATGCCAATGGAGATGCCGGACCGCGTGGCGTAGGTGAAGCCGAGCGCCTTGAGGTGGTCGAGCAGAACAACCGTGTCGGTCAGGCCAAAGCGCAAGTAAGCGTAGTAGACCAACTGCTGAATGCCCTTTTTCTTCAGAAGCCCGTTCACAAACGGGAATTTCTCGGGCAGATGGGAATTGAAGATGACCCGGCCGACGGTGGTCTGGATGAACTGGCGCTCCATCTTCACCGGCTCGGTGTGCGTCACATCCTGGTTGTCGTAGGCGGTGGTGAGGTCGATGACTTCACCGGTGTACCGCAAGCGAATCGGCGTAAGCAGCTCGACTTCGCCGCCTTCGAGGGCAAGGATGACGTCGTCGGTGGAACCGAAAACGCGGCCTTCACCCTTGGCGCCGGGCTTGCTCTTGGTCAGGTAGTAGATGCCGAGCACCATATCCTGCGACGGCACCGCCAGCGGCAAGCCGTGCGCGGGAGAAAGAATGTTGCGCGAGCTGAGCATCAGCACCGACGCTTCGACCTGCGATTCGGGCGAAAGCGGAATGTGCACGGCCATCTGGTCGCCGTCAAAGTCCGCATTGAACGCGGTGCAAACGAGCGGGTGAATGCGGATGGCCTTGCCTTCGACGAGCGTCGGCTCGAACGCCTGAATGCCGAGGCGATGTAGCGTCGGCGCGCGGTTCAGCAGAACCGGATGCTCGCGAATGACGTCTTCCAGGATGTCCCAGACCACCGATTCCTGCTGCTCCACCATTTCCTTGGCTTGCTTGATGGTGGTGCAGTGGCCCTGGGCCTCCAGCTTGTGATAGATGAAGGGCTTGAACAGCTCGAGGGCCATTTTCTTCGGCAGACCGCACTGATTGAGCTTGAGCTCCGGGCCAACCACGATAACCGAGCGGCCGGAATAGTCCACGCGCTTGCCGAGCAGGTTCTGGCGGAAACGGCCCTGCTTGCCCTTGAGGGTGTCCGACAGCGACTTGAGCGGCCGGTTGTTCGTGCCGCGCAGGACGCGGCCGCGGCGGCCATTGTCAAACAGGGCGTCGACGGCCTCCTGGAGCATGCGCTTTTCGTTGCGCACGATCACGTCCGGGGCGTGCAACTCCATGAGCTTCTTCAAGCGGTTGTTGCGGTTGATGACGCGGCGATACAGATCGTTGAGGTCGGAAGTGGCGAACCGCCCGCCGTCCAGAGGCACCAGGGGGCGCAGTTCCGGCGGCAGCACCGGGATGACGTCGAGAATCATCCACTCGGGCTTGTTGCCGCTCTTGCGGAAAGCTTCGAGCACCTTCAGACGCTTGGCGTACTTGATGCGCTTCTGGAGGGAGGGGTCGGCCTTCATTTTGTCGCGAAGTTCATCGGCCAGCTTGTCGACTTCGACGCGGCGGAGCAGTTCCTTGATGGCTTCCGCGCCCATTTTGGCGGTGAACTGGCCAGGATATTCCTTCTGGAGTTCGCGGTATTTTTCTTCCGGCAGAACCTCCCGCTCGCGAAGAATGGCGACTTCAGCGGGATCCACAACGACGAACGCCTCAAAGTACAGGATGCGCTCGAGGTCGCGCATGGAAATGTCCAGCAAGTAGCCGATGCGGCTGGGCAGGCCCTTGAAGAACCACACGTGCGAGCAGGGCGACGCCAGCTCGATGTGGCCGAGGCGCTCACGGCGGACCTTGCTGAGCGTGACCTCCACGCCGCACTTGTCGCAAATCACTCCACGGTGCTTCATGCGCTTGTACTTACCGCACAGACACTCCCAGTCGGTGACGGGGCCGAAAATCTTGGCGCAAAACAGGCCGTCACGCTCGGGCTTGAAGGTGCGGTAGTTGATGGTCTCGGGCTTGGTGACTTCGCCGTGGGACCACGAGCGAATTTTTTCCGGACTTGCCAGACTGATGCGGATGGAATCGAAATCGGCAATCAGGCTGGCGCGATCATAAGGGCTGCTGCGATACAAGGTTGTTTCCTCCCTCCCTGACTTTCATCAGGGCCGCGGCCGGATGTTTGTTGGAACATCCGACCGGCTGAGAACCTGAAAAACCAGACCCACAACAACATCGAGATGCTTTGGCCAAGCCGGGGCAGGAGCATGCTCCTGCCTCCACCAGGCTCTAGTCGGCGGCTTTTTCCGTCGGCTTCTGCCGCTTCATCAACTCCACGTCCAAGCACAGCGACTGCAGTTCGCGCACGAGCACGTTGAACGACTCGGGCACGCCCGGTTCGATGCCCGGCTCGCCCTTGACGATGGCCTCATAAATCTTGGCGCGGCCGTAGACATCGTCGGACTTCGCCGTGAGCAGCTCCTGCAAGATGTGCGCGGCGCCGTAAGCTTCGAGCGCCCACACTTCCATTTCGCCGAAGCGCTGGCCACCGAACTGGGCCTTGCCGCCGAGAGGCTGCTGCGTGATCAGCGAGTACGGGCCGATGGAGCGCGCGTGGATTTTGTCGTCGACTAGATGCGACAGCTTCAGCATGTAGATATAGCCCACCGTGACCGGCTGGTCGAACTGGTCTCCGGTCATGCCGTCGAAAAGGTTGATCTTGCCGAGGTTCGGCAAGCCGGCGACTTCGAGCAGGTGCCGGATTTCCGGTTCGCGAGCGCCGTCAAACACCGGCGTGGCGAAAGGGATGCCCTCGCGGAAGCCCTCGGCGTACTCGATCAGGTCGTCGTCTTCGAGTTTCGCGAGTGATTTCCAGATGGCCGTCTCGCCAAAAACTTCCTTGAACCACCGGCGCAACGCCTCGGCTTTAACTTCCTTGCTGAATAGGCGCTTCAAGCTGTTGCCCAACTCCTTGGAGGCCCACCCAAGATGCGTCTCGAGAATCTGTCCGACGTTCATACGCGAGGGGACGCCAAGCGGGTTCAAGACGATCTCGACCGGAGTGCCGTCCGGCAGATACGGCATATCTTCCTGCGGGACGATGCGGGCGATGACGCCTTTGTTGCCGTGGCGGCCGGCCATTTTGTCGCCGATGGAAAGCTTGCGCTTCATGGCGATGTAGACCTTAACCAGCTTGATCACCCCTGGGGGCAGTTCGTCGCCCTTCTTGAGCTTCTCCTTGCGCTCTTCCGTGATCTTGCGCAGCACGTCGATTTGCCGCGAAGTCATCTCCTCAATTTCTTCGATCTTCTCGATGAGGAGCGGATCCTTTTCGTTGAGCTTCAGGCGCTTGAGGTTGCGTGTGGAGATTTTCTCAATGATCTCACGTGTCAGCTCGGTGCCCTTGTTCAGCAGGCGCTTGTTGGTTTTTTCGTCGTGCAGGTCGGCTTGCAAAACCTTGCCGCCCAGCAGGTCGGAAAGGCGCTTGAGGCGCTCGTCGGTAAGGATGCGGATTTCGTCGGCCAGGTTCTTCTCCAGCTTGAAGACCTGGTTGGCTTCGATGGCCTTGTGGCGTTCGTCCTTTTCTCCGCCCTTGCGGGTGAAGATCTTGACGTCCACGATGGTGCCTTCGATGCCCGGCGGACAGTAGAGCGAAGCGTCGCGCACATCGCCGGCTTTTTCGCCGAAGATGGCGCGCAGCAGTTTTTCTTCCGGAGTGAGCGTGGTCTCGCCCTTGGGCGTGACCTTGCCGACGAGAATGTCGCCCGGCTTGATGACCGCGCCGATGCGGATCACGCCGCTTTCGTCGAGGTTGCGCAGGAACGATTCGCCGATGTTGGGGATGTCGCGCGTGACTTCCTCGGGACCGAGCTTCGTGTCGCGCGCTTCGATTTCGTACTCCTCGATGTGGATCGACGTGTAGTAGTCGTCCTTTACCAGCTTTTCGCTGACGAGGATGGCGTCTTCGAAGTTGTACCCGCGCCACGGCAGGAAGGCTACGAGCACGTTGCGTCCCAGGGCCAGTTCGCCGCGATCCGTGCACGGACCATCGGCAAGAACCTGGCTTTTCCTGACACGGTCGCCCACCCTGACCAGCGGCTTTTGATTGATGCAGGTGTTCTGGTTGGAGCGCTTGAATTTGATGAGCTGATAGATGTCCGCGCCCACTTCGCGGCTCAAAACGCCGGAATGGTCGGATTCGACGCGCACGATGATACGTTCGGAGTCGACCTGATCCACGACGCCATCGCGCTTGCACAGTACCACCGCGCCGGAATCGCGCGCGGTGACGCGCTCCATGCCGGTGCCGACCAGCGGGGCTTCGCCCTTGATGAGCGGCACGGCCTGGCGCTGCATGTTCGAGCCCATCAGCGCGCGGTTGGCGTCGTCGTTCTCAAGGAACGGAATCAAGCTGGCGGCCACGGAGACGAGCTGCTTTGGCGAAACGTCCACGTAGTCCACTTCGTCGCGGTTTTTCAGCACGAAGTTGCCAGCCTGGCGGCAGTTGACGAGTTCGGTCGTGATGCGCTGCTTTTCGTCGAGAGCCACGTTGGCCTGCGCAATGACGTACTTGTCTTCTTCCCAGGCGGAGAGATAGAAGCAATACGGCTCGTAGACCACCTTGCGGCGCTTTAGTTCTTCGTTGAGCTCCTCGACTTTGTCGCGCTCGACGATTTCCCCGGCCTTGAACTCGCTGTCGCCGGCGTTGACGATTTGCACGTAATCGATGATGCGGCCGCCCTTGACCTTGCGGTAGGGCGATTCGATGAAGCCGTAGTCATTGATGCGCGCAAAGCAGCTCAACGAGCTGATCAGTCCGATGTTCGGACCTTCCGGCGTTTCAATCGGGCAGATGCGGCCGTAGTGCGTCGGGTGCACGTCGCGGACTTCGAACCCGGCGCGCTCGCGCGACAGACCGCCAGGCCCGAGAGCCGAAAGGCGCCGCTTGTGGGTGATTTCGCTGAGCGGGTTGGTCTGATCCATGAACTGGCTGAGCTGCGACGAGCCGAAGAACTCGCGGATCGCGGCCATGACCGGCTTGGCGTTCACCAGGTCGTGCGGCATGGCCGTGGACATCTCCTGGTACACGCTCATCTTCTCTTTGATGGCGCGCTCCATCCGAACCAGGCCGATACGGAACTGGTTCTCGAGCAACTCTCCGACGGCGCGGACGCGGCGGTTGCCATGATGGTCGATATCGTCGACCAGTCCGATATTCTTGCGCAGCTTGAAGAGGTACTTGATGGCCGCGACAAAATCCGGCGTATCCAGCGTGCGATTGTCGAGCGGCGTGTCCAGCCCCATCTTGATGTTGAATTTCAGGCGGCCGACGCGGCTGAAATCGTACTTGCGCGGGTCGAAGAACATGCCGCGGAAGAGGTTGGTGGCCGTTTCGAGGGTCGGCGGATCGCCGGGACGCAGCTTGCGATAGATTTCGATGAGCGCTTCTTTCGAGGAGCGAATGGCATCTTTGTCGAGCGTGCGCGAGAGCACCACGCCGATATCGTCGCGGTCCGGGAAAAACACGTCGACCTCGGTGATGCCCGACTCAGCGAAGGCTTGCCAAAGGTCGGCGGTCAGCGGCTTATTGGCTTCCAGCATGATTTCGCCGGTCTGTCGGTTGACCACGTCGGCGACGCTGTAAGCGCCTTCGAGGTCGGTCAGCGAAGCGCGCACCTGGGAAATCTTCGCCTTGATCAATTCCTTGAACAGGGTTTCGGTGATGCGCTTGTGAGCGCCGACAATCACTTCGTCGGATTTGGGATTGCGAATTTCGTGAGCCAGCTTGCGGTCGACGATCCCCGGCGAAACGTTCCAGAACAGCTCCTTATCGCGCAGCGAGATGCGCTCCACCTGGTAGAACGTGCGCAGGATTTCTTCGTTGGACTTCATGCCCAGCGCCCGCAGGAAGATGGAGCCGAGGAATTTGCGCTTGCGGTCGATGCGCACGTAGAGAATGTTCTTGGTGTCGTACTCAAATTCCACCCACGACCCGCGGTAGGGAATGATTTTTCCGAGGAAGTAGGTGCGGTTGTTGGCGCTCTCAAAAAACACGCCCGGCGAACGATGCAACTGGGAAACGATGACGCGTTCCGTGCCGTTGATGATGAACGTGCCATTCTCGGTCATCAGCGGAATGTCGCCGTAGAAAACCTCCTGCTCCTTGATGTCGCGGATGGTTTTCGCGCCGGAATCGGGATCCTTGTCGTAAATGGTAAGGCGAATGGTGACGCGCAGAGGCGCGGAGTAGGTCATGCCGCGCTCCTGGCACTCGTTCACGTCGTACTTCAACTGCATGGCCACCGGATCGCCGCACTTGTTGCAGAATGTCGGCGTGTTCTTGTTGAAGGTGCCGCACTTGTGGCAGATGACGTCACCGGTCTGATAGGGGTTGGTGACCACCGAAGCTCCGCAGTTGCGGCAGGTGGCGCGCAAGTGGTGCAGGCCCTTCAGATTGCTGCACTTGCACTCCCAGTTGCCGATCGAGTAGTCCACGAACTCGAGCTGCGACATTTCGCGGAAATCCTTGATCGGAAACACCGAGGTAAACACCGACTGAAGCCCGCCGTCCTCGCGCTCGCTCGGCAGCAGGTCCATCTGCAGGAAGCGCTGGTAGGACTTCATCTGGACTTCAATCAGGTTGGGAATCTGGATCGAGCCTTGGATTTTCGCGAAATCCAGTCGCTGATGTTCCCTGGCGTACTGATTGCTATTCGGCATGCGTGATCTACCTCATCCCTTTCGGGCAACGTGCGGAAATACTCGAAGCAGACACATAGCCGCTGCGCTTACTGACTTGCCCGAAGTCAGCGCGCAGACGGCTACAGGCGTTCCCTTGGGAACGCTTGGTGTTGTGAAAATGCCCAGCTTCAACGTGCGTAGCTGATGCCCTCTGGCGCGGCCCCTCGCCCGAAAAGCCGTGCCCGTCCGGAAACCCGAAAACCGAAATTACTTGATCTCTACCTTGGCGCCGGCCTCTTCGAACTTCTTCTTGATCGCCGCGGCTTCGTCCTTGTTCACGCCTTCCTTGACGGTCTTGGGCGCGCCGTCCACCAGGTCCTTGGCTTCTTTCAGGCCGAGGCTGGTGACTTCGCGGACCGCCTTGATGACGTTAATCTTGTTTCCGCCAACTTCGGTGAGCACGACGGTGAATTCCGTCTTCTCTTCGACCGGTGCCGCGCCGCCGGCTGCCGCTGCCCCGCCGCCGCCCGCCGCGACTACGGTTGCCGCCGCCGCGGAGACGCCGAAGGCTTCTTCCATCTTCTTCACCAGGTCGGACGCTTCGAGCAACGTCAGCCCCTTGATTTCCTCCAGGATCGTATCGACTTTCGCCATGACTCTTTTCTCTCCTCTCAAATCTATAAATTGAACTGACTCAGGCCGCGGGGGCAGGTGCCTCGCCGCCTCCGCCGGACCCGAACTTGTCGGCCTTGATGGCCTCATTAACGGTTACCGCGAGGTTGCGCGGCAACGCGTTGAGCGCCACGGCAATACGCTCGGCCGGAGCGTTCAGCAGGAACATGATCTTGCTGATCAACTCGTCCTTCGACGGCAGGTTCGCGAGCTGCTTGATGTCCGCGATGGACACGACGCGGCCTTCCACCACGCCAGACTTGAACTGAAACGCCGGAACGTCCTTGGCAATCTTGGTAATCGCTTTCGCCAGCGCCACCGGATCCGCTTCGGTGTAAGCGATCGAATTCGTGCCGGTCAGATTCTTGAGCAGATTTTCGGCAGGCGTTCCCGCTCCGGCACGCTCTGCCAGGGTGTTTTTTACCACTTTGTATTTGCCTCCCGCGGCCTGCACCGCGCGGCGGAGTTTGGTGTCCTCGTCCACCTTGATGCCCTGAAAGGTGGTAAGAATCACGGTAGAGACTTTGGCCAGCTCCGCCTTCAGCTTGTCGAGGTCTGCTTGTTTTTCGCTGCGCTTTTTCATGAATCCGCTCCGCTACGCTCCAGCGCCGATCAGGCGGCTGTTGCCAGCGCCTCCGCTTCGGCCAAGTCGATGGTGATGCCGGGCCCCATCGTCGAGGTCAGTGTGATTTTCTTGACGTATTTGCCCTTGGCAGCGGCCGGCTTGGCTTTGACCACGGCGTCGAGAACCGCGTGAGCGTTCTCGACCAGCTTGGGCGCGTCAAACTGAATCTTGCCGATCGCACAATGCACGATACCGGCTTTGTCCACGCGGAACTCCACTTTGCCGGCTTTCACTTCCTTGATGGCCTTGGCCACCTCAAAGGTGACCGTGCCGGTCTTGGGATTGGGCATCAGGCCGCGTGGACCGAGCACTTTGCCGAGTTTTCCGGCCGAGCGCATCATGTCCGGTGTGGCAATCACGGCGTCGAAATCCGTCCAGCCCTCCATGATTTTTTGCACCACGTCTTCGCCGCCGACGAAGTCCGCGCCAGCTTCCTGCGCTTCGCGCACCTTTTCCCCGCCCGCTATGACCAACACGCGCACGGTCTTGCCGAGCCCGTTCGGCAGTCCCACGGTTCCGCGCACTACCTGGTCGGAATGCTTGGGATCCACTCCCAGATTGACGGCCAGTTCCACGGTTTCGTTGAACTTCGTGTGATGCAGCTTCTTCAAAAGTTCGGCGGCTTCGCCGAGCTTGTAGGAACGCGCCGCCACCTGCTTGCGCGCATTCTCCACGTGCTTCCCTGACTTCTTCATGCCCACCTCGTTCGGCCTCTTGGCGCCCGGAACCTCTTAGGCTTCCACGACTTCCAGACCCATGTTGCGCGCCGTACCCATCACCGTGCGCATCGCAGATTCGAGACTCGTGGTGTTGAGGTCGACCAGCTTGATCTTGGCAATCTCTTCCACTTGCTTCTTTGTCACTTTGCCGACCTTGTTGCGGTTCGGCTCCGCGGAACCCTTGGCGATGTTGGCGGCGCGCTTGAGCAGCACGGAGGCCGGCGGAGTCTTCAAAATGAAACTAAAAGTACGGTCGCTGTACACCGTTACCAGCACCGGGAAAATCATCCCGTCCGGCTCTTTGGCGGTCTTGGCGTTGAACTGCTTGCAGAAATCCATGATGTTCAGACCGTGCGGGCCGAGCGCCGTGCCCACGGGCGGCGCGGGCGTGGCTTTCCCGGCGGGTAGTTGCAACTTGATGGTCGTTTGAATCTTCTTTGCCATGTCCCCATCCTTCTTTCGTTTACTGCCCCGCAGGCCCGCTTTGCGGCCTTACCCCAGCTTTTCCACGCTCGCGAAATCCAGTTCCACCGGCGTGGAGCGGCCAAAAATCGTAACCGAAACTTTCAATCGGCTGTGGTCGTTGTCGATTTCCTCGACGCTGCCGTTGAAATTCGCAAACGGACCGTCAACGATGCGCACTTGCTCGTTGCGCTCGAAGACCACTTTCGGCTTGGGCCGGTCGGTCGGAACGTGGACGCGGTTGATGATGGCGTCGACTTCCGCATCGCTCAGCGGCGACGGCGACGTGGCCGACCCTACGAAACCCGTCACGCGCGGCGTCGAGCGCACGATGTGCCAGGTGTTCTCGTCCAGATCCATCTCCACCAGCACGTAGCCGGGATAGGACATCCGCGGCGAAACGACTTTCTTGCCGCCGCGGACTTCGATGACCTCCTCCATCGGGATCATCACGCGTCCGATCTTGTCCTGGAGGTTGAAAGCCGCCACGCGACTCTCCAGGCTCTCTTTGACCTTTTTTTCAAAGCCCGAGTAGGTATGGATGATGTACCACTGCATTCCCATCGGTTGCTCTTCCCCTTCACACGCCGAACTTCCTGAAAATGGCCTGCACCGCGCGGTTCACGCCCAAGTCCACCAACCACAAAAAAACTCCGAAAAAGGCCACGGTAATCAGCACCACCCAGGTGGTTGACACCACATCCTCGCGGGTTGGCCAGGTGACTTGCTTCAACTCCACGCGGGTGTCGTGGAGGAATTCCTTGGTCTCAGCCAGCGCGCTCGTGATCTTTTCACCGACGCCCGCCGCCGCTCCGGTGATGGCGTTCCCTTGGGATTCGCCGTTCTTCACTTTTACTGCCTGAGTAGCCATCTTCGCCTCGATTGCTTCCCGCGGAAGCCGTCGGCTGCCGCTCGTTCGCGCTGCGCCCCGTTTCCTGCCGGAACGCTCAACTCTGGCAGGGGAGGAGGGATTCGAACCCCCATACCCGGTTTTGGAGACCGGAGTCCTGACCGTTGGACGACTCCCCTAAAATCGAATCCGGTCTGCCCGACAAAACCCTCCAAAGCAAAAAAACTATTTCACTTCCTTGTGCGCCGTTTGCTTGCGGCACGTATTGCAGAACTTCTTGGTTTCCAGACGTTCGCTGTGCTTCTTCTTGTTTTTTGTGGTGGTGTAGTTGCGGTTCTTGCATTCCCCGCACTGCAATGTGATGGTTTCGCGCATGTCTCGAGCTCGCTCCTAAGCACTCGCCGACTTCACCTGATCGCTCAGGTTCAGCAGCCGGCGCACTACCGACTCGGTAAAAGGCCATACCTGCGTTTCTTCCCACCGTTGATTCTCTTTGTCATAGCGGCACCATCCGCCGGGCCAGCGTCCAAGCCGCTCTTCGGCACTGTTGAGCGCTTCCTGGATCTTGACCCCCCATACCACATCACGCTCGGTGTCCGGACCTAGTTCTTTCGGGCTCGCGATCGTAAACCGGAGAAAGCGATGGCCCTTCCAAACCTGCAGGCCTTCCCCGTGCAGCCCCTCCGGCACGGTCTTTACTTTCAGTCCCCACGCCTGTCCCCAGCTCTTCAACTGTCCGCCGAGCGCCTTCAAATCGTCCCGCATTAGCAAATAGTTGTGCTGTTCCTTTTTCTTCATAGCGACTGCTCCCCGTTCTCCGCGACGCTCCCTGGACTGGGGTAGGGGCAAGCCGCTTAACATTCCTACTCGAGGACTTCCGTGACCGCGCCGGCGCCGACGGTGTGGCCGCCTTCGCGAATCGCGAAGCGCAAGCCTTTCTCGAGAGCCACCGGCGTGATCAAGCTGACTTCGCAGCTGACGTTGTCGCCCGGCATCACCATCTCCACGCCTTGCGGCAGCTTTACGTCCCCGGTCACGTCCGTCGTCCGGAAGTAAAACTGCGGCCGGTAGCCCGTGAAAAAC
>Ga0182036_10000233_pt1 | contig 24746 bp, 14 predicted proteins | sample sta12Cox44000080_FD_125966 | JGI IMG/M metagenome (GOLD analysis project Ga0182036, IMG submission 125966) | Lab enrichment of tropical soil microbial communities from Luquillo Experimental Forest, Puerto Rico - statoxic.12C.oxic.44.000.080 | ecosystem: Environmental > Terrestrial > Soil >...
TCATCATAAACGCCGCGCGGACCGATGGGGTTCACGTGCCCCCAGTAGCCTTCGTTTTGTGGAGAAACTTCCGGGTCGCCGTAGCATTCGCTGGTGGAAGCAAGAAAAAACTTCGCATTCTTGGCCCGCGCGAGGCCCAAAGCATTGTGCGTACCGAGCGCCCCTACTTTCAGCGTGGGGATGGGCATCTTGAGGTAATCCACCGGGCTTGCTGGCGAGGCAAAGTGCAGCACGTAGTCCACGGTCCCGGGCACGTCGATGTACTTGGATACATCCGCGCGCTGGATCCCGAACTTCGGGTTCTCGAGCAGGTGCGCGACATTGCTGTCCACTCCCGTGACCAAATTGTCCAGGGCCAGCACATCCCAGCCCTCGGCGATCAGCCGTTCACACAGATGCGATCCCAGGAAACCGGCCCCCCCGGTAACCACTGCGCGCATGAGCCTCCTTCGCACTTCAGACAATCAACGAGTTTACCGGGAGCCCTGGCCATTTGACCACCGGGTCACGGCGGGATAGCATGCGCAGGTTTCTCGATGGTCGCTTCACAAGACTCTCCCGCTCTCGTCACGCCCCGGAAGCGCCGCTCGATCATTGTTGCTGCCGGCGCGGCGAGCCTCATGGCCCTGGCTCTGGCCGCGTTTTCGAGCGTCGGTCGATGGCTCGTGGTGGAAGACCCTTTGGCAAAAGCGCGAGCTATTGCCGTGCTCAGCGGAAGAATGCCAGTGCGGGCAAGAGAGGCCGCCAAGCTCTATCGCCAAGGCTACGCCCCGGAGGTATGGCTCACGCACCCAGCCGAGCCGGGAGAATCTTTGAAGGCCATGGGACTCGCTTATGAAGGCGAAGAGGTTTACAGCGCCCGCGTTTTGATCCATGAAGGAGTTCCCGCACGGGCCATTCACGTGCTCGAGCCCCCGATCGTCAATACCGCCGATGAAGTCAGAGTGCTCGGCGCGGCTCTGGCTCATGAGCCGGATCGTTCTGTAATCCTGGTTACCAGCAAGGCCCATACGCGGCGCGTGCGGCTGCTTTGGCGAAAGCTCGCTCCGCCGAACTGCCGCGGCATGGTGCGTGCCGCCCGCGAAGATCGTTTTGATCCCGGCCATTGGTGGCGCAGCTCGGGCGATGCTCTTGAGGTTGTACGCGAAGTCCTTGGCTTGCTGAACGCGTGGGCCGGCCTCCCGCTCACGCCTACGCGCTGACTTTCTCCATGCGATGGGCTCGGCCAATCGGGAAGGTTCAGAAGAGGAATCGCTTCCGCCGCCGGGCAGCCCCATCTCCAAGTTCCGGAACGTGCGGCAAATCCTGCCCTTCGAACGCCGCCCGGGGATTCTCTTGGAACAAAGCGCGAGCTTTCTCTTCGCCAAACTGGTGCGCCACCCTCTCATAGGCGGGCCGCAGACGCAGCGGCCGAATCCGGGTATTGTGCGCGTCGCTGGCCACGAAATGAACCATCCCTTGGCCGATCCACTCGAGGGCGAGTTGCTCGGCCGTCATCCCGAATCCTCCCGTGAGCGCCCCCCCGGTCACCTGAACAAAGCAGCCGCGTCTCACCCACTCTCGCAACCGCTCCGGGTGCGATCGCAAAATGGCGTTGCGTTCCGGGTGCGTAACGATCAAGCGCAGCCCGGAAAGTTGCATCTCGTGCAAGGTCTTATCCATCGCCGGGGGAATAGAGACTTCATTGAATTCCACCAGCAGATAGTCCCGCTGATTGAGGCAGTATGGGCGGGGCTCCCTGCGCAGCGCGGCTAAATTCTCCGGATTGAGGTGAAAATCACACCCCGTAGCAACCTCGAGCCGGTTGCCGATTCGGTTTTGCAGTTCATCGCGGAGGCGGCGGACCGCCGCGAAATCAAACCAATAGCTGTCAGAGGAGTGCGGCGTGGCCACAACGTGCGTTATGCCATCGGCGATCGCCGTCTCTGCCATTTCGAGCGATTCTTCGATTCGGTCGGGACCATCATCGAGCCCGGGCAGGATGTGACAGTGCAAATCGACCATTCTTCTCCGCCCTCATCGCCACCATGCGCTGAACGCCTGCCACGCGCCCAGCGCAAACAAAATTCCGGCAAAAACCTGCCGCATCCGCCGCGGCTGCAATTTCTCTGCCAGTTTTCCTCCTACGATTCCCCCCAGGAAAACGCCCGGGATGAGCAACAAGCCCGTCTTCCAGGAAACAAAACCATTCCGCGCGTAAGCCAGCAGGGCCAGCGCCCCGGTCGGCGGAATCAACGCCACCAAACTTGTGCCCTGGGCGCGGTGTTGGCTGAAAGAAAAAAGCAGACCCAGCAGGGGCACCAGCAGTACTCCTCCGCCGATGCCGAACATGCCTGAGGCAATTCCGCAAAGACCCGCCGCCAGGAAAATCCCCGCGTCCCGCCCTATTCTCTCACTCATGAGCGCTCTCTTTTCGAGCCACCGTCGGCCTTTCGTCCAGCTCCGCCTTCCGCAACAGCAGGATCGCGGAGAGCGCCAGAAAACAGCCAAACAGGCCCTGCAAATGGCGCGAAGGGATCGGCAACGCCACCAGGCTTCCTCCGTACGCGCCCAAAAGCATCCCGAGCGCGCACAAGATTCCCGCTTTCCAATCCACTTGGCCCTGTCTCCAATATTCGCGCAGCGCGCCCAGCCCGATCGGCGGCAGCAAGATAAAAAGAGACGTCCCTTGCGAAAGGTGTTGATCCATGCCCAGCAGGTAAACCATTGCAGGCACCAGCACGACCCCGCCGCCGACCCCCAAAAGACCCACCAGGACGCCCACGGCGAGCCCCAGCAGCAGAATGATGAAAGTCATAGTGACTCCGGCGCGGCGAACCGATTCTCGGAACGCCCAGCGACCGTCGACTCCCCTATCTTCTCCGGTCTCCAAGCAAGCGGCAACCTCGAGTGGGCCAAGCGCCGCATACACCTGGGCTGGCCAACATTTCTTTTGTTTTTCGCGGAACCTGTTATATTTACCTGTCTTTGCCCGATGGCTCGCGATTCCTACTGGCTTCGGTGAATGAATGTAACGGGCGAAGAAGCATCCCGGAAAATGTGATGTTTCGTGACCTCGTTTCGGCCGAGGCCTCACGACAAGGACTGCGACTCGACGCATGCCCATCGACCGGAAACCCGAATTCTTCAAGGGCGCCCACCTCAAAGTGGGGATCATCGGCTGCGGCTACGTCGGGTTGCCCTTGGCGCTGCGCTTTGCCGAAGCAGGTCACAAGGTCACCGGTTTCGATACCGACCCCGACAAGGTTTCCACGCTCAATGCCGGCCGGTCGTACATCCAGCACATTCCTCCAAATAAGATCCAGAAATTTGTCGTCAGCAAGCACTTCACCGCCACCACGGATTTCGCCAAGCTGAAGGAAGCCGACGCGGTGCTGATCTGCGTCCCTACGCCGCTCGACGAGCGCCGCGAACCCGATTTGAGTTATGTCGAGCAAACCGCTCTTTCCATCTATCCGCACCTGCAGAAGGGACAACTGATCATTCTCGAATCCACCACCTATCCGGGAACCACCGAAGACCTGGTCCTGCCCATTCTGGAAAGGAGCGGCTTAAGCTGCCCCATCGCCTCGGGCCAGGAAAATGAGCACGTGGTCTGCGATTTCTACCTGGCCTTTTCACCGGAGCGCGAAGATCCCGGCAACAAGCAATTCGGGTTAGCCCAGATTCCCAAAATTGTCGGCGGCTTGAATCCCCCGAGCGGGCGAGCGGCGCAAGCGCTCTACGGCCAAGTCGTGGCTCGCGTCGTGCCGGTGAGTTCGACGCGCGCTGCGGAAATGGCCAAGCTCCTTGAAAACATCTTTCGCTGCGTCAATATCGCTCTTGTCAACGAGCTGAAGCAGCTCTGCTTGCGCATGAACATGGACATCTGGGAAATCATCGACGCGGCGGCCACCAAGCCTTTCGGCTACATGCCCTTTTATCCGGGGCCCGGGCTCGGCGGCCACTGCATCCCGGTCGATCCGTTCTATCTTTCCTGGAAAGCACGCGAATACGATTTCGCTACGCGGTTCATCGAATTGGCCGGCGAGGTCAACACCGCCATGCCTTATCACGTGGCCGAAGCCACCGCCAATGCTCTCAACGAGCAAAAGAAAAGCATGAAAGGCTCGAAGATTCTGCTGCTCGGCGTGGCTTACAAGAAAGACGTGGACGATTTGCGCGAATCACCGTCGCTCAAGATCATGCAGCTGTTCCAGCAGCGTGGCGCAGCGCTCGATTACAACGACCCCTATTTCCCGCAACTCCACAAGATGCGTCACTACAATTACGAAAACATGAAATCCGTGCCGCTCGATCCGCAAACGCTGGCGAGCTACGATGCCGTAGTGATTGCCACCGACCACTCGAGTTACGACTACAACGCCATCGTCGATTCCGCCAAGTTGGTCGTCGATACGCGCAACGCCACGCGCCGTGTTATGCGCCACCGCGAAAAAATCGTCCTCTGCTAGGTCTTGCGCCGGTCGAGCGTTCGTGCGCCGATTCTGATTGCTTATCGGCTGGACTCCGTCGTTTCCTGCCCTTCTTTCAGCAGGGCCACGCGCGCCGTGGCAATCGGCATGACCGCCTCCAGCAGCACCGGCGTTCGCGCGGCATCGTTCGCCAGGTACAGCGCGAAGGAAGCATCCTTCGACTCCACGCCATTTTCAAAAACGTGAATCGCGATTTTTGTCGCGCGGTAATCTCCCGCGGGCACGCCCACCGCTACCAAAGCGCTCGCGAGTTTCGCGTGGACTTCGTAAAGCTTGTGCCCGTCGTACACCGGACTCGTCACTTCGTGCGTTGCGGACCACTCCACGGTCCTCAGATACTGCATCATCCCCAGGGGATCGCGTGTTCCCGGCACGACGCGCGCCTCGGTCGCCTCCGCCGTCGCAGGCTCCCTGCCGTTCGGGGTCATTCGCTGGATCGATTGCACTCTTTGGCCCCGTTCGTTCAGGCGCATTTCGTACTGCAGCGACGCCAGCGTCCGCGCGTCGCTGTAGGAGTCAAATTGATCGTCCAGCTCAAAAACAACGCGCAGCGGTTTCAACGTGTGCGCCGCCGCTTGCAAATGCCAGACGCTCCTGCCCAGGAAACTCCCTTGGCCGCGAACCTTGAGCGTCAGCGTCGCCACGTTCTCGAGCTTGGCCACGTCCGCCGTGTAATTCAACACCTCTCCGGTTTTTAAAGGCAGGGCCAGCTCCCCCGGGGACGCCTTCTTTTTTGCTTTTGTCTTGGTCCCCGGCTTTGCGGGCTCGGGAGTGGCTCGGGGATTTCCCAACGCGCTTTCCTCGAATCCCGGCGGTTCCGGGGAAGCCACGTCGGGAAGAGGAAGCGCCTGCTCGCCGCGGGCGCGCATCCAGTAAAATCCTCCCGCGGCCAAACCCAGTGCCACCAAGGCGCCCACCGCGACGGTAATCTTTGTTCCCATTGCCTGAAACGCTCCTCGAAACACGCGCGTCCGCGCCGTATTCCGTCGTACAATATTTGTTTGCGCGCGGAAGTCCTCGGGCGCGCCCTGGAACTATCAGCGTATCAAAACGCGGGTCCGTCGTCTTCCCGGCCTCGCACCTGGTTGCATTTGCGGCCACCTGGCGTCTGCGGAAACGTGCTGCCCGCCCCACGGTGGTTGCTTAGAGCTTAGGAGGTTTCCTGCATGCGATATCTGGTGACCGGCGGCGCCGGTTTCATCGGCTCGAACACCGTCGACGAACTTGTCCAGCGGGGACATAGCGTCGTCGTGCTTGACGACTTTTCCGGGGGCAAGGAAGAAAACCTCGCCGAAATCCGCAACAAGATCACCATCATCAAAGGCAGCATCACGGACATCGAAGTCGTCCGCAAAGCCATGCACGAAGCGGAGTTTGTTCTGCACCTCGCCGCCCGCACTTCCGTTCCGCGTTCGGTGAAAGACCCTCTCGACACCAACCGCATCAACGTCGAAGGCACGCTCAACGTTCTCGTTGCCGCCAAGGAATTGAGGATCAAGCGCGTCGTGTTTGCCGCGTCTTCTTCCGCTTACGGGGAGACACCCACGCTCCCCAAAGTCGAAACCATGCAGCCGCAGCCGATTTCGCCCTACGGCGTGACCAAGTACGTCGGCGAACTCTACGGGCAAGCGTTCTTGAAGTGCTACGGCCTCGAGACGGTTTCCCTGCGCTATTTCAATATCTTTGGCCCGCGCCAGGATCCCGGTTCGCCTTACTCGGGCGTGCTAGCCAAATTTTGTACCGCGTTTCTCGAAGATACGCCGCCCGTCGTTTTTGGCGACGGCGAACAAACGCGCGATTTCACTTTCGTGGATAACGCCGTCCACGCCAACCTACTCGCCTGCGAAGCACCCCACGCGGCCGGCAAGGTTTTCAACGTGGGCTGCGGCGTCCGCATCTCGCTCAACCAGGTCCTCGCCGCGCTGCGGGAAATCACCGGAAAGCCGCTCCAGGCCAAATACGACCCGCCGCGGGAAGGCGACATCCGCGACTCCCAGGCGGACATTTCCGAAGCGCGAAGATGTCTCGGCTACGAGCCGCAAGCCGGCTTTGAACAGGGCCTGCAGCTGACCTTCGGCTGGTACCGCGAGTCGCAACAGAAAGCCGCCGCCAAAGCCGAAAAGTGACGAGCGCCTGATCCCGGGTCGCCTCCGCTATCAAGGCTAAGGCGCGGTGGTCTTGCCGTAGCTCAGCGGTTCGCCAGGCTTCGGCACGTCGTAATGGTTCCAGAAGAAGAGCGTTTCGAGTTTCTTCTCCTCCGGCCACACCTGGTCGAGCGTGTCGCCCTCGAACAGCTCGCCGTTCTTCATCACCCAATGAATGGTGTTGGTGTTGTGGATGTCGTCGAGCGGACTCTTATCAAAGATCACCAGGTCCGCTAGTTTGCCCGGCTCGATGCTGCCGATCTCCGCGGGACGTCCGACGATGTGCGCGCCATTCACCGTCGCGCATTTCAGCACTTCCATCGGCGTCATTCCGCCGGAGGCCAGCATCCACATCTCCCAGTGGTAGCCCAGGCCCTGGAGCTGGCCGTGGCTGCCGACGCCTACTAAGCCGCCCGCGCGCTCGAGCTTGGCCATCTGCGCGGCCAGCTTCGGAAACGCGTATTCGTCCCGGCGGAACCATTCCGGGCGGCGCTTGGTTTTGCCGTCGAGGATGCGATGCGGCGTGAACCGGTTGAGCTTTGCGTTGTCGTGGACCTCGCTGTACTCATACCAATAGTTTTCGCCGAACGGGCCGCCGTAGTTGACGATGAGCGTCGGCGTTTCCGAGACTCCGGATTTGGCAAAGACTTCGAGCACGTCGTTGAAGAGCGGGGTGATCGGCAGGGTGTGCTCGTTGCCGTGGAAGCCGTCGATCACGTGCGTCAGGTCCAGCTTGAGGTCCAGAGCGCCTTCGGTGGTCGGCATCATCCCGAGTTCTTTCGAGGCTTCGACCATGAATTGCCGCTGCTTGCGGTTGCCGACCATGTAGCTCTTGATGTTGTGCGTGCCGTAATAGTCCCGGTATTTGGTGAGTACGCCTTTCACTTCCTGCTCGGACTGGAAGTTGTTGTCGGAAAAGACGCCGGGGCCGGTCGAGTAGGCGCGCAAGCCAATAATGTCGCCGGTGTCCACCAGATCCTGGTACGCAAACATGTCGTTTGTGCCCGTCTGCACATCCAGGCCCGCGGTCACGCCGTAGGCGAGGTTCGCGAGAAAAGCGAAGTTTTGCTTGTCCAGGATGCCGCGGCGAATCTCGAACCAGTGCGCGTGCGTGTCGACTAAGCCGGGGGTGATCGTTTTGCCGCTGACGTCCAACACTTTGGCTCCCGCGGGCACGCGGCCGCGCGCGCCGACGCTCTGGATGCGGTTGTTCTCGACGACGATGTCGGCGTTCTTCAGGACCTCGTCGCCTTTCATCGTGACCACGGTCGCGCCGCGCAAAACCAGCGTGCCCTTCGGCATCTTGCGAGGCATTTCGAGGTTTACTTTGACCTCGCTAACGTCCTTTTCCAGTTCCTTGAACTTTTCCGTCTTTTTCTCTTCTTTCTTGTCCGTGTCCTTGGCGGCGCCATCCTTTTTGTCGTCGTCAGTCTTCTCGCCTTCCTTCTTTTCCTCTTTCGGCGCCTCAAACTTGATCGAATCGAGACTCTGGCGGAAATAACTCGCGCCGACAGCCCAGGTGATGGTTTTGCCGCCGTCGGCCCAGCCAAAATAATCGGCGCCAACGTCGGTGATGCGCTTCACGGGCACGGCAGGGCTCATGACATTTACGGTGGGCGCTTCGCCAGCCGCCGCCGGCAAGGGCATCACGTAAAGCTGATTCATGACGTGCGCCAGCGCGTACTGGCCATCCGGGCTCGGCTGGATGTCGTTGGCCGGGATCGGCTCTTCGAAGAAGTACAAGCCCTGCCCCTTGACGATCAAGTGCGTACGGCGGTCGGTGCCGTCGTAGCGCAGGGAAATCAATCCTTGCGGGGTGTAAACGTAAATGCGGTCTTTCTCATTTGTGAAATGCGGGCCGCCCGCGCCGCGCGCGGGCAGGATGAGATTGGCGTCGCCACCCTCGGCGGGAATCCACACGAGGTCGGCGTTGTCGGTTTGCCCGCCATCGAAGCCGCTGTTCTCGCGGTCGTAGGCGTTGCCGCGCAACAGCACGATCCGCGTGCCATCCGGCGACCACACCGGATTGCTGTAAACGGCAAGCGATTTGGAGAGCTGCTGGGGCTGGCCGCCGCTTGCGGAAATCTTCCAAAGCTGCCCGCCCTCATTGCTCCAACTGACGTAGGCGATCCACTTGCCGTCGGGCGACCAAGCCGGTTGAAATTCCGTGGAGTCGCCGCTGGTCAGGCGCTGTGGCTTGCCGTTCGGAAGGTCGAACGCATAAAGATGCGTCATCGCGGAAAACGCCAGCGTTTTGCCGTCGGGAGATTCCGTCGGGTCCATAATCAGCCGCACCTTGACGGGCCCGGAGGGTTCTTTTTGCGGGAAATCGAGTTTCGGCCCAAGATCCATGGAAACATTGGCGGTGAACGGGATAACTTGTTCGGCGCCGGTCGCGAGATTCAGGCGGCGGATTTTGCCGTTCTGGTTGTAGACAATTTCCTTGGCGCCGGGCATAAACGCATAGCCGGGAAAGAGGTCGCGCGTAAAGAGAGCTTCCTGGTCGTCGCGCGTGACCGGATAACGCACCCAGCGATCCTCGCCCGTGTGCAGGTTTCGCAGTCGCAGCCCCGTTTCCGTCTCGTAGCGGCTGACGTAGAGCATGAACTGCCCGTCGGGAGAGAGCAGCGGGCGAAACGCACTTTCCGGCTGCTGGATAATCACATCTTCGTCGCCGGTCCGGCGGTCTTTGCGCTTGATGACCCATTGCGGCAGCATCGCGTTATAGGAAAAGTCGCCGCGGCGTTCCGCGTAGTAAAGGTAGCGGCCGTCGGCGGAGGCCACCACGCCCATGTCGTTCGGGCGGTCCTGGCGGCGGATCGTGGGCGTCGGCTTGGACTTGGTGACTTGAATGCCGGTGCCTCCGTCGATGTGGTACATCCAGATTTCGCGGGGGCCGATGCCGAAGTTGGTCTTGGACACAAAGATGTATTTCCCGTCGGGCGACCAGCTCGGGGAGGCAAACTCACTGTTGGGATCTTTCGAAACTTGCTGGGGCTCGCTGCCGTCCGCTTTCATGATCCAAACGTTTTCCACGCCCTCGCGGTCCGACAAAAACGCGATCCATTTGCCGTCGGGCGAAAATTTCGGCTGGCCGTCGAACGCCATGCCGCCGTCGACCAGCTTGGCCTGGCCACCCTCGATGGGCAGCGTGTAAATGTCGCCGAGCAGTTCGAAGACGATGGTTTTGCCGTCGGGAGAGACATCCAGCGAAAGCCAGGTGCCTTCATCGGTCGAGAACTCGATCTTCCGGTCGGGCTTGAGCGGCAAACCTTTCTTTTCTTCCTTCTTCTCGTCTTTTTTTTCGCCTTTGCTGTCCTTCTCCTGCCCGGCGAAGTCCTGGTGCTTTGCGGCAGCCTGTGGCGCCGCGGCGCCTCCGAAAATCGCTCCGCCAACAAGGCCGGCTACGAGATACCATGCGAAGCGAAGGCTAGGCTGCTTCACGCTCATGAGTTCTCTCCTGTAAATCGGCAATGAATCCCCGGGAATCGAGCCAGGGCTACCCGCGAACTTGCCGAACTTGAGACGGACGACACCCGCTGGCGATGCTTAGACGCGGAACCCCGGAAATTGTTTCGACATCCTACCGCGATATCCTTTCGAAATCACGCGCCGATCGTCCGGCGCCGTCCGACGCGCTCCAAGCAGGAAAGAAAACGGCGGGGGAGCCAACGAAAAGCTCCGATTCCCTAAAAGCTAAAGACGAATTTCTGATTCCTCACACACAAGGGCTTACCGGTCCGACTCCTCCGCTGGTCCGCCCCGGGGCCGCGGCGGAGCCGGAGCGATGTGCTGGACCCCGGCGTCATTCATTTTCTTGTTGAGCGCGGGCAGGTCGGTTTCCGCAAGGCCCTTGACCTCTGCCGATGCTTGACTCACGAGTGTCGCGAGTTCGGCCAATCTCTCCTGTTGCTGGCCGCCGGGAGCCGCGGCGAACCCGTCCAGGTCGTTCAGCAGGTTCTGCACCTGATTGGGGAGCGGCTCGGGTTTCCTCTCGAGGGGAGGTCCGGCGTTCCCTAGCGCCGGCCGCGGACGGACGTACTTTTCGGCAAGCGCATCGGCTTTTTTCTGGAGTTCGTCGGCGGCTTTCACGATGTCTTCAGGAATCTTCGGTGCGTTGGGCTTGCCGGCATCTCTTTTCCATTGATCTCGCGCATTGGTCAGCGCGGTCTGAATGCCCTCGATGCTGGTGCGGTCTTTGTCGGTCGACTTAGCCATGGTGTAAAGCTTTTCGATGGCTTCGTGGCGCGCCGCCCGGTCGGAGGCGGAAATGGCGATGCGGTTGTCCTCTTCCACGGTGACTTTTTGCGTGGCTTCCTTGTCGCCGCTCTTGATCCTGATGGTGTACTCACCGGGCTCGACCAGAGGCCCGCGTGGCCCAAAGCCAAAGCCCGCGGCGATGGCTTCTTGCTGTTCCGGGGTGGGCTCGGCGGGCGGATTCGCGCGGAGGTCCCAGTTGGTGCGGTTCACTCCGGCCGCGCCGGGCCCGTCCAATTCTCGGATCACTTTTCCGTCTTTGTCGACCACGGTGATTTTGACTTTGCCCTCTTTCTTCTCCGCGGCCTCGGCCCTTGCTTCTCTCCGGGGCCGCTGTTCGGCGGCATCCGTCCGGTCTTCGCTATTCCTCTTCGGAGTTTCCGGCGGCACCCCTTCCTTTAAGTAATAACTGAGGAGCGCGCCGTAGGGAGGATTCTTTGCGGTGAACATTTGCTGGCCGGCGCTCCAGCGGCGCTGGCGAAGGAACCACGTGGTGGCCGTGCGCGGCGGGAAAAACGTGAGCGACGAGTTGGCCACGCTTCCGTCCATTTTTTCAAGCGGCGTCATGTCGTCGAGAATCCAGATGGAGCGGCCGTGGGTCCCGAGCACCAAGTCGTTGTCGCGGGCCTGAATTTCGATGTCGTCGACCGGCACCGTAGGGAAATTGTTCTTTAGCGCCGTCCAGTTCCCGCCGCGGTCCCAGGAAACCCACAAGCCGAATTCCGTCCCAGCAAATAGCAGATTCGTGTTGCGCGGATGCTCGCGGATGACGTGAACCGTTCCGGCGGAATTGGGAATCCCGTTGCAAGTGGACTTCCATGTTTCGCCGTAGTCGGTTGTCGCGAAAAGATAGACGGAGTAGTCGTCGCTGCGATGCCCGTCGAAGGTGGCGAAGGCCGCGCCCTCTCCGGTCTTCGAAGCCACCACCCGGCTCACGTACGTGCCTTTCGGCACGCCAGGAACTTTCGACGCGACGTTTTTCCAGGTCTTTCCGCCGTCGCGCGTCACCTGGAGGTTGCCGTCATCGGTTCCCACCCACAGCACCTTCGAGCTGAGTGGCGATTCACTAATGGAGGTGATGGTCGGATACTCCTCGACGCCGTCGTTCCGCGACAAGGTGTTTTTGTCCGGCGCTTTTCCAAGAATGAGCAGCTTGCTGCGGTCCGCTCCCGTGGTCAGGTCGCCGCCGAGGCGCGTCCAACTGTCTCCCCGGTCGGTCGACTCGAAGAGGTAGTTTCCGCCGTAATAGATGGTCGTGTGGTTGTGGGAGGAGACGGCGACGGGGGAATTCCACTGGAAACGGTAGTGCGGTTCGCCCGCTTTTGCTTCCGGCATGATCGAGCGCTGCTGTCCGGTGTGCATGTCGCGCCGCGCGAGGTGCCCGTCCTGTGATTCGGTGTAAACAATCCACGGCTCGACGTTGTCGATCGCCGCGTAAAAACCGTCGCCGCCGTGAATCACCTGCCAATCTTCGTTGATTATGCCCTCGCGGGTTAGCGTCTGGCTCGGCCCGCACCAGCTTCCGTTGTCCTGCAAGCCTCCGCAGATGTGGTAAGGCTTCTCGTTGTCGAGCGCGACTTCATAAAACTGGCCGATGGCGATGACGTTGAGGAAATTCCAATTCTTCCCCGCGTCGTCGCTCCAGTGGATGCCCCCGTCGGAGCCGGTCATCATGTGATTGGAATTGGCGGGATCGATCCACATGGCGTGAAAGTCGCCGTGAATCCCGCGGACGCGCTGCGTGGCAAACGTCTTTCCGCCGTCCTCGGAGTAATACATCTGCGCGCCCAATTCCCAGATTCGCAAGTCATTGTTGGGATCCACGCGGATCTGGCTGTAATAGGAAGGACGCGGATCGGTTTCGCCCATTCTTTTCCACGTTTCGCCTTTGTCTTCGCTGCGGAAGGTGCCGCCTTTTTCATGCTGAATCTCGGCGTAAACGATGTTCGGATCTTTGCGGTAAACATCCAGACCGATCCGCCCGGTATCGCCGCCGTTCTCGTAGGGCAGGCCCTTGGTCAGTTTTTTCCAGGTCGCGCCGCCGTCGGTGGTCTTGTAAATGGCGCTGCCCGGTCCGCCGCCGTTGAAGCCAAACGGGGTGCGCCGGCGCTCGTACGCGGCCGCATACAAAATGTCCGGGCTTTGCGGGTCCATGGCGATGTCGGTGACGCCGGTGTCGTCATTGATTTTCAGCACCTGGGACCAGGTCTTGCCGCCGTCGCTCGACTTGTAGACGCCGCGGTCGGGGTTCGCTCCCCAGAGGTGCCCTTGCGCAGCCACGTAGACGACATCCGGATTCTTTGGGTGAATCACGATTCTGGCGATATGATGCGTGGCGCCGAGACCCATTCTCTTCCAGGTCTTGCCGGCGTCTAGCGACTTGTAAATGCCGTCGCCCCACGAAGAACTCTGACGGTTATTCGGCTCGCCCGTTCCGACCCAAACCACCGATGGGTCAGAAGGAGCAATGGCGACGTCTCCGATCGTTGAAACGGCCTCTTTGTCGAAAACCGGCTCCCAGGTCGTGCCGTTGTTGGTCGTCTTCCACACCCCACCGGAAGCGGTGCCGACGTACACGATGTTCGGATCGCTTTCAACCACCGCGAAGTCGTCAATGCGCCCGCCCATCACCGCGGGGCCAATCTCGCGAAATTCCAGGTTTTTGAATTTGTCCGTGGAGTTTTGCGGCGCACCCGGCGTGATTCCGGCGGCCGCCAATAGGAATGCCACGCAAGCAAAAATGCTCCGAAGGGTTCTCGACTTATGCTTCATTTCTCTCTCCTCATGCGCACGGCCCGGCATGTTACTCCGTGAGCCCTTGCGCACCAAATGTTTCTCTGAACGGCAACCGACTCTGACGAGACAGACGCGCCCGGGTGTCGCCGCGTTTCATCCGGAAGCAGCTGGCAAGCCTTAGCCAATTTTGCTTTCCAAGCAACCGTGCGGCGTTGCTTACCTTCAAATCACGGTGACCCCGTGCTAGGCTATCGTCTCGTTCTCATCCATCGCATGGCTGGCGTGAATCATTCTTGGAGGCAGGTTCATGCTGCGATCCGTCGTTTCCTTCGCTTGACGGCACTTCTCGGCACGGCTTCGAGTCTTTGTTCTCTGATTGCCAGGGCGCAGCAGATTCACCCGCCCCCGGGTAAGGGCCAGATCGCCGAACTCGAAGCCAAAGCGCAAACGCGAAAAGGAGATGTAATCACCGCCGATGGCGATGTGGATATTCGCTACGCGGACACGCGCTTGCACGCCGACCACGTCGAATACAACGACAAGACGAACGAAGCGGTGGCCACCGGCCACGTGCAACTGGACTACCACGGAGAGTATCTGGAAGCTACGGAGGCGCACTATAACGTCAGCACCGGGCACGGCTTGTTTCAAAACGTTCATGGCACCTTCAAAATCGAACGCCAGCCAAACGAACAGGTGCTTCTCACCGAGAATCCTTTGTATTTCCAGGCGCGCAGCGTGGAACGTTTTGCCGGCGATCTGTATTTCGTTCAAGGGGCCTGGATCACCATCTGCGACCCGGAACATCCGAAGTGGCAGTTCTTTGCTCCCGAGGCGCGCATTCGCCTCGACAAAACCGTCGCGCTGGTTAACGCCAACTTCCGCTTATTCCGCGTTCCGTTGATTTGGCTTCCGTACGCTACCGCTCCCGCGGGAAGCAAAATCCGACAATCCGGCTTTCTCATTCCGGACGTCGGCCAGAGCTCCCGCAAGGGCTTCATCCTCGGTGACGCCTATTATTTCGCGCCGCTCTCCTGGTTGGATATGACCCTCGGGGCGCAGTATATGAGCCGCCGCGGCGTGCTCGAACGGGGCAACTTGCGCGCCAGGCCCTTTGAGAATACTTCGGTCGAATACAGTTACTTCGGAGTCGACGACCGCGGGCTTTTGAATTCCAACGGCACGCGCTCTCCGCAGGGCGGACAGCAGCAACGCCTGGAGATCCAATCTTTGCTGCCCCGCGGGTGGCGGTTTGTGACCGATTTCAACCAGCTGTCGTCACTCACCTTCCGTCTTGCCTTTGCCGACACCTACGGCGACGCCATCAACGCCGAGGTTAAGAGCGCCGTGTTCCTGACGAATAATTTTCGCGGGTTCAGTCTCAATTTCGCCGGTATCAACGACAAAAGTTTTCTCACTCTTCCGGTTACTTCTTCGACGCCTCCAGTTCCGCCGACCACTGTCACGACGCGCAATCTGCCTCAGGCCCGCTTCGGTTCGGTTGAACAGTCTCCCTGGCGTAAAATTCCTCTCTACTTTTCCTTCGATAGTTTCGTCGGGGCGGTGCATCGCGCGGATTCGGTCCTGCCAACTTTCGGGTACGAGCCCATTGACACTCCCTTGAGCGTACCGCGCGAGGAGTTTGCCCCCCGGGTCACGCTCCCGGTGCATTTTGGTCCGTGGTTCGGCGCAACCGCTTCCGCGGCTTTTCGCTTCACACATTACGGCGATTCGCTCAATTCTGCGGGGTTCCTGAGCGGCACACCCATCTTCCGCAACACCGGCGAATTCGCCGTCGAGCTGCGTCCTCCGTCGTTCGAGCGTTTCTTCGGGACCGAGAAAAACAAAGTTCGGAGAAGGTACAAACACTCGATCGAGCCGGCCATCACCTACCGCTATGTCACCGGTGTAAACAACTTCGCCAGCTTCATTCGCTTCGACAGCGATGCCACGCTCACCGACACCAGCGAAGTCGAGTACGGTTTCACGCAGCGCCTTTACCGGAAAGACAGCGGTGATCAGCCGCAGGAACTCATTTCCTGGCGCATCGCACAAAAGCATTATTTCGATCCCACGTTTGGCGGGGCCATCGTCAACGGTCAGCGCAACGTTTTCCAGGCGCTCGATTCCATCTCGCCTTTTGCGTTTACTTTTGGCCCGAGGAACTGGTCTCCCATCATCAGCGATTTCAAAGTCACTCCCGGCGGTCCTTACGACCTGGAGCAAATCCTTCAGTACGATCCGCAGATTCAGCGGCTGGCCACCATTGGGACGCTGGTCAAAGCGAAGCCCTACCGCGAGTTTTTTGCGACCATCGCCTACTTCCGGCTGGATGAGAATCCCTCGCCGAGCGACATTGCTGCGCTGCCGCCTCCCGAGACTTGCAACCCAGCGATCGAAATATGCCCTTTCCAGCAGCAGCCGGCAAATCAGATTCGCGCGCTCGTCGGCTACGGGAGGGAAAACCGCAAGGGGTTCAATTTTACGGGGGGCGTGGGGTACGACTTCACCAACCAGACCTTGCAAAACCAGATCGTCCAGGTCAGTTATAACGGCAGTTGCTGCGGCCTCGCGCTCGAGTACCGCCGGCTGAACCTTAGCACGGTGCGCACGGAAAATCAGTTTCGGGTGGCGTTCATCCTCGCCAACATCGGGACGTTTGGAAATTTACGGCACCGAGACAAAATCTTTTAGCCGGCGGTTCCCACCCGAGTTCGCGGCTCCCTTCGTGAAAGGTGATGTAATGTGTCGCACATGACCGATAGCGACCTCGCCTTCGCCTCCATCGAGCAAATCGGAAGACTGTTCCGCAAGCGCAAGCTTTCGCCGGTCGAGCTCACCAAGTTCATGCTCGCGCGCATCGACCAGCTCAATCCGACGCTCAACGCCTACCTCACGGTCACCGCCGAACTCGCCCTCGCGCAAGCCAAAAAAGCGGAAGCCGAGCTTTTTGCTCCCCGCGGCGGCAAGAGCGACCGCGGACCGCTTCACGGCATTCCCATTTCGCTGAAGGACAATATTTGCACAAAGGACGTTCGCACAACGGCAGGCTCGAAGATCCTCAAGGACTTCGTTCCCGAGCAGGACGCCACCGTTTTCGCCGAGCTCAAAGAGGCCGGCGCCATTCTTCTCGGCAAAACCAACTTGCACGAGTTTGCCTACGGGGTCACCACGAACAACCCACACTTTGGCCCGGCGCGCAATCCCTGGGATCTTTCCCGTATTCCGGGAGGCTCGAGCGGAGGTTCCGCGGCTGCCGTTGCTGCCGGGCTATGCTACGGCAGCATTGGCACGGACACGGGCGGATCGATCCGCATTCCCGCGGCGCTTTGCGGCATCGTCGGAGTAAAACCGACGTTTGGCCGCGTGTCCGTTGCCCGCGTCATTCCTCTTTCGCCCCGGCTCGATTGCGTCGGCCCTTTGGCGCGTTCCTCGGATGATGCTGCTGCTTTGCTCGATCCGATTTTCGTGCGGGGGAAAAAGGAGCTGCCTTTGCGGAGGGCGACCAAATCTCCCGCGCGCCAAGGATTTCGTCTCGGTCTCCCGAAGGCGTTTTTTTCTGAGGTGCTTTCCCACGAGGTTTCGAGCGCGTTCGAGGAAGGCGTCCGAGTCCTCCGCAAGCAAGGAGCTGCGCTCGAACCTGTATCCATCCCTCTGTTGGAGGAAACCGAAAGTGCGGGAAACCAAATCGCCTGGGCCGAAGCCACGCATTGCCATGAGCAGGCTGGATGGTATCCGGGGCGCGCTGCTGACTACGGAGAAGATGTGCTGACGCGGCTCGACATGGGGGCAACGGTTCCGGCGACCGCGTATCTAAAAGCCATGCGATTGCGAGATTCTTTCATCGAACACTTCCATGCGGCCATGGCTCGAGCGAAATTGGATGCGCTTCTCGTTCCAACGACGCCGGTTCCCGCACCGAAAATCGCCGAAGAGACCACCGCGGTCAGTGGCACGAATCATCCAACACGCGCCTTACTCCTGCGCAACAACCGCCCTGCGAATCTCGCTGGGCTTCCTGCCATTTCCGTCCCGTGCGGCAGAACGGCCGAAGGCCTGCCCGTGGGTTTGCAGCTGATCGGCGCCGTCATGGATGACGCTCTGCTTCTCCGCATCGCCCAGGCGTTTGAGCTGGCGCGCCCGCTTCTTCGCCCACCACTCGCCTAAGACCACGGCCTCTCCCCCGGAGAGGCCGAGATCGATCGAGCTTGCCCGGCTTGAGCGGGCAAACTCAGGGTAGAGACGGACGGAGGAGCCGGTGTCAGCCTTTCGACGGAACGTTGACGGGCTTAGACAGCTTGAAGGTTAGCTGCGAATTGACCGCGAGCTTGGAGTTGTCGATCTTGTGGTTGGCTTTGTCCTTGCCGTTGGCCGAGGCCGTCTTGAATTTGTCGGACGGACGAAGCGAGTTGGTCTCGAGGTCGTAGGATTTTCCATGGACCACCACGGAAGCAAGCGCAACCTTCAACTCATGCCTTTTTGCGGTTACCACCTTGCCGGTGATATGCGCTCCCTTGGGGAGCACGGTCTTGCCGTCGATCTTGACCGGCGAAGAGAGGCTGGCGACAAAAGTATCGCCCTTGTGATTCTTGTCGCTGCCAAGCGTCTGGTCCACGATCGCGGTGATGGGCGTGCCCTTCGGCACGGTGACGACGTGTCCTGTCGGCTGCGAAGCCTTGGCGGAGACGGGAACAACCTTGGGCCCCTCGGCTTTAGGCTTAGGGGCCGGCGCGGCCGCCCGCTTGACGTGCGTCGTCTTCGGAGGCTGGTCCGCGGCCGTCGTTTGCGGCTGACTGGAACAGCCCGCGAAGCCCATCAGACCTACGGCTAGGCAAACAAGCAAAAGCTTGGGAGAGACCTGAGATTCGAACATTTTTACACCTCCTGTAAATAGCCCAATGGACGGGGAGGTGGCCGGGTAGACCCCTTCGCCGAATCAGACTACGAAAGCTGTATTCGAAATGGTGGTATCCGTTGAGCTTGAAGGAATTGTACTAAATCGGGGAAGCGAGTTCGGGGGCTATCCGGGGCGCGTGTCGTTCGAGGCACCGGGCCAATGGCCAGTGGCCGTCGACGGTCAAACCGGGGGCCTATCCCAGGGTTCTGTGAGCTCTAGGGGGCCCGACGCCGCGGTCTAAAGGGAATCTAAAGTTTAGCTTCCAGTACTTGACAGTTTTTAATTACTTGAGTATACGCTTAGTTCCAGCGGGGTGGTCTTTGGCTGGCGGCAGGTCATCTTCCCTCACGATGCGACGTTGACGAGCCATTTGTGTCTGCTAGTTCGGTCGAAACACACAGGTCTTTCGAGCCTTAGCCGCTGCATGAGAAGACTCCCTCATTCTTTCGGGAGGGAAACATGCGAGTGCCGAAAGTTCTCTGCTCGATTCTGTTCGTGAGTTCCATGCTGCTATGTCCTGGTCAGGCGAAGGCGCAATCCGCCACCACGGGCGCTGTCGTGGGGACGGTCGCGGACCCGCAGCAAGCAGCCATCGCGGGCGCCAAAATCGTCCTCGAGAATATCAATATTAACCAGACCTATGAAGAAACTTCCGGCTCAACCGGGCAATACTCCTTTCCTTCCGTTGTTCCGGGCACGTACAAACTCACGGCGACCACGAAGGGTTTCCGAACCATAACCATCCCGAATATGATCGTGGAAGTGGCCAAGAGCTACACGTTGGATATTAAGATGGAAATCGGGGAAGTCTCCCAAGTGGTAGAAGTGGCGGCAGGGGCAGGCGTGGAATTGCAGACCACGGATGCCACGGTCGGCAATGTCCTTCCGGCAGCCGAGATCAAGCGTTTCCCGGCGTTGACGAGGCAGGTCAACGAGCTGCTCACGCTGCAACCGGGGGCTACTCCGACGGGCGAGATCACCGGCTCGCGGAGTGATCAAAGCAGCTTCACGCTGGACGGTATCGACGTCACGAACAATTCTGTGGGCGGGCTAGGCACGTATGCGTTTCTGCCGATTGACAGCGTGGAGGAGTTCCGCGTTGGCATAGCGAATCCCGAACCCCAATTTGGGCGGGGCGCCGGCGGGCAAGTGTCTTTGATTAGTCGATCGGGCACCGACCAGTACCATGGATCGGTCTATTGGTATCACCAGAATGACAATTTGAACGCCAACAGCTGGGACCTCAATCACATCCCGAGCAATACGGCCTCCGGCACCAAGCTAACTTTCACGCCGAAGCCGGAACTTAAAGACAATCGCTTCGGCGCCAGCGGCGGCGGTCCGCTGTGGTTCCCCTGGCATAAAAAGACTTATTTCTTTGCCAATTACGAAGGCCGGCGCTTCCCCAACTCCACGCAACAGTCCCGCGTTGTCCCCACGGATACGCTCAAACAGGGAATCCTGCGATTCCGCGACGCCAGTGGGAATATCGTATCCTACAACCTCGCCGCTTCGACAGCCTGCGGCGCATCGGGCACGGGGGCTTGTGATCCTCGCGGCCTCGGGCTCAGCCCCAGCCTCACCGCTTTGTGGAATCTCATGCCCGGCGGTAATGATTCTACGGTTGCGAATACCGATGGCCTGAACACAACCGGCTTCACTACGACCGTAGGAACTCCCCTCACAAATGATTTTTATGACCTAAGACTCGACCAGAATCTTGCCAAAAAATGGCGCGCGAGTGCCTCCTACCGCTATTTCCGGCAGGCGCAAATTAGCGCAACTCAGTTGAATATCATCAATGGGAAACCGAGCACCGTGCGACAGCTGCCGATTCGCCAAAACATGTTGGTTACAGGTCTGGACGGCCAACTGACTTCCGCGCTCAGCAGTTCCTTCCGGTTCGGCTGGGTGCGTGACCGCGACGCCGTTAGTCCGGAGCGCCCCAACGTTGTTGCCGCGCAGGAAAACATTACGGGAACCAGCAGTTCCGCAGGACCAATCGCCCTGGACATCGGCGCCGCTACCGGCGCCCATACGCTGTTGGACGTCCCCATTGACGTTGGCACTCAGGTGGCACGCAAGCAAAGCAACGACAACCGTAACTTTCAATGGAACGCCGACTTCGTCTGGGCACGCGGACGACACACCTGGGAATTCGGCACCGCCGTTCATTATCTACCCACCCATCACTTGCGGGATGATAAAGTCATTGGCGCTCTCGGCGCGCTCGTCGCTCAATTGGACGCCGTCAGCTTCAGCCTCCCTGGAGCTGACGAACCCCAGCCTTGCAGTGTATCCGTCACCACAAACTGCCTGAGAGGCACGGACCTTCGGCAATGGGATCGGCTGTATGCCACCGCCCTCGGACTCATCGACAATATATCAGTTCTTGCTGTTCGCGACGGCAGCTTCAATCCTCTGCCTTTCGGCTCTCAGTTGGAATCCGATACCAAGCTGTGGGCGCCAGAAATGTATTTCCAAGATGTCTGGCGCGTAAAACCCAATCTGACCTTAACGCTCGGCGTGAGTTATGGATGGCAGACAGCTCCAGTTGAACGCCTGGGCCGGCAGACCATTCAGATCGACGCTGGGACCGGCAATCCAATCACTGCGCGGGACTTTCTCAAGCAAAGGGAAGATGCGGCGGCCAACGGCCAAATCTTTAATCCGACCTTTGGGTTCGTGCCCATTAATTCCGCTCACCGCGGAGTTTTCAATGTCGATTACGGCGACATCGCACCGCGTGTGGCTCTTGCCTGGACACCCTCCTACCACGGCGGCCTTGCGGGCTCGCTCTTTGGGTCGGGCAAGACGGTAATCCGCACCGGCTTCGGCATCATCTACGACCGCCAGAACACCGTACAGAGCGTGATTATTCCAGCGCTCGGTGTTGGCTTCGCCCAGACGCTGAACCTCACAGCTCCCGGGTGCAACCTTACTGGCCCGGGCGGCGCTGCATGTAATCCAGGCAGCACCAATCCGGCTCTTAGCGTCTTCCGTGTGGGCCAGGACGGCACTATGCCAGTCCCGGTGGTTCCTTCCCAGTCGAATCCGGTGGTTCCTCAGGTGACGTTTAATCCGGTAAACGGGAACATCCACTTTCCCGAGGTGTTCTCTTTCCAGGACGACCCGAATATCAAGGTTGGTCGCAATTACGCTGCGGACCTGACCGTGCAGCGCGAGTTCCCAAGCAATATGCTCCTTGAAGTGGCCTACTCCGGCCGCTTAGGTTATGACTTGCCACAGAGCATGAGCCTCGGCCAGTCCCCGATTAACTTCAAGGATCCCAATTCGGGCCAGACCTTCGCTCAAGCGTTCGACGCCGTTGCCACACAGCTTCGTGCCGGAACGGCAGCTTCCGCAGTCACACCGCAGCCGTGGTTTGAAGACCTTTCGCCCGGCGGCACCGTCTCTCTCGCAACCGCTGCGCGCACTAACTTTGTGAACGGAAACGTCAGCAGTATCTTTCAGAGGATCGATCAGAAGCGCCTGCTCGCGGGCCTGGCAACGTTTAACAACTATCTTGCGCAAGGCATTTTCCTCCGCTCCAGCACCGGAGAAGCCAACTATCACGCGCTCTTGGTCACTCTAAGCAAGCGCACTAGCAACGGACTTACGTTCACGGCGAACTACACGTTCTCCCATTCCCTGGATCAGCTTGGGGCGATCCAAAACGCCGCCAACCTGATGCCGAACAGTTTTGACCTGAATGCGGAATACGGTGCGTCTACCTTCGACTTCCGGCACATCTTCAACGGAAAGTATGTTTACAACTTGCCGTTCAAGAACTCGAATCCGTTCCTGAAGCGCGTGGTGGAAGGGTGGTTTAACTCCGGGATCTTTACGGCGATAAGCGGCCAGCCTCTCACCGCCACCGAAGGTTCTCAGGTCTGGGGCGGGACTCTGTCTCTCGGTTTCAATACTGGCAGAGTTCCGACAACAGATCCTGGCAGTTTCAACGATGGCGTACACACGGGCGTGACTGGCTCCCAGGGCGTAGGTACGAACAGCGATCCCGCGAATAAAGGAACGGGTTTGAACCTGTTTGCCGATCCCTTCGCGGTGTCCAACGAGCTCAGACCGGTTCTTTTGGCTACGGATGGCCGGGCCGGACGCTCGCGGCCGCTCCGCGGTCTTGGCCACTGGAATCTGGACACCTCTTTTGGAAAGAACACGGCCATCACGGAGCGCGTCCATGCCGTTTTCACCGCCGATTTCTTCAACATTTTCAACCACCCGATCTTCTGTGATCCCGGCGTCACGAATGGCAACGGCCTCTCGACCTGTAATGGCAGCCTGTCATTTGCCAGCGGCAATTTGACGAACTTCGGCGTCATCGCCAGCCAGTTTATCCCAGCCAACCGCACTGCGGGCAGCCGGTGGATTCAGCTCAGCCTGCGATTTGAGTTTTGAGCAGGAAGCGCTTCAAACTATTGGCGCCGGAGGGGCTTGTCTTATCGACCTTTCCGGTGCTGAGACCGTACTATTTTGATAGCGTGTGGTTTATGTTCGTAGGCCTGGATTGAATGTTTTGCACAGGCGGTACAGGGCTGAGGAAAAATAATTGTTTTGAATGCTTGACGAACGAAGAAAAGCTGATATCATTGGGGATGGTCTGAGGGCCTTGAAAAGCCTAGGACTGCTCAGGGGCATCACAGTCGGATCGAAGAAACCTTCCAGCCCGAGAAAAAGCGACGGCGAGAAGTAGATCCTATAGTGGGGTTCTTTACGAGTACAGGGTAGAAAGAAGTCGAGCAACGCGTGGAACCACTCAGGTGTGGGTGGTTGCGCCCGGCGCTCGACGCCGGGTTTTTTATTTTGCGGTAGTGATTAGTGGCGGTGGCGAGTCGAAAGAAGTTCCGCAAGGGATTTCCGAAGCGCGTCGCAGGGCAGCTAAGACACGAGGCAAAATCCCAGAAGGAACTGGGGCAGGCTGGAAGGCAAGTTCGCGCCAAAGCGAACCGGTAAGTCCCTCTAGACAGGTCCTGAGGCATTCAGGGCATTCCGATCGACTCGGAAAAAAAGGTTCTTTGACAACAGAAAGGCTGGCAAGCCTACGCCGATAACCTGGCGCGGATTACGGTCCGCGCGGGGGAATGAAGGCGTGGGTTATTACAAGTTTGCTCGAGATTGAGCATAACTGTGGAACAAGGCGGCTTATTCAAGTCCGTGAATGGCGATTCGTGACCGGTGACTCGTAAGAGAAACCGGAAGCAAGTTGTCATCACGGTTCTCCGAGGACGGTAGAGTCGAAAGCCTCGAGTCGGTTTCTTGGCTGCTCCGCAAGGGGCGGCACCGACAACCCCGCGAGCCCATGCCCGGGCGAGCGGAGGGCCGATGCGAGGAAGTAGGGAGCTGCAGGAATCGGAACGTCAGCGATTGTTTTGAAGCGGCCGGTCGGAAGACCGGACACTCCAAAGCAGCGAAGACGGATTGAGTAAGTTTTATGATTAAGCTACTAAGGGCGTACGGTGGATGCCTTGGCGCCAGAAGGCGACGAAGGACGTGGCAAGCTGCGATAAGCCCCGGGGAGCCGCAAGCAGGCTTTGATCCGAGGATGTCCGAATGGGGAAACCCGGCGGGATGAACTCCCGTTACAGCCCGCTGAATCCATAGGCGGGTATGAGCCAACCCAGGGAAGTGAACCATCTCAGTACCTGGTGGAAAATAAATCAAAGAGATTCCGAAAGTAGCGGCGAGCGAAATCGGAACAGCCCAAACCCAATTGTTTACAATTGGGGGTTGTAGGACCGCGTGAGTAGAGTTACCAATTCGACGGCTAGGTGAACCCGCTGGAAAGCGGGGCCATAGAATGTGAGAGCCATGTAACCGAAAGCTGATCGGACTCGAAGCGGAATCCTGAGTACCACCGGACACGTGTAATCCGGTGGGAAGCTGGGGAGACCACTCTCCAAGGCTAAATACTCTCTGGCGACCGATAGTGAACCAGTACCGCGAGGGAAAGGCGAAAAGCACCCCTGCGAGGGGAGTGAAATAGAACCTGAAACCGTATGCTTACAAGCAGTCGGAGGGTTATGTGCGGACTTCGGTCCGTACCAGCCTGACGGCGTGCCTCTTGCTTAATGAGCCGGCTAGTTATTCTTACGTGCGAGGTTAAGCGCAAGCGAGCCGTAGCGAAAGCGAGTCCGAACAGGGCGACAAGTACGTAGGAATAGACGCGAAGCGGGATGATCTACCCTTGGCCAGGTTGAAGGCCGCTTAACCGCGGCTGGA
>Ga0182036_10000235_pt1 | contig 24712 bp, 21 predicted proteins | sample sta12Cox44000080_FD_125966 | JGI IMG/M metagenome (GOLD analysis project Ga0182036, IMG submission 125966) | Lab enrichment of tropical soil microbial communities from Luquillo Experimental Forest, Puerto Rico - statoxic.12C.oxic.44.000.080 | ecosystem: Environmental > Terrestrial > Soil >...
TGGATTCGGCCGGCACGGAGAGGTGTAATTCGCTTGGCGCCAATTCCCCTTTTCCTCCGCCGCATAGCAGCGAGATCGACTCCGCATTCTCGACCGGTGTTCCCTGCAAAGGAATCGTCAAATTCCTCGTCTTGTCGGCATTGTTGAAAGCCACGACCAGGCGCTCTTCCTCCGACGCTCGCAGAAAAACATAGGAGTTCTCATCCGTGGCGAGATGCCACAGCCGTCCGCCGCGAAGCGCCTCATGCTCGCGGCGCATTCGCAACAATTCCTGCACGTACGAGAAGATCTCCTGCTGTTCGCGGGTTCGCCCGGCTTCGGTGAACGCGTTCGTCGCGTCCTCCCTCCATCCTCCGGGAAAGTCGCGCCGGTTATCGGGATCGCCGCCTCCCGGCATACCAATTTCGTCGCCGTAATACAGTTCCGGAATGCCACGCAAGGTCAGCGTCAAGCCGAAGGCCAGCCTCAACTTCGCCGGAGAACTGCCCTCCGCGCTTCGCAACCGCGGCACATCATGATTCGCAAAAAACGGCACCAGCAAGTCGGGACGCGGGTAGAGCGCATCGTGTCGCAGCACGTCCGCAATGCGGCCGACCGGCGCATTGCGCAACAGCACATCCCGCAAGGTGAACAGCATGGGAAAGTCAAAAACCGTCGAGAGCCCGCTGTCAATGCCGTCGTAGCGGAGCGCTCCGCCGACAAAAAACGAAGTCACGGTTGGGTCGGGATGAAACACTTCGCCGATCGTCGTCAAATTCGGATAAAAGCGTCGCAGTCCTGCGTGCCAATAAGCCCAGAATCTCCGGCCCACAAACGGGAAGGTATCCACGCGGTAGCCGTCGAGCCCGGAAATTTCCGCCCACCACCAGCTGTTCTCGAGGAGGTATTCCTCAACCATGGGATTCTCGGTGTTCATGTCCGGCAAGATCCCGGAGAACCACCCTTCCGTAAGGTTTCGTTTCATCCATGCGGGCGCGTGCGGATCGATCAGAAGTTCGAACGGATCATTCCCCCCTGGCTGTCCGGCCGGCTTGCCGTAAAACGTTTCCTTTAGGGGCGAAAACGCTTCCAGGTGATGCTGCTTCGTGCCGTGAAACCAATCCGGCAGCGGCGGGTTTCGAACCCATGGATGGAGCGCCCCGACGTGGTTTGGGACGGCATCGAAAAAAATCTTCATTTTCTCTTGGTGCGCTGCCGCGACCAGGTCTTGATAATCCTTCAACGAGCCCAAGTGCGGATCGATCGAATACAGATCCACGGCGCCGTACCCGTGATAATCGTCGGCTGCACCATTCTTCACCACCGGCGTAAGCCACAAAGTCGTTACGCCAAGGTCTTTCAGGTAGGGCAAATGACTTTGAATTCCGCGCAGGTCACCGCCGTGATAGGCGCGCGGTTTTGTGCGATCGTGCGATCCCGGTGACTCCGCCGGCTCGTCGTTCGTAGGGTCGCCGTTGGCGAAGCGGTCCGGCATGATCAGGTAAATCACATCATCTGCCGACAGCCCTTGAAATCTTCCAAGCCTCGGCGCACGCGCAGCTAGCGGCAGCTCAAAGGAAGTCTTGCCCTTCGGCGCCGCAATCCGGCAGACCACCGTTCCGGGCTTCGTGTCCGCGCCGATCTTCAGCCAGACAAAAAGATACCTCCCTCCCGCGGTGGCCTGTGTGCGCGAAACGCCCAGCGTCGGCAGATTGCACGACACATGGGTTGCCTCGAGGTCCTGCCCGGAAAGCAGGAGCATGACTCCGGGCGTGAATCCTACCCACCAACTCGGTGGCTCCACCTTCGTTACTCTCACCGTTGAGTCGCGAGAATTTTGTTGAGGTGGTGCGCCTCGCGCCGAGCCGACCCAGCTCCCTAGACAAGCAAGCGCAATCAGAAGGCTTCGGTGGAAATGGCGTTCCTGGAAACGATCTTGAGAAAAGAGCAAGAGTTTTTTCACAGCAAGAGCATAGGCAAAAACGTGGCCTCGCACCAGCGTCGCGCAGAAATCTCCCGCAAGCGTTCCGCTATTTTCGTCCTCTCTTGTCCCCGGTGAAGACCAACTCCCCGAACGCCTCGGGTACGTGGAAATTCGGCACGGCCGTTCCCGTGGGTCTCCACGCCGAATAGAATCGCGGTTCCGCCGCTCCTTCGACGCGGTAGAAATTCACTCGCCACGTCGCGGCGGGATCCAATCGTGCCACCAGGCACTTCACGGGGATGGCCAACTCCGCAATCCATATCTTCTGTGCTTCATCGCGGACCACACGCCGCCGCAATCCGCTCTTCAGGTCATGTTTTTCGCCGGGCGCGATGTCCAGATCAATCCAGAAGCCGTTGGGACTCACCTCAAACTCTTTGTATCGGCGGAGACTCGAACGGTCCGGCTGCAAGAACACTTCGGCCACGTCGCGATCCCAAAGCTCGTCCCTTCTGCCGTTCCGCTCGGCATCGGGGAAAACGTTGACGGTGCGGTATTTGGCCCGAAACCGCAAAAACAGCGTCTCGCTCGTCCACAACAATCGCACTTCAGTCTCGCGCGCGGCGTCTGCATTTTTTCCTTGCCAGTCGGCGTCGAAGCCTAGCGGCACAGCCCGCCCCCAGGAAGACGGCGTCGGGAATCCTTCCGCATCGGGGGGCACCGCCATTCGCACCGCCACCGCCTTCGCCGGTTTTGCAAGCTCATTCCGTTTTGTCATGCCGTGAATCTCCGTCCCCTCCCGCTTGTTCGAACTCAACTCTTTGCGCACCACCCTTTTGGTTCAACCGGGCGCTTCGATTATGCCGTGCTAGCATCGAATTTGGTGTTTCGACCACGCTTTTCGTGTCGCTACGGGCACGGGTTCCCAGGAGGAGGGTGCAAATGATCGAGCCGGTCAACCAAGAATTCTCAACAGCCGCGAAGCGGACGCCCGAAGAATTCAAATTCGTGAAGCTGCGCTGCGACGGCGGCGTCGCCCGCATGACCCTCAACCGCCCCGAGCACAATCTTCTGAATGAGGCCATGCTTCGCGAAATGGCCGACGGCATCGACTACGCCGGTGAGCGCGGCGACATCAAGCTGATTGTTCTCGATTCCGCCTGCAAAGTCTTTTGTGGCGGCATCGACGTCGGCGAGTATACGTCCCAGCGCGTCTTCCAAATGCTCGACGCCTTCCACGCCACTTTTGCCGGAATGCTCGAACTCGGCAAGCCGGTCATCTGCGTGGTGAACGGTCCGGCCATCGGTGGCGGTGCGGAGCTCGCGGCTTTCGGTGACCTGGTTGTTGCGACTCCCAAAGCCCGCTTTGCCCAACCGGAAATCAGCATCGGCGTCTTTCCGCCGCTGGCCTCCACCATCCTTCCTTTTCTGGTCGGGCCTAAAACCGCGCTGGAGCTTGTCCTCACCGGGGAACCCGTGACCGCCGAACGCGCTCTTGAGTTGGGCATGGTCAATCGCCTCGTCCCCGAAGCACAGCTCGAAAAAACTGTCGCCGACCTCGTGAATCGCATCAACAGCCACTCCGGGCCGGTGCTCACGATGGCGAAAAAAGCCATCCTCGGCGGCATGGGCATGTCGCTGCGCGACGGCCTCAAGCACTCCATGAATATCTTCCTCAACGAACTGTATCGCCTCGAAGATTCTCAGGAAGGTTTGCGCGCGCTGGTCGAAAAGCGCAAACCCAACTGGAAGAATCGCTGAAGCTCTCTCGCTTTCTGATGTAACCGGCTCACACACCTCGATTGACACTCCCTCACGCGCGGCTTACACTGAATTTTCAATTGGCAGCCGGGGAAGCGGGGAAGGCCGTGCGAATCGGCCGCGGTCCCGCCACTGTGATCGGCTCGAAGCAGCCGTAAGCCAGGCCACCCTCCCTTGGCACAGCGGCGCGCGCTCTTCGCGAGAAAGGGCGAAGCCGGAAGCCCCCTGGCGTCTCGCGGGGCTTTTTCGTTTTTAGGAAAGATTGTCGCCAGCATCGTGGGGATATTGTTTGAGAAAATTGCCGCCGTCGCGTCTTGCTGTCGTGGCTTGTGCAACCTTGGTGGTTTTTTCCTGCGCTGCTGCCCGATCGCGCGCGCAAACCGCCGCCATTCCTTCGCCTAGCGAGCCTCCCGTTTTTCGCGAAGTCAGCGACGAAACGGGCCGCAGCGTCCGCATCCCGCAGCCGGTTCGCCGCATCGTTTCCTTGGCGCCCAGCCTGACGGAAACCATCTACGCGCTCGGTCTCGAGGATCGCCTCGTGGGTGACACCGAGTATTGCGACTACCCTCCCGACGCGAAGAAGAAGACCAAGGTCGGCGGCGGAATCGACCCCAGCCTGGAGGTGATTGCCTCCCTCCATCCGGATCTTGTTCTCGTCACCAAATCGTTCAATCGTCTGGAAACGACGCAATCTCTCGACAGATTGGGAATCTCCTCCTACGCCACCGACCCTCACACCGTCGCGGATATCATGTCTTCGGTAAAAACCTTGGCCGATGTGCTCGGTGTCCCGGAAGCCGGCGCCTCGGTTGCCGAGGCCGTGCAGCGTCGTCTCGACGACCTCGAGCAACGCCTTTCCGGCCTGCCTCCCAAGCGCGTTCTCTTTGTGGTTTGGACGCAGCCCCTGATTTCCACCGGTAAAAATACTTTTCTCGCCGACGCTCTTCGCCATGCCGGAGCCGTTTCCATCGTCGATTCGTCGCAAGATTGGCCCCAAGTGAACCTCGAAGAGGTGGCTCGTTTGCAGCCGGATTTCCTGGTATTTGCCGAGTCGCATTCCGGGGACGCCTCCCGCGAGATGGCGAGGCTCGCGACGCTCCCGGGGTGGAAGATTCTCGCTGCTGTGCACAATCACCGCTACGCGGTGGTCAGTGACGCGGTGAATCGCCCCGCCCCGCGCATCGTTTCCGCCATCGAAGAACTGGCACGCCAGTTGCACCCAAAGGCTTTCGCAGAAAAGTCCGTTGACCCCGAGAAAGAAAGTGAGAAGGGCAATCCTGCCTCTCAGCCGACGTCGTTCGCGCTTCCTTCCGCAGTCCACCCTCTACTTCACGCCCATCTGAGCTCCACCGGAGGCTCCGCATGCGGCCGCTGACCTTCAGCAAACTTCTGTTTCAGTGCTTCTTCCTTTTGGTGATCTTGTTTTTTGTCGTGGTTGGGGCGTTGAAGTTCGGCGCCGTGCCCGTTTCGCTTTACGCTCTTGGCCGCGATTTGCTCCGCGTCATTCTTGGGCAGAGCAGCCAAATCTCGAGCGATTACGGCCTGATCATCCAGAACATCCGCTTCCCGCGCATCATCCTCGGCATCATTGTGGGGGCCTCTCTCTCCATTGCCGGCACCAGCTTCCAGGCGCTCTTGCGCAACCCCCTGGCTGATCCTTACGTCCTCGGCGTCTCGAGCGGCGCGGCCCTTGGTGCCATCCTCTCGCTCATCGCCGAACCTCACTTGGTGCTTCCACCCGCGTTCGGTGCCTTGCTTACGCCCTTGTGTGCGTTTCTCGGTGCCGCCGTGACGATCACCGCCGTTTATTTTCTCGGCCGCCGGCAGCGCCAGATTGAGAGCAACACGCTTCTCCTCGGCGGCGTGATCACCGCCTCGTTTCTCTCCGCCGTCATTGTGTTTTTGATGAGCACGGTGAACAGCAGCAACACCCGGGGCATGGTCTTCTGGCTGATGGGCAATCTCTCTACCTCTTTTCAGAAAAGCATCTATTTGTTTCTGGCCGCCGGCTTTTTCATCGCCACCGCGGTGATCTACTCGACCGCCAATGATTTGAATATTCTTCTCGCGGGAGAAAAAGAAGCCATGCATCTCGGCGTGGACATTCGACGCGTGCGCTTCGTGGTTTACCTTGCCGCTTCGCTTCTCACCGGCCTCGCCGTTTCCGTCAGCGGCGCAATCGGTTACGTGGGCCTCATCGTTCCTCACGTGATGCGCCTGATGTTCGGCTCCGACCACCGCACGTTACTCCCTACCGCGGCGCTCGGTGGCGCCATTGCCGTAGTTGTCGCCGACACGCTGGCGCGCATCGTCGTCGCTCCCAACGAGCTGCCTGTGGGTGCCGTAACCGCCGTTGTCGGCGCGCCACTTTTCATCTACCTCCTCAGGCGGAGGCTCGCATGAGCCCCAGCCGCGGTTCAGCCGCGCCTCGCACGCCCCCCGAATCGGCCCGTTTGGGCACCGAAATTCGCCTTGCCGTCGAGCAGGTCAGTTATGCCTACTCCGCCAATCCCACGCAAGCTCCCCTTTTTACCCTCGAGGCCACCAGCTTCCAAGCTCGGCCCGGCGAAATCGTTGCTATTCTCGGCCCCAACGCCAGCGGCAAATCCACGCTTCTCCAATTGATTGCCGGTGTACTTGCCCCGCTCTCCGGCCGCGTTCTTCTTAACGGATCTGTCATCCATTCCCTCAGCCCGCGCACTCGCGCGCAACGCATCGCCATGGTCCAGCAGGAGAGCCGCCTGCTCTTTCCCGCGCGGGTTTGGCAATTTGTCCTCCAGGGCCGGCACGCGCATGGCCGTTCACTCCGTTTCGAGTCCCGCGACGACATCCTCATAGCGCAAAACGCACTGCTGCAAGTCGGCGCCGCCGAACTCCGCGATCGCTGGATGGACCAGCTCTCCGGCGGAGAAAAACAGCGCGTGGTCCTCGCCCGCGCCCTGGCGCAGCGGCCTTTGCTTTTGTTGCTCGACGAGCCCACCCTGCACCTCGACATTGGTTCGCAAGTCGGCCTACTGGACGCTCTTCGCCGCCTTTGTACGCACGACCACTACACCGTGATCGTGGTTACCCATGAATTGAATCTCGCCGCCGAATACGCCGACCAGATCCTCTTGATGCACAGCGGCCGTTGCCTGCGCGTTGGTCCCCCGGCCGCCATCTATAAGCGCGAACTGCTCGAGCAGGTTTTCCAGGTTCCCCTGAAGGTGGAGATGCGCGGCCACGGGCGGCCTCGCGTGACGATTTTGTCGGACTCTTAATAACTTGCTGTTTTTCTCGTTCACCCCAACCCTGCGGCGCTGTTCCGCGGATTCCATTCACCGCAGACTTCGTGCTCGGGAAGACGGTTCGTCGGCTCCGGTTTTTTTCGGAGTCGCCGCGAGACAATCCGTCGCCGCCGCGCGACTGTAAGGCGGAAGCCGCTCACGTCCCCGCGACTCGGCCAGGGTCGCAGGAGAGGATGTTGAGTGCGCTTCGAAGGCAACCCGGCAAGGGTTGCACGTGAATAAGGTTCGCAGGCCACTGCGGAAAACGCTCCATCGTTGGTCCCACGCGACCCCCTCCCGGGTCAGCCATGGGGAAAGACGAAAAGCGCCGCGGGAAGGCTCGGAGCCATTCCTACCGCCAAGCCAGGAGACCGGCGAAGTCTGCAGCCTGTGCGTTCACTCCGCTCAGGACAACCTTCAGACTCCCGCGCGTGAGGGAGTGGAGGACAACATGAAAACCACTTTCCTTCGTCCTGCTTTTTTCGTCCTGGCAGTCCTCGGATTAAGTATCTCCTTGCCGGCCCAACGCAATACTTCAGAAGTCCAGCTCTCGGGAAGACTCACGGATTTCTCCGGTTACGGGGTTGGCGACGTTCGCATCACGGCCGAGCTCGAAGGCAGCCCCAATGCCCCCGGTGTTTCAGCCACTTCCGGCCCCGATGGCGCATATCTTCTGCGCGTGCCACCGGGCCGCTACCGCATTCATTTCGGGCACACCTCTTTCGTCCCGCGCGACTTTGTGCTCGATTTGGCCGCGGGGGAAAGCCGCGCGCTCGACCTGCGCCTTGAAATCGAGCGCCTTTCTGAGAGCGTGGTCGTCACGGCCAACGCCCAGCCTCTCGAAGCTAACCGCACACCGGCACCTGTGGACGTCCTCAGCCACCAAGAAATCGAGCAACGGCAGGCAGTTTCCATTCCCGATTTGTTGCAGTTCTCTCCTGGTGTTGCCATTGGCCGCACCGGCGCAGAAGGCGGTACTGCCTCGGTCTTTCTCAACGGCGGCAACTCCGACTTTACCAAAGTCCTTGTCGACGGCACGCCCATCAATCCGCCGGGAAGCGCCGTCGATTTTTCCAGCCTCACCACCGAGAATATCGACAAGGTCGAAGTGGTGCGTGGCGCCGAAAGCGCCATCTATGGCACGGATTCGGTCTCCGGCGTGATCCAGCTTTTCACCCATCGCGGCGAAACGCGCGTCCCAGCCTTTGGCCTGTATGCGCAGGGCGGAAGCTATTCTTCCGCGCGCGGCGGTGGGGAGCTGAGTGGGCTCGCAGGCAAATTCGACTATTCTGCCGCAGCCTCTTACTCCCGAACCGACGGACAGGGACCGAACGATGCTTTCTTCAATCGCGCCCTTTCAGGGAATTTTGGCTACGCCTTCTCGCAAACCAACCAACTCCGACTCTCCCTGCGCAACAACACGAGCGATGCCGGCATCCCGGGCCCCACGCTGGTCGCCCCACCCGATCTCTTCCAAGGCTACGGCCAGCATATTCTTTCAATCCATGCGCGCTGGGATTTGGCTACCGGTCCTCACTGGCGGCATGAACTGAACGGGACGGAATCCTATACGCGCCAGCACAGCTTTGCGACTCCACCCGACCAATTCACATACGACACGCTATTGAGATTTAATCGCGCGGGCCTCGCCGCTCAATCCACCTATATTGCGCGTTCGTTTAGTGCGGCTGCCGGCTATCAATATGAAGTGGAAAATGGCGGTATTTCCTTTGTCTCGCCCGGCCATCTTCGCCGCAACAACCAGGGAGGCTATTTGGACTTCCGATACTCGCCGCTCTCACGCCTCTCGTTTGACTTCGGCATTCGAGCTGAGGCAAACGCCAGCTTCGGCACGCGCGTGGTCCCTCGCGCTGGCGGTTCCTATTTGTTGCATTACGGCAAGGGCCTGTTCGGGGATACGCGCTATCGTGCCTTCTATGGGCAAGGCATCAAGGAGCCGCGGTTCGACCAGACCTTTGGCACAGATCCTTGCTTTCCCGGGAATCCCCATCTTAAACCCGAAGCGAGCAAAGGCTGGAGCACAGGCTTCGACCAGAAGCTCTTTTCGGATCGCCTGAAACTTTCGGCAGACTATTTCTACAATCGATTTTACGACATGGTGAGTTTTGCCCCCAATCCCTCGCCCAATCCAGATTTCTGCGGAACCTATTTCAATACCGACCTTGCCTTTGCTCGCGGCGTGAACTTTGCCTCAGAACTCCGCATGCGCAAATGGCTCTTCGTCTACGGCAATTACACCTATGACGATACCCGCGTCCTCCAATCCGAGAATGCGTTTGGTGACCCTGCGCTGGTCGCCGGCAAACCGTTGATCCGCCGTCCGGTTCACTCGGGTTCATTGGGAATCAACATTTACTACGCGCGAGTGAATTGGAACTTCATTGGCTACTTTTCGGGAGTTCGCACGGACACTAACTTTGTCAATCCGTCCCAGACCAACAATCCCGGCTACGCTCGCTTTGACATGGCGGTGCGCTACAACCTCATTCGAGGTTTCCTGCTCACGGCCCGCGCCACAAATCTGTTCGACAAGCAATACCAGGACGTTCTTGGCTATCCGGCCCTCGCTCGCGACTATCGCTTTGGCCTCTGTTACCAGTTTTCCGGAAGAAACTGATGGCTATCCCCGAGCCCATTCTTTTCTGCTGGAGCGGCGGCAAAGACAGCGCCCTCGCGCTGTACACGCTGCTCCAGCAACAACAATTCCGTGTTGCCGCCCTTCTCACCACCGTCACCGAGCTCTACGAGCGCATCAGCATGCACGGGGTCCGCCGCGAGCTTCTCCTGCAGCAGGCCGATTCCATCGGCTTGCCCCTCCACGAAGTTCTCATTCCGCCGCAATGCGTCAATCCCACCTACGAGGCGCGTATGGAGCAGGCCTTGCGCGTTTTCTACCATCAGGGCGTTCGCAAGGTCGCCTTTGGCGACATTTTCCTCGAAGACCTGCGCGCCTATCGCGAAACAAATCTGGCCCGCATCGGAATGACCGCTCTGTTTCCCATCTGGATGCGCGATACGCGCGAACTCATCCGCTTTTTCCACGCGCAGCGTTTCCGCGCCATCGCGGTTTGCATTGATACGAGCGTTCTCGATCGCAGCTTCGCGGGACGCGAACTCGACGATTCTTTTTTCCGCGATCTTCCGCCGAACGCGGACCCCTGTGGCGAAAACGGCGAGTTTCACACTTTTGTTTTCAACGGTCCTGTTTTCCGCTGGCCGGTCTCTATTCGAACTGGCGAGATCGTCCACCGCGACGGCTTTGTATTTTGCGATTTACTTCCTGACAAGCAAGGAGTCAAACATGAGCGCTGAATTCTCGCGGAAAGAAAACCTGTTTTATCGCCGGCTCCTCGCCTTAGCCATCATTGCCGTCGCGGCCGCTCTTCGCATTGCGCCGCACCCGTGGAATTTCACGCCTGTCGGCGCGATGGCTCTATTTTCCGGCGCAATCATCAACGATCGCCGCCTCGCCCTCGCTTTTCCGGTGCTTGTGCTTTTGGCCGGCGATCTGTTTGTCGGTTTTTACAAGCTCGGGCTTATGGTCCTGGTCTACTCGAGTTTTCTTCTCAGCGTCCTCATCGGACGCGCGCTAGAAAAGCGTCGCACTTTTCCTCGCATCGCGGGGGCCACTCTTCTGGGTTCCCTGCAGTTTTTTGTGGTGACGAATTTCGGCGTCTGGTGGCTCCTGAACTCCTATCCAAAAACGGCCTCTGGCCTCGTAGCCTGTTATCTTGCCGGCTTTCGACTCTTCTGGAATACGGTCGCGGGCGATGCCCTGTATGCGTGCTTGTTCTTTGGGGGCTTTGCCGTTGCCGGGCGTTTCGTTCCGGTTTTTCGCGAGCCCGCTCCGGCCGGTGCCCCGTGATCGCTCCCATCCCGGAGGCTCGCCATCCCAGGGTTGGCGTCGGCGTTCTGCTGACCGACAACCAGGGCCGAGTGCTCCTCACCCTGCGCAAGTTGCCCCCGGAAGCTGGCTGCTGGAGCATCGTCGGCGGCAAGGTCGACTTCCTCGAAACTCTCGAGCAGTGCGCCATCCGCGAAGCTCGGGAAGAGGTGGGTGTCGAAATCTCGCTCGGCGCCTTGCTCTGCGTCACGAATCACTGCCTGCCGGACGAAAACCAACACTGGGTCTCCCCGGCGTACCTCGGACAAGTCTTGTCTGGCGAGGCGACCAACCGTGAGCCCGGTAAAACCCGCGAGGTCCGCTGGTTCAGCCTCGACGAGTTGCCTGCGAATCTCACCATGACCGGCCGCAACGCCATCAACGCATTTACCCGCCAACTTTCGAGCGGTTCCGGGCGCGCGTTGTAGCGACGGACTTCCCTATCCTTGGCGCAGCCGAGCGACGCCGGCCGCTGATGCTATAATGTGTCGTTCTTTATGGCGAAATCCGTTCCTGAAGAAGCGTCCGTGTCGCCAGAAATCTTGGCGAAATACGAGCCGGTTATCGGCCTCGAAGTCCATGTCCAGCTGCTCAGCAAAACCAAAATCTTCTGTGGCTGCTCGACGCGCTTCGGCGATCCGCCAAACAGCAATGTCTGTCCGGTGTGCCTCGGTCTCCCCGGCACGCTTCCCGTGCTCAACAAGCGCGCGGTCGAAATGGCCATGCGCGCCTCGCTCGCCCTGAACTGCACCGTGCACGAGCGTTCGCGTTTCGCCCGCAAAAATTATTTCTATCCCGACCTTCCCAAGGGCTACCAGATTTCCCAATACGAACTCCCGCTCACGACTGGCGGCTGGCTCGACATCGAGGTCGCCGGCGCCACAAAGCGCATCGGCATCACGCGTCTCCATCTTGAAGAAGACGCTGCGAAAAACCTTCACGAAGGCTTTTCCCAATCAGCGACCAAGGCCTATATCGACTACAACCGCTGCGGCACGCCGCTCGTCGAAATCGTTTCCGAGCCGGACATCCGCTCTTCCGAGGAGGCCCACGCCTATCTCACCGCGCTCCGCCAGATCATGCTCTACACCGGCGTCAGCGACTGCAATATGGAGGAAGGCTCGCTCCGCTGCGACGCCAATGTCAGCGTGCGTCTGCGCGGCACCGACAAATTCGGCACCAAGGTCGAAGTCAAAAACCTCAACTCCTTCCGCTTCCTGCAAAAGGCGCTCGAATATGAAATCGAGCGCCACATCGGTGTGCTCGAATCCGGCGGCCGAGTCGCCCAGGAGACGCGCCTCTGGCACCAAGCCGAAGGCCGCACCGTCGGGATGCGTTCAAAGGAAAAAGCCCACGACTATCGCTATTTCCCCGAGCCCGATCTTCTCCCCGTGCACATCAGCACGGCCTGGAGGGACGAAGTTCGTCGCCAGCTCCCCGAGCTACCCGATACCAAGCGCGCCCGCTTTGTCGCCTCCTACGCCATCACGCCCTACGATGCGGGAGTTCTCACGGCAACGAAGGCGCTGGCCGACTATTTCGAGGCTGTCGTGAAAGCCGGCGCTCCCGGCAAAGCCGCGGCCAACTGGATGCAAACCGAACTTCTTCGCCGCCTGAACGATTCCGGAAAGGAAATTGACGCGAGCCCGGTCAGTGCGAAATCGCTCGCGGCACTCATCGCGTTCGTGGAATCCGGAAAAATCACAGCCGCCGTCGCAAAAAAGGTTTTCGCCACCATGTTCGAATCCGGCCGCGCCGCCGCCGACATTGTCGCCGCCGAAGGGCTCGGCGCCCAAGTCAGCGATTCAGCAATCGAAGCCGCCGCCCGCGACGTCATCTCCAAGAATCCGGACAACGTGGCCAAATACAAGTCCGGCAACGAAGGTGTCTTCAAATTTTTTGTCGGCCAGGTGATGCGCGCCACGCGCGGTCAGGCCAACCCGCAATCCGTCAACGACATCCTCCGCAGGCTCCTGTCCTGATTTTTCTCGGGGCGCGTCGGCCCTGAGCGTGGCCGAGAGGCGCCGCGACGCCGCCTTTCCCCTCCGTCAAAGCATCGCTCCCATGCCGCAATCCGCCTGCCCTGTTAAAATGTCCCCGGGGGATTCATGCTCAAGCCCGGAGACAAGGCACCTGCGTTCCGCCTGCAATCGGACGAAAACAACTCGGTTTCGCTCAAAGACTTCAGAGGGAAGCGCGTTCTGTTGTTCTTCTTCCCCAAAGCCAACACTTCCGGTTGAATCGTCGAAGCGTCCGAGTTTCGCGACGCAAAGAAGAAGTTCGAAAAGCTCAAGGTGGCCATCCTTGGCATGAGCGCTGATTCCGTGAAGGCGCAAGCCTTGTTCAAGGCCAAATATCGGTTCAATTTTCCTTTGCTCAGCGATCCCAGCCACCAGACCATCGAAGCCTACGGCGCTTGGCAGCAAAAGCAGTTCATGGGACGGAAATTCGTGGGCATCGTGCGAAGCTCGTTCCTTATCGGCAAAACTGGCAAAATTGCGGCGGTCTGGCCGGCGGTCAAGGCCAAGGGCCACGCCGCCGAAGTCCTGAAACGCCTGGGCAACTCCTAGCCAGGCCGAAATCCTCAGAACCGGCGTCCTGCCGTCTCTCTCCCCGCGCCCGAAGCACCCCGTCTCCCGAACAGGTGTTTTTTTTGGAATCCCTGGCCTTTGGGCCCGTTTCACGCGGTGCTTTGCCGGCCTCAAAATGGATGGCAAGGCTCGGCGTGTCCCCGAGCCGACGGAGGGGCGATGCCTCGCATACGTTTGTTCACTCTGTTCACGGCCTGTTTTCTGGTGGCCTCCGCCGCTTGGGCGGACGACTTGGGTTACGTCGAATGCGCGAGCCATGCGGAGGGCGCGCAGCTGTTCGGCAAAGCCCGGCAAACACCGGACGCTCTTGGCACCGTGCGGTGCGGGGAGCGCTTTACGATTTTGGTCTATGGCTTTGTCTTCTCACGCGTCCAAACCAATGACGGCAAGACCGGCTATATCTACTCGAACCTGATCACCCCGGATCGTGGCGACGCCAACGCTTCGCAGCCCGCCGCGCGAGCGGCTTCGAGCAGAGCGCCTGCGGCTCCAACCAATGCCCCGGCAATGGCCTCTTCAACACAACGGAATGCAGCCGCTAAGATCGATTCACTTCCGGCGACCACCTCGGCACCGGAGAAGCCTGCGGCCCAAGCTGGGCCGTTGTTCCCAACGCCTCCCGTGCCACCCGTGACACCGTCCGACTGGTCCTCCCGAACGGCCCCTTCTTCAGCGGCAAACCGTCCGGCGCCTCCTGCGGCCCCACAGCCTGCTCCAGCTGAGCCAGCACCTTGGCCTTCAACCAGCGCGGTTTCCGTAGCGTCACGACCCGAGCCGGCAGCGCCTTCGCAAGCCGATTCACAGGTCCAAGGTGCTACCCCGCAAGCTGCTCCGGCTCAGCCCGCCGCAAGTTCGTCGTCAACACCGCTCGAAGTATCCAGCCCGGCTCAAACTGGGCCTTTGTCCCCGGACGCGCCGCAACCAGCGCGACCTGCACCTCCTTCGGGCGCCGCAGACGCGGCTCCGGCAGCGGCACCAACGACCACCCCGGTGCCCGGTTCCGCTCGAGATTCAGCTCCATCATCGGCTGCTCGAGAGCCAGTTTCGCCTCCCGAAGCGGCGCAACCTGAACCCGATCCGGTGCGCAGTCCCGGCATGCGCTCGAGCTGGGAGAGGCCGTTGCCCGGCGTTTATCACAGCTTCCTGGTCGAACTCTATTCCGGGTATACGTTTGACCGCGTCAGCAGCGCCGGAACTTCCAGCAACCTGAGCGGCGGCATGGGCTCGTTTGGCTACAACCTGAAGCCATGGCTCCAGATTGTTGGCGACACCAGCTACAATCTGGTCAGCTCCGGCGGCGTCAAGAACGTTTTGTACGGCAACCATTTCGGCGGCCGCTACTTCTACCACCGCGTGAGCCGGTGGAACCTAACGCCGTTCGTGGAAGGCCTGGTTGGTGGATCGCGCTTCGAAGTCACCGTCAGCGGCGCCGGCGGATACAGAACCTCGGATAGCTGCATTTCCTATAAGGCCGGAGGCGGAATCGATATGCGCGTCGGCAAACACTGGGAGATCCGCGTGATCGACGTCGACTACTACCGCACCTCCTTTGGCGGCACGACCCAGAACAATTACTGGGCTTCCGCCGGCGTGGTGTTGCGCCTGTTCGGCTCCGGCGGCTCGGAGTAACCAACCAGACCTGCGGTCGTCTTGTGGTGTGCTGCGCGATTTGCGCTGGCGCTTGAAGCTGGGCCGCCAGTGCCTGGTCCCACAAAAAGCATAGACGGTTTTTACCGTCCTCTGACGGCGGAGGGTAGCTCCCTCATACTCACAGTTGGGCCCTGTCGTGCCGTGGAAGGGCTGGAGTCTTGACTCAGTAGGCCCAGCGCAGGAGGAGGCCGCCGGTGGTGTAGCCGGCGCCGACGGTGACGATCAAAACGAGGTCGCCTTTGCGCAGGCGGCCTTGCCTCACAGCGTCGCACAGGCCCAGCGGGATGGTGGCGGCAGTGGTGTTGCCGTATTTGTCGATGTTAACCATCACTTTGGAATCGTCCAGGCCGAGGCGTTCCTGGGTCGCGCGGATGATGCGCAAATTGGCCTGGTGCGGGACGAGCAGCGCCAGGTCTGCCTTGCTAAAACCGTTGCGCTCGAGCAAGTGCGCAGACATGTCCGCCATGCGCCGCACCGCGTACTTAAAGACCTGCGAGCCTTCCTGGTGGACGTAGTGCATGCGCTTCTCGACGGTTTCTTTCGTCGAAGGATGCAAGGAGCCGCCACCGGGCATGTACAGGAATTCGCCGCCCGAGCCGTCCACGTCGTGCTCGAAATCGAGGATGCCTTCGTCCGGGCCGGCGGCAGGCTCGAGCAGCACGGCCCCCGCGCCGTCGCCAAACAAAACGCAGGTGGCGCGGTCCTGGTAATCGAGGATGGTGGTCATGGCGTCGCTGCCGATGACCATCACTTTCTTGTGCGTGCCCGAGCCGACAAATTGCGCGCCAACGGTGAGTGCGTAGGAAAAGCCGGAGCACGCCGCGGAAAGGTCGAAGCCCCAGGCGCGCTTTGCCCCAATGCGGCACTGCACCAGACAAGCGGTCGCCGGGAAAAACATGTCCGGCGTGACGCTGGCGACGATGATGAGGTCGATGTCCCCGGGATCCGTTCTAGTTTGCGCCAGCAGCACTTTTGCGGCTTCGGTAGCCAGATGCGAGCTGGCCTTGCCCTTTTCCACGACGTGGCGTTCGCGGATGCCGGTGCGCGTGCGAATCCACTCGTCGCTGGTGTCGACGATCTTCTCGAAATCCGCGTTGCTCATCACTTTTGGCGGGACGTGGCCGCTGACGCCGGTGATTTTTGCCGCGATGCAATGGGACATATCTCTCCTTGGAACGGCGACCTGGGACAAGAAGAAATTGGATTTTATGCGATAGCGCCGCGAGGACACAAGGCGAGAAGGAGTTTTAAGTCCTAAGTTGTAAGTTCTAAGTGTAAGCGACCGCCGCGAGATCGGCGGCGTGATGGACGACCGCCAAGGGCTCGCCGCGCTGGCGCCGGATGGCCATTCCATGTAGGTCGCGGTTGCGAGAGCGACGGAGCCGCGATTTGCTGCGCCGGCCCGCCGCCGGCGGAAAACCAGAGTACGTACCTGAAGGAACTGCGCTTTGTTGGCTGCAACAACGACATGCCCATCGCCGAGGCGCGACAGTTTTGCAAGGCGCTCCAGGACCTGGGAACCCCAAAGCAATCTTTGGGCGCTATCCGCGCGAAGGGCAAGGCCTTGCGAAAACCGGCTATCGATTCGCGCGACCTGAGGAAGGAATCACAAACGTCCAGCCGTCGCCAGGTGATGGGTGACTTCGAAAGGGTGAGCTCCAAGGTAAAGCGCGCCGGGGAAAATTCTTGGGTTTTCCCGCCAAGTGCTTCAAAAAGCGGCGGTTAGGCCTTGGCTTCCGTGCCGGCGGCCGCCGTGGCCGCAACCGGCGTGGCTTCTTCCTCTCGGCCGGCGCGCTTGATGCGGGCGGCCTTGCCTCTCAGATCGCGGAGGTAGTAGAGACGAGCGCGACGAACCTTGCCTTTGCCAACCACCTCGATGGAGCTGATCGTCGGGGAGTGCAGGGGGAAGATGCGTTCGATGCCTACGCCGAAGCTTACGCGACGCACGGTGAAAGTGGCGCTGGAGGCGCGGCCCTTCTTCGAGATGACCACACCTTCAAATGCCTGGAGCCGTTCTTTTTCCTTCTCGCCTTCACCTTCCTTGAGGCGGACATTCACGCGGACGGTGTCGCCCGGGCGGAATTCGGGGAGGTCTTTGCGCAGCTGCGCTTCATGCAATTTACGAATTGCCGGGTTCATGTTCGTGCGTCCTTTAGACCCACTGGAGGCGGGGCCAGCTCTTCTATGGCAAACGCTAATTATAGCCAAGTTCTCGCGATTTACCAAGTGCGTGTAAGGCGCCGTTCTGGCCGGGCCCGATGTGCAGCCTTCGGTGATGCGGCGCGCCTTACCCCAGCAACCGCCTCGAAGGCTTAAAGCCTGGCTCGATCGAACTGCCCACCGAAGCCTCGTTTTGTGGTAAAGACCCTTTGTGTACTTGCTGATAAAGAAGAACTTAGCGCAACCGTCCACACTGAATGCGAAGGTCGGGCTAGGGCGGGGAGGATGTCAAGCCATGCTTGTCGTCATTTGGCAGATGTCGAAGCTTGACTGGTCCGTGCGAGAAGGATCAAGGCAAGGTACTAGGCGGAAGTACTCACCGACGAATTTCTGCGAAGGATGGTTTCCGCGAAGCGCTCCATTTCTTCCAGCTGCGGGCTGAATTGCAATAGCACCAGATCGATGCCGGCAGCCTCGAACTCGGCGAGGCGCTCGGCTACCTGTTCGGGGGTGCCCACGAGGCCCGAGCGCAAGCCGCGATTCGAGACAGAATAATCTTCCAGGGAAACCCGCTGCTCAAGTTGCGTGCCCGCGAGCCATTGCTGGTAATTCGCGTATCCCGCAGCGGACTGCCGCACGTCGGTGATGCGTCGGAGTTCGTCCTGGGCCTCGCGCTCAGTTTGACGGACGATGGCGTACCCGGCAATGCCGAATTTCAGCGGCGGCAGGTTAACCCGCGCGCGTCGCTCGCCGAGGTCCGCGATTTTTTCTCGCACGCGTTGCGGCGGGTCTCCGTGCATCAGGTAGGCATCGCATTTGGCGGCGATCAGGTCCTTGGCGGCAGGGGACTCCCCTCCGGCGTAGAGCGTGGGGCGCGGCTTGGCCACGGGCTTGGGGGCAAGGACGTTATCCTCGACGCGATAATACTTTCCGGTAAACGAGAAGTGGTCGTGCTTCCACACGCCATCGAGAACGTCGAGCCATTCGCTGGTGCGGGCGTAGCGATCGTCGTGCTGTTCGAAGGCCACGCCGTACTTGCGCGCTTCGTCGGACCACCACGAGGAGACCACGTTGAGGGTGAGTCGACCGTTGCTGATGTGATCGATGTTGGCTGCCTGCTTCGCCAAAAGAGCCGGCAAATGAAACGTAGGCCGCACCGCCACCATGAGTTCGATGCGTTCGGTGACTGCCGCCAGCGCCGCTGCGGTCGACCACGCGTCGAGTGAGTCCGCGGCCACGCCCTTGATGTCGTTCAGATTCAGCTCGGCGATGAGCGTTACGTCGAAGCCGATTTGCTCGCTGCGCTCGGCGAGGCGCTTTACGTAAGCCCACGTCGCTTGCATGCTTTCGTTTTCCACGTTGCGCAACCACCCGCCAAAAACGGGCAGCCAGTACCCGTATCTCATCGCGGGCCTCCGGTGACGACGACGCGCCCCGCTTGCTTGGACTCGTGGTGCTGCGCTTCGGCAATCAAAAAATCGGCGAGCCGCGAGTAGGGATTGAAGCCGATCACGCGCACCGGATCAGCGACGAAATTCGAGAGCGCGTTAACATCGAAATAAAGCTGCCGGCCGGTCGGTTCGTCGAAAACGTATTCGATGCCGCCCACCTCGACTCCCGCGAGCTCGACGATGCGTTCCACGTCTTCGATAACCTGCCGGGGCGGCTCGTAGCCTTCGACTTGCATACCGGTTTTCGGCGCGTCCACCGGACAGGCGATGCGCGTCAACTCCTCGCCTCGCGTGTTCTGGCAAATGTCCGCGGGACAGAGATTAAAGCTCTCACCGGTCGTGTGAATTTGGATGGCGTAGAGATATTTGCCGCCAAGGACTTCCACGCGCGTGATAATTCCGCCGCGCGCGGTGAAGGCTTCCTGCACCAGGGCGGCCGAATCGATGCCAAAGTAGAGGCGATTTGCTTCGACGGCGGAGCGCAGTTGATCCGGAGAACTGAAACGCTCGATTCCCGCGCCGCTCCCGCCGATGTTCGGCTTCAGCACCACCGGATAGCCGATGGCTTCGGCGGCCGCCAGCGCCTGCGAAGGATGATTGATGATGCGGGCCCGCGGATACGACAAACCGAGTTTTTCGAGGTTGCTGAGCTGGAGCGCTTTGGAAGTCTCGTGAGCAAAGCAGCGGTAGCCGTTCACGACGCGCACACCTTGGGCTTCGAGGTGCGCAAGATAATTCAGGGTGTAGAAAATCCCGTGAGCCAAGCCGCGCTGCCATGCCGACGGGCTCATGCGATTGAACAGCAGCGAATACTCACGCTCCGGAGAGGCCGCGTCGTAGCAATGATGGCGTGCGTCGATCTTTAGCCAATTTGCGCCGCGCTCGTCGAGTTGCTGAAATAACGGCCGGAACCAGTCCGGATGTTCGTAGTAAATGGCGATGGGTTTATCGAGCCCACGGCCATCGGGGTAAGCTCCCATGGGGCCTCACGCTTCTTAGCCGATGCCAGCGGCCAAGAAAAAAGCCGCCCTGCCGAGCGGCCTCGAAGATTCCTGCGGTTTCTTTATCCCGCTATACCGAAGAACCTCCGCCGCCATAAGCGGCGGGCATCGACTTCGAACGGCGGCCACAGGTCGACGCTTCCGACGGCTTCAGGAAGCCCCCGTTGGCTTGACCGTTTTCCATGATTCTTCGTCGCAGCAATGCGCTCCAGTGCGGGACAATCCCAAATCGCGACCGTCGTTCCTAAACACTTTCTCATGACACGTTTAGGACCGCAACAAGTTCTATTTTATTCCGCAATCACCGTCCGAGCAGGTCCGGGCGGTTGCGGCGCGTTTTTTCCAAGGCCTTCCGCTCGCGCCACTTCGCGACTTCTCGGTGGTTCCCGCTAATAAGCGTCTCCGGAACTCTCCATCCGCGGTAGTCCGCCGGGCGGGTGTAATGCGGAAAATCCAGCAGCGCGCGAATCTGCGCGCGCGATTTGCTACTTGTCGCATCCCTTGGTGAGCGCGCCTTCACAAAACAACCATTTGGCGTGCCAACCTGGAACTCGCTAAACGACTCGTTCCGCGAGGACGCTTCATTGCCAAGAGCCCCCGGAAGAAGCCTGGTTACGGCGTCCGCGACCAGCATGGCCGGCAACTCGCCGCCGCTCAAGACAAAGTCGCCTATCGAAACCTCCTCGGTCGCGAGGTGTTCGGCCACGCGCTCGTCCACTCCTTCGTAGCGCCCGCAAAGCAGGATGATCCGTTCGAGCCGCGAGTAAGTTCGCGCCATCTCCTGATCGAAGAGTTTTCCTGCGGCAGACATCAGCACAATCGCAGTGTCGGGATCCGGCGTATCCTGCTTTGCCGCATCGCCAACGCTGCGGCCCAAGAGAGACTCGACGGCTTCAAACAGCGGCTCCGGCTTCAGCACCATGCCCTCGCCGCCGCCGAAGGGCCGGTCGTCCACGGTGCGGTGGCGGTCTTTCGTGAACTCTCGCAGATCCTGAACATGCACATCGATGAGTCCAGCCTCCCTCGCTTTGCGGATGATTCCGTGATCGAGAGGTCCGCTGAAAAACTCCGGAAAGATGGTGATGAGATCGAATCGCATGGCAACCGTTCAGCGCTTGGGATTATGCACGGTGACGGCGAGCAACGGAATCGCTGATTATCAATTCAGGTCGCGAAGCCCTTCCGGCAGCACCACATCGATGCGGCGAGCGCGCGGATCGATTTTCGTGCAGATATCCTCCGCCAACGGAATCAGTATTTCGCCTTGCGAAGTGTCCACTTCGAGAAGCGGTGTCCCGGCCAACTCTTCGCCGGGAAACTGGACATCGCGCACCGTGCCAAGCAGGGCGGGAGCTTCTCCGAGCGAGCACGGGGAGGAGGCTAAGGCGGGAGGCGTTGCCGGAGTTTCAAATACGCTGCAGCCGACAAGGTCCGAAACGAAGTACTGCCCGGCGGGCAGAACCACGCGTTGCTCGAGCGGAAGGAGCAGTGCCCGTCCGCGAAGCTTCTCGGCTGCCGAAATCGAATTCACGCCTTCCACATGAAAAACCGCCTGGCCGCGATGATTCTGGCTGAGCCAGCATGACCTTAACTTCACGCACTCGGGCTCGCCCTGGGGACCGTCCAGAAAAATCTCCCGCAATTTCGTAAGCCGTTCCGGAAAATCGGTAAGGATTTCAGCGGCAACTTCGCCCTTATTGCCTCGCGCACGAAGGATGCGCGCCACCAGGACCCATCGTGGAGTTTCTAAGCTCAATGGAAATTGCGTGCGAAAAGCGGCCGGCCGTGAGAGCCGCCGCAAAAATATCAATCTTCGAGAATCTCAAGCGTGAAGCGCTTCTTCAACTTCATCCCCGCCGCGCCCAGCAGGGTGCGAACCGCCTTGGCCGTTCTACCCTGGCGGCCAATGACTTTTCCCAAGTCCTCGCGGTGCACGCGCAACTCCAATACCGTCACTTGCGATCCCTCGACGGACTTCACTTCAACGTCCTCGGGATGGTCCACAAGGGCCCTGGCGATTGCTTCGACCAGCTCCTTCATTTGGGCAACTCCGCTTGAACTTATTTCCAGCGGCAACTTACCGCGCCCTCCGGAAACGGTCAACGCTTCGACTGGCACCACGGGTAGTCGAACCGCGACTGCCTTGGAACGCCGTCCCGGTCCTACCGGCACGAGCAATTTTCAGGGAGCTGGGATGTTGCGTTTACGCGATTTTCTGCTGACGTAGAAAACTGCGTACGGTATCGCTGGGCTGCGCGCCCAGGCCAATCCAATGCTTGATGCGCTCTGCGTCGAGCTTGATTTCCGCGGGCTTCTTTAGCGGATCATAGGTTCCTACCGCCTCTTTAACGCGGCCATCGCGTGGCCGAGTTCTTTCGATAACCACCACGCGGTAATAGGGCTTCTTCTTTTTGCCAATCCGTGACAAGCGAATCGTGAGCACTAACCCAGTCCTCCTAGACTCTTCTCCCAGCTATTGTAGCCTGTCTCGGCACATTGCAGCAATGCGTTCCCGCAATAAATTGCGCTCCGGAGGAAGGGTGGAGGCAGCGGCCGGGAGAATCCGCAGCTCGGGTCATCACCCTATTGCCAAGAACCGGCCAGGAGAATCCCGAGGAACGCCGCCACCGCCATCCGTGTACCCACCGGGCCGCCTGTCAAAAATGGGGAGTGGTCTGACGGGTGGGGAATCCCCGGACTACGGTTCGATTTTGGATCGTATCTCACAAGCCGTTCTCGAACGCGTGCGCCGCAAGAATAGTTAGCCGGCTAAAGCAGACATCCGCCCGCCACGCAGGGGTTTGAGCTCCTGCCGGCCATTCCTTTGCGGGGGGAAAGGGCCCGTTTGTTTCGAGGACTATTATTGTTCCGCCGTACAGAAACTCTATAGACTCTCGCCACGCATTCAAGGACAATTCCACGCATGCTTGCAAATAAAATGTTCCGTATCCCTTCCGCTTGGTGCTTGATTCTTCTTGGCGCATCTCACCTGGCGGCACAATCTGCTTCGAAGGTGTCCTCATCGCCCGCCCTATCGCGCCCGCCCTATTTGGACGCGAGTCTTCCCCTCGACCAGCGCGTCGACGACCTGGTCTCCCGCATGACACTCGAAGAAAAGGCTTCCCAAATGCAGGACATCGCTCGCGCCGTCCCGCGCCTCGGAATTCCGGCTTACAATTGGTGGAACGAGGGCTTGCACGGTGTCGCGCGCGCGGGACATGCGACGGTTTTTCCGCAAGCCATCGGGCTCGCTGCCACCTGGGACACCGACCTCGTTCATCGCATGGCCGACGTCGTTTCGACCGAAGCCCGCGCCAAGTACAACGACGCCATCCAGCACGGAAATACCGGCCGGTATTTCGGCCTAACCTTCTGGTCGCCGAACATCAATATCTTTCGCGATCCTCGCTGGGGACGCGGACAGGAAACTTACGGAGAGGATCCTTTTCTCACAAGCCGCATGGGTGTGGCTTTCGTCACCGGGCTGCAGGGCGACGATCCCAAGCATCTGAAGACGGTTGCAACCCCCAAGCATTTTGCCGTCCACAGCGGCCCGGAAACCTTGCGTCATCGCTTTGACGTGCCGGTCTCTTCGCACGATTTCGCTGACACCTATGCGCCGGCATTTCGCGCCACGGTCATGGAAGGCCACGCGGATTCCATCATGTGCGCGTACAACGCCGTCGATGGCGAACCGGCATGCGCGAATCATTTTCTGTTGGACACGTTGCGCAACAAGTGGGGCTTCAAGGGCTACGTCGTTTCGGATTGTTGGGCCATCAGCGATATTCATCAGGGCCACGGATACGTTCTTACCTTGGAACAGGCGGATGCCCTCGCGGTCGTGGCGGGAACCGACTTGAGCTGCGGCCCGGAATACGCGGCGCTGCCCTTCGCCGTGCAGAATCGCCTGCTTTCCTCAGGCGATGTCGACCGCGCGATAAAGCATCTGTTTGAAGCGCGATTCCGCTTGGGCATGTTTGACCCCCCGGAATCGGTGCCCTGGTCGAAGCTTAGTCTCGCCGACAACGACACGCCCGCTCATCGCCAGCTCGCTCTCGAAGCTGCGCGCAAATCCATGGTGCTGCTAAAAAACGAGCGCAACCTCCTGCCACTGAAATCTTCGATCAAATCTATCGCCGTCGTCGGCCCCAATGCCGATTCCCTGCCAGTCCTGCTCGGCAACTACAACGGCACGCCCTCCGCCTACACCACCATTCTCGATGGCATTCGCAAGCGGTTCCACGACGCGAAAATCACGACTGCCATCGGCTCGCCTCTCACCGAAACCAGCGCGGTCACTCTCCTCCATCCCTTTCTTTGTACCGGTGGAGTCTTGGACCCGACAAAGCGCGCGACCACGGCGCCGCGAGGAGACACGGGTTGCAGGGAAACCGAAGGCCTTCCAGGCCTCCAGGCGGAATATTTCTCAAACACCCGTTTAACCGGCGATCCGGCTCTGAAGCGCGTCGATCCCTTGATCAACTTCGAATGGAACAATATTTCGCCGGGTCCCGGTGTGCCGGCGCAAAATTATTCCGTTCGCTGGTCCGGTGTGCTCATTCCTCCCGTCGGCGGCGACTACCGGCTCGGGGTCCACACCGACGGCGGCTCGCGCCTCTTTCTGGACGGCAAGAAAATCGTTGACGACTGGAATCCTCACGGCGCTCGCACCATGACCACGCTCGTGCATCTCGAGGCCGGTCATGCTTATCCCCTTCGCATGGAGTATTTTCACCAATCTTGGGAATCCACGGCGCGTCTTCTCTGGCTGCCGCCTAATCTCACCGAGGAAGCCATCGACGCCGCCCGCAAAGCGGACGTCGTCATTGCGGTTGTGGGGCTGACCGCCGAGCTCGAAGGCGAAGAATCCGACAGTAGCGATCCCGGGTTTTTTGGTGGCGATCGCCTCAGCCTCGGCCTCCCTCGTCTTCAAGAAGAGCTCCTTGAATCTCTCGCCGCCACCAAAAAGCCGCTCATCGTGGTTCTCACGAGCGGCAGCGCGCTCACGATCAATTGGGCCCA
>Ga0182036_10000240_pt1 | contig 24630 bp, 24 predicted proteins | sample sta12Cox44000080_FD_125966 | JGI IMG/M metagenome (GOLD analysis project Ga0182036, IMG submission 125966) | Lab enrichment of tropical soil microbial communities from Luquillo Experimental Forest, Puerto Rico - statoxic.12C.oxic.44.000.080 | ecosystem: Environmental > Terrestrial > Soil >...
AACTACTCTCACGGTTAGCTTATTAGAATCAGTAGGTTCCGGTTACGGGTCGCTGAATTGCACAGTTTTTCCTCCTAAAAATTGTTTTTGCACCAGCTTTGGGCGTTGCCCGCTGCTGCCGCCCGGTCTAGTCTTCTTGTCGGGGTTTTCAGCCAGTGAGTCGAGTTATTGCAGTCGCCAATCAGAAGGGCGGCGTGGGGAAGACTACAACCGCCATCAATCTGGCGGCCTCCCTCGCATCGCTGGGTACACGAACCTTACTGGTCGACTGCGATCCCCAGTCCAACGCCTCCAGTGGTGTCGGCCTTGGCCGCGATCCTGATCGGCGGAATACGTATCAAGTCCTCATGGGTGAAGCCAGCCTGGCCGAGTCGAGGCACCCGACTGAAATTGAGAACCTCCAGGCAGTCCCGGCGCACAAGAACCTGATTGGGGCCAACATCGAGCTCGTGACGCTGGATCACCGCGAATTTCGTCTGCGTCAGGCACTGGAGCCTGCACGCAGCGATTACGAGTTCATCATCCTGGATTGTCCGCCGGCATTGGATCTGCTGACTTTGAACGCCCTGGTGGCGGCCGATTCAGTGCTGATCCCGATGCAGGCCGAATACTTCGCGCTGGAAGGTGTCACCGAGCTATTGGACACCATTGAACGAATCAAGTCCGAGCTAAATCCAGGTCTGTTGGTAGAAGGTGTCGTGATCACGATGTTCGACGAGCGCACCAACCTGGCTCAATCGGTGGCTGCGGACCTGCGGGGATTTTTCGGCGACTTGATGTGCCAAACAACGATTCCACGCAATATCCGCCTGGCCGAGGCGCCGAGCCACGGCAAGCCGGCGCTCTTGTATGATCCCCGCTCGCGAGGCTGCGAGGCATACGTCGATTTGGCCAAAGAAATCCGTCGGCGGAGTGGAGTCCCCGAGAACGCCGAGGCACCGCAGGCGCCGGCACAGGACGCCGCGACTTCCTAGTTGTTTGGTGGGAGAGGGAATGGAGAAGCGAAAAGTATTGGGTCGGGGGCTGGATAACCTGCTGCCGTCCCGCCAAGTGCCCGCGTCAACTGCCGCCCCGGCGGCCCACCACGGTGAGAGCATTCATCAGCTTGCAGTTGAGCTGATCGACCGCAATCCTTACCAAACGCGTAAACGTGTCGATGAGGGGGCTCTGCTGGAACTAGCGGACTCGATCAAAGCTTCCGGAATATTGCAACCGATCACCGTTCGGGCGGTTCCCGGAGGCCGATATCAGCTCATCGCCGGCGAGCGGCGCTGGCTGGCATCGCAAAAGGCCGGCAAAGCGACGGTCCCGGCGATTGTGCGCCAGGTTTCAAACGAGCAGGCGATGGAAATGACAATCATCGAAAACCTGCAGCGCGAGAACCTGAACCCGATCGAGCAGGCGCGCGCCTTCGAGCGCCTGGGGAGAGAATTTGGGCTGACGCAGGAGCAGATTTCCCAGCGCACTGGTAAAGAGCGGTCGTCGGTAGCGAATTTCCTGCGCCTGTTGCGGCTGCCGCCGCCGGTGCAGACCTACATCGAGGGCGGACATCTCAGCGTTGGGCATGCCAAGGCACTGCTCAGCCTGGATTCTCCCGACGCCATAACCAAGATTGCTGAGCGCGTTTTCCAAAAGCAGCTTTCAGTCCGGGCAACGGAAGAGCTAGTGGAGAATCTGGTCCATCCGCCAATGGTAGTTCCAAAAGCGATCGTGGAACGGATGGTCGATCCGAACGTCAAGGAAGCGGAGCGACAACTGGAGCGGGCTTTAGGTGTGAAGGTCACGATCACAGATCGCATAGGAAAGGGAAAGATTCTGTTGGAATATTCCTCGTTGGAGGATTTTGACCGCATTCTGGAAGTCCTGAATTCCAAGTAACCTCATTTGTTTGTTTAAGTTGTAATCGGAGCGGATGGGTGCAAAGGGTCACGGTAGGCGACTTTGAAGTCACGGTGCTGTCGGACGGAACCTACGAGCTGGACGGCGGTGCTTTCTTCGGAGTCGTACCTAAGGTGCTGTGGGAGAAGAGGATACAAGCCGACGCGCGCAATATGCTAACGGTCGGCACGAATTGTCTGTTAGTTCGCGACGGAAAGCTGACCGTACTGGTCGAGGCGGGGATCGGCTCGAAGCTGAATGAAAAGAGCAGATCGATTCACAAGAACCAAGTTCTGCTGATGAAAAGCTTCGAGCAGGCGGAGGTGTCGCCAGGCGAAATTGACATCGTAATCAACACGCACTTGCACTTCGATCACTGCGGATGGAACACCTACTATCGCGACGGGAAGGCGGTCGCGACATTTCCCAAGGCGAGATACTACGTGCAAAGGGGTGAAGTGGAGCACGCGCACGAGCAGCACGAGCGGGACAGAGTGAGTTATCTGACGGACAATTACGATCCGCTGATTCAGAACGGCCAGATGGCGCTACTGGACGGCGATGCAGAAATTGCTCCGGGAATTTCAGTGAAGCGGCTTCCTGGACACACACGCGATTTGCAGGCGGTGATCGTGCGCAGTGGGGATGCGGTGCTGTGCTATCCGAGCGACTTGATTCCGACTTCGAACCACCTGGATCCGACGTGGGTGATGGGATATGACCTGTATCCGCTGACGACGATTGCATGCCGGCACGAGTTTTATGCTAAGGCTATCCCGGAGAAGTGGCTGATAGCGTTCACGCATGACCATCAGACTCCGCTGGCGTATGTAGAGATGGGGGGGAAGGGGAAGCCAGTGGCGAAACCAGTGGTCTGGGGATAGTGGTCAGAACCGGGGTCCGGCGGAGTAGATCGCTTTCGCCTTTCGCTCTTCGCGTTTCGCTCGTTGCCACTCGAAAAGATCTGGGGAGAGGGGACGGCACTTTTGGGCCATTTACCATTGGCGGTGCTATATCCTACATTGTGGCACTACCACAATGTGGCAGTAACGGGGTGAGCTATGAGCAAGAAAGACAAGAAGAAGAACAAGAAAAAAGAAGCGCGTCACCAAGCTGCTGCCAAGCCTTCCAAAGGCGGTCTGGATCTGCGCAAGGCGGAATTGCCGGGGCGTCCCAAGCCCATGAAGCCCGGCGATATCCGTGCGCTGCGGGAGAGTCTGAACGCCAGCCAGGCACTGCTAGCGCGCCTGCTCAATGTGAGTTCGAACGCGGTGGAGAGCTGGGAGCAAGGCATTCGCGAGCCGCGACAGGCGACGCTGAAGCTGCTGCACATTGCGAAGAAGAATCCGGGAATGTTGTTGGATTGATCAGTAGTCACGCCAAAAGATGGCCAAGGATGGGGCACCCCGCTGTTCGTTCTTCGCCTTTTTGCTTCCCGCCCTATCGTCCCAAAGAAGGAGGATAAGCTGCCCCAACCAACGCGACGGCGGCGCTCGATGGGTAGGCCGGCAAGGGCTGGGGCACCCCAGCGCCTATGGGTTCCCGGCGAGGTTGAGGGCGAGGTCGCCGGCGATGGGGACCATGAAGCGTTCGCCCTGGTAGGCCTTGACCATGCAGACGATCCAGAGGATGAAGGAGACGAAGCCGATGAGGACGAGCAATGCAATGCCGGGACCGAACGCGCCGAAGTGATGCCTGGGAAAGCCGCCGAAAAACCAACTGAAGCCGAAGATGCCGCCGAGCACCATGCGGATGATGTGCAGGCCACCGAAGGTCACGATGGATTGTGCAGCGTGAAAGCGCACGTAGGGGCGGCGATCAATGAGAAAGAAGATGAGGCCGGTGATCCATCCCAAGACGTAGCTCAGGGTAGCAGCGGAGTTTTCGGAGAGACCGGATTGAGTAACAGGTCCGGGGTTGGCTGAGACGGGCTGCTCCTGTCCACACTTGTTGCAGAAACGCGCGTAGGGTGAGAGTTCGGCGCCGCACTTCTGACAATGAACCATGGGAGGCTCCTTTGATTGCTGGGGAAAATGGTACACCCAGCGCGGGTGGCCAATGTTCAGTTGTCGGTGGTCAGAAAGAACAATAACAGCCACGAATGAGAAACGGGTCAGGAATAGAAAGAGACGAAGGTAGCCGCGGATTTGCGGCAGATCGCGCATTTCAGTACGTACAGCAGATCCCTTTCGACTCGCTCCGCTCATTCAGGGTTTCGCCTGCTGGCTTTCGATCTGGTCACCCCAGCAAGAGCTCAACTTCGACAGGGCCCAGCCATCAGCAAATCAAGGACAGAAAAGACGACGCTCGGCTGGGGTTAGTTTTGGCACAGTGATGCGCGCCTACGAGGCTGTTACGAAACTCTGCCGTCCCTACGCGACCCCGGATGAAATCTCCCGCTTGACCCAGCTCTCCGCCTTGGGCTCCATGCTGGGTTAGTAGCTTATACCCAGGGAAACGGAGATTTTGTCCTCGTTGCGTTGGGTCATGCGGCGGCTTTGAGGCCGACGGCTTGGAGGAGTTGATCGAGCGCAGTGGTGACTTTCTGGTATAGGCGGTCAAGTTGGGAGCGACGCTGTTGTTGGAGTTTGTCATCTGCTGAAAAGGGCCGGAGGAGCCCAGCGGTGAGCGGTGCATAGACCCTTTCAAACAGTTTCAGGAAGACCAGGCAGATGCGATAGCCGTTGGGCAGCAATCGATAACGGCGGGAGTGGGGGATCTTTTCGACTAGGCTTTTGGCCCTGAGCTTAGAGAGGTCATAACGTAGGCTAGAGAGGCGATAGTGAGTGGTAGAACAGCCTAAGGCCTCAGCGACTTGAGGATGTAGTTCGGCAGTGGTGAAAGTGCCTTGGCCGGCGATGTGAGAGAAGCGGAGCAGTGCGTGCATCACGGCGAGTTGTCGGGGGTGATCGATTTTCAGGCCGGGAATGCGTTTACCGTTAGGCAGTAGGGAGGGTTGGTTGAGGTGGCGAAGCTGGCCGCGATCGACAAAGGTCTCCAGGATGTCCTGCTGAACGTTAAGGTAGTTATCGATCACGGAGGAGAGTTTTTGGCGAAGTGCGGGGAGATGTTCAATGCTTTTATTCACGGCATAATCATTGACGTTGTTGGTAGCGGGTTCGGTACGTAAAAGGAGATGATCGCGGACATACTGCTTGATGAACCCGTGGCCATAATGACTGCGGATGACTGGATTGGGTAGATGAAGGTCCTCGAGAACGGTCTGCAGCTGCCCGCGATAGTGGTGGGTGATCTTGCGGCCAAAAATGAGGGTGATCTTGTGGGGTTGACCGATGGTACGGTTGCTATCGAGAAGTCGTTCCCCTAAAGCGTCGAGGGCAGCACGGCGATGGAAGATCAGGTTGTCGCAGTACTCAACCTGGGCAAAGAAGAGGCGGTGCTGACAACCGGCGTGTTTGCGCTCTTTTTCGGTGAAGAAAGGAGTGAAGTGGTTCAGCCACTTGCGACCGCAGAGCAGCAGATCGTGTGCCGTCAGAGAATCGGCCAGTTGTTGGAGTCGTTGGGCATCCCGGCAACGTAAGAAGGCATTGGTGGTTTGCTGGAAATCAATTTTTTCTTCCCGCAGGCGATTGGCAAGCCAGTGATGCTGGTTCAGGCAGACGCGGGCAGAAAAGGGGAAGTAGGGGCATAGGCGAACGAACATGTGGCCCCAAACACGGTCGTTGAGGTAAAAGTTGTACTGCATGATCCAACGCTGGGCCAGTTGTAGATGCCAGCGATTGTTTTTCTTGTCGCCAATCGCAATGAGGATCCGTGCCGGTTCTCGTGCCTTGAGGATGACCACGATCTGGTCGGGTTGGGCATGACGGAAGTAGGGTGCGACGAAGTCGTCACGTCGTCCCTCAGGAGCAGCCACAATGGGTGCATTCCAGGCTTGCGATCGGTTCTGGACCCAGTTCTGAAATTGGGTGGCGATGTCTCGCAACATATCACGACCGACGGGGTACTGATGTCGACAGCTGCTGAAGAAACCGACCACGCGCTGGGGTTGCTGAAAGGGTTGGATGAGCCCGTTAAGCAGGATGCGGTCGAAGCAGCGGTATCCGAATCGAATGCTACTCTGGTGGTGCTCGTAGAAAGTATTCATGGCCGACTCCTGTGTGGTGACATACCAGGAGCATAGCTGCTGAGCGCTCTCTACGAGCACTCCGTAACTTCACTTGTCAGGGATATCAAGGGCGGAGCCCTTGCCTAGTTAGACCAGACTATAGGGTACCTCGGCACTGCGTTTCCTCCGCCGAGAACCTATGAGCTGCCGATGAGAATGCCAGTGACGAAGACCAGGACTCCGCCGAGGACAACCTGGAAGGCGGCGGAGAGGATTGGGGTGTCCATGTAGCGGTGGCGAATATAGCTGATGGCGGCCAGTTCGACGGCAACGACTGCCACGGCCAGAGCAAAGGCGATGCGGAAGTCGGACATGAGGAAGGGTAAAGTGTGACCGATGCCGCCAGCGGCGGTCATTAGGCCGGTGACGGAGCCGCGCAATACGGGGCGGCCTCGGCCGGTGAGCGAGCCGTCATCAGAGAGCGCTTCAGCGAAGGCCATCGAGATGCCGGCGCCGACAGAAGCAGCGAGGCCGACGAGGAAAGCGTCCCAACTGTTTCTTGTGGCGAAGGCGGCGGCAAAGACGGGAGCGAGGGTGGAGACTGAGCCATCCATGAGGCCGGCGAGTCCGGGTTGGACGATCTGCAACACGAACAGGCGGCGCTGGGCGTCTTCTTCTTTCTGCTCGATGGCGGGGGTTATCTTTTCCTGCAAGGATTCCGCCGTGGCGTAGTGGCGGCGCTCGACATCGGCGAGATCGCCGAGCAGCTTGCGGATGTCGACGTCGGTGACATGCTGGATGGCGCGATCGTAGAAGCGGCGGGTCTCCAGTTCCATGACTTCGACCTGCTTGCGTACCTCAGAGATGCGCAAAGGGCGCGACAGCCATAGCGGGCGGCGCTGGATAAAGCCTTTGACGTCCTGACGGCGAATCAGGGGAATGTGCTCGCCAAAGCGGCTCTTGTAAATCTCCATAAGGCTGTTGCGGTGGTCGATTTCCTCAGCGTGCATTTCGTCGAAAATCTTAGCCGTGTCGGGATAAGTGTCGCGAAGGCCGTCGGCGTAGTCGGCGTAGATACGGGCGTCTTCTTCTTCGAGAGAGATGGCGAGTGCCAAGATCTCGCGTTCGGTGAGGTCGCGGAACTTTTTGGCCATGGAAAGAGGATAAATGGTTGGTTGTGGCCAATGCCGGGTAAATGCAGGTCTCTTGAGTCGAATGCGCTTCGCACTGCGCGTTCTCGCTCGCGATGACAAATCATAAGAGCAACCGCGGATTGCGCGGAGCACGCGGATCAGAATAAGGCCGAAAACCAAGAGCCGACCGAGGCTTAAGCCAGCCGAGATTGATCGCGTTCACCAGGCTAAAAAGCCTGGTGCTTCCACCCAAATTGCTAGATCCTCTGCCGGAGCATTTCTTCGATATCGGCGATGCGATGGTCAATGTCATTGACCTTTTGCGCGACGCCTTGCAGTTCGAGGCGCGCGTGGCGGTTGACATCAAAATCCATTTCGCTGCGAATGCGGTCCTTTTTGTCCTGGCGGTTCTGGCTCATCATGATGACGGGCGCCTGGATGGCTGCAAGCATGGAAAGAAACAGGTTGAGCAGGATGAAGGGATAGGGGTCCCAGGCGCGTTCGCGCAACAAGATATTGATGGCTGAGTAGATAACCATAAATGCGATGAAGATGGTGATGAACGTCCACGACCCGCCAAAGCCAGCGACGTTGTCGGCTATACGTTCACCGGGGGTAACCTGCTCTTCGATGACTTGTTCGGGAGGCCGCAAGGAGCGCGTGCGAGCGAGCTGATGCGCGTTGTGCAGCTCACGGCCGAGAAATGCGAGGATGTCGGTTACCGTATGCGGCTTCCGTTCGAACAGGACACTGAGGTCATGACGGTCGAATTCGATGCAGGTGGTTTCTTGTGTAGCCGTTGCTTCGGCCCTGTGCGGCGTGTGCTCCAACATCGAGGCGAATCCGAAGAACTCACCGGGAGTCGGTTCCTGGAACACAATTTCCTGCTTGTCTTCGTCCAGAGCGGAGACGCGGACTCCTCCCGAGACGACGATATAGGCGCGCTCGGCGGGATCGCCAATGCGAAAGATCTTTTGATGAAGAGCGAAGCGTTTCAGCTCAACCTGCTCCGACAGGACCTTGAGCTCATCGTCGTCCATGTTGGAAAACAGCGGTACACGACGCAGGACATCTACAGAACACGGCATCGAAACTCACCTCACAGGAAAGTGCCAGCAGTCTAAGTCATTTAGGGCGGACTTGGGGTGTGGGAACCGGAGTGAGTAGTGTATTCGCGGAAATTTAACCGGTAAGCAACGTGGGTTTGATTACTTAGAGAGCATCGCGGAGCGGGGACTAGCGGAACCGGACGGTAGAAAGTGAGCGAAGGTGTCAGTGATTAGTTGTCAGAGGACAGACCAACCACGCCAAGAAAGGGCGGCATCCATCAACGAGCACAAAAGAGGAGCTCGTGGTGACTCGAGTGGAGGGGCGCAGGGTGTCTCGGGGAGGGATGTTGCCGGTGCTGAGCACTCCGCCCAGCACGAGTTCGCCGTAAGGATGCAGTCGCGGGTGGCCCGGCAGGTTCCTCGCAGACCGAATGAGGCGCCACGCCAGCGCCGTAGACGACCTTGGGTTTTGTGAGGACGATTGCAGGGAGCCTGTCCACGGTGTACTCGAGGTTGCCGCGGAATGCACCCTTGCCCATCGGATCGGTTAAAACAATTCCGTAGCGAAAGGCGGCTTCGGAGAGAAGCGCCGGGCCGCCGCGCATCCCGTGCTCGGTGTAGCCAACCGTGAACCCTGAGGCGTCTTTGTGGACGAGAGGGTAATCGCGGACAGTTTGGGGAAGGGCGGAGCCGACTCCGAAAACAGCGAGAAAGATCTGGGACGCAAGCAGCGCCTGTAGAGCAATGCTGAGTACTCCATTGAGCCGGTCGTAGTGGGAGTACTGGAACATGCTGTAACAAAAGGGTTAGATGCCGGGTAAGCCGGTTCCGCAACAAGCTGAGGTTCAGGTGGGTGGGGAAAACCTCCGCTCAAGCGGCCAAGGTAGGCCGCGGAACGGGGCACATGGTGCTTCCGCCTATTGCTGATTTGCCAGCTTCTGCAGGTCGCGCCAGCGAATCACCATGATGTGGTCGTCGCGCAAGGCCTGCTGAAATTCAGCGCTGGTGACGATGTCGAAGTCGCGCTGGCGCCCACGCCGCACCGTAGTCGTCATTCTGTCCCATGATGGCGCGCGATTCGGTGTCGTCATACGCCAGGTGCACGATCAGGTATGTCAGGCCCGGCGTGAGGTTCTTGATGGCGTTGAGGTAGAAGCTCTTCCACTGGTCGGGCTTCACATCGGGTCCGGCGATGACAACATTGTCGAAGAACACGTCGTTGGGGGAGAGCAGCGACTGGGCTTGAAGCCGCTGGACCGCGTCCTTCATGGCGATAAACGGCAAATGATATTCATGCGCTACCTTCACGTAGACGGCATAGAGCTCGGGCGTTGCGAAGAGCACGCCGATGTGACTGTCGAGGTGTGTGGGATGAATACCAACCGCCATGGCGCCCTCGACTTGGGCGCGTATTTCACGCTCGGCGTCGGCAGGCTTGTCGTGCTGGACCGCCTCCGGAGTGGTGGAGAAGAGCGTGCCCGCTGGATTGAACAGGCTGGGCACCGTATCACTGGGGGGCAACACTGCCCCAGCGATATGTCTTCCATTCGCTGGTGAGAGTGAGGTGTAGGCCGAGATCGGCTTCTGGGTGCGCCTTGGCATACTCAGCAACCTCGGTGAGCCACGGACACGGAACCATGATGCTGGCGGAGGAGACAGAACGTTTGTCGAGGGCTGTAAAGCTGGCGGCGTCTTCGGAGTGGGTCACGGCGAGGTCGTCGGCATGAATGATGACCAGCTTGGCGTCGGCGGGATAGCCGAGGCGTTCGGCGATGGTTTTGCTCTGGGCAGCGAGGTTGACGGCGAGGATGGCGAGAGTAAGCAACAAGCGCACGAGAAGGTTCCTGAGAGACGGACAGAGTAGCACGGGGTGGGAGCGCTGTTTGCTCGAAATCCTTTTCACCACAGAGGCACCCTCGACTTCGCGCAAGGCAGGTTCCGAACACGGAGGAAGTAAGTTGTGATCAGTAAGTCGCACTCTGTCGGGGACAGAGGCTGAAGCGGCGCTCCACCCTTATCCGACTTGCATATCATCGTCCCACATTGTGGGACTATGATGGCCTACTGGTTGCCTTTAGCGGGTTTGTAACCAGCTTTCTGGGCGTCAGCCTCGCTCATGTACTTGCCTTGTTTGGTATTGCCGTACCAGCGGCTGCCGTCCTGGTGATAGGTGCCGCTGTCGGTATTCACCCACACCATGCCCTTTTGCGGAGGCGGGCCGGCTGCAGGCTTGCCCGTGACTTTATGAGCAGTCGTCTTAGTGGCGTCGGCGGTGGCATCGGCTGCTCTCTTGGTCGTATCCGTGGTTGCAGTCGCACCTTTCTTCGTCGCGTCGACAGTAGCGTTGCTGGTTTGCTTGGTGGTGTCGACGGTCGCGTCGGTGGCCTTGACGGCGCCCTTCTTGGTCTCTGTGCCTGCCTTTTTCGAGGTACCAACCGTCGCATCGACAGCCTTCTTAGTTGTGTCAACCGTGGCATCAGTGGCCTTCACCGCGCCTTTCTTGGTCTCGCTGGCCGCCTTCTTTGAATTGTCGACGGTCGCGTCGGTCGCCTTCTCTGCTCCTTCCTTGGTTTTCTTGGCTGCTTTTTTGGTGGTATCAGCAGTTGCGTCAGCAGCCCTCTCGACGTCGTCTTTCGATTTCTTCTTCTTCGCGGTTGAGGTGTCGGATGAGGATGAGCTGGAAGCAGATGAACTAGAGGACGTTTGCGCCTCTACCGGCGTGGTTGAGAGGCAGAGCAGCAATCCAAAGATTCCGAACACGATCCATAGTTGTTTCTTCATGGGGTGGCCTCCTTGACGGGTGTACAGCGGAAGTTTACAGCAATTAGCGGTGGCAGTTAGCAATCAGCGATCAGGTATTAGTGTCTGGTGGTCAATAAAACCGTGAAGTGCTCGCGAAGCCAGCTCTGTGGTTTCCTAATTCGTCATTTCGTAGATCGTGAGGATTTTTATCTCCGACTTCCTGAATGGACGACTGTATGGTAAGTAGGTCACCAGCGCACAACTCCGCCATGTCGCTTCACGAACTTGCCCCATACCACATCACCTCATGTGGCTCAGGTGATCGCAATGCCTGGGATAACAGTGCCCCGGTATGTAACTATGGATTCAGCCATATTCATCCTTTTCAGGACCGCTCAGTCTTCTTTTGACTTTCGCAAGAGAGCGCTTCAGCGGTATTTATGTTGAGTGCTGATCTGAACGGAAGTACTCAGTCGGCGCAGACGAAACAAGAAAAAGCCGAACACGCGAAGACCAGAACGTGCTCGGCAACTTGTGAAAGCGCCAGAAGCTGATAAGGACGTGAAAGGCGATCCAGGCCAAGGCTAGCCAGCGTAGGGAGTTGCGTCCGCAGGAAAATTCCGGCGACGATGGCGAGCACGCACACCAGCGACACCCGTAAAGCCTTCTGAAGCGGATGGTGTGAGTTGAGCTCGCAGAGGTGATAGTCCGTGCTGGAGCTGATGAGAAGCAAAGCACGAAGAGTGACAGAAAGAGGGGGGGGCTTGCTCATGCTGCATGCGACCTCGCCTACGCGCGCTCGAAGGCGTGCTTGGCGTGGAGGTTGTCGAGTGCTTTCTCTTTGGCCGCGTGGAATTCTTCCTCGCGGGCGGCGAGAGCGTCAGTCGCGCGCGCGTGATCGCCAGAGATTTCGACGAGGCTGTTCTGAGCGAGCTTCTCTGCGGCGGCGACGAGTTTGTCTTTCATTTGTGGGTCGGCGGCGTCCAGGTACAGCGCGTCGCACGGATCGGCGATGAGCACAGGTTGGCGCTCGATGCCTCCCGCCCAGAAGACCTTGCAAGCGACGAAATCTACCGGTTCTTCGGGCTTAATGTGCCAGAAGGTAAACTGCTTTTGCCGCAAGCTGTAACAACGGCTGGAAACGGGAACCGGCTGGCGCTTGCCTGACTTCAGCAGTTGCAGCTGCTTGTCGTCGAGGGCTTTGCGCGCGGTGTTTACCGCGACCCAGAAGGCCAGCTCGCCGTCGCGAGAGGGCAGCACTTCGTTGATGCTCTCGGAAAGATTGAGAGCGATGTCGGCGTGGAGATCGCCGCCATCGGCCAGCCAGAGCCGGCCGTGCACGACGTACCAGTCGCTGCCGCCTTCGGAGCGGTGAAAGGGCCACTGCAGTTCGACCCGCACGGGCAATCCGCGCACGGTGACACCTTGGTAGATTTTTGCGGTTGAATCAGTCATGTAACTGGCAGGTCGCTCCTGAACGAAAGAAGATATGTACCGATTATGACGCAATCGCCGGATCGGCAGAGAACCGTTTCGCTCGAGCGGACGCTCCCACCCCGCCAAAAGAGGGCGACGAGGGCGGCGGGGCACTCAGCTTGTTACGCAAAGACCAACACAAGCCAATACTGGGTTTGTGTCGGGCACCCGCGCCCCGATTGTGAGCGGCATCCGACGGATTGTTATTCACCAGCGCTAGCGAGGAGCCTGGCCACGGCATTGGCGATGGGTTGTCCCGTGACTTCTTCGTAGAAGCTGAATCCTGGCGACGGATTTACCTCGAAGCAGAACCACTTTCCCGAGTCGGCAAGGCGTAGATCGAGGCCTGCCACGGGCAGGTTCAGCGATGCTGCCAGTTTGCGGCAACGTTCAGCTAATTCGGGTGGGACATCGTAGGAACTGACTTCCACATTGGCCCCTTGACGATCGGGATAACGATAGTCGTCGGCGCCAGAGCGGATTTCGCAGCCGAACACCTCGTCTCCGACGACATGGATGCGAAAGTCGGGGCCGCTGATAAATTGCTGAAATTGCGTGGGACAGTGCGCGACATCCTGTAATCGCTGGCGATGCTCGTCTCGTAATTGCGTGACGATGCTGCGAACACCGGACACCGACTTATAGACCGCAGTGCCATGCCGCTCCCAGAAGGCGAGAGCGGCCGCGGGGTCGGTCGTCACGAGTGTCTCGGGCACAGCGAAACCGTGACTGTGAATCAAACTCAACTGGTACGGTTTGGAGTTGTTCGACGCCATCGCGGACGGGCGGTTGACGACGCGTGCGGATGTGATCTCCAGCCAGCAGGTGAGAGTGTCCTCGAAGGCTAAGGCGCGAAGCTTGCGCGGGCTGTCGGGCTTGAGGCCGCTTAGTGCGGCCAGACGGCGTGGGTCATAGGGCCGGAGGTAAATCGCCGTGAAGGCGGAGAGGTCGGCGGACCAGTGGGGAGTTGTCAGTGTTCCGCCGGGAACGCCCTCGAACGACAGGGAAATTTTGGACCGCAACAAGGTCTGCTGGTCGAGGAATCGGTTAGCCACGCCAATGCGCTGCAGTTCGTCGCGCACGGCTGCAAATGGACCGTCTGAAGAGATGCCCCAGAGCAGAACCATGGTGACTCAAGCGGGAACGGACTCGGCCGTCAGGTATTCGCACGTCGCCTGGGCGACGGCCGGGTCCCGCAGGCTGGGCATGGCAGTGGCTGCGGAAAAGACAGGAGTGCTGCCTCCGCCTGCAAAGCGCACGGCAAGAAGCGGAATATGCACGTAGGCGGACAGGCGGAGAGCGGCGTCGGCGTAATTGTCACTGGCAGCGCCGAAGGACAAGCTGCCGACGACGGTTACTTCGATCGGCGGTGTTGCTTCAGCGCGGGGTGATGTTCGCTTGCGACACGCAGGAACATTTTGAGTCGAGGGAGCCACCTCGAGACCTGCGGCTGCCGCTGCCTGAGTCCACTGCATAGGCCGCCAACCGGGCCCGCACAGGCTGGTGCCGGAGGGACGGTTGAGGACACGGCATCGCAACCCGGCCAACCATGCCAGCAGAAACGCATTCATTTCCGCAGTCACGAATTCACGGTCGCTGGCCCCGATGTGCAGTAGTTCGGTATCGAGGATGCAGGGTCGCCTTATAAGCACCCCGCGAAAGTCGTCTTCGCGAACGATCTGACCGCTTACAACCGCCCGAGAACCGGAGCGATCGGGCAGCCGCAACTCCCAGCCGGGCGTGGAGAGGTCCTCGCAGGTGAGCAGGGCCGCCCTGTAGCGAGCCCACCCGGACACCAAATCAACGGCGCTTCGGTCGTGACGGCTCCCCACCACGACTATCAAGCGGAATTACCTCCGGCCTTTCGACTTGCCTTTCCTTCCCTCTTTCTTCTCCTCTTTCTTCGGCGAAGACTTCTTCGGAGTTCCGGTTGGCACTCCCTTCAGCGCCGCAGCTCCCACGTCTGGACGCTCTTCTTTGCGAATGAAGGAACGGAGCTCGGCGACTTCCTGCTGCAACTGGTCGGTGGTCTTCGCGATCAGCTGTACGGCCTGAAGCCAGCCAGGATCGACTACGTACTGCCACCACTGCCAGGGATCGCCCTCATTGTCCTTCAGCTTGGGAATGTCGCTGATCGGTTGCTTCCCGATCACATCGACCTCGACCTTGATGTTCTCTTTGAAGTTCTCTTTGATCTCCCACTTGATTTCTTTCCAGATCTTGAAGCCCACATAAACACTGGTGCATGTGGAGATGCCGTTCACGATGACGCACAACGTAGATGGCCCGGTTCCTATCGAAGACGGCACATCAAATTGCGCCGAGTGCACGACGTTCCCGGTTGCAACCGCCATGGTGGAGAAACCGTGGGTACGGCAATAGACCAGGTTGCCCGTAGCGTTGTTGGTGATGCGGACGAGCGGAAAGTTCGTCGCCATGGTGGCGTCATCGCCGTAGCTGTTGGCCTGCGACAGCCCGTTAATTTGGCGGCCTTTCAGGGTGTAAGTGAATCCCGCTCGCACGGTGGCTGGGCAACTGGTGATTTCGGGAGCCCATGTGGGATCGGGCGAGCCGTCCGGCTGATAAACGCGAATGTCATTGCTGCGCGCCGAAAGCAGAACTTCTCCCGTCGGCAACAGCAACATGCGACACTCCCAGGTTTCCTTCCCTGAAGCGTTTGGCGGGTCGGGCGCCGGGTTGAGCGAGGTGCCGTCGAATTCGTAGCAGTGACATGGGTCGCCTGCCCAGCCGTCGTTCTGGATCGGCCCGGCTAAACAAAATACATTGCCGCTTGGCAACAGGACGGCAGGCGCGTCAAAGGCTTCATATAAATTTCCCGAGCCGTCTTTCGGGAAGTCAGGGCCTGGGGCCCATGAGCCCTTCTGGTTGGCTATTGGCGGCATGGTATAGAGCGCAGTGTGTCCGGAAGCGCCGATAGCAAACACACGTCCGTCGGGCATCAGAATGGCCGGGCCAATTTCGTTGGAAGAGCCAATGGACGATTGCACCAGATCGTGGCCGGCCGGTATCGAGCCAGCGCTTACCCAGGTATTAGCTGCGGCCACGTATTTCTCCGCCGCCGGATGGTTTGAGCACTCGGCGACAAGGACAGTTTGGTCCGGCAACAAGGTCCAGGTTTCCTCTGAACTGGCATCGTTCTTATTGGGACCGGCGGTCCACTTGTTTGCTACCGGGTCGTAGATGGCGGTCGAAGTAGCATTAATGTTGCCGAGAATTATGGTGCCGTCAGGCAACATGCAGCACGGCGCGTCGCCGATATTAGCCCAACCGGGGCCGGGGATGTTGGTCCAACTGTCGGCGACGGGGTCATAGATCTCGCAATTGTTGATGTCGACTCCATTGTTGGCAAAGTTGTCTTCGCCGCCGGCCATAAACACACGGCCATCGCCAAGCACCGCGGAGGCGTAATACGTTGGTCCGACGGGACCGGTGGCAAGGGTGCTCCAGGTACCATTCACATAGCTGCCCTTGTTGTCTGGTGTCAGCTTGTACCAGTTCGCGGTGGCGAGTTCCTGTACGAGGACTGTTCCGTCGGTGAGCAACATCATGTGATTGGCGTTGAAGTTGGGTTGATTTTTGAGCGCTGTCCAACCGGCCATGGGGGAGCCTCCAATACCAAACGGGCGGGTAACAGTGGCCCGTGTTGGATTTTAAGTCTGTTGGGAGCGACTAGCAGCGCAGGTAACTGCGAATTCTGTGCTGCTTGGCACTGCAAGTCAACGCTTATTCGCAGAATCGATCTCTTTTTTGTCTCGGATCGGGCTAGGGTTACATAGGCGCTTTAGTGGGGGAAGCTAAAACGGGGCACCTGGGCATAGTCGTAAAGATTTCGCGCACTCCGCCGTGCCAGAATAACAGTGGCTAGTGGGTAGTGGATAGAAAGAACTCCGATCAAGCGCTAGCCAATCCCGCATGAGCTCGAATCCCGGCGATCGACCTACCACATCGTGGGACATGGCGGTTGTGTTTCTGAAGCTGGGCACGACAGCATTTGGCGGTCCGGCGGCGCATATCGCCATGCTGCAGCAGGAGGTGGTGGAGCGGCGCGGCTGGATCAGCCAGGACGAATTTCTCGACCATCTTGGGGCCAGCAATCTCATTCCCGGGCCGACTTCGACCGAACTGGTGATTCACATTGGGCGGAAGCGTGGCGGTTGGCCGGGGCTGGTTGTCGCCGGGACGTGCTTCATTCTTCCGGCGGCCGTTATGGTCGGAATGATTGCGTGGGCGTATGTCCGCTATGGCAAGCTGCCAGCGGTTTCGGGTCTTCTGTATGGCGTAAAGCCGGTGGTGATTGCCCTTATCCTGCAGGCGATCTGGAAGCTGGGGCGCTCGGCGATTAAGAATGCGTGGCTGGCCGTGGCGGCGCTTATCGCTCTGGGACTGAGCGTGGCCGGCGCGGCGCCGCTGCCGGTGCTGATGGCAGGTGGAGTTCTCGGGCTGGCGGCGATGGCTGCGGTCTCGCGAGAGCGCGCAGGTCTGGCACTATGGGCTGGTACGCGGCCCAATTCTGCTTCGCTGTTTGCCGCGAGTGCAGGCGCGATTGGGCCGTGGCCGATTTTTCTGGTGTTCGTCAAGATTGGGGCCATGGTCTTCGGCAGCGGCTACGTGTTGCTGGCGTTTTTGCGGGCCGATCTGGTGGAACGGCTTGGCTGGCTGAGCCAGCAGCAATTACTCGATGCTGTTGCCGTGGGCCAGGTCACGCCCGGCCCGGTGTTCACCACGGCGACTTTTCTTGGTTACGTGCTGCACGGCACCAGCGGCGCGGTCGCCGCTACCGTTGGGATCTTCGTTCCGGCGTTTGTGTTTGTCGCCATCAGCGCGCCGCTCATTCCGAAGATTCGAGCTTCGCGCCTCGCTGGTGCTACGCTGGATGGTATCAACGTTGCCTCTCTGGCATTGATGGCCGTGGTTACGTGGGAATTGGCACGTTCTGCGTTAGTGGACTGGACCACAGTTGCGCTAGCCATTTTGAGTGCGCTGCTGCTGTTCCGATTTCCTCGGCTGAATTCAGCGTGGCTTATCGCGGCTGCGGGGACGTTAGGAGCGTTGCGTTACATGGTGAAGTGATTCGGGTAGTAGTAAGTGGAGAGAAAAGACCCGCTCAAGCGGCCAAAACAGTGCCGCGTGAACGGACCACCCGGCATCGAAAGGGTTCAGCGAGTGGTTCTCGTAAGTGAAAGACATGGAAGAAGACGATCGATCGCGCCGGCAGTTCCTAAAAACAACAAGCCTGGTCGCTGGAGCGGCACTACTTTCGGGGGTAGGACGCGCTCAGGAAGCTGGCGGCACCTCTGCCATGTCGCACGGTCAAGCTACGGAGTCCGGAGCCGACTACACCATCCGCATTGAAACTACGCCGATCGAGATTGCGCCGAAGCGCATCATCTCCACGACGACATATAACGGGCAGTTTCCCGGGCCGCTGCTGCGATTTAAGGAAGGCCAGCCGGTGACGGTCGAGATCATCAACGACACGGATGTTCCGGAGCAGTTGCACTGGCACGGGCAGAAGGTCTCGACTGATGTAGACGGTGCGGCGGAGGAGGGAACGCCATGGATACCAGCGCATGGCGAGCGGCGCATCAGCTTTACGCCGAACCCTTCGGGGTTGAGGTTCTATCACACGCACAATCGCGCAGGCGCCGATCTGTATGCTGGGCAGTACAGCGGGCAGGTGGGGCCGGTGTATATAGAGCCCAAAGAAAATCCAGGGCGATATGACCGCGAGGTGTTCCTGACGCTGAAGGAGTTCGAGCCGACGTTCAGCCGCGGCGGCGATATGGCGATGAACTTCCTATCGCTACCGACGAAGAATCCACTGCTGGAGAAGCAGGGTGAGTCGGCCATGAAGGCGTCACTTGCCAAGGGCATGCCACATGGGTACGAAGTTGGATACGGCTCGTTCACCATCAACGGGCGAATGCTGGGCCATGGCGAGCCGGTGCGAGTGAAACGCGACGAACGAGTGTTGTTTCACGTGCTCAACGGCAGCGCGACAGAGATTCGCAGCCTGGCGCTACCGGGACATCGGTTCACCGTCGTAGCGCTCGATGGCAATTCTGCGCCCAATCCAGCGAGCGGGCCGGTGTTGTGGCTGGGCACTGCGGAGCGTATTTCTGCCATCGTCGAGATGAACCATCCCGGTGTCTGGATCCTGGGTGACACCGCCGATGATGACCGGCACCACGGCATGGGTATCGTGGTGGAGTATGCCGGAGAGAAGGGCAAGCCGCAGTGGGTAGTGCCGCCGGCATTCAAGTGGAATTACGGGCGCTTTGGCAAGCAGGGTCCTGTTCCCGCGCCGGATCATACCTTCGACATGCTGTTCGCGAAAGACAACGCTGCGATGGAGGGATTCAATCGCTGGACGATTAACGGCGTGGCTTATCCAATGAGCAACGAAGCTGTGCCTGCGTCGTTTCATGTGCAGCCGGGCAAGCGGTACCGCATTCGCATGAAGAATGCGAGCGACGACATCCACCCGATTCATCTGCACCGGCACAGCTTTGAGCTGACGAATATTGCTGGACATGCGACGGCAGGCATCATGAAAGATGTGGTGATGGTCGGCGGATATCAGGAAGTCGAAGTCGACTTTGTGGCTGACAATCCAGGGCCGACGCTTTTTCACTGCCATCAGCAATTGCACATGGATTTTGGGTTCATGACGCTGTTCGACTACGCGTAGTCCGTCTCCTCGCAACGTCGCAAGATTCTGCGACCGCATCCAATCATTCAGCGAAGCCGATCTAGTCATGCTCAACCCTTCCGCGATCGAACCTGAGAAAAGAGTCTCCGGCACAAAGTTGTGGACCTTTAGCCGGATCCTGCAGGTCGTCCTGAGTCTCGGGCTCTGGGTGGCCGCGACATTCGTCTCGGCAGGTACGCTGAGGTGGGTTCGCGGCTGGGTCTGTGTTGCGGCCACACTCGCGTCGTACGCGGTTGCAGCGGTGATGGTTCAGCGCAAGAATCCCGCGCTGATGGAAGCGCGCGCCAACTGGCGGCATCGCGACACCAAGTGGTTCGACAAGCTCTTCTTCGTGCTCATGCTGCCCATGTATTACGCTCAGCCGGCCGTTGCCGGCTTGGATGTCGTCCGCTTCCGCTGGTCATCGATGCCGTTCGCGACGGTGTACGCCGGCCTGGCGGTGCTCGTGATTGGCATCGTGTTTGTAACATGGGCGATGGTTGTGAACCCGTTCGCAGAAACCACGGTTCGTGTGCAATCCGAACGGCAGCAAGCCACTGTGACCGCTGGGCCATACCGCCTCGTGCGCCACCCCATGTACCTCGGCTGGCTGCTCATGTTTTCTGGTACAGCGCTAATCTTTGGATCGCTGTGGGCTCTCTTGCTAGGGCTCGTGATGGTGCCGCTTTTGGTTTGGCGGACCGCGATGGAAGATCGAATGCTGCGTCGCGAGCTCCCCGGGTACGAGGAATTCGCCGCCAATACGCGCTACCGCCTAATTCCGGGGCTATGGTGAGCGGCGAGTTCGAAATGTAGGTAGATTCCGCTACGGGCCGGGGAAGAAGCCGCTGATGCCGGCGCTGTCGAGAATGTCGCCATTCCTGGCGGCCGCGATCATCGCCTGATACAGCTGTTCCGCGCCGGGAGGGAAATCGTCGAACGTGGGCAGCATCGCCAGGGTAATGTCGAGCGCGTAGACAGTGAAGACATAGTGATGCGTTACCGGATTCAACGTGGGCGGCGGGCAAGGACCGTCGTAGCTCAGGTCCCCGACTAGGTAATCGTTCAAAACCTGCGTGCCAAAGTTGCTTCCAGGAATGCCGGCATTCTCGGGCAGCGAAGTGGTTGCGGACGCGATGTTGTACATTCCCCAGTGGGTGAAAGACGCGGTAACGTCATACATGACCACGATGAAACTGCGTGTCTTGCGGGGGGCGCCGCTCCACGACAACTGTGGAGATTGATTTCCGCCGCCGAGATAAAACGGACACTGATTCCAGACCATGCTCAGAGGGATGGTTACGCCGTCGGAGAACGTGGTGCTGGTTAAGACCATCTTGTGGGCTCGATCGTCAGCGATTTTGGTTGCGTGCTGCTCCTGTCCCCAGGCTGTCGGCAGCAATGCGAATAGACTGACCGCGATAAGGTAACGTGAGAGGCTCGATTCATGTTTCCTCCGTGCGCCGGTTAAACCGGCAGGGTGTTGTGAATGAAAGTTTCATACGTTGAAGGTTTAGCGAACCACAATGGCCCCGAGTCATGCGAAGCCGCTCGCGAGGGCGACGTCGAAGCGTTGACAGGGGACGTACAGGACGGGTATTGAGCCGTGAAATCCATGACCTCCTGCGAAATCGGCAGGTACTCCGGGATGCCGACGCAGTGGAGAATGTCGGAAGCCAATACCGGGTGCACCGCCAGCGCAAGGTGTACCTGGATCCCGCGCGGTCAGAGACCTCGTGCATGTACGCAAGCATCTTGACGGGGAACCGGGAGATCCCACGTCTGTCTGCAGAGGAGAGAACGCAAACACGGACAGTAAGGCAGGGTCCCGGCTTGTGATGGCCTGGTTTGAAACCAGGCCAGCTTCAGCACGATCCCGACGCCGAAGTCTCAGTCGCACCATGCAAATCATTGGTCCTGACAGGTCGAGCGTAGCTCTGTAACGAGGAAAGGTCGCTCGCCATTGATGTTCGGAATCGACGCCATCATAAAAGGGTCAAGGCATGAAAGAACAATGAAAGTCGGCCCGGCCGATCAGCCCTTAGAGTGTCCATGCGCACTCGCGTATATTCGTCGCATGATTTCAAGACCGATCAGCCTTTCTCTCACCGTACTGTTGTATTCCGCAACGCTCTTTTCGCAGTCTCCCAAGCAGGCGGCCGACCAATGGCGCGCCGCACATGAGCAGCAAATATTGAAGGAGTTCACTGCGCTGCTGGCCATCCCAAATGTGGCCAGCGATAAGGCGAACATTCAGCGCAATGCGGATGCGCTGGCGGCTGCACTCACGCAGCGGCATTTAAAGGCGAAGGAACTCACGGCGGCAGGATCGAATCCGGTGGTGTATGGCGAGATCAAGACGCCAGGCGCGAAGCGCACGATCGTGTTTTATGCGCATTACGACGGGCAGCCGGTGAATCCGGACGACTGGGAGAGCAAGGCGCCGTTTATCCCGGTGACGAAGCAAGTGAATGGCGAGCCGCGCATTTACGCGCGTTCGGCTTCGGATGACAAGGCAGCAATCATCGCGCAGCTTTCGGCACTGGATGCATTACAAGCGGCGAAGATTCCGTTCAAGGCGAACCTGCGCTTTGTCTGGGAGGGTGAAGAAGAAGCGGGCTCGACGAATCTCGAAGCGGTGCTGAAGAAGTATCGCGACGAGCTTGGCGGAGATGTTTGGCTCATCTGCGACGGTCCGATAGACCAGAGTGGACGACAGAGCGTGGTGTTTGGGGCCCGTGGCGATACCCATGTCGAGATCATGCTTTACGGGCCCGACCGTGAGTTGCACAGTGGGCACTACGGCAACTGGGCGCCGAATCCGGCGATGATGCTCGCGCAGCTGCTCGGCGGCATGGCAGACGCCAACGGACATGTCCTGGTGCCGCACTTTTACGATGGCGTTGCGCCGTTGAGTCCACTGGAGAAGCAGGCCATTGCAGAGGCTCCGCGCAATGAAGAAATGCTGATGAAGGAGTTCGGACTCGGCTACGTCAACGGCGGAGGACGACCGTTGCTGGAGCTGCTCAACGAACCGACGCTGAACATCAACGGTTTCGCGTCGGCTCGAGTGGGTGCAAGAGCCAACAATGTTGTGCCGTCGACGGCTACCGCGGATCTCGATATGCGGCTGGTGAAAGGCCTCGACTGGAAGACACAGCAGCAGCGCGTCGTGGACTACATCGCGTCGCAAGGATACTTTGTGGTTGATGCGCCGCCGGACAAGGCAACGCTGCTGGCGCATCCGCGCGTGGCGTATGTGCATCGCGATCCGGCGAGCTATAACGCGGTGCGCACTCCCATGGATTTGCCGATTGCGCAGGCGGTAATTGCCGCGGTCGAGAATGCGCGAGGGCCGGTGGTGAATCTGCCGACGATGGGAGGAAGCGTTCCGCTGGAGATGATCGTAAACACGCTGGGCACGCATACCATCACGGTTCCGATTGCGAATTACGACAACAACCAGCACTCGGCAAATGAGAACATCCGCGTGCAGAATTTGTGGGACGGCATTGTGACCATGGCTGCGCTGGAAGCGATGGAGTGATTCCACCGATCTGCGGCCGAACAAGTGTCACCAAGGTGCTATTTTCATGGGATTAATAAAAAGCGGAGAGTCGCGCCGTTTGCCAAAGAATTATGACCGGCCGCTTGACATCGCGCGCATTCGTGTAGAAAGATTCCTCCTGCTTCACGCTGCCGGCGAAATGCCGAGGATCGCGCAACCCGCCACACGCCTCTATTCATAGTTCACCCCGTGGGATTGGCCGAGTTGGAATACGTAATGAGGGCAAATCTTGCGCGCTCGAAAAAGGAGGATGCAAATGAAATCTAATGATGCGGACGCAACGAACCATCACATCACTCGCAGAAGCTTTTTGGGAACGACTGCCACCGGGAGCGCAGTGCTCTTAACGGGCGGGCTGACGTCGCTCTCTGAGAGCGCTGCTTCAGCGGCAGGCGGTTTCTCTTTCGTTGAAGCAACTATTCCGCAATTGCAAGCGGCCATGGCTTCGGGACAGCTCTCAAGCAGAGAGTTGACCATGGGATATGTGCGAAGGATGCAATCATTCAATCCGACGCTTCATGCCGTGATTGAGGTTAATCCGAATGCAGTCTCAATTGCCACACGCCTTGATAATGAACGCCGAAAAGGAATAATCCGTGGCCCTCTGCACGGCATCCCAGTTCTAGTCAAAGACAACATCGCCACGTCCGACAACATGCAAACCACTGCAGGATCGCTCGCCTTGTTCAACAGCAAGGTGCCGGGCGATTCGGTGGTCGCTGCGCAGTTGCGCGCAGCCGGCGCCGTGATTCTTGGCAAATCAAACCTCGGCGAATGGGCGAACTTCCGCGGCAATGATAACGTGTATCCGCTGGCCGTCGGTTGGAGCGCACGGGGCGGAAATACGATCAACCCGTATGTGTTGAGCTACACATCGTGGGGTTCGAGTTCCGGCTCTGCTGCCGCCGCAGCAGCCAACTTGTGCTCGGTGGCCGTGGGCACAGAAACGGATGGATCGATCACCGGCCCTTCAGCCGTGGAGAACCTTTTTGGACTGAAACCAACGCTCGGACTCGTCTCGCAGGATGGAATTATCCCCATCAGCCATCAGCAGGACACGGCAGGGCCGATGGGACGCTCCGTCACCGACGTGGCCATCTTGCTCGGCGTCCTGCAGTCTCCCTTCGGTTCTGTTGTGGGACATCCTCTGCCGAGTGACTATACGCAATTTCTCAAGCGCGGCGCGCTGAATGGCGCGCGGATCGGGCGTGACGTTCGTTATTTCGATTACAGCTACTACGGCAGCGGCATTCCAGGCGACGAAGAGACGGTCGCCTTTGCAGATAACGCGCTGGACGTGATGCACAGTCTCGGCGCGACGATCGTTGATACTGACACTGGCGACGTCTTCGCTTACACCGGTGACGAATTCACTGCTCTCTTGTTTGAGTTTAAGGTGCAAATCGCGCAATACCTAGCCACTCTGGCGCACACGAACATGCGGACCTTGGCCGACCTGATCGCGTTTAACATCTCACACTGCCCCGAGGAGCTGGTCTATTACGGTCAAGAAATCTTCGAACTGGCGGAGTCAACCAGCGGCGATTTGAGCGATCCAACGTATGTGGCCGCGCGCACGCACGCTACCAACACCGCTCGGGCCGGAATCGATGACGCGATGGCACGAGACAATCTCGACGCGCTTGTGGCGCCGCATTTGACGAACTCGACCGGGCCGGCAGTGGCGGGTTACCCGAATTTTTCGGTGCCCGTCGGCATTCGAGCGTCGGGCAAGCCCGCCGGCATGCTCATGTACAGCACGTTCCTGCATGAAGCGCAATTGATCGGCTTCGCCTACGATCTCGAGCAAGAATTACAGGCCAGGGCTCAACCGCAGTTCCTCGGATCGCCCGTGCCTGTGCCAAATGCCGGACTGTGCCAAGGTCTGCCGAAGAAGCCACACGTCTTCACAGGCAAAGCACATCTGCCGCACGGCCGAATTTTCTAACTTCCGATGTTTACGGCTTGGGCACGCGAGCAGAGTGACAACTCTGCTCGCGTGA
>Ga0182036_10000249_pt1 | contig 24067 bp, 17 predicted proteins | sample sta12Cox44000080_FD_125966 | JGI IMG/M metagenome (GOLD analysis project Ga0182036, IMG submission 125966) | Lab enrichment of tropical soil microbial communities from Luquillo Experimental Forest, Puerto Rico - statoxic.12C.oxic.44.000.080 | ecosystem: Environmental > Terrestrial > Soil >...
ACGGTCCTGTACGTCGGCAAAGCGCGCAATCTGCGCAGCCGGGTGCGTTCCTATTTCACCGAGTCACGCTCGGTCGATGCAAAAACCGGATCGCTGGCGCGTGAAATCGCCGACCTGGAAACCATCGTAGTCGGCAACGAACGCGAAGCCCTGGCGCTTGAGCACAATCTGATCAAGAAGTACCGGCCGAAGTTCAACGTCCTGCTCCGCGACGACAAAACCTATCCCTACATCAAGTTCACCGCGGCGGAGAAGTATCCGCGCGTGTATTTCACCCGGCGCATCAAGAAAGACGGCTCGCTTTATTTCGGGCCGTATTTTCCGGCAGGGTTGGCGCGGCGCATTCTGCACTTCATTCACAAGCGCTTTATGGTTCCGTCGTGCACGGTAGATTTGACGCGCAGCCATCCGCGACCCTGCCTGCAGTACTACATCAAGCGCTGCCTCGGCCCCTGCGTTTGCGGGCTCACCAGCGATGAGCGCTATGCCGAGGCGGCGCGCGACGCGCGCATGTTCCTCGAAGGACGGCGGCACGACCTGATGAAGAGCCTCGAGGCGCGCATGACCGCCGCGGCGGAGAAAGAGTTGTTCGAACAAGCGGCGGCGTACCGCGACTTGCTGCGCACGCTCGAAGACATCGAGGAGCGCCAGCGCATCGCCGCGGCGCAGGGCGACGATACCGACGTTTTTGCCTACTACGCCGAGGCGCCGCTGGTGGCCGCGAATCTCTTCCATTTGCGCGGAGGGCGCGTGGTGGATCGCCGCGAATTTTATTGGGAAGATCTCGAGGAATTTGATCCCAAAGAGTTTGTGCCTTCGGTGCTGAAGCAGCTTTATCTCGAAGCGGAGTATCTGCCGAAGGCGATTCACGTCTCCGAAGACTTTGAAGAACGCGGTTTGCTCGAAGAAACGCTTGGCGAACACGCCGGGCACAGAGTGGAAATTTTCACGCCGCAACGCGGTTCGAAGCGCGCCTTTTTGGATCTGGTGGAGAACAACGCCAAGCACTCGTTCGAACAGCGCTTCCGCGTGCTGAAGCCGACTTCCAAAGCCATCGGTGAGGCGCTCCAGAATGCTCTGAACTTGCTTGAAGAGCCCAAACGCATCGAAAGCTTCGATATTTCGCACATCCAGGGAACCGATACCGTCGCTTCCATGGTGGTTTGGGAAAACGGGCGGATGAAAAAATCGGATTATCGGAAATTCATCATTCGTGGTGATGGCGGCAATGGCGTCCTGCCGCGCTTGAACGACGATTTTTCCAGCATGAAGGAAGCGGTCACGCGCCGCTACCGCCGCTTGCAGGAAGAGCAGAGGGAATTGCCAAGCCTCATTCTGATCGACGGAGGCATCGGGCAGTTGCACGCCGCGGCCGAAGCCCTCGAATCGCTCCAAATCATCAATCAGGCCGTGGCCAGCATCGCCAAGAAAGAAGAAATTTTGTTCGTCCTGGGTCAGGAAGACGAACCCATCGTTCTGGAGCGCCATTCGCCGGTACTCCACTTGATTCAACAAATTCGCGACGAGACGCACCGCTTCGCGGTGACGTTTCATCGCGAGCGCCGCGGCAAACGGCAGACCCACAGCGTGCTCAACGACATTGCTGGCGTCGGACCGAGGACGGCGCAAAAACTGCTGAAGGAATTTGGGAGCGTCGCCAAGATTCAGCAAGCTGGCGTGGAAAAACTAAGCGAGATTGTGTCGCGAAAAAGCGCGGAAAGGATTCTTCGAGTCCTCGAGGATCCGAACAAGCCGTAACCGTCTCGGTTGGCTTATACCGGTTAGGAAGGATTGCAGCTTCACCCTTGCTGTGCTAGGTTGGGATTGGAGGTTGTTATGGCGGACAGTGTGAGTTCCAAGGTGTCGTACTTTCTTGTGGGTCTTGGCATTGGCGCCCTCGTGGGCGTTCTTTTTGCGCCAAAATCCGGCGAAGAGACGCGCGATTATCTTTCGAAGAAAGCGGACGAAGGCAAGGACTATGCGCAGCGCAAGGCACGCGAACTGCGTGAGCGAGCCGATGAACTGATCGAACGCGGAAAAGAAGTGGCGGTACGCAAGAAGGATTCGATCTCGGCAGCGGTCGAAGCAGGGCGCGAAGCGTACTTGCGCGAGTCGAAGCAGTCGTAAAGACGAAGTTGCCGGCCAAAGCCGGGTTTGGACCCCTAGCGGGGCAAGCGGGGCGGCTATGCAGGTGTGGCTCGAAATCTTCAGCATTGTGGCGGCGCTGGCTCTCGTCGTGCAGGTGGTGATTCTCACCGTACTGCTCTTCCAAATGCGCCGCACTTCGGAGAGCGTGAACCGCCTGGTCAGCGAAGTGCAGTCGCGTATGGGGCCGATTCTCACGCGCGTGCAGATTCTGCTCGACGATACGCAGCCCAAAATCTCCAGCATGGTGAACGACGCCTCGCATATGGTCTATTTGGCGCGAGGCCAGGCCCAAAAAGTGGACCGGGTGTTCACGGAAGCGGCGGATCGCCTGCGGGGCCAGTTGGTGCACCTCGACCACATCCTGACCGGCGCGCTCGAAGCTGTCGAAGTCGCGGGCTCACAAGTCAAAAACAGTTTCTGGCGGCCCATGCACAAAGCCTCGGCATTGGTGCAGGGAATCAAGGTCGGCCTCGATCTCCTTCGTTCTCGGCGGCGCGGATGGGATGGCCGTTCGGACCGCCGGCGCAGCGATGAACCCCGAGAGTCTCAAGAAGAAGAGCTCTTCATCTAGCCGACCACACGCCGCCCGCTCTTCGCCCCTGCCACGGACAAGGTGAAATGCCTTTCGCCGCATTACCTGTCGAGTCTTTTCTTGAGCTTTCCGAAAACACCAAACCTCGTCCTCATTCTTGAAAGGCGACAGCGCCGCCTGCCCTTTTGAAGCAGGTTTTCTCACTGCTGCGAATCTAGGAAGCAAAAAAGGCTAGAAACTCGCGTCAGCCGATCCAGGCGCCTCCGAGGATGCGGTCGCCGTCATAGAAGACCGCGGCCTGGCCTGGGGTGATGGCGCGCTGCGGCGTGTCGAAGGTGATCCGCAGGCGGTTTTCATCAATAGGTTCGACCTTTGCAGGGGCGGGATCGTGTTTGTGGCGAATCTTAACGCTCGCGCGGAGAGCTGCCGACGGTGGCGCGATCGAAACCCAATTCAGGCCTTCGACTTCGAAGCTCCGCCTGCGAAGGGCTTCGTCCTCGCCGACAACGACGCGATTCGTCTGCGCATCGATCGATAGAACATAAAGCGGCTTGCCGGCGGCAAAGCCGAGGCCCTTGCGCTGGCCGACGGTGAAATTGTGAACGCCGTTGTGGCGGCCAATCACCTCGCCGTCTTCGTTGACGATCTCGCCTCCCGCGTCGTTTAGCGGAGTTCCGTGCTCGCGCGAATAGGCATGTATGAATTGCACGTAATCGCCGTTCGGCACGAAGCACAATTCCATGCTGTCGGGCTTCTCGGCCACGGGAAGCTTCACGCGGCGGGCCAGCGCGCGCACTTCGCCCTTGCTCAGCTCGCCGAGAGGGAATTCGCTTTGCGAAAGCTGCCCCTGCGTTAGCCCCCAGAGAAAATAAGACTGGTCTTTGGTTTCGTCGCGCGCACGCAGGAGCTCCCAGCGGTCGGTCGCTTCATCCTTGCGTATGCGCGCGTAATGGCCGGTGGCGAGCCGCTCGGCGCCGATTTGCCGGGCCATACGCAGGAGCGGCTCGAACTTCACGTCGGTATTGCAATTGGTGCAGGCGACCGGCGTGCGGCCGGCAAGATAGTGATCCACAAAGGGGCGCACCACGCGCGACTCGAACTGCTCTTCGAAATTCACCACGTAATGCGGAAAGTGCAAGTGCCTGGCGACTGCTCTTGCATCGTAGACGTCGTCGAGCGAGCAGCAGCGATGCTCGGCCGGGCCGTCGCCTTCGAACATGGGCAAGCGGCGCTGGTTCCAGAGCTGCATCGTCAGGCCGACGACCGAACGGCCTTGCTGCTGCAGAAGTGCCGCAACCGTCGAGGAATCGACGCCACCCGACATGGCGACGGCAACCAGGCCTGGCTCTGTCTCCCGGCGCTCGGGAAGCGTGTCGAATTGGGTTGCGGCGTTCATGGTGACCATTTCATTGTAGCGGACTCGGCAGCGTTCCGCGGGAAATGACGGAGCAAAGAACCACGGCTAGGTCTTGGCGGCGGCCTCCCTTGGATAAGTGGGAGAGAGCTGGCGGAGTTGCGCGACAACCGCGGGGATGATCTGCAAAGCAAAATCAACGTCGGCCTGCGTGGTGTGGCGGCCGAGGCTGAAGCGCAGGCTGGCGCGCGCTTCTTCGGCCGGCAATCCGATGGCCGTGAGGACATGAGAAGGCTCGACGGCGCCAGAGGAACAAGCGGCGCCCGTCGAGCAGGCCAGACCCTTCAGGTCGAGCGCAATGAGCAGCGCTTCGCCTTCGACGCCGGGAAAAACAAGATTAGCAGTGTTCGGAGTGCGCACCGCGCGGGCGCCATTGATGCGCGCATAGGCTACCCGGTTGAGAAGACCGTGCTCGAGTTGATCGCGGAGCGCGGCGAGACGCTTGGCGTCGTTCGCGAGCGAACGGCGAGCGATCTCGGCGGCCTTGCCGAGGCCGACGATGCCGGCAACATTCTCCGTGCCGGGACGAACGCCACGCTGGTGATGACCGCCGTAAAGCAGTTGCCTTAAGCGCGTGCCGCCGCGAACGTAGAGCGCGCCGATGCCCTTGGGGGCATAAAGTTTGTGGCCGGAAAGAGAAAGCAGATCGAGCTGGAGCTGATTCACGTCGATGGGAATTTTCCCCGCGGATTGCACGGCATCGCTATGGAAATAAACGTCGGCTTGTTTGGCGACGCGGCCGATCTCTTCAAGTGGCTGAACCGTGCCTAGTTCGTTGTTGGCGTGCATGATGGTGATCAGCATGGTTTCTTTGCGAAGGGCCGCTTGCAAATCTTGTGGGTCGATCAAGCCGTCCTGGTCCACAGGAAGATAGCTGACACCAACGCCTTGCTTTTCAAGGGCTTGGCAAGCGTTGAGGACGGCTTCGTGCTCCACCAAGGAGGTGATGATATGGGACCGGCATGAGGTCGAGGAGAGGGAGGAAGGAAAGGATAGCGAGACGATGCCGAAGATGGCGTGATTGTCGGATTCGGTGCCGCCGCTGGTAAAGAAAATCTCTTGGGCTCTTGCGCCAATGAGCGCGGCAACTTGCTCGCGCGCGGTCTCAACGGCAGCACGGGCCTGCTGGCCGAAGTTGTGGATGGAGGAGGCATTGCCGAATTCGGCAGAGAAGTAGGGCAGCATGGCGTCGAGCACCTCCGGCTCAACGGGGGTGGTGGCGTTGTAATCGAGATAGACGCGCTTCATGGGTCCGTACTTATGATGATACTCGATCCTGAGACCGCTCGGGGTGAGAACTCCTGGCGCGGGAACCAGGTAAGATGCAAAGACACAAACGGATAGTTCGAAAAACTATATGAGAACTAGTAGTAAGTATGGTGAACAGCGGGAATCACCGCGCGGATTAAAGCTGCCAAAGGCCAGATGCGGGCGCTCCACCTCGGGGTCGACGTGACGCCCGCTCACTCGTTGCGCGAGAAGTGGGCGATCGTTATGCGCCGGCGGCGCGGCTAGCGCCGACCTGTTTTGCGGCAGCAAGGTGATCCTGCGTCGCGCCGTGAGTTTCGGGTCGTCTGTGCGCGAATGGCAGCTCGGGCAGCAGGGTTGGAGTGCCGTTTGGCGGCATGGCCCGGCGAGCGGAACCGCCAGGTGACAAGGTTGCTCGTGTAGAGAGCGATGCAGAGGAGATTCGCGGGAACGAAGCCGAATTGCGCGGTGCGTACGCCGATGACGCAGACGACAGCGCTGTTAACGGCAGCCACGACCCAACCCTGCCACAGTTTCCTGCCGAGGAGGAAGGTAGCGAGAATGGTGAGCACGCACGAGACATAGTCCAAACGCAGCAAGTGGTGCAGTAAGTTTGCCATTTTTGTTGTTCGACAGCTGGCGGCGAATCCATACCAGCGAATGCCGAGCCAGTTCGACTTGTCCCTAGCGAGACCTAAGTGCTGACGGGAGCGCTATACGGAAAACCCGCCTCAGACACCCCTTCCTATCCCAGGTCGGAGGTGGCAATTCAGCGGCCAAATGGGGCTGCCCGCGTAGGACCGGAGAGCCTTCACGGAGGGGTTGGTAAGTGCTTGTTTTTACTGGGATTACAGTGGCAATGAGAGGCGGCGGGGCGGGCCGGCCGGGACCTGACTCAAGGTCTCGAGCGGAAATGAGACGAAGGCGTCTCAAGTTGCAACGAAGCTTTCGATCCTTGGCTCGTTTTCGCGCGTCGGCGCGGCTTGAGCGGTTCGACCGTGCGCGAAGAGCACTGCAAAGCCAGCCGCCTTCCTAGGCATCACCTTCCGATCGTTTCGCTCGCGAATGGCAACGGACTGGAGTAGCAGTTGTTTCGAGGCGGCAACCTTTCGTAAATAGAATCTCAGAGCTTGGCAAACGCGCGCTGGCGGGAAGGGCGGGGCCGGGGACGTTTGACATTGCGCACCGGTTGCGCATCCGCTGCTCCAGGAAACCAATATAATGACAGAACGAGGAATACCATGACGCTCGGAACAGCCCTCTTCGCATCCGTAGTAACCTCCGTTGTTCTTGTGCTTGCGGTCTACCACAAACCGTTCCGGAAAGTGTTCTTCTGGGTTGTGGGGATCTCCTTACTTGGCGCCGGTATCTTCTTCCTCAGCGCCTACCTGTACAGCAATCATGAAGCAAAGAAAGAAGCGGATAGAGAAAGGAAACTCAAAGCGTGCGTGGCGCGCTTTCCGGCTCCCTACGTATTGAATGGCGAAAGAATGTCGGTATCGGCCATCGCTTCCGCCTGTGAGCGGAATCCGGAATTTACCCCCGTCCAGAATTCTTCCTATCTTGCCAATATTGTGGAGATCCACGGCGGAGGCACGTTGAAGATCACGCCGCAGCAAAAATTTTCTCCCGACGGGGAGCCGGACGTCATCCCGATTATTTACCTCGGCCATCGGCAAACCTTCGTGCTCACCTGCGGCAATTATGGCGACCCGGTAACCAGCATTACGGTCAATCGGGGCCTGGTTTCGTGCCCCGGATCGGCTCCGGCTCATGAGTGCGCGCAATGGAACGACAAGGCCGATAAATGGGCGAACTACATTGCACTGTCCCTGGGCGATTGTACCCAGAACGGTTGCGTCGTTTACCGCGGTAAGAAAATCATGGGCGGCCTTTCCCGCAACGAGATCACGAACGCTCAGTGGGACACCTGCGAACAGGAGCGCTCGGCTGCCGGACCAAACTAGAGGGAGGAGAAGAAGGCTTTGCCGCGCGAGTGGCGCCGCCCGTTAATAGTTTCCACGCCATTTTCACTGCAATTCCCAAGACTTCTAGAATAGATCTACCGGATAAGAACGACGCGGAATTGGGCTTTGAGGCCGACCATGCAAGCTTAGTCCTCGTTCCCTTTTAGACGAGCGGCACCTTTCCGATCGTCGTGCGGACGCCGGTCGGTTCGGCGAAACGCATGGTATCTTCGGCGGTGGTATGCCGGAAGCCCAACGGTGAATGGTTTGGCTGCCGCCAATCATTAGGAAGGCAGGCCGTTGGAGGGGTTCGCCCCTAGCGCCGCCGAGCTCTTTGCATTTCCGCGACACCGCTGGTGGCGAGCTGTCCCTGTAAATGTGCGTGCCGAGCTTACTTTGCGAGTGCTTCGCCGTCTTTGCCGCGGCTGCGGGCACACCTCGGATGAACCGGTCGAGCTCCGGCGGGGCAAATCCCTTTTGAGGGCTTGTTCGTCGCGGAACCATGGGAGTATCCGCGTTCGTGATAGAGTCTGCGGTTTGTGCTGTGTGCCGCATGGAGGAAGGGGCAGGAAGGAAAACCCGGCACCAGGGGCACTCGAGAAAGCCGCAGGGCTCGCCGACGCGTCCTGCGCTACAGGAGGGAAGAGTGGCGTATCGGGATTTGCGGGAGTTTATAGGCAGGCTCGAGAAGGAAGGCGAGTTGAGGCGGGTGCGGGAGGAAGTGGATCCCGTGCTGGAGATCACCGAAGTGGTCCAACGACTGGGCCGCGCGGCGCGGCGCGGGGTACTTCCTCGGGGGCTAAAGGCCGACTCCAATGCGCGATCCATTGTCGGACCCAAAGGTCCGGCGCGCGGTTCGAGGCGGGGAGCGAATGCCGTGACGGCCGACCTGCTCGGGTCAGAGGGCCCCGTGCGTTCCGGCTCGAGCGCTGGCTTGGGCCCGGCGCTCTTGTTTGAAAAGCCCAAAGGGTCACAGATTCCGCTGCTTATTAATGGGTTCGGGAGTGTTGGGCGGATGTGCTTGGCCTTCGAGGTCAGCGAACTCGACGAGATTGCCGAACGGATTCAGGGATTCCTAAAGATGGAAACGCCGCAGGGGCTCTTTGACAAAATCAAGATGCTCCCGAAACTTGCGGAGCTCGGATCGTTCTTTCCAAGGAGCGCAAGAACGGGCGACTGCCAGGAAGTCGTGCGGAAAGGAAGGGATGTGAACCTGTTCGACTTTCCGATTTTGAAGTGCTGGCCGCAGGATGGCGGGCGATTCATCACCTTTCCCCTGGTGTTCACGAAGAATCCGGAGACGGGTAAGCGCAACGTCGGGATGTACCGGATGCAGGTTTATGACGAGCGAACCACGGGAATGCACTGGCAGACGCAGAAGCACGGAGCGGAGCATTTCCGTCGCGCGCGGGAGAAGAATCCCGTAGGCAGGATCCCGGTGAGCGTGGCGATTGGCACGGACCCGGCGACCGCGCTGGCGGGGATGCTGCCGATTCCGCCGGATTTGGACGAAATGATGTTCGCGGGATTCTTGCGGCGCGAGCCGGTAGAGATGGTGGCCTGCCAGACGAATGAGTTGGAAGTGCCGTCGAACGCGGAGATTGTGCTCGAGGGGTATGTGAATTTAAGCGAAATGCGGACGGAGGGGCCGTTTGGCGATCACACGGGCTTTTATTCGCTCGAAGGTGAGTATCCGGTCTTTCACGTGGAGTGCGTGACGCACCGCAAGGAGCCGATTTACTTGACGACGGTGGTCGGGCCGCCACCGCAGGAGGATTTTTACATGGGCTATGCGGTGGAGCGGATTTTTCTGCCGGTAATGAAGATGCAGTATCCGGAAATTGTGGACGTGGCGATGCCCGCGGAAGGGATTTTTCATAATTTGATGATCGTGGCGATTCGGAAGTCGTACCCTGGTCACGCGCGAAAAGTCATGAATGCCATTTGGTCGCTCGGGCAGGCGATGTTCACCAAGGTCGTCGTGGTGGTGGACCACGATGTGGACATACACAACTACAGCGAGGTGGTGTGGAAGGCGCTGTGTGCCCTGGACCCGGAGCGCGACGTGCAATTCCTGCTGGGTCCGATGGACACGCTGGACCATGCGGCGAGGATGCAGGACTTCGGATCGAAGATGGGGGTCGATGCGACCAGAAAGTGGGCCTCCGAGGGATTCACCCGGCCATGGCCTGATGAGATCCGGATGGATGAAACGACCAAGCAAGCTGTGGATAAACTGTGGAAAAACCTGTCGCTCGACTGAGGTTTTGACGGGCTAAAGACGACCATTTTCTGGCCCGTTTTGAAGAAGAATTGGGCGAAGACAAATCGAAGAAATAGGGGAAATTACTGGGTAAAAAGGAGATAGTCAGAGTAAAAAGGAAATAGCGGTTTTTGATTTTCGAGGCTGCAAACAAAGGATTAACCGTACGCGAGGTCAGCTGACCGCAGCGAAAAAGCGCAACTAATTGCGGTCCGGCGACGCAGGCCACTACAGCTATAGTGGTACTACCCGAAGATACCCCCCAAACTGCCTAGAACTACACCTATTCTTAGGGCAACTGCCCCATAGATCCGCTTGACGGTCGGAGTGCACAATGTCATAAAGCAAGCACGGGTTGTGCCCTCAATCCTCGATCCAAAGCGCAGCGGGGCGCACCTGTATGTTTGTGAATGCAGGCGTGTGTCAAACGGCAGGTGGCGTTCCACTGTGATTGAGTCGCGCGAAGTAATGAACATAAGGCAAGCGTCCCAGTACCTGGGTATCTCCCCAGATACGCTCTACCGCTATATCACGGAAGGGGAGATACCCGCGTTTAAGCTTGGCAATCGCTGGAAGCTGCGGAAGACGATCCTGGACCGCTGGATGGAGCGAAAAATGACCCTGACGGCCGGGAGACGCAGGTAATCCGGGTCGGGTTCGCGGGAATCATGGTCAGAGAGAGGCCAGAATGGGGCTACTAGGCGGGAAAAAGAGCAAGCAAATCGTCGGGCTGGACATTGGGTCCAGCTCGATCAAGGCCGTGGAGCTCAAAGCCACCAAGGCGGGCTATGAGCTCGTGAGCTTCGGGATGGAATCGCTGGCTCCGGACACGGTGGTGGACGGGGCCATCATGGACGCGCCCCAGGTGGCCAACGCCATCAGCAAGATCTTCGACGCGGAGCGCATCAAGACCAAGAATGTGGCCACTTCGGTTTCGGGGCATTCGGTGATCGTCAAGCGTGTGCCGCTGCCGCTCATGACCGAAGAAGAGTTATATGACCGGATTCCGTCGGAAGCCAGCCAGCACATTCCCTTCGACATCGCGGACGTGAACCTGAGCTACCAGCTGCTCGAGTCGATGGATTCGCAGATGGACGTGCTGCTGGTGGCGGTGAAGAAGGACAAGATCCTGAACCACACCAACGTGCTGGCGCAGGCGGGGAAGACGCCGATGATCGTGGACATCGATGCCTTCGCTCTGCAGAACTGCTTCGAAGTGAATTACGAGCCGGACAGCGCCCAGACGGTGGCCCTGCTGAATATCGGCGCGAGCGTGATGAACATTAACATCGTGCGCGGCGGGATTCCGTTGTTTACGCGTGACGTGAGCGTCGGCGGGAACCAGTACACCGACGCGTTGCAAAAAGAACTGGACCTGGGCTTCGAGGACGCCGAGCGGCTGAAAAAGGGCGACACGCTGCCAAGCGTGACCGACGAGCAGAGGCAGCAGATTCTGCGCAGCGTGTCCGACATTCTGACCTTGGAAATCCAGAAGACGTTCGACTTTTTCCGGGCTACGGCGAGCGGCGAAAACATCCAGCGAATTGTCGTGGCGGGAGGGACGGCGCGGGTGCCCGGCCTGGTCGACCTGTTGCGCGAAGAGTTTGCAATGCCCGTGGAGGAATTGAATCCATTCCGCAGAGTGCTCATCAATCCCAGCCGGCACAGCGATGATCAGATCCGCGACATTGCGCCGCGGCTGGTGATTGCCGTTGGTCTGGCACTGAGGAGCTTCGACTAGCCATGATTCGCATAAACCTTCTTGGACAAACACGACCCAGGGCCTCGCGGCGGCCGACCATGGCGGTGGACACCGGCGGAGCCATGCCGGTGGCGTTTATCGGGGCCGGCGTGCTGGTGGGAGTACTGGTTCTCGGGTTTTTCTACTACACCTGGGAAAAACAACTCACGGAAGAAAACAACAAGATCAAGGCGCTGCAGATTCAGAAGACGGAACTCGAGCAGACCAAGCAGCAAGTCGAGGCCTTCGAAAAGCAGAAGACGGTTTTGCAGCAGCGCGTGAACACCATCGAACAGTTGCAACGGGACCGCACCGGCGGACAAGACCTGCTGGACATGGTGGCCAATACCGTGTCGCGCACGGAAAACCTGTGGCTGACGCAAATGACGCGCAAGGGAAACTCGCTGGCGATGGACGGGGCTTCGGCCTCGATCAATGCGGTGGCGAACTTCATAACCGCCTTGAAGCGCTCAGGGTATTTCCAGAAGGTGGAAATCCTGGAATCGAAACAGGACGACAAGAACCAGGCCGTGCAGACTTACGTTTTCCAAATTACCGCGGAAATCGCTCCGCCGCAGCCGGCGCAGGCCCGGGCTGCCAACACCCCGGCGCTCTCGGCCGCCAAGACACCGGCGCGGAAAGGTTAAGGCGAAACCATGGCCAGCTTACGAGACATGTCGGTGTTTATGCAGGCCCTCGTGGCCGTAGCCGTTGCGGTGGTGCTTACCGCACTGGGCGTTTTCGTGCCCGGCTCGCCGATTGCCCGCGAGCGCGACGAGGTGGACGCGGCAGTGGTAAAGCGGACGCAGTTGAATCAGGAAGTGACGCAGCTTCAAGTGTACAAACAGCGCTACAGCGAACTGAAGCAGCAGATGGATGCCCTTTCAAAGCAACTGGAAACGCTGAAGACGATTGTTCCCGAGGAAAAGGAAGCGGACGAGTTCATCCGGTTGATCCAGGGGGCCGCAAGCTCTTCGAACGTGCAGATCCGCAGCCTCAAGTCGCTGGCGATTGTGCCCAAGGAGTATCACTACGAGATGCCGTTTGAAGTCCAGGCGGACGGCCCGTACTTCAACGTGTTGGACTTTTTTGGGCGGCTGGGTCGCTTGTCGCGAATCATCAACGTGGGAGACCTCGCGTTTGACGCTCCCGAGAACTCCAAAGGGGCGAAGTACCCGGTGCACCCGGGAACGACGGTTTCCGGAATTTTCACGGCAACAACGTTTTTCACCAAGCCTGCTGATTCCGGTGCGGCTCCTCTTGCGGGAGCCAAGCCAGGCAGCGTGGCGGGGAAACCCTGAGCGGGAATGGGCGAACTATGCGTTCAGTAATGACACTCGGACTAGGGCTTTTGATCGGGGCAGCGGCTCCAGGCTTGCGCGCGCAAAGGAACCTGCTTCCGCCAGTTAATGGAGATTCCGTGGCCGAGCCAGCGGGACAAACCGCGCAGCAAGCTTCGAGGCCACCGGCAAAACCTGCGGCGCAGGCTCCTCAACAGCCCGCGACACAAGCTCCGGCCAAGCCAGCTTCGCCAACGGCAGCCAAGCCGGCGGCGCAAGCGCCAGCCAAGCCGGCCGAGAGTCGACCGGCCAAGCCTGCGCCGCAAACGGCCAAGCCGGCGTCTCAGGCAGCCGCGGCTCCCGCGAAACAAGCCGTCAAGGCGAGTAACAAACCAGAGCGGAGAAAAGGCGCAGCGAAATCCGCCGGCAAGGCTCTAGAAAAACCGGCCGATCCCGAAGGCGCACCCAAAGCCGCAGCCGAAAGCGAAGTGAAGGCAGCGCGTCGAGATCCTTTTGAGTCTTTGGTTAGCCACGGGAGCGCCAAGGCCGCGCCAAACCTACCCCCGGGCAAAGCGGGGCTGCAAGTCAGCACCCTGCGGCTGGACGGAATCGTGCGCGCCCCGAACGGAATGATCGCGGTGGTTTCCAATCCCCAAGCGAGAACCTATTTCCTGCGCGAGGGCGATCACCTGTATGACGGCAGCGTCGACAAGATCACCATGGATGGCGTTTCGTTCCACGAAGAGGGGAAGGATGCTTTCGGCAAGCCCATGGAACGCCAGGTGAACAAACGAATTTACTCCACCAGTTCAGGAGAACAGCAATGAAGACGAAATGGCCAGCCCTGAAGTACGGCTGCCTGATCCTCGCAAGCCTAACGCTGCCGACGTCGGCGCCGGCACAGACTCCGGTGCCCACGAGCGCAGGCCAGTCCGCCGCGGTCATCTCGAGCGTGGCTATCACTCAGGCGCCGGAACACTCGGCGGTGCGCGTGGAAGGCGAAGGCAAGCTCGACGTGCGGGCGGCCCGCATCCAACACCCGGATCGTTTGGTGCTGGATTTCGTAGGCGCGAGGCTGGCTGTTCGCAAGACGGTTATTCCCGGGGTTTCGGCACCCGTGCTCGCGGTGCGCATGAGTCAATATCAGCCTGGCGTTGCGCGCGTGGTGATCGACCTGACGACAGCCGCACCCTATCAAGTGTCACGGGACGGCGAAGCGGTGGTGATTTCTTTTGCCGCTCCCGCCTCGGCGCCGGCAGGTGTTTCGCAGCATCCGACGCTGACGACGTCGCGGAATGACCGGACCTCGCAGCCACCGAGCGATTCGAACGCGCCCGCGCCGCAGAAACCCGCGGAGTACTCTGCTCGGGCCGCCCAGATTCCTTCTCCTCGCTTTGCCTTGCCAGGCGAACTGACCCAGCCCTCAGTCCCGCTTGCATCGTTCAGCGAGAAGGATGCGCCGGCCCGCCCGGAAGCAAACCCGCAGCAGGCGGCCCAGCAGGCCGTGCAGCAGGCGAACACCGCGGCAACGACGCTGGCCACCTCGGCGGCGCAAACGCCGGCGCCCCTGGCCATGCAGTCGGTGGCCAGGTACACGGGAGAACCGATCTCGGTTAACCTGAAGGACGTGGATCTGCGCGACTTTTTCCGCCTGATCCACGAAATCAGCGGATTAAACGTGGTGTTGGATCCCGCCGTCAAAGGCAGCCTGACCATCGTCCTCGACGAGGTGCCGTGGGACCAGGCGCTCGACATCGTGCTGCAGAACAACGGTCTCGATAAACAACTGAACGGGAACGTGCTGCGAATCGCGACAAAGGCTACGCTAAAGGCTGAGGCAGAGTCGCAGCGTGACCTGGTGAAGGCGCAGGCGGAAGCCGTCGAGCCGGTGACGGTAACGCGGGTTCTGAGTTACGCCAAAGCCGCAACTTTGAAGGAAACCCTGAAGAAGTTTCTGAGCGCGCGAGGAGATATTCTGTCTGACGATCGCTCAAACCAGCTCATTATTCGCGATATTCCATCAACCGTCCCAATCATCGATAACCTGATCCGGCAGCTCGACCGCAAGTCGCAGCAGGTGGAAATCGAAGCCCGCGTAGTTTCGGCATCGCGCAGCTTTGCGGAGGACATCGGAACGGAACTCGGGTTTGCCGGCGTAACAACGGGCGGGCGGTCGCTTTTCGGAGGCGACCCGTCGGTAGGCTGCAGCGGCGTGACCGGAGGGATACCTCCTTCGCCGCTGGTCTGCGGTCAGGGAACACAAAGCGGCAATGGCATCACGAGCGGGACTCCCCTCAATACCTTCTTGTCGGCGGGCTCACCGACCAGCGCGTTCAGCTTCTCGCATCGGTCGCCCAATTTTGCGCTGGACTTCTTCATCACCATGGCGGAAGCCAAGGGCGTGGGCAAGCTGCTCTCGAAGCCCAAGGTCATCACGCAAAACAACGAAAAGGCCACGGTGAAGCAAGGTACCAAGATTCCCATTCAGACAACCATCAACAACACGATTTCCGTCCAGTATATTGACGCGGTGTTGAAGCTCGAAGTGACGCCGCAGATCACTGCGGAAGGCACGATCTTTATGGACGTGCTCGTCGAGAATACGCAGATCGACGCCGGCATTCCCCGCATTCAGGGCGTCCCGGCGCTGGACACTCAGGCCGCGGAAACCAAAGTCACCGTCGCCGATGGTGGCACGGTGGTCATCGGCGGAGTGATCATCTCTTCGCAGCGCGTGGACATCCAGGAAGTGCCGATCATTGGCAGCCTTCCGTTGATCGGGAATCTGTTCCGGAGGAGAAGCGTCACAACGAATTCTCAGGAGCTGTTGTTCTTCCTGACTCCGCGAATCATCCCGGGATAATTCGAAGAAAATCGCTTTTCATTGCAGGCGCGATACGAGGAGACTGAGGTCTCCTCGTTCCGTTTATGGATACACGCTTCCATCACCGACGATCCGCCCTGTTTAACATCCTAGGTCCATTAAGCATTGATACGCTCGTCGTGACCGGCCCCGCCAACTGGTTCTATCTGACAGGATTCACCGGCGAGTCGGGCGCATGCATGGTGTCAAAGAAAGCGACAACCCTAATTACCGACGGGCGATTCATGGTGCAGGCGCAAGCGGAAGCCAGGGGGATCCGCCTGCGCCAGCAGAAAGGAACCTTGCTCGAGTCGATCGGCGAGGCCCTGCGTGACCTGCGAGCCCGCAGAGTGGGTTTCGATCCTGCCCATATGACCGTGTCCGAACTCGAGGGCGCCCGGAAGGCTTCCGGGAGGCGACGGGAATGGGTTCCCGTGACCGGGTCGGTTGAGACACTTAGAATGCGCAAGGACCCCCAGGAACTGGCGCAAATGCGCAGGGCGGCTGTTTTGGCTGGGGAGATCATGGATTTCGCCGTCGGCCTGTTGAAGCCGGGGGTTAGGGAAAGCGAGGTTGCCGCCGAGATCGAGTATCAGATGCGCAAGCGGGGAGCTTCGGGGCCGTCGTTTGAAACCATTGTTGCCTTTGGGGACAGGGCCGCGCTGCCGCACGCTCGGCCCACAGGCAAGCGATTGAGGAAAAATGAGTTGGTCGTGCTGGACCTGGGTGTTATACTCGCCCACTATTGCAGCGACATTACCCGCACGTTCTTTGTTGGGCGGGCACCCAAGCGCATCCGGGAGTGGTATAGGGCGGTCCTGGAAGCGCAGGAAGCGGCCATCTCGGGCGCAAGAGAGGGAGTGGCCTGCGGGGACGTGGACGCAGCTGCGAGGCGAGTCCTTCGAGGTTACGGGCTAGACCATCTGTTTGTCCACAGCACAGGACATGGGCTGGGATTGGAAGTGCACGAGGACCCCCGGGTCGCGAAGGGGCAAGAACGGCGGCTCGAACCCGGAAACGTCATTACGATTGAACCTGGCGTGTATGCCGAAGGCACAGGGGGCATTCGCATTGAGGATGACGTAGCCGTGCACGCCGACCGTACCGAGGTACTGACCCGCGCTCGGCGGGATTTCATCGAGCTTTAAAAACGGCATGAAACGGAAACAGCCTACAAAGTCCAGTCCGACGTTTGCCAGTCCGGAGATGCAGCAAATCGAGCAGCTTTTTCAGTTCATGACCGTACACAATCTCGAGGAGTTTGAATATTCGCGAGGAGATTTGCATATCCGGCTGCGCAAGCCGTCCCCAGGATTGGTATTAGCCGGACAGCGGGCAGTGGCGGCCCCCGAGATCATTGTCGCAAATCCAGGAAGCGCCGCTCCCGCGATCGAGGGGGCTTCCGCAAGCGCGCCGGCAGGGGCGTCGGAAGCGCGATTGACGGAGGATTTGCATCTGGTGAAGTCTCCGATTGTGGGCACGTTTTACGGTTCGCCGAGCCCCGGCGCAGAACCTTTCGTGAAAGTGGGAGCTTTCGTGGAGACCGGGCAGACGCTTTGCATTGTGGAAGCCATGAAGCTGATGAATGAAATTGAAGCCGATGAAACCGGAGAGATCGTACGCATTTTTGTCGAAAACGGGCAGCCCGTCGAATACGGACAGCCGCTGTTCGGCATCCGTCCCAGCCGGAAGAAATAGCCGGCACGCCGCGCTATGTTTCAGAAAATCCTAGTCGCCAATCGAGGGGAAATTGCCCTGCGGGTGATCTGCGCCTGTAAAGAGCTGGGTATTTCGACCGTGGCGGTTTATTCCGAGGCGGACCGCAATTCGCTGCACGTGCGCTTTGCCGACGAGGCGGTCTGCATCGGGCCCCCGCGCAGCAGCGAGAGTTATCTCAATATTCCGCAGGTAATCAGCGCGGCGGAAATCACCAACGTGGACGCGATCCACCCCGGCTACGGTTTTCTTTCCGAAAACGCGAACTTTGCCAAGGTCTGCGAGGCTTCGGAAATCACTTTCATCGGGCCGCGACCGGAAGTCATCGAGTTGATGGGCGAGAAGGACCGCGCGCGCCGTGAGGTGAAGGCCGCCGGCCTGCCAACCATTCCGGGGAGCGCCGGCGTTGTGGAAGGAGAAGAGCAACTTGCGAAGGAAGCCGAGCACATCGGCTACCCGTTGATCCTGAAAGCCTCGGCCGGCGGCGGCGGGCGTGGTATGCGCGTCGTGCGCAAACAGGAGGAATTGCTGAGCGCGTATCAGACGGCACGAAGCGAGGCACAGCAGGCATTCGGCACGCCCGACGTTTACATGGAGAAGTTTCTCGAGTTTCCCCGGCATATCGAGTTTCAGGTGCTCGGCGACCAGCACGGCAAAGTGATTCACTTGGGCGAGCGCGAATGCAGCATTCAGCGGCGGCACCAAAAACTGGTGGAGGAATCGCCATCCCCGGTGATGGACGCCAAGCGCCGAAAAGAGCTTGGCGCGCGGGTCGTCAAGGCTCTGGAAACGATCGGCTATACGAACGCGGGAACGGTCGAGTTTCTGATGGATCAGGACGGCTCGCTCCACTTCATCGAAATGAACACCCGCATCCAGGTCGAGCACCCGGTCACCGAGTTGGTCACCGGCGTGGATTTGATCAAAGCGCAAGTGCGCATTGCCGCCGGCGAAAAAATGGAGGATGCCACTGGCGCCATCATTGCGTCGGGCCACGCCATCGAATGCCGCATCAACGCCGAGGATCCGGATACTTTCGTGCCTTCGGCAGGGCGCATCACGACGTTCCAGGCGCCGGGAGGTACGGGGGTGCGCGTGGATTCGGCGGCTTACGCCGATGCCGTTATACCCCCTTACTACGACTCGCTGATTGCCAAGCTCATCGTCAAGGGCCGCGATCGCACGGAGGCGATCGGCCGCATGCGGCGGGCGCTCGAGATGTTTGTCATCGAGGGCATCAAGACATCGATCCCGCTGCACCGCAGAATCGTGGCGGACCCTCGATTTGTGGCTGGCGACTACAATACGCACTTCATTGACCGGCTCGTCGGAACGAACGGAAAATAAACAAGCATGCGTCTTGTTCTCCCACGGCTGTATGTGATATTAGACGCAGCGTTGCTTGCCACTCCCCAGCGAGAATGCGCCCGCCAACTTGTGGACGCTGGCGTCCGGCTTCTTCAGTACCGGAACAAGGCCGCGTCTGCCCGTCGTTTGCTTGAGGACGCGAAGGGTCTTGCCGAGGAACTGATACCGCGCGGGGTCACATTTATCGTGAACGACCGCTCCGACGTGGCCGCCCTTGCCGGAGCCAGCGGGGTCCATGTTGGGCAAGGGGATCTAAGCGTCGAAGAAACGCGCGCCGTCGTCGGGCGAGACAGGCTCGTTGGCATCTCGACACACAATCGCGCGCAATTCGAGCAGGCTGCCGCAACTTCGGCAGACTATATTGCTGTGGGGCCGGTCTTTTCCACGTCGACCAAGGCCAATGCGGACCCGGTGGTTGGAACGGAATTGATCCGCGAGGTGCGGCCACTGACGGACAAACCGATCGTGGCCATCGGGGGAATCACGCTCGAGCGCGCGGCCGACCTCGTTCGGGCAGGGGCGCAGTCGGTGGCGGTGACGAGCGACATTCTCCGCGCGCCCGACCCGGCCGAGCGCGCGCGGCAGTTTATCAAGATTTTGCAAGAGGCGAACCATGCGGCGGGTGCCTAAGCACATTAAAGGAAATGACGAATGGCTGAGAGCACACAGGCGATTCGATCGGTAAGCGCGGCAAGCGAACGCGGGTTTGTGCGCGCCATCGGCTTGTTCGACGGCACGATGATCGTCGTTGGGTCGATGATCGGCTCCGGCATTTTCATCGTGGCTGCGGACATTTCGCGCCAGACCGGGTCACCGGGCGGGCTGCTGCTCACGTGGATTCTCACGGGACTACTGACGATTTCGGCAGCGCTTTCCTATGGCGAATTGGCGGCACTCTTTCCACATGCCGGCGGGCAGTATGTGTATTTGCGCGAAGCCTATTCGCCGCTCTGGGGATTTCTTTACGGCTGGACGCTTTTTCTGGTGATTCAGACGGGCACGATCGCGGCAGTGGCGGTGGGGTTTGCGAGATATCTCGGTGTAATCTTCCCCGCAATCTCGCCGCAGGCGTGGATTATCCATCCCATTTCGCTCGGATCGAAGTACGCGATCAGCCTCTCCGTGCAGCAACTGGTCGGAATCCTGATGATCCTCTTTATAACGTTTCTCAACACCTTGGGGGTGCGGCTCGGCAAGTTGATTCAGAACATCTTTACCAGCGCCAAAACGCTTTCCTTGATGGGATTAATTCTTCTGGGAATTTTCGTGGGAAGAAACGCCGGGGCGATTGCGGAGAATTTCAGCCATCTGTGGATCCTTCACAATCCGCAAACGCTAGAGCCGGGTGCGAATTTCCTGAAAAACTTCGTTCCCACAGTTTCGGCCTCGAGCGGTGCGTTTGGGTTGTTTGTGGCCTTTGGGGTCGCGCAAGTCGGATCGCTGTTTTCGGCAGATGCCTGGAACAACATCGGCTTTACTGCGGCGGAGGTGAAGAATCCGAAACGCGACGTCGCGCTTTCGATGGCCCTGGGCACGATCATCGTTATCACCTTGTACTGCCTGGCAAATCTCGCTTATTTGCTCACTTTGCCCCTAGTGCAAATTCAAACCGTTCCCGACGACCGCGTCGCCAGCGCTGCTTTAAACGCCATTTTTGGCCCCGTCGGCGCGGCGATCATGGCCGTGGCCATCATCATCTCGACGTTTGGCTGCAACAACGGGCTGATTCTTGCCGGCGCGCGCGTTTCCTACGCCATGGCTCGCGACGGGCTGTTCTTCCGTTCCACGGGCACGTTGAACCACAAAGGCGTACCGGGTTCGGCGCTGCTCTATCAGGGAATCTGGGTGACCATCCTGATTCTGCTGCGCACGCGCCATGTCGATGCGGCGGGCGCGGTCAGCTACGGCAATCTCTACAACGACTTGCTCGCTTACGTCGTCTTCTCCGTGCTCATTTTTTATGTGCTGACCATTGCCGGGATTTTTGTGCTGCGGGTGAAGCGGCCCGAGGCCGAGCGGCCTTATCGAGCGCTTGGTTACCCGTTTGTGCCCTTGCTGTATATTGCCGCGGCCGCGGCCATCATGTTTGTTTTACTGCTTTATCGAACGCAGACGGCGTGGCCCGGATTAGTCATCGTGCTCTTGGGCGTTCCGGTCTATTGGCTGTGGTCGCGGCGGAATTCCCGGTCAGCTCCGGAGAAGCGTTAAATTTTCTTGTAGGGCCGAGCGCTCAGGGCCGACTACAATGTTATAAGACAAATTGCCAGTAATAGCACGAACGGAAGATCCCGAGAGGAGGAGTTGGATGGCCAACCCGTTGTTTGCGACGAAATCCGTTGAAACGCTGATGCGAGAATCGGGCGAAACCGGCGAGCATTGCCTGAAGCGCGCGCTCGGCCCGATTAACCTGGTCACCTTGGGAATCGGGGCCATCATCGGCGCGGGAATTTTCGTGATCACGGGGCAGGCAGCGGCGCAGTTTGCTGGGCCGGCGATCGTCATTTCGTTCGTGCTTGCGGGCATCGCATGCGCCTTCGCAGGACTGTGCTACGCGGAATTCGCGTCGCTGATCCCCATTGCGGGCAGCGCCTATACGTATTCGTATGCGACGCTTGGCGAGCTGATTGCGTGGATTATCGGCTGGGACCTGATCCTCGAATACGCGTTTGGTGCGGCGACCGTGGCCGTCGGTTGGAGCGGCCACCTGCGAGCGTTCATGCGCGATCTCGGATGGAATCTGCCGGCCATGCCGACGTCGAGTTTCACTTTGTTTGGCATTCCGGTGCAACTGAGCTACGACTACGTCGGTTTCCTCGTTATCTTGGCCGTCACCACGATTTTGGTGATTGGCATCAAGGAATCGGCCAATTTCACGACCGCGATCGTGATTCTGAAAGTTGCGGTGGTCTGCATGTTCATTGCTCTGGCCACGATGTTTCTGTCATCCCATGCCTGGAAGCCGAACTTTTGGCACCCCTTTATTCCGGCGAACACGGGAACAACGGGCGCGTTTGGCTGGTCGGGGATTCTCCGCGGCGCCGGTGTAGTGTTCTTCGCGTACATCGGGTTTGATGCCGTATCCACCGCCGCGCAGGAAGCCAAGAATCCGAAGAAGGACATGCCGTTCGGGATTCTCGGCTCCCTGGTGATTTGCACGGTGCTTTACATTCTGGTGTCGGGCCTGCTGACACACCTGGTTCCCTACACGCAGCTGAACGTGCCCGACCCGGTGGTTGTCGGCGTTCGCGCGACCGGCCATCAGTGGGCCACTTTTTTGGTGGAACTGGGCGCGCTGGGTGGCCTCGCTACGGTGATGCTGGTGATGTTGCTCGGGCAGTCGCGCGTTTTCTACTCGATGTCGCGTGATGGTCTTTTGTGGCCGTGGGCGAGCAAGATTCATGCGCGCTTCCGTACACCCTATATCAGCTCCATTGTTGTTGGCATTTTTGTGGCGATCCTGGCCACGCTCCTTCCCCTGCATATCCTCGACGAGATGACCAGCGTGGGTACACTGCTTGCGTTTGTGTTGGTTAGCGCCGGAGTGTGGGTTATGCGGAAGACGCATCCGGAACTCCCGCGACCCTTCAAGACGCCGCTTGTCCCCTTGGTGCCCATTCTGTCCATCGTGTTTTGCGGCGCGTTGATCTATGGCCTCTCCCCGGCAACGAAATGGCGACTTTTGGTTTGGCTGGTCATTGGATTGATGATCTACTTCACCTACAGCGTGAAGCACAGCAAAGTGCGCAACAACGCAAAACAATCGCTCAATGAAGTGGGAGCGGGCGCTCCGCAAAGCACGCACGTCTGACAAGATCCGGTTTTGAGCGCGGTTGGCTCCGCGCGAGCCGATCTTCGGGTAAAGTATTCCTTCCGACGTTGAAGGCATGAAATCCTTTTTCTCAAGTCTGAAAGAAGTCTATAGCCGCCTGTCGTGGCTGGACACTGTTTGCTCGGCAATTGTTGCGTTGGGACTGCTTGTCGCCCTGCTTGGCATTAACGGTAAGGTGTCGAGCTTCCTGGAGTTCCTGGCGGTAGTCGCGGGCGTTTATCTTGTCGCACGCTTCATCGGATGGTGGAGAAGCCGGTTGCTATGGAGCTTGCGAAACCGGATTTATGTCGCCTATCTGTTTATTGCGGTTGTCCCGATCGTATCGATCGTCATTCTCGTCGTACTGGCGGCCCGGATTCTTTATTCGCAATTGGGTGCTTACCTACTTTACGAGGACATCCACAAGCGCATCGAGCTGATCGCGGATATTGCCCAGCATATTGCTATCGCGCACCAGACACTACCGGCCAGCATTACCGAGAGCGAATCGGAGGGGATCCTCGCGGTGCAGTCCCAGGCCGTCCATGACCGTGAACTCCCCGGATTGAAAATAGAATTCTCGAGCAAATCGCGCGACCTCTCGCAGTTGAGAGACACTTCGCAAGGCAAGAACTCATTCGCCGGTCTGTTGCAAGAAGAACATTCCGTTTCCGAGCCGACGCTTTCGCTCATCAGCCTCCGGATGATTGAGGATTCCGAGGAGCCGCGCGTCGTTGTTCTGCGCGTGCCGGTTGACAAGGATTTCCTCAACACCATCGCGCCGGATTTGGGTGTCATCCAGCTCAATCTCATGGAACTGTACGAGGGCACGTCACCGCAGGGCGTCCTTTACCGCTCGGGTGGGAAGCAATATCGTGTGGCCAAACCCATTGTCGCCAGCAATCGCAGGCTCCAAGCACCGATGTTCTGGCTCGATTCGCCGGTGAATGTCGTGTCTCCTCTCGACTCGGTTTATGTCGCGAAGGACGGAAAGCTAGACCTGGCCCGGCCCTTGCTGGCAGTTGCCAATGCCCGGCCGTCACGGTTGAACGCGCGAATCTTCACCTCTCTCGGAGAGCTCCGCAATACGTATGTCATCCTTTTTGTTCTTGTGGGGATCATTTTCCTTCTCGTCGAAGCGGTGGCGTGGACTACCGGCATTGTGTTGACCCGGCGAATCACGCGAGCGGTTGCAGACCTTTACCGCGGCACCCAGTATGTCCAAGCAAGAGATTATTCTCACCGCGTTCAGATCGAGAAACAGGATCAGCTCGGTGAATTGGCGGAGTCGTTCAACAGAATGACCAGCTCGATCAGCGAGCTCATCGAGGTGGAAGCAAAGCGCCGGAGGCTGGAAAATGAAATCTCCATCGCGCGCGAAGTCCAGAACCAGCTTTTCCCGAGCACATTACCTTCCGTTCCGGGGGTCGAGATCGAGGCCATCTGCAAAGCGGCGCGCTCGGTAAGCGGGGACTATTACGATTTCATTCAACTCAGCCCGACCCACGTGGCTATCGCCATCGCAGACATTTCCGGCAAGGGGATTTCCGCGGCGCTGCTCATGGCGAGCTTGCAGGCGGCGCTGCGCAGCCAAGCGCTCACCGAAGGGAGCGAATACATGAGCACGGCAGAGTTGGTGACGCGGCTGAACAAACACCTGGTGCGCAACACCGGTGACGACCGCTTCGCGACCTTTTTTATCGCCGTTTACGACAGCGC
>Ga0182036_10000253_pt1 | contig 23769 bp, 22 predicted proteins | sample sta12Cox44000080_FD_125966 | JGI IMG/M metagenome (GOLD analysis project Ga0182036, IMG submission 125966) | Lab enrichment of tropical soil microbial communities from Luquillo Experimental Forest, Puerto Rico - statoxic.12C.oxic.44.000.080 | ecosystem: Environmental > Terrestrial > Soil >...
GCGCCATTGGCCTGTTTTGCAATTTTTCCAGCTTCAAGAATCAGCGGACGCCCGCCGACCTCCACGGTAACCTGATGAGGTGCGTGTGAATTTTCAGACATGAAAGATTTCCTTTGGCCCCGGACCGGCCGGGGTGATTGAAGGGCGCTCGCATGACCAAGGCCCGTTTACAACAGGCTGCCCGTTTTGCGGGCAACTTCGAGGAAGAAAAGAAGGAGGAGTCGTTTGGGAAAAACCCGGGACCAACTACACCACGAGATATTGCGGCACTACTTCTGCCGGACGCCTGAGGACAGACTCCGCGTGGAATTTGTCACTTCCTGAGAACGCAATGGATATCGCCCTGACTTCAAACCAAAAGCAGCGCGATTACTTGCGCAGGCTAAGACGGTCAACAATCTCGCGGTACCGATCCGGATCACGGCGGTTGAGATAGTCCAGCAGCCGGCGGCGCTTATTGACCATCATGATCAATCCGCGGCGGGATGCATGGTCTTTCACGTGGGACTTGAGATGCGTGGTCAGGTAGTTGATCCTCTCGCTCAAAAGAGCGATCTGCACTTCGGGCGAGCCCGTATCTTTCACATGGGTCCGGAATTGTTCGATCAACACTGATTTTGTCGCGCTCAAGTGCCCCTCTCCGTTATCCCCTGAAATGTTCCTCTTCTCTTCGACATCCTCAGGCTAACACAATTTTCTTCCGCCTGTAAAGGGAAGTCAGTTACAAACAAGCAGAAGAACTTTTCCTTGCTGCAAAGCCGGCGTTCACGCGGTTTACCATGAAAACAAAGGAGATGCTCGGTCAGCCTGTGGCCATATCCTTGCTCTGCTTGGCCCGGGTTTTTTCCGATCTGCTCCCGCCTTCTTCGCGAGCGAGACCCTCGCGAAGCTTCTGGCTAATTGATGAGGGAAACGGCATGCGCAGGCGGTCTTCCATACCAGGAAACTGGCGCCGGGCCATGCGTCGACCATAAACTGACCTAAGATTCAGACTCTTTCTGGTTTTTTCCCAAGACGCGGAAGGGTCGAAACAAAATTCCCTCGCTTGCGTCTTTAAAGAGCGCCGGCAATCGCAGTTGCGCTTGAGGAGCAAATTCGCTTCAATGGTTGCGGCAAGCTTACGAGGAGGGAATACCATGAGGAGAACTGTTGCATTTCTGGCCTTGGGATGTTTGACCGTGGGGATGATGGCCCTGCTGGGCTCGGCGCAGATGGACAAGAGCAAGAGACCAAGTCCGCCGGAGTCGGCTTCCTGCGATCTTGGTGGTGGCAAAACCATCACGACGGACTACTCGAGCCCACGGCTCAAGGGGCGCAAGATGATCGGCGGCGTCGAACCCTACGGCAAGGTGTGGCGCAATGGAGCGAACGAAGCTACGACCTTCGTGACCACGACGGATTTGGCGGTTGGCGGAAAGAGTGTGCCGGCCGGCAGCTACACGCTGTTTGTCATCCCCAATCCGGACAAGTGGACGCTCATCATCAACAAAAAAACGGGCGAGTGGGGCATTCCCTACAAATATGAAAGTGACGAACTGGCCCGCGTCGATATGAAGCTCTCTACCCTGCCGTCGCCGGTTGAGAACTTCACCATCGCTTACGATAAGACCGCGACAGGTTGCACGCTGCGCGAAGAGTGGGACACGACGCGCGCAACGCTTGAAATCACGCCGAAATAGCTCCCTCTGAACCTGAGCCGGAGCAATCATGGAATGCGGTTCACACCGCTAGCGAGGCGCAAACGAGCCATCCCGCGGTCCACGAACATCACCGCGCTGACGACCATGGCAGCCGAGAGGATCACGTTCGGCGTGACCGCCTCACCGGCCAGAAGCCAGCCGAGCAGCACCGCCACGATGGGATTGATGTAGGTATGCGTCGCAACCAGAGTCGGAGAGTAGTGTTCCATGAGCCAGTTGTAGGCAGTGAAGGCCACGACCGAGCCGAAAACGATGAGATAACCTAGGGAAAGCCAGGAGCGCAGCGACACCGACGCAAAAGAAAACCCACGGTATTCGCCGGCGATTGTGCCCACGAGAAGCAATTGTACGGACCCCGCCAGAAGAGAAAGCGCGGACAAGAGCAGCGGGTGCCCCGACAAGTGCGACCGCCGCGAATAGACCACCCCTGCTGACCAGGACACCGCGCTCAGGACCACCGCCAGCGAGCTGACAAACAGGCCGGCCACCGCTGTCAGCGCGCTTCTGCCCATCAGAAGACCCACGCCGCCAAGTCCCAATAGGATTCCAGCCAGTAAACTGGAGTTCCAACGCCATTGCTTTGCTGCAGCGGCTGAGAGCAAGAAGACCCAAATCGGCTCGCTGGCAATCAGCAGAGAGGCCAGGCCGGAGGGAACCTTCTGCTCGGCCCAGTGCAACGAACCGTGGCCGATGAGAAAGAAGAAAACGCCAATGACCATGCTCGCGCGGATTTGCGCCCAGCTGGGGCGCAGGCGTTCCGCCAGGCACCAGAGAAGAAGGATAGCGCCGGCGGCCAGGTGGCGAATTCCGGCCGTGTAGAGCGGTGGGATTGTTTCGACCGCATAGCGAATAGCCAGATAGGTGGAGCCCCAGATCAAGTAAATGGCGAGAAAGCAAAGACCCACCCTGAGGCGGTGCGGTCGCCGAACAGTTCGCGGAAAAACAACAGGGGAAGCGTCTTCCACGATGATGGGGGCCTCATCCGTCGCCATTGCTGAACTGTAGAAGAGGGGGAGGTCGCGCTTCCAGCGCCAAAATGGCGTTAACTAGCCCTTTTTCTCGCAGACGAGCGCCAGAAACTCATCGCGGGTCTGCTTGTTATGCCGGAAGGCGCCGAGCATCGAGCTGGTCACCGCCTGGCCGCACTGTTTTTCTACGCCGCGCATCTGCATGCACAGGTGGCGCGCCTCGATGATGACGCCCACGCCATGCGGAGCAACTTTCTCCTGAATCGCTTCCGCGACCTGGCTAGTCAAGCGCTCCTGAATCTGCAGGCGCCGGGCAAACATGTTCACCAGACGCGCGACCTTGCTGAGGCCGAGCACGCGCTTGTCTGGTAGATAAGCAACGTGCGCTTTGCCAAAAAACGGCAGAAGATGATGCTCGCATAGGCTGAAAAACTCGATGTTCTTGACGATGACCATCTCGTCGTAGGTCACGCTGAACGTCGCGCCGTTGAGCACGTGATCGATGTTTTGGTGATAGCCGCTCGTGAGGAACTTAAACGCCTTTTCGAAACGTTCCGGCGTTTTGCGCAGCCCTTCGCGATTGGGGTCTTCGCCAATGATTTTGATCATCTGGCGGACGTGACAAGCGATCGTGTTCGCGTCAAGCGATTTGCCGTCGTTTCTATCATTCAGCAGGATTTCTTCGGTCGGTTTACTCACAAGTGGTTTCCCTCCGTATTTCCTGCGTATTCGAAGCTGTTATTGCCTGTTTCTTGGATGCGCACGCGCTCGAGTTTGGCATGGGGAAAATGCTTCAAGCGATGAAAGATTTCGATACACAGATTTTCCGTCGTGGGGACCTTGGCGCGAAACGCCGCCACATCCTCGTTGAGCGAGCGGTGATCGAATTCTTCGAGGACATGACGTTCGACGAAGGCGTCCAAATCCGCAAGATTGGCGATCATCCCCGTTGCCGGATCAATTTTCCCCGAAAGGCTCACTTCCAAGACATAGTTGTGGCCGTGCCCGTACGGATTGTTGCACTTCCCGAAAACGCGGTCATTCTCTTCCTCGCTCAAATGCCGGCTGTGGAGCCGGTGCGAGGCGGCAAAACGGTACCGGCGGCCGAGTTCGACTCGGAGCGCGTCTCTTGTCATGCCAGAATCCTGCATCCTGCTGCTCAATTCCCCGCTCCGCTCGCGCCGTGGCGATAGCAATCGGCGAAAAGATCCGGCGATTCGTAGAGCCGGATGTGATGCAACTTGCCTTGCGTAATCCGCGGCTCCAGCAGTTGCCAGATGACGCGCGCGATGTTTTCGCACGTGGGGATCTGGCCCGCTAACTCCGGGACTTCGTAATTCAAGTGCCGGTGATCCATCCGCTTCATCACCTCGCGCTCCAGGATTTCCTTCAATTCCTTTAAGTCCAGCACCATGCCGGTCACCGGGTCCGGTTCGCCCGCCACGGTAACTTCCAGCGTGTAATTGTGTCCGTGGCCGTGGGGGTTGTTGCACTTCCCGAAGATTCGACGGTTCTCCTCGGCCGAAAGATTCGGGTTGTGATAGCGGTGCGAGGCCGAAAACTCGATTTTTCGCGTCACAAGCACCATAGGCAACCAACAAGCTATTTTACCGATTCCGAGGCCGCGATGGAGTATTCCCTGCCCTTCCAGGAGATTCTTCCCTTGACATGACTCCGGTAGGACGCCCAGAGCACAGCGGTATACAGAAAAGCCGCAGGAACGTAATAAAAGATGAGGGAAAAAGGGTATTGGTTACGCGCCAGATCGAGACCATAGACGGTCTGCCGGGCTATCAACAGCAGAATGCCAAGGAAGGATAAAAAGGGAAACTTCATGCCGATGAGAATCAATAGGACGGGAATCCAAGGAAGCGCGGATTCCATCTCACGGAAGGCCGCCCACGGTGTTCCCCCCATCAGGCGATACAGGTTCTTTTTCCAACCCTCCCACATCGCTTCGAACGAGCTGTACATGCGAGTGCGAACGAGCCCTTTGCCTGAGCCGAACCAAATTCGATGGCCCGCCCGCTTGACGCTGAGGGCGATGGCCACGTCTTCCAGCACTTCCCCAGCGACGGCTTGATGGCCACCAATCGCGTCGTAGACATCACGGCGGATCAAGAGAAACTGGCCGTTTGCTGCCGCAATCGGAGAGGCCGGATCGTTCACGCGGTCATAAGAGAATTTCTTCGCGAGCCGGAGATAAATAAACGGGATGAGCGCTTTTTCGTACCAGTTGCGGCTGATTTGCTCGGGCGAAAACGATACCAGCGCAGCCTGCTGTTCCTGGGCAATTTCCAGCGCGCGCCGCGCGGCGTGAGCGCCGTGGATAGCATCCGCATCGGTGAACAATAGCCAGGGATTGCTGGCCTGCTCGGCGCCAACCCAAAGAGCGTGGTTTTTCCCCACCCAGCCTTCCGGCAAGCTTCCCGCTTCAATGAGGCGCAGGCACGGGATTTCTCTCATGGATTTGCGCACCATATCCGCGGTCCCGTCCGAAGATTGGTCGTTGACGACAAGAATTTGAGCGATCTCCGGCTGGCGAGCCAGCGACTCGACGCACGCGGCAATGACCCGTTCTTCGTTTCGCGCGGGAACGACGGCACTGACACGGGGCGCCCCGGGGGCCGCGACGCGTTCGATCGTCGCGAGTAGGTTGGGACTATTGCCGGCCATACCTAATTGGATGCCGCAAGCTTGGTTCCTTCACCTGAGAGAATGCATTATCAATGCGCCGAAAGACCTCGTTCTTGAGAACGGGGATATAAGGCGCAAGCTTTTTGTGTATAATTCTGTTTGTCGCAAGACCTAGGGCCGGGCAGACCCGATCCTGAAGCCTGCGGAGATACGGCGCGGTAACGCCGATCAATAAAACAGGAACCCGCCGAAAGTGCTCTGGTTAGACCGTTATCGGGGCCCCAACGAGAATTTTGTTCTCGTTATCCTTTGGCGGTGTCTCTGGCTTCTGCCTCCCGGCTCCTGGCTCCTGGCTTCTCAGGGTATCAGGGGCGGAGCCCCTGGCTAGTTAGTTAAAACCAAACCGGACCGTAGGAATCCCCGCCCATTTTAGGACGGGGAGGATGTCAAGTGATGGGATTGCTTAGGAGAATGGCGGCTTGGGGGGTAGTGGCGTTCATCGCGCTGGTGTTCGTGTTTTTTGCGCGGCCCATGTATCGTCAGGGTGAACCGACGCTAGCGGGCAAAACGGCTGAGGATTTTCCGACCGACATTGCGGGGAAGCCCGGACATCTCCGCGACCTTCGAGGCAAGGTGGTGGTGCTGAATTTCTGGGCGAGTTGGTGCCCGCCCTGCATCGAAGAGACACCAGCCCTGAACCACTTACAGAAATACATCGAATCGCGGGATGCGCTGGTTCTCGGTGTGAGTTGGGATGAAGATCCTGATGCCTACGCGAAATTCCTGAAAGACCAGGGCATCAATTTTCCGACTTTTCGTGAACCCTCGCGCAAGGTCGCGCTCGAGTACGGCACGCCGGTAATTCCGGACACCTACATCATCGACAAGCACGGAAAGATTTTGCGAAAGTTCTACGGCGCGCAACAGTGGGACTCTCCGGAAATGCTCGCTTATTTCGACTCCATCCTCGGCAAGAGCGGAGGGGGCGGTGCGCAGTCCTCGCTTCTCAACTAGGACGACCCTTCTTTCTCGTTTTCCGGACTGAAAGCATACTGAAAAGTTCTACTCCTATGAAAGGAGCCCGCTATCTCGTTGAAAACAAAACATCGGTCCCGTGGTCCTGAAAGGACCATGAGCTACTCGTAGCGGAGGGCCTCAACCGGGTCGAGTTTCGCCGCTTGCATCGCCGGCAGCCAGCCGCTGATCACGCCAACCAGAACCAGCACGACCGTGGAAAGCATCATGGTGAAAAGCGACAGCGTCAGGTGAATATCCACCTTGCCGGAATCGTCTTCGTAAGCGGGTCCGAGAAACGGCAACGTGCCGATTGCAGAAGTCAGCGCCCAGGAAAGCAGCATACCGATAGCGCCGGCGGCGAGTGTCATCACCAGCGCCTCAAGCAGAAACTGTGAGCGAATATGAAACTTCCTCGCGCCCAGCGCGCGGCGAAGACCAATCTCCCGGACGCGTTCTTCGACCGAAACCAGCATGATGTTCATCACGCCGACGCCGCCGATACCCAGCGTCATTGCCCCGATGAAAAAGAGAAGCGCTTCGACACCAATGGTGATGCCTTCCATGATGGGCTTGAACTCTTCTCGGCCAAACATGGTGATGGCGCGCTTGTCGTTCGGCGAAAAGTGCTGCCGATTCGCGACGGCGGTGCGGAACTGCTGCATCGCCTGCGGTTCAAACACCGGAGCGACGGGCTCGAAGACCATTACGCTCGAATACTTGGTGTCCCAAAGATCGTTGGCGGCGGTGTAAGGGATGAAAGCGGACTCGTCGTCGCAATTGAAATAGCAACTGTCGGAAAACTTCATGTCCATGGAGCCGATGACGGTGAACGGCACGCCCTTGATGCGAACGATCTCGCCGACGGCGGGTTCGCCGCTGAAAAGCTTCTTGCGAAGCCGAGCGCCAAGAAAAACGACGCGGCGGCGTTCGGCAATATCTTCCGGCGTAATCCAGCGGCCGTCCGACGGCACCTCGTTGCGCATTTCGCCGTATTCCGGGAACACCCCGCGGACGGCGGAGTCGGAAAGCCGTTCGCCGTAAGACACCCCCTGGAAGCGAACCGTTTCCCGAGTGACGCGCTTGATCAAAGGCGATTGCGCCTTCACCCATTCGGCGTCTTCCTCTTCGAAATGGATGGGCTTGCCAGCTCGTTCACCACCGGCTTGCTCGCTGGTTGTGCCGGGCCAGGCAATCACCGCACCTTTCCCAAACACTTCGAAGGTGTACATCAACACGCTGCGAAACCCGGAGCCGTAACTCAGCAACAGGGTGACGGCAACAATCCCCCACGAGATGCCCGACATCGTTAAAAAGCTGCGAATGGGATTGCGCCCGAGCGCTGTCCACGCCTGCTTGAAAATCTCCGTCAGCATTGGGCAGCTCCCCGCCGATCGTTATAAGTGACGAGTATTAGGTTGTTTCGCTTGGCCAAGCAAGCGAAGTGGATGCCTTCCTTCTGCTCCGCCGAGACCTTCAATTCTTGACGCCCCCTCAACAGGACTCGCTCCGGACTCTCCCGAAATGGCTTACAAACTTCCCACGCAAGATTCAAAACCTTTTAGCCGCCTGCCTCGAAGCGAAGCGCTTCGATTGGATCCACCGAGGCAGCGCGATTCGCTGGATATAGCGCGGAAAGAATGGAGATCACTCCCAGCAGAGCGATGGACGTTGCCGCAATCTTCCAGCTTGTCAGCATGCCGCTGAAAAAGGGGGGCATCGGGGCCAGGTTGACCAGACCGCAGAAACCGTAAGAGATGATCAGGCCGATGCCGCCGCTGATGGCCACGACGAAAATCGTTTCGAGAAAAAATTGGCGCAAGATGGAACGCCGCGTTGCGCCGAGCGCCATGCGCACGCCGATCTCACGCGTGCGCTCGCGAACGCTGACGAGCATCACGTTCATTACGCTCAACCCGCCGAGAAAGAGAGTCGCCACACCGACCGCGCCCATGAACACTTCCATGCCCACGATAATCATGCGGTTGGCTTGCGCATTCTTCACGGTGTCCCAGATGCCTGCTGCTTCTTCGTCACGCGGATCGAAATGGTGCAGGCGGCCAAGCGTGCGCCGAACCTGGTGGACGCAATCCATGTGTGTTTCGAGCGACCAGGGAGCGACGAGCAAGCGGTCGACGCTGTGTTCTACCGCCGGTGGCTTGTTGGGGAAGTCGCGGCGCATGGAATTGAAGGGAATGAAGATTTTTCGGGTGTCGAATCCGTCGTAGCTAGAGTTCTGTTCCTTGGACTTCATGATGCCGATCACCACGTAAGGAATCCCGTTCATCCAGACGGTTTGGCCCATGGCATCGCGCTCGGCAAAGAGTTGCTTCTTTGTGTCGCTGCCGAGAAACGCCACGTTGCGCGCCTCGGCGTTGTCCTCGTCGTTGTAGAATCGCCCCTGCGCTGGAGCCACACTGCGAATCTCTGAGAAGGGCGGTAGCGCCCCGACGACTCGAATCGTGCCGCTGTTGAATAAGCTGCGAACCTGAATCTCGTTCCCGAGCTCCGGCATCACGTATTTGCACGCCGGAGCCTCTTTGGCCACCTGGAGGTAATCGTCTTCCAGCCAGCGAATAAGCCGACCTGACCTCATGCCACCCGCCTGCATGCTGGTGCGGCCGGCGAAAACAATCATCACATCCTTGCCGAAGGTCTCCTGGTTTTTCTTGATTCCGTCGCCAAGGCCCTCGCCCGCTGCCACCATGATGGTGATGGAGATAATGCCCCAGGCGATGCCGAACATCGTCAGCAGCGTGCGGCGCTTGTGCGCCCACAGCGTTGCCAGGGTGTCCCGCAACAGGTCCGTGAAATTCATGGCACTCGCCGCGCGAACTACTGCAGAATGACTTGCTGCTTCTCGCTGAGGCCTTCGAGGATTTCGGTCTTAACACCGTTCGAGATGCCGAGCTTCACGCTCAGTTTTTTCTTGCCGTTTTCTCCCTTGGCATCGGGGATTTCCACGGAAGCCTTGCGGTCTTTGTCATAGATCAGCGCCGCTTCGGGAATCATAAGCACGTTTTTCTTTTCTTCGAGAAGGATTTCGGCATTCGCGCTCATGTTGGCCTTAAGTTCGCCGCCGGGATTCGAAATTGAAACACGCACCTCAAACGTCGTCACGTTGTCCTTTTCCTTGCCGAGCGGAGAGATTTTCGTCACTTTGCCGGTGAACTTCTTGTCCTTGAACGATTCGACCACGATGCGCGCGGGCTGATCCAAATACACTTTACCGATGTCCGCTTCATCCACTTTGCCCTGTACGTAGACTTCGCTGACGTCGCCAAGCGTCATGATCAACGTCGCTTGGGAGCCCAGCACAAGAATAGAACTGACCGCGTCTCCCACGTTCACGTCACGCGAGAGAACCAACCCGTCAATCGGGCTGATGATCGTGGAGTTGCGAAGGTCTTCTTGCGCGTTTTCCAACGAGGCTTTTGCCTGCGCGACTTGCGCATCGCACTTGGCGATTTCCGCCTCCGAAACCAGTAGGTTCCGCTCCGCGCTGACTTGCTTGTTCAAGGCGAGCCGATAGTTTTTCTCCGCGTCTTCCACCAGGCTCTTCGACATGACGCCATCTTTGTACATTTGCTCGGCGCGTTCCATATTCAGCTTGAGAAAAGGAACGTCGGGGCCTTCCGCATCCACCTTGTTGCGCTCGAGTGTGGCTTTTGCGGACTGTAGCGCCGCTTCCGCAGCTTGCAGATTCGCGCTCGCCGCGCGCACCACGGCTTCGAGCTGCACCTTGTCGAGATCGGCCAGCACCTGGCCCGGCTTCACGCGATCCCCGTAATCCACATAAAGCTTCTTCACAATGCCGCTGGCTTTCGATTTCACTTCGACCTTGGACAACGGCTCAATTTTTCCAGTAGCCACAACCACGCGGGCCAGGTCACCGCGTTCGGCCGACGCAAGCTTTGAGGGGTCAATCGTGTGATTCGGGCTGAGGGCGGCCTTCACACCGTAAGCGCCACCGCCCAACAGGAGGACGACGAGGGCGGACCATAAGATCCTTCGGCGGCGTTTCCTGCCATTCTTCCCGCTTGCTAACCCATTGCCATTGCTCGACATAAGCATCCCCCTCGGCTCGCTGTGATTTGCACGCTTTTACCGGGCTTCCGTCTTTCGTACTGAAGTACGAAGCAGGTCGGGAAAAGTTCCCTCCCTGTATAGACGATGGAGGGAGCGTTCGGTCAGGCCACGACCAACGATCAGCACCTGTCGGTCTTGTCCGGGAAGCCGGCTTGCGACCCTCCCCGGGCGGGAAGGCACGGGGTAAGGGAAGCTAGGTCCGCGTCAGAGCGGGGCTTTACGAAGCCGCAGAGCGTTGGCGATCACCGAAACGGAGCTAAAGCTCATCGCCGCACTGGCAAGCATGGGACTGAGCAGCCAACCAAGGAAAGGGTAGACGACGCCTGCGGCGACGGGAATGCCGATCAGATTGTAGAGAAAAGCCCAGGCGAGATTCTGTTTGATGTTGCGAATAGTGGCGCGGCTCAGTTTGCGCGCGCGCACAATTCCGCGAAGATCCCCGCGGAGCAGGGTAATGCCGGCGTTTTCAATGGCAACGTCCGTGCCTGTACCCATGGCGATGCCGACATCCGCTGCGGCAAGCGCGGGAGCGTCGTTTATGCCGTCGCCCGCCATGGCCACGATGCGGCTCTCGCTCTGCAGCTGCTTTACCACTTCGCCTTTTTCCTCAGGCAAAACTTCCGCCCTCACTTCCGCAATGCCAAGTTTGTCGGCAACCATCTTCGCGGATTCCTTGCGGTCGCCGGTGAGAATCACGATGCGCAATCCTTCTTTTTGCAAAGCGCTGATGGCTTGGGGCGTCGACTCCTTCATCAGGTCTGCCAGTGCGATCGCACCCGCCAGCTTTTCGTTCACCGCCACAAGAACAATCGTGGCGGTAAAAGCCCCGTCGAAACCGAAGGCTTCATAGAGTCGCTCGGCACTCGACGCGGCGATTTCCTTTTCCTGCAGAAACTTCTCTGTTCCCACAGCGACTCGCTCTCCCCCCACTCGCCCTTCCACGCCGCCGCCCGAAGTTGCGCGAAACTCGGTCACTTCAGCCAGACGGATGCCCTTCGTCTCCGCAGCTCTAACGATTGCGTGCGCCAGCGGATGCTCGCTCGCGTTCTCCACGCTGGCCGCCAGTCCAAGTAATCTTTCTTTCGTAAATCCACCGCCCTCAAAAACGCTTACTGCGCTCACAAGAGGCTTGCCTTCGGTGAGCGTTCCTGTCTTGTCAACAACCAGCGTGTCGACCCTCGCGAGAGTCTCGAGTGCTTCCGCGTTTCGCACAAGCACGCCGGCATGCGCCCCGCGGCCCACCGCCACCATAATCGACATCGGCGTTGCAAGGCCGAGCGCACAGGGACAAGCGATGATCAATACAGAAACGGCCGCGACAAGCGCATGGGCAAAGCGCGGCTCAGGGCCAAAAAACATCCAGCCAGCGAATGTCAGAACCGCCGCCACAGTTACGGCAGGGACGAAATACGAAGCGACGCGGTCGGCGAGGCGCTCGATCGGCGCGCGGCTGCGTTGCGCTTCGCCGACCAGTCTCACGATTTGCGCGAGCATCGTTTCGCTCCCCACGCGTTGCGCTTCCATGACGAAGCTTCCGCTGCGATTCAGCGTGCCGCCAGTGATGCTGTCGCCCACGCGCTTCTCGACCGGCATCGGTTCGCCCGTCACCATGGATTCATCCACCGCACTCGCACCCTCGCGAATCACCCCGTCCACCGGCACGCGCTCGCCGGGACGCACGCGCAGCCGATCGCCGCGCTTGACGTGGTCAAGCGGCACCTCTTTTTCCCCTCCGGCCGCAGAAACAACGTGGGCTTGCTGCGGCGCCAGATTCAGAAGCGCACGAATCGCCCCGCTGGTGCGTTGCCGGGCGCGCAATTCCAGAACCTGCCCGAGCAAGACAAGTGTTGTGATTACCGCGGCTGCTTCAAAATACACCGGCGCTCGGCCGCTCATGTTGCGGAACGAAGCCGGAAAGACTCGTGGGAAAAACGTCGCGACGACACTGTCGAGATAGGCGATACCCGTTCCCATGCCAATCAGCGTAAACATGTTCGGGCTGCGATTGACGAGCGAGGCCCAGAAGCGCTCGAAGAACGGCCCGCCACCCCAGAGCACTACCGGGGTGGCCAAGACAAATTCGATCGTGGTGCGAATGCTGGGCGCCAACCGCAGCCCGAGCGCATCGCCAAACATCGAGAGGACCAGAACCGGCAGTGACAACGCCGCGCTGCCCCAGAATCGCCGCCGCATGGATTCGTATTCGGGATCCGCCTCGACATGCGCGAAAACATCCATCGGCTCGAGCGCCATTCCGCACTTCGGGCACACGCCCGGTCCAATTTGCACAATTTCCGGATCCATCGGGCAGGTGTAGCGCACGCCTTGGGCGCTCGATGGGACAACTGCGGCAGGTGCGATTTCGGCTGCCGTGCGCCCCTTTGCTTCGCGTTCGGCCTGAATCGGAGCGCGGGCCTCCACCGTGCGGGTGTGTAGGTGGCCATCATGTTCCATGCCCGCAGTGCCCGGCGCTCGGAGAAATTTCTCCGGATTCTGCGCAAACCGCTCCGCACAACGCTTGGAGCAGAAATAGTAAGCCTTACCGCTATGCTCGAGTTGCTCTCGGACCTTGGAGGGATCCAGCGACATCCCGCAAACCGGGTCTTTGGCTTTTGGCGGCCCGGGCAGGCTCGCGCCGGGCGGCTTCGGGTTCATGGGCAGATCGGACATGTCGCTATATTAGATGATTTCTGGTTGCATCCGAATTCATCAGGACTTCGCCTACCGGCTGGTATACTCTCCTGCGGCCATAAAGATCCGGAGAGAGTTGCACCTTGTCTTCCCGAGCGACTCCTAGCGCCAACGGAGCGCCTTTGCGCGTTGATGCGCTGGTGAAGCGGTTCAGCCAGGTAACGGCGGTCGATGGCATTACACTCGAACTGCGCCCGGCAGAATGCCTCGGGTTGCTGGGTCCCAATGGAGCCGGCAAGAGCACCCTGATCCGCAGCATTGTGGGCCGCGTCATTCCTGACGCAGGCGCCATCTCCATTTTCGGCGCGCGGGCCGATTCCCCCGCTGCGCGCGGCGCTCTCGGCTGGATCCCGCAGGAACTCGCGCTCTATCCCCGGCTGACTTGCCGTGAGAATCTGCGGTCTTTCGGCCGCTATCACGGGCTCGGCGGCGCGGCCCTCGAAGAGGCGGTCGCTCGTTGCCTCGGCTGGGCAACCCTGAACGATCGCGCCGGCGAGCTGGTGAAGAACCTCTCCGGAGGTATGAAGCGCCGCCTCAACATGGCCGCCGGGCTCATTCACCAGCCTAAGCTGGTTCTGATGGATGAACCAACCGTGGGCGTGGACCCGCAATCGCGCAACCACATTTTCGAAATGATCGAGAAATTGCGCGCCGAGGGCATGTCACTCATCTACACGACGCACTACATGGAAGAGGCGGAGCGCCTCTGCGACCGGATCGCGATTATCGATCATGGCAAAATCATAGCGCTCGGCACGCACGCCGATCTCGTGCGCACCACTTTCGGCACGCGGAGTCAGGTCCTGGCGCGCTATCAAGGTGCAGACGAACGCATCGCCGCCTGGGTGTTCGAGCGCGGCGGGCACGTTGTGGACGGCACGGCGCAGTTCTCCATCGAGCACCCCGCCGAGGTTGCTGCTCTGCTCGAAGCTTCAGCAAGAGCTGGACTTGAACTGCTCGACGTTTCCATCCGCAAGCCAAATCTCGAATCGGTTTTTCTGCACTTGACGGGAAGGGAGTTGCGCGATTGATTGCCGCTGTCGTTCGCACGGCTATTGTTTCCTTGCGCCGGGACCGCGGTGCGCTCGCGCTGAGCTTTATCCTTCCGGTCGTTTTCTTCAGCATTTTCGCGGTGATTTTCGGAGGGCGCCGCAACACGACACCGAAAGTCAAGGTTCTCGTCGTGGATGACGATCACAGCAGCGCGGCGCACCGCCTAGTTCAGGGTTTGCAGGAAGAAGGTTCCCTTGTAGTCGAAACTCGGCCCGCTCCGCGAAAAGGAGCGAAGCAACCCGAATACACCGCGGCCACCGCGGAAGACGCCGTCAAAACGGGAACCGCACCGCTTGCCGTAATCATTCCCCACGGGTTCGGCGAGAATCCGATCTCCTTCGGTCCCCCGGATACCCACCGCCCGAAGATCCAGTTGCTCGAAGACAGCAGCGATGTGGTTGCGCCGCAAGTTGTGTCGGGCCTGCTCCAGAAAATAGCAATGACTTCCCTGCCCGACGTGATGGCGGAGCAGGGATTAAAATATATCGACCAGTTCGCTGGTGGCCTCACGCGCGAGCAGCGGGACCGCGTTGAGCAAAGCCTTGGCCACCTGCGCAACCGGCAAGACAGGGCCGCGTCCGGTTCCGGCAACTCCAGTGGTGGAATCGTCGCAGTCGCCACCCGCGCCGTCATCGGCCAAAACAAGAACGATCCTATGGTTTCTTTTTATGCCGCCGCCATCGGTGTGATGTTCCTGCTCTTCACCGCCAGCGGCGCAGCCGGCGCCTTGCTCGATGAAGCCGAAAGCGGCACGCTCGACCGCGTGCTCAGCTCCCGCGTGACCATGACCACGCTGATGCTGGGCAAGCTCACCTTCAACTCGTTGTTGGCTTTCTCACAGCTGGTGCTGATGTTTCTCTGGGGATGGGCGGTGTTCCGAGTCGACCTCTGGTCGCACATCCCGGGGTTCATCGTCATGGGCATCTCGAGCGCGGTGGCCGTGGCCGCCTTTGGCATTTTGCTGGCCAGCATTTGCCGCAGTCGCGCGCAGTTAGGCGCCCTTTCGACGCTCGTCATTCTGGTAATGTCCTCGGTCGGCGGAAGCATGTTCCCACGGTTTCTGATGCCGGAGGCCATGCAAAAGGCCGGTCTGCTGACCATCAACGCGTGGGCCATCGACGGATTCACGAAAGTTTTCTGGCGCGACGAGCCGGTCTCGCACCTCTGGCTGCAGGTCTCGGTTCTCGTAGCGACTGCGGTCCTTTTGTTCGGGATCGCCCGCAGAGTGGCGCGTCGCTGGGAGTACGCCTAGGCCCCGGGTTCGGGCCCACTCCCGCTTTCTCCGAAGAAGTTTGCGAGCTGGTATAATCCCCGGCATGACACTGGTCGAAGTGACTTATGAACTGCAGTCTCCGCTAAGCGAGGAGCAGTTGTACCAGCTCGGCGAATTCGCCAACACCTACGGTTTGCGGCGCTTCCGGTGGGACGATTCGAAAAAGCAATTGTCTTTCGAATACGACGCTTCGCGCCTGCGCGAGACGCAAGTGGCGCACGTCCTCAGCCGAGCCAAAATTGCCGTCGCCCGCCGCCTCAACGAGCTGCGAGGCTCCTGATGCCTTAGCCGGGATCGGCGCCTAAACTCGCACACGCCTGATCGGATGCGGTGCGGCTTTTCCTCTCTGCCTGTCCTACTGCAACCTGTGTGTTAAAATCCACGCGCTTCGAGCACCATTTCCCTGGGCCAGATGAGCCTAATCTCCGTTTCTCGGAGGAATATCGAATGACGCCAGCCCTTCGCCGCAGCACGTATCTGCTGCTCAATCATGCGATCGTTGCTTTGCTCCTTGCCGCAAGCGCACGGGCGCAAACCGCTTCGCCGCAGTCCGCACCGGCAACGCTGCCGAGCGAGACACCCGCGCACTTCAAAGTGGCCACTGCCAGCTGGGACTACGAGCGGCGCGAGGTGATGATTCCCATGCGCGATGGCGCAAGGCTGCACACGGTGATTCTTGTCCCCAAAGGCGCAAAGAGCGCGCCGATTCTACTGACGCGCACGCCGTATAGCGCGTCCGAGCTCACATCGCACGCAGCGAGCCCGCATCTCGGTCCTATCCTGTGGGGATACGACAACGCTACCGAGGTCATTGTCGAAGGCGGCTACATCCGCGTGGTGCAGGACGTTCGTGGAAAGTACGACTCCGAGGGCGATTACGTGATGAACCGCCCGTTGCATGGCCCGTTGAACCCCACTCCCGTGGACCATTCGACCGACACGTACGACACCATCGACTGGCTGGTGAAGAATCTTCCGGAGAGCAACGGCAAGGTCGGCATCCTCGGCATTTCCTACGACGGCTTCTTGCCTCTGATGGCGCTCGTCGATCCGCATCCCGCGCTCAAGGTCTCCGTGCCCATGAATCCGATGGTGGACGGCTGGATGGGCGACGACTGGTTCCACAACGGCGCTTTTCGCGAGCAGAACTTGCCGTACATCTACGAACAGGAAGCCACACGGGACAACAAAGCCAAATGGTGGGTCAGCCACTTTGATGACTATGACGAATACTTGCACGCAGGTTCGGCAGGCGAACTCGGCCATGAGCACGGGCTTGAGCAGGTCGGCTTCTGGCGCAAAATTCTCGAACATCCAAGCTATGACGCGTTCTGGCAAGAACAAGCGATGGACAAACTCCTCGCTGCGCGACCTCTGAAGGTCCCGACGATGCTGGTGCACAGTTTGTGGGATCAGGAGGACATCTACGGCGCGATCGCTGTGTACCAAGCCATCAAACCCAAAGACACGAACAACGACAAGGTGTTTTTGGTGATGGGGCCATGGCATCACGGTCAGGAAATCGAAGACGCGATCTCTCTTGGCGCATTGAAATTCAGCAGCGACACGGGACTCTACTTCCGCAAAGAGATCCTCGCTCCGTTTCTCGCGCAATATCTAAAAGATGGAGCGCCAAAGGCCGATGTCGCGCCGGTGACCGCATTTGAAACAGGCACGAATCAATGGCGGCGTTTGTCTGCTTGGCCCGCTGGCTGCACGACCGGATGCGCCATTCACGCAACTCGGCTATATCTGTCCGCAGGTTTGCGCTTGAGCTTTGCAGCACCGAAGACGAACGATGCGTCATTTGACGAGTACGTCTCCGATCCTGCAAAGCCTGTGCCTTACCGAGCGCGCCCCGTTCAGCCCGTTGGCTACGGCGACGGCTTTACGTGGTCGCAATGGCTCGTGGATGATCAGCGCGAAGCCTCAGGTCGACCCGACGTTCTGGCTTTTGTATCCGACGAACTGCGCGAGCCGGTGAAAATCAGTGGGCAGCCGGTTGCCAACGTGATCGCATCCACTAGCGGCACCGACGCCGACTGGGTGGTGAAATTGATTGACGTGTATCCGGACGAGGTAGCCGGACAGAAAGAAATGGGCGGTTACCAGTTGATGGTTTCCGCGGACATCTTTCGCGGGCGGTATCGCGAGAGCCGGCAAGCACCAAAGGCCATCACTCCGGACAAGCCGTTGCTTTACCGTTTCCAGCTACCGACCGCGAATCATGTTTTTCTCCCGGGACACATCATCATGGTGCAGATCCAGTCGAGCTGGTTCCCGCTCTACGACCGCAATCCGCAGACCTTTGTGCCGAGCATTTTCTGGGCCAAGCCGGGCGACTACCGAAAGGCGACACAGCGGATATACCATGGAGCGGGACAGGCGAGTTTTGTTGAGTTACCGCTGGTTTCAGTGCCCTAAGAGGTTAAACGGGCTTGACACCTATCATTCATCTTGCGCGAGCGGTAGCAGGGGAGTTGCCTCGTATCCTCAAAGAGCATCCTGCGAAAGCTTACAAATTGGGCGGCCACGGCGTTGGTTGCGGCTGTACTCTAGGTTTTCATCACGCCGAGCTATCGCCAGGGCGAACCGTTTATTGCTGGGAAAAAGGCCGAAGACTTTCCCCTCACCGTTGCGGGAAGGCAGACTCGACTCTGCGAGTTTAGAGGAAGAGTCGTCGTTCTCAATTTTTGGGCATCTTGGTGCGGTTCGTGCGTCGAAGAGATGCCAGACTTGGACCGTCTTCAAGCGCGGATCCGCTCACGTGGTGGTATTGTCCTAGCCGTTAGCGTGGATGAGAACTGTGGAAGCTACGAAGACTTCCTCAAGAAGTTTCCTGTGCGATTTTCGACTGCCTGCGAGCCAACGAAGAAAGTCTCGTTGGACTACGCAACCGCAATGATTCCCGAAACCCATGTGATCGACCGCAAAGGCTATATCGTGCGGAAGGTAATAGCGCCTCAGCACCGGGATTCGGCGGAAATGAATCAGTACTTTGACGCCGTTCTGGCTGGGAGCTGAACCCTGGTTCACTTCCAGTTCTTGAGCCTCTAGAAACGATTGCGCAAACCCTCCTTAAGACGATGCTGGAGCAGGCTAAATGCGTTCAAGCGCGAATTTGCGCGAAGCTCGAAGGTTCCGTGGCGCCTCGGCGAAATGATTGGTGACGCCGGGAGTCTTGCAAGATTCTCCCGAATATTCTTGCGTGATCTTCAGAAAGTCCTTGTCATCGCGCAGCCCGATAAACTTTGAATGCCTGAGCCGAATCGGCTTAATGCTTCATATTGCACCTCTCCATTCACTGGACCGAGTAGTGACTGCCCTAGGATTGAACTCCATTCCGCTCCCAACGAGGCAGCCATGAGTCGATTATCGGGGAAGTTCGACCCGAGCAACCCTTCAGGGCCCAGGCAAACACACTCATCTTGTCGGCCGTCAGATTTCATCCGATGTCGACGGATATTTTTTCGAGGAGTTTACGAAAAACCACTGGAGCCGCAGCGTCAGGTTCTTATTGGCATAACCCTGGCATGCCGTTGGCCGGTTTCTACCGTATCCTGGCGTCCTGACGAGCTAGTGTTTTCAATGACTTGCTGATTCTACTGACGCGGACAGTCTTGCGGCAGAAGAATTATAAACCAAAAACTGCGCTTAAAATTCCCGCTCTCAAGAACCGAGCCTTAGGGCGCATTGGGTAACTAACACCTGGCGACGCTGGTTCCAGAACCCCGGTAACGGAACTCACGAACACTTTGCGCTATCGGTTTTTCTCGAGAGGCTGGCACAGGATGGAGCATGCGAAGCTTTCTCTCTGAAACCCATTTCGGCTGCCGACTCTCGTTACGCCTTTTCGGCGCGGGAATTTGCCTGTTTGCCCTCACTCCCTCGCTGCTTGCCAACACCTCGGCCCTGTTGCGCGGTACGCCGGCGACTGGCTGCTACTGCCGTTGTGCGGAATCGAAGCTGCACGGCGGCTGCGTAAAGATGTGCGAATCCAAGAAATATGCGTCCCGTTGGTGGGCCAAGAGTTGCGCAAAGCCGCACATGAGCACACCAAAGCGCGACTCGCATGCCGGACCGCGGTTCCCCCATCCCAGGCGGCCCGAGCGCGCGCAACTGCAGGATGCAGAGTTCTCGGCCTGGGGCCATCGCCGGTTCGGTTTTCTCCCATTCTAATTTCTGGGGTTCGGTGTCCTTCCCTTTCCCTGTCTCGGCGTCGTGGCCCGATGGTTTTCGCACTGCTGCCGGATTTAGACGGTGTCAGCCGCCGAAATGGACATGGAAGGGTGGTACGTTCCGTTGTCTTCGCCAAGCAGCACCGCAAAGATTTCGGGAATTTCGAAGATGGCGCGATTGTCTTGCGAGGAAACATTTCTGCGAAACTCCGCGAGCGTTGCGGGCTCAAGCATCCGCTTCACGCCCTTCGCCACATCCTTAAAGCTTTTCAGCACGATCCCAACATTTTTCTCCTTCACCCATTCCGCGTTGTAGCGCTCCTGGGGAAGCGTCCACAGGTTGCACTCGATCAGCACGGGAAGCTTGCGGATCATCGCCTCGGCAATGCTGCCGGGGCCGGGTTTGCCAATCAGGAAGTCGGCGGCGCGCATGAGCCTGTGCACCTCTTTGGTAAATCCGACAACGTGCACCGGCATCTTCCATTGCCGCGAACGCAGTTCGGAGGCAAGTGCTTCGTTGCGGCCGCAAATCAAGATCAATTGCAAAGGCAGCAATTCCGCGTCGAGACGCTTGGCGATATCGAGCATGACTTTCGAGCCGTGTCCACCGAAGAGGACCATGGCCGTCGTCAGATCCGCCCGCAAACCCATGTGTTTGCGCAATTCCAGCGAATCGGAACTGTCCGCGACATAAAAGTCCGGTCGCACAATCATTCCTGACGTTCGAAAAGTATGGGTCGAGTCGTGGCCCATTGCGCGGGCCTGGCCTGCGGCTTTTTCCGTGCCGGCAACGACGTATTGTTCTTTGATCGGTTCAATCCAAAAACGCGGCGGCAAATCCGCCAGGTCGGTGATGATGGTAACGAAAGGCCGGCCCGGATAAACATGCGTCCAACTCTCGCAAATCTGGCGATTAAAATGAGGGATCACGGAAACAAGAAGGTCAGCTGGGTTTTCACGCCAGTAGTCTTCGAGCAGTTTCACCAGCCGTTTGTGGAGGAGCCGAATGGTGCCTTGAAGAAGGCGAAGAAGATAGCTGCTGCCGAGGGTCCACCCGTTTTGCAACAGAATGTTGTATTGCTGCTGGATGCGGATGCCCGTCAGCTTCCGGAGCACGTCGAGGCGGTCCGTGACCTCCTGGAACTGTACCAGGCCGACCCCCCAATCCCGCGGCTGGTAGGAAATGACGGTCTGCAGCGCAACCGCCGCGTTGCGATGCCCCCCTCCCGCGTCGTGGTAGACGATAAGGATCTTCTTCATGGCAAGGATTCTGCCACAGCGGAAGAGCGTTCCTCTGGAGCACACTCCATGCCATGTGGAGAACTTTGTAACCCACTTGTGCTCAATAGGTTCCATGGGACATTCACCTAGATTTTTCCGCCTCTTCACAGGTTGTTCATATTACAAGTACACAATTCCTTCATGCGCTGCGACCTCCATGTTCACACCAATGCTTCGGGAATGTTCAACCTTCCCGGCCTAAAGCACCTCTGTCAGGAGTGCTACAACGAGCCTGCGGATGTTTACAACCTTCTGAGACGGAGAGGCATGTCGGCCGTCACCGTCACGGACCACGATTCGATTGAAGGTTCCGAGGCATTGCGGTCTTTCTCGGACTTCTTCCTGAGCGAGGAAGTCACCGTGCGAATGCCCAGCGGCACCGAAGCACACCTAGGCGTCTACAACCTCACCGAGCGCGACCACTTCGAGATTAAGCGCCGCGCCAACGACCTTGTCTCTCTGCTGATGTATCTGACGGAGCGCAAGCTGTTTTTCAGCGTCAATCACGTCTTTTCGGGATTGACGGGGCGCCGCGAGGCAGAAGATTTTGCCTGGTTCGAGTCCTATGTCCCGGCCTATGAAGCGCGCAACGGCCAGATGTGGCGGAAGACCAATGAATCCGCAGCGCAACTCGCAGCGCGTCTCGACAAAATCGCGGTAGCAGGCAGCGATGCTCACACCCTTGGCGGAGTCGGCCTCACTTACACCGAGGTGCCGGGGGCACGAACCATCGATGAGTTTTTCGCCGGTCTGCGAGCAGGCTCTGGCCGCGTGGCCGGAGAGCATGGAAGTTACAGCAGACTTACCGCCGACGTTTTCAGCATCATTGGCTCATTCTTCGCCGATCTGCCCTGGACGGCGGTGCTCTCCCCGCTTGCCCTGCTGGTGCCTGCCTTTTCTGCGGCGCACTGGATGAACGAAATGCGCTTCTGCAAAAAATGGCGTGCAGCGATGGAAAACGGCGGAAAAGGGCAACGCAAGCTGTGGGACATCGATCCCAGCTTCGAGGCGAATTGGGCAAGTTGAAGTCGGCGGGTTAGCCGTTCATTTGAGGTGAGGCAATGGCAGTGGCGCGCAGTCTCTGGGGACACATCGAGCGCCGCGATCAGCGGTTAATGCACCGAATGAACCGGTGGCGCCCTCCCAGGTGGATTCGCATCTGGACGATCACCGTGACACGCTTGGGCGACGGCTGGGTTTGGTACGGGTTGGGCCTCCTTCTGCTCGCTTTCGGCGGCCCGCGGCGGTTTGCCGCGGTAGGCGCGGCCGCGGCCGCGGCCGTGTTGGGAATTTTTTTGTTCAAGGCTCTCAAACATTTGAGTCAGCGCCCGCGACCCTGCCAGATTGAACCTCATTGCTGGTCGAAAGTCCTGCCGCCAGATCAGTTTTCATTTCCCTCGGGCCATGCCATGACCGCGTTTTCCATCGCACTGGTCATTAGCTACTATTATCCCTCGCTAGAAGGCGTCCTTTTGTTCCTGGCGTTGAACATTGCCCTCTCCCGCATCGTGCTGGGAATGCATTTTCTCAGCGACGTCCTCGCAGGAATGGTGCTGGGTGTTGCGCTGGGATGCGCTTCGATTACAGCTTTTGCCTCGATGGGATTCGTGTAGCTTCAAGTCGCCGCAGCGCGAAAGGCGTTCGGACTTAGTTGGATAGTGCCGTTGCCGGTCTGGTCTCAGATCGGCGGCTTGGTATGAGGCGCGAGCGATTCGCGGAACGCCGCAAGATTATTCTTATCCACGATGGCGGTTCCCGTATCCACCCAAGCTGGCATCGGAGAGGCCGGCGCGGTTCTCCAGTCCTTGTAGTCGTGAACGGCGTTGTGATGGAGATCGTCCAGGAACTTCAAGCCATAGAAACCCATCACATAGGGTTTCTGTATGACCGTAGCGGTAATCGCGCCACGCTGAATCCAGTCCAATGTTTCGGGATCTTTGTCAAACGCCACGATCGGAATTTTGCCGGTAAGGTCCAGGCGATGCAGCGCATCCGCAGCGCCCTCGCCTCCGGAAGCCTCCAGCCCGATAATGCCGTCGGGCTTCTCCTTGCCCTGAACAAGAGCGGAAATGGCGTCGTAAGCGTTGCGGGAGTCCCCTTTGTCATCAATGGTCTTGGTAATTTTGATTCCCGGATATTTCTTGAAGGCTTCCTCGACGCCGCGAACCCGTTCGCCAAGATTGAATTGTCCGGGGATGGTAATCACCACAACATTTCCCTTGCCATGAAGCAGCTCCCCCATGCGCTTGCCGCTTTCCTGGCCGGCGCGGAAATTGTCCGTCCCGACGAAAAGGATGCGACTGGATTCCGGCGAATCGGCATCCACGCAAATTACGGGTATGCCTTGCTGGATGGCAGCATTGATGGGATCGCGGAAAGCTTCCGGATTCGCGGCAGAGACCAGGATTCCCGAAGCGTGCTGCGCGACGGCCTGCTGAAAGGCGGTCACCTCATCGCTAACGGAAAAGTTCGCCGGGCCCGTCAGCTCGGCTTTGACGCCCAATTGCTTGGAAGAGTCTTCCAAGCCCGCCGCGGCTTCCTGCCAATACGGCAAGCTGGTGTTAAAGGCGACGAAAACAAAGCTTTCTTCCTTCTGGTGATACGGTGCCTGACAGGACGACAGGAATCCTGTCAGAAGAATCGCCGGAAGAGCTATGGGAGCGAGGCGAACTTTCATCGCAGGCCTCCTTCGAGAAGCTTTTTCAAAACGCAGACCGAGCCAGGGACACCGTCCGGGTGCAATCCGAGTTCTCCGATCGCCAAGCCTATCACAGCTGCAGCGCAGAAACGCATCTTCTGATCTTGCGCTTGGGGGATAGATGTTTTGGCTCGCGCGGCGCACGCGAGCCGCTTGCGGCTTTCGAGCGGCAGATGGTCGTGGCGCA
>Ga0182036_10000256_pt1 | contig 23663 bp, 24 predicted proteins | sample sta12Cox44000080_FD_125966 | JGI IMG/M metagenome (GOLD analysis project Ga0182036, IMG submission 125966) | Lab enrichment of tropical soil microbial communities from Luquillo Experimental Forest, Puerto Rico - statoxic.12C.oxic.44.000.080 | ecosystem: Environmental > Terrestrial > Soil >...
CAGTGCCTGGTCAAACGCTCTTCGGGCCACTTTCTTCTCGGCGCCTGTCCACCTCACATTGTCTGTGAACTGCTCAAAGGACTCCATCGAAGTTCTGCCCCCGGCATTAGATGAGCACTGTTGCCAGCATACCCTGAGATCATAATCTGCAGAATTCGGCGCTTCGCTGGGCCAAAGCCTTTAACAATCAAGAATCTTCGAGGGGGATGCCGCCTCAAATTCGTCAATCGCACGGCTGCTTGCCGAATGGTGGCATAAGCGACCATCCGGACGCAGAGAGATCTGAAGCTGCATCCAAACGCCTTTCCTTTCATTGAGGCTGCGTCGCCGTACTCTCGCCAGCTTCCACCACAAAGGCGGTTTCGCTTTGCGCCGACTGGTCTCCATAGCGGAGTGTTAGGACGGCTTCATAGTGTCCTGGCTGGAGCTTTGCCCGAGGTAAGCTTGCCAGGAAGGGGGCCGCGGAGTTCGCCTCCACCGGCACGTCGCTCTCTGGTGAACGCATTATCGGCTGGCCGTCGCGAAGAATCTGTAAGGTTACGCGCACCGGCTTCTGAACTGGCAGGGGCGGGTAGGCCACACCGTAGAAAATCAGGTCGCCAGGGAGGCTCTGATCAACCACGCCGGACACTTCGGGCGTTACCTGGCCACCCCGCGCCAGCAGCGGGTCAGCCGCGCGGCGTGGCTCTTCGACCGCATCCACGCGCCGCACGAGTACGAGGTCGCTCACCGCCAAGCCATTGGGCGCGGGTGGCACCAGGAGCACGGAACGCCGGACGCCCGCACGCGCGCTGCCGCGGTCCACCGCCGCGGCTTCAAGCGAATAGCGTCCCGGAGGCAGGCGAAATGGCGTGGTGAAGCTGACCACCCCGCGCCGAAGTTCTTCGGCTTTAGCGCGCGGCACGGTATAAGGAAGATCCTTGCTGAGCTTGTCCACCACTTGGCCTTGAGCATCTTTGATCAAGGCGGTGATCGAAACGTGCACCTTGGCCCAATCCTTGTCTTCGGCGACCGAAAGGCTGCGTACCGGAACCTGGCAAGCGAAGGTGAGCTGGCTGCGCTGCGAACCGGGCCGAAACCGGAACACCTCCGAGTGAAAAGCAAGCTGCTGCGGTGCTGGGGTCGCATTGATCGCCTGCAACGTCGCCATTTCGAAGGGATATATTTCCTCGCCGTGCAGGAAGGGCAGCGCATAGTAACCGCTGCGGGCGAATACCCTCACTCCCGGCCGTGCCACCTTGACTTCGATCTTCCGGAAGCGACCGTCGTTTTCGGATCTTGCCGGAGAGTAGGTCAATTCGTAATGCGTGTGCGCTTCTTCCATGGCGCGGCGAAGTGGTTCGCGCAGGTCTTGCACGGGCAGCGAAGCTCCGCCCGTGGATTCCGCCAGAACACGCAAGTTGCCGCGCTCGTCCGCTCGGATCGATCTTTCCGCGTTTTCGAACATCACAACCTGGTCGGGAGTGACTGCCCTGCTGCCGCCATTTACGGCCGCCGTTTGCGTCGCCCTGCTCGAGTTGGCGGCGGCCGTGAGCAAACGCCTGCCAGCCGCCAGATTCTGACCTGTATCGCGGATCGTGTCCACCGAGTAAATCGTGACGTTGGAGCGATTGGCCGCGCTGATCGTGCTGTTCAGCACTTCGACGGCATCCGGATGCACGATCATTCCACCGGCAAACAGGAACACCAACTTTCTGCCTGGGAGCCGGGCCTGCGCCTGCGCGAGGCCGCGGATCGCCAGGAGTTCCCGCATGCTCACATCGTAGGCGTCCAGGTACTCCGTCATCCAATGGGTGGCCATTATCGACTCGATTTCCGCCGCAGGCCCAGGGGCGGTGGTCGCCGGGGCCGTCGCGCTTTCCACCGTATCAGGCAGGAGGTCGAGTTCATCGATTGTCCGCAAACCTGTCCATTTCACAGCCCGTTCCATGGCTTCAGAAATGCGCGCTCCATCGTTGGTGTAACCCTGGAGCGTCTGCATCCCCGTGTACGTCCAGGCGAAAACGCCCACGAAGATGTTGGGGCCCAGCTCGTTTTTGATGAAGTCCCGCACGGCATCCCGCGCGGACTTACGCCCTTCCGGGTTGAGGCTACCTACAACAACCGAGACGATCGTCGCTTCGCGGAGGGTTCTCATCAATGGGGCCTGTGCTGCGGGAGTTGCGGGGGCCAGGGTTGCCGCGGAGAGCCCCGCTGAAGCCGGTCCGGTATTGTCTCCGGGCGCGTGGCCCTCGAAGAGCTCGAAGTGGCGGATCGTCTGCGGAACGCCGTCTTCGAGAACCTGGATTTCTTCCGGCTTCAGATCACGCACAATCCTCGACTTCTTGTCGCGCACGACCACATCGACCAGGACCTCTGTCGTGCCGGTTCGGACCGAGGGAGCCTGGGCATCCGCGCCAGCAGAGAGCATGCTGAGAAGAACGGCGTTGATGATCCGTTGCATGGTAGTCGGAGTCCCCTTTTTGAGTTCGAAGGCAGTACTATTGCAGATCCGATATCGTGTGCGCGCTTGCCACAGCAGATCTGCGCCGAATCAGTACAAGAGGCCTTTCATCCGCCGTGCACACCTAGCTTCGCTGCCGACCCTGTCTTAACCTGCGAGGTATGCCTGCGGAAACAGGACACAGTTTGCGTGCTTTCTGGTGCTCGACACAGCCATGGCTGGCATCGGACACCGGCCATGACCAAGCTTTAGCAACCTACTGCATAAGTTCGTAGAACCACAAGAAACAATCAGGCAGAGCCCGCAAAAGCGGGTCGGGTAAAGACCCGTAAGGCTCTGCTGGAGAGCAGGGATAGCCAGGTAAAACAACGCTTGTATAATGCATGCTGAGTACCGCAATATGCTCCGCCATTGATTCTCTTTGTGCTGCGGGGTTGCGCCTTGCTGATGGGCCGTTTTATCGCACTTTTCGCTCTTGGTATTTCACTGGTATTCCCCGGCGTCGCTGTTGCCCAAACCCCACCGGCGCCTGTGGCGGCGCAGGCGCTGCCCTTCAGCCCACCCCTGCCACATGTCAACACCCCACTTGGAGACATTCCGCGGATGCCGGGTGACGGGAACGGCGCCTATAAGACGCATGAGTATCACGATCTGTTTGCCGAACTGGGTCACTCCCCCGCCGAGAGCCGCGCAAAGATCGAGAAAGCATTTGAGCAACTTTTCCATGGCGACGGCCAGGAAGAACGGGTTTACTTCGAGACTGGCGCGAATGTCAACGGGCCGCTCGCTTACATCACGGATTGGGCGAACAACGACGCGCGTTCCGAGGGCATGAGCTACGGCATGATGATTGCGGTGCAGCTTAACAAGAAACGGGAATTCGACGCCATATGGAATTGGGCGAATACTCATATGTTGATCACGGACGAGAAGAATCCGTCAGTGGGTTACTTCGCGTGGTCGATGAACACCGACGGCACGCCGCGCGCGACTGGCGCCGCACCCGATGGGGAAGAGTATTTTGTGATGGCGCTCTACTTCGCGGCGCACCGCTGGGGAAATGGTCGGGGCATTTACAACTACCAGGCCGAAGCCGACAAGATCCTGCGCGGAATGAGGCATCATCCGGTACTAACCGCGACGGGACCGTTCCGCATACATCCTGACGACCCGCCCTTTGTTGCGCCCGACCATCCCTGGCCCAGTCCTAATAACAAGCGCCAGGCGGAGGAAGCCGCGAAAAGTGGGAATCCACTGCCGGCTTTTCGTGCTCCTCGGGACATGGCGGCGCAGCCGCAAACCATCGGCCCGATGGTGGATGAAGACCATTACATGATCCGCTTTGTGCCGAACGTGGACGCGAACTTTACGGACGCTTCCTATCATCTACCGGCGTTCTATGAACTGTGGGCGCGCTGGGGACCGTCGGAAGACAGCCAGTTCTGGGCCAAAGCCGCCGATGTGAGCCGAGATATGTTCAGCAAGGTCACCGGCCACGAGACCGGACTTGCTCCCGATCGCAGCAACTTCGACGGTACACAAGTAGTGCATCGCGATGGAACAACGACCCCGTTCGGATACGACTCGTGGCGAAGCGTGAGCAATTGGTCAGTCGACTATTCCTGGTGGAAGAAAAGTGCGCGAGAGACCGTGCTCAGCGACCGCATTCAGAAGTTCCTCTATGGGCAGGACATTCACAGCTTTGCCGACCGCTACACCCTGGACGGCATGCCGCTGTCGACGCGGGATTCGGTCGGAATGGTCGCCACGGCTGCGGTGGGCAGCTTGGCAGCCGCCCCGGGGCCGATAGCGGAGGCGTTTCTGGAAGAACTGTGGAACACGGCGGTGCCGTCAGGGGAACAGCGCTATTACGACGGCATGCTCTACTTAATGAGCCTGATGCACTGCAGCGGGAACTTCCGAATTTACTAAGCTTTCGGCCTGCGCACCCTAGAGCCATGATCATGCCGTGGAGGTGTAATCGTCCGTTGGTACACGGAACGGGGCTGGCTCCAGGTGCCATCTTATTGCGACGAAAACAATCGTTTGGCTAGGCAAAGGCTGCGCACTTTCCTTCGGCAAGCGAAAAATTGCTTGGCAAATCTACCACGACCTTGAAAATCCTCGCTCGATCAAATCAGGTGCAAATCACACTTGCGCCCACGCCGGGACCAACCATGGGAGGGATACGCTCCCGGGCATCGCAACAAATCTTGCCTATTCCCCTTCATATGCTTGCTTCAGCGCATCGATATCGAACTTTTTCATTTTGAGGAAGGCCTTGGTTACGCGTGCCGTTCTTTCCTTATCGTTGCCGCCGAGTATCTCGTTCATGATCGTGGGAATGATCTGCCAGGAGAGGCCATACCTGTCCTTCAGCCAGCCGCACTGTTCGGCCTTCGGATCGGCGGAAAGCCTTTCCCAAAAATAGTCGATTTCTCCTTGCGTATCGCAGGGAACCATGAACGATATCGCCTCGCTGAAAGCGAATTTGTGCTCTCGCGCAGAGTCCATGGCCCCAAACTCCTGGCCGAGAAGCGTGAACGAAGCGTACCTTACTGTCCCTTCTCTGTCCGGTTCCTCGCCCCTTCCGTAACGTGCAAGTATCTTCGCGTTGGTCCTCCCAGCAGCGCCGGCAGGTGAATCCTTGAAAACCTCTGCATAAAAACTGACCGCCTCTTCCGTCTTGCCGCAGACCTTGCCCACAAACATGAGCGCAGGCATGATCCTTTGCTTCATCTCGCGCTCGCCTGCCAAAATCACCTGCCAGGACAGTCCATACCTGTCTTCCAGCCAGCCGTACCGGTCGCTGAAAGGATAGCTGGCGAGGGGCATCAGAACTTTTCCACCGTCAGAGAGTCTCTTGAAGATCGCGTCGACTTCATCTTTTGCTTTACATTTCACGTGAAAGGAAACGGACGGATTAAACTTGTAAAGTGGTCCGGCACTTATTGCCATAAACGGCTGTCCCGAAAGCTCGAACGACACGATGTCGCAATCCCCTGACGGCGTGTTATGAAGGGTTCTTACGTTCGCGATCTTTGAGTTTGGAACCAGAGAAGTGTAAAGTTCGGCTGCGTCTTTTGCATCTTTGTCGAACCACAAATGTGGGGTGATTTTGCGCATAGGTGTTGTCTCCCCGAAATTTTGAATCACTCAATCTGACCACAAGGAGTTTACCAAATGAGTGGTAAGGCTCCGTTCTTGAGAACGGGGCCCGTAAGACGCAGGCTCTCCAGAATTGCAGCGCCGGCGGCTTGGCTGCGATCATTATGCCACTTCGCCGGACTGCGTATCGGCCGGGTAAACCCAATAATACGCCGGACAATAATGGTGCAGGAGATCCGCGAACGGTGGTTGTGGATGTACCGGCTTTTGGGAACGTTCTCAAGTGGAACGTCGATTAGCATCGACAAGAATACAAAAGCGACGAGCGCGCCTGCCGCTGTAAGTATCACTCCCGCACAGAAGAAATCGGTGACGCTGAGCGGGTGCGCGGTAACTTTTCTAGAGCTGAAGCCTTAGCTTCACCGTTCGAGGGTTAAGCGACGCAACACTACGACCTCACTTCAACGACGAGTCGGAGCGAAATCATCTGCGCCTGGTTTTTTGTCACGCGCAGCCCTAATGGTGCCGTCTATTTGGTGCGACGTGGAGAGCGTCCGTCCCCTTCGCCTTCGGGCTTTGGAGCTGCGCAAGCCCTACGGCATCGTAGAAACTAAGCACGATTGCGCTGGCCAGCTCGGCGCAAGCCGAGTGAATCACCAGATGAGAACTCTTGGGTAAACCCGGCGCCACAAGGCGAATTTGCGAGCGAGAACGGCGCCAATGGCACAACGTCGGGCGTGAGAGGTGGATTTGCCCTACCGGCCAGAGGCGAGACGCCAGGCCATCTCGACGCCTCCCCACACGGCGAGACCTAAGAGCGCCAAAGCGACAATCGCGATGGCGACTTTCTTGCTTGTACTGAGGGAAGATGCTTCCGCCTGAAACAGAGTATTCATGCCTGCTCCTGGTGTCGCCGTACGGGGAGTCCGGCGGCCTTTTCCCTAACGTTGCAGGCACTCTGCATCAATGTCGATGCGCTACCGCAAGCATCTTGTAAGTTTATTGTAAAGCATGCGGCCTCAACTCGAAGTGGAACCTTGCAGTAGGTAGGCTCTCATTTGAGCCTTTATTCATAGCGTAACGCGACCATGGGATCGACGCGCATCGCCCGCCTCGCCGGAACGTAGCAGGCCAACAACGCGATCCCAGCGAGCGTAACCGACGCAGCTATGTAAACAAACGGGTCATTGGGGCGCACCCCGTAGAGAACATTTGCGGCAAGCCGCGCGAGGCTCAGGGCGCATGGCAACCCAATGGAGATTCCAGTCGTGGCAAGCACCATGCCGCGCCGAAGGAATAGCCGCAGAGTATCTAAGGGGTTCGCGCCTAAGGCCATGCGAACGCCGATTTCGTGAGTCCGTTCGATAACCCCGAAAGCCATGACCCCGTAAACCCCCATAGAAGCGAGCAGCACCGCCAGCGCACCCGCGACACCCAACATGACGGCCAAATACGCAATCGGAAGCGTGGACTCGCTAATGACCTGCGCCATGGTTTTCACTTCGAAGATGGGTCGCTCCGGATCAACCTTAGCAATCGCAGCGCGCGCGGCGGGTACAAGAGCGGCAGGGTCTCCAGCGGCGCGCACCGCGAAAGCTGTGTAATATTGCGGTGATTGGCGATATGGCCGGTAAATCGCCGGTCCTTCGACCCGATCCATCCACACATAGCGCACATCGTCGACGACGCCGACGACGGTGAGCCACGGAGAGGAAGCATCCGCAGAGTTCACCTTGAGGCGCTGCCCAATGGCTCTCGAATTCGGCCATTCCGCGCGAGCCAAGCGACGAGCGACAATCGCCACTGGGGCCGCGTCCGGACCGTCAGAATCGCGGAACCCGCGCCCTTCTGTCAGGGGTACACCCAAAGCGCGAAAATAGTCAGGGCTTATGGATTGCAGAACGGCGACACGCTGCGCACTGGCACTTGCGTCGAGGTGGCCTTCGGTCCAATACGGGCCGTCGTCCCGCAAACCGGAAAAAGGAAAGCCCTTGGCGGTAATGGCAAAGCGAACGCCGGGAATGACTGCTAGGTTTTCGAGGGCGCGATCGTGGAATGCCGCGCGGCGTTGTGGATCGTCGTACAGGGATACGTAGGGCAGCGTCACCCGCATGGTCAGCAGAGTTTCCGGCTCATACTTTCGATTCATATCCAGCAGAGCACGGAAGCCTTTCACCATGAGTCCGGCGCCCACGAGCAGCACCAGTGCCAGAGCGACTTGCGCGGCGGCTAGCACATCGCGAGATTTGTGAGTCGAAGGCCCCGCCAAACCTTCCCGCGCGCCTTCCTTTAGGGATGCGTTCAAGTCCAGTCGGGAACTGCGCAGCGCCGGAACCAGGCCAGCAAGAAGGCCGGCCACGCCAGCGGCGGCGATGGCAAAAAGAAGGGCGCGCGTGTCGAGGCGGATCTGATCCCAGCCCGGCACGAAGCGCTCAATATCTGCGGGCATGTAACCTAGGAAAAGCCTCAGAGACCAGCGCGCAATGAGCATGCCTACGGCGGCCCCGGCAAAGCCCAACATCAGGCTTTCCGTGAGCATCTGCCGAATGAGACGCTGGCGGCCGGCGCCCAGAGCAGTGCGGACGGCAATCTCTCTTTGCCGCGCAGACGCGCGGACCACCTGCAGGTTGGCAACGTTGGCACAGGCAATCAGCAGAACAAACGCCACCACGGTGCTCATCAACACCACGAAGGGTCCGGTAATGTGCGCATTGAGCCAATCTGTGAGCGTGCTCACCTGGGCGCTCCAGCCGCGGTTTGTGTCCGGATAGCTTTCCGAGAGCCGCCGCGCCATGGTCTTCGATTCGCTGTCCGCTTGCCGCACGGAAACGCCGGACCGCAAACGCGCGATGCCCCGGAGATAGCGATCCTTGCGGTTGAACCCTTCCTTGTCCTGCAACGTCATGGGAATCCAAACATCTACGCTCGGCGGAAAATTCAAGCTCTGATCCATGATGCCGACCACGACGTAGCTGCGGCCGTTCAGGCGCAGCGTCTCGGACCAAATGTTTGGGTCGGAACCCAATTGCCTTTCCCAGAACCCACGCGCGAGGATCAGTTCCTGATCCCGGCCATGCCCTTCGCCGGCTACGGAGAAACTGCGGCCCCACAGAGGTTTGGCGCCAAGGGTCATGAAGAAATTAGGGGTTACACGGGCTGTCTCGACCTTCAGCGGAGCGTCGTGCCCCGTGAGGCTCTCGCTATCGAGCGTCCAGGCCGAGACGCTGTCATAGGAACGCGCCTGCGATGACCAGTCGAGGAAGTTCGCAGGCGAAATTCCCCGCGGCTCGCTGCTGAGGGCGGGCTGCGTCTCGCTCAAGTCAACAAGGCGCTCCAGGCGGGGAAAAGGCAGCGGCTTGCGGATAAACGCGTCGGAGATGCTGAAGATAGCGGTGTTGGCGCCGATGCCGAGAGCAAGAGTGAGAACGGCAACAGCCGTGAACCCCGGATTCTTGCGCAGCATGCGCAGGCCGTAGCGGAAGTCTTGGAAGAGGCTCTCGATGAAGTTCACACCGCGTGCTTCGCGGCATTCTTCCTTGGCGCGCTCGATGCCCCCAAATTCGATGCGCGCTCGACGTGTCGCTTCCTCGCGCGGCACGCCGCTGCCGGCCAAATCCTCGGCAAATGCCTCAATATGAAAGCGCAGCTCCGCGTCCATCTCGCTTTCCACCTGCGAGCGTCGCACCACGGTGCGCGACCAGGACCGAAACCGGCTCCACATCTTCATACTTCCTCCGGCGTGCTTTGCAGGATTCCCGCGATGACATCCGCCATGCGGTTCCACTTCTCCGCTTCCATTTGCAATTTGCGCCGGCCCGCCGCGGTCAGCCGGTAGTACTTTGCTTTGCGCTTGTTTTCCGACTCGCCCCACTCGCTCGAGATCCAGCCCTGGTGCTCCAGGCGATATAGTGCCGGATACAGCGAGCCTTGCTGAATCTCCAGCCGATCTTTCGAAATCTGCTGGATGCGCAGCAAAACCCCGTAACCGTGCAGCGGGCCCAGCGAAACCGCCTTGAGAATCAGCATGTCCAGTGTGCCCTGCAACAGCTCCATTTGTTTGTCCATGAACACCCTCTCCTAGACAAGCTAGGAGTATAACCGGACTCTCCTAGGCTGTCAAGGAGAACACGTGCTTGATCGCGCTCCAGTCACTTTGTCCACGCTAAGGACCCGTGAAGATCTCTTCTACAGAGTAGTGAACATAGTCGGTGTCGTCCAATTTGAAGATAAACAGGATGTTCCCGCGAACACGCGATGCGTGCAATGCCTCTCGAATCTACTTCTTGGAGAGTGCGAGCAGGAGTTCGTTTCGGGCTGTCATGAGCTCAATCCGCTTAAGATTTGACTTTTGCGGGTTTGGAGTTATGTTCTGCTCGACCTCGCTCAGCTCCACTCGCTTTGGTTCCAATGCGTCCAGCAGAGTCTTTGTCTTCCCCGGTGGCTCACGGAGTGCGGACTGCACGGCCAGCATATATTCGTGGTACGTATGAATGCCCCGCGCCGTCGGAGGTAAACCACGCTTCGGTAAAGGACTTCCCATTAGGGCTTCGTACGTTGCAGCGGGGTCTCTCGCTGTCTGAAGCTCACGGAGGAACTGCTCCAGCGTGGCGGCTTCGATTCCCCATGCTGCTCCCCAGTCGAAGCCGTCTTCGGGAAGGGCTCGAACCACCTCGGACGCCTGGTTCTTTTGAGCTTCAGTAAGTTTTCCTCCTGCCGCTGCCTGCTTCAGTTCTCGCAGATTGGGGACCAATGTTACCTTGCCCATCAAAGCAAAAATGAGGGAGCCCCCGCGAGCAAGGTCTTGAGAGAAACGCACCCCCGCGAGCCACGTATTCACCGCCGCCGCGGAATCTCCTGCGGCTAACTGACGCATCCCCTCCAACGTGTTTAGCCGAGCTAGTGCTCGGGCTCGTGGGACATACGCTATGGAAGCTCTTGCTCCTTGACTATATTCCAGACCCCAGTCGCATTCAGGCAGCTCCATTGCCCGCTGCATAATCTGAATCGCGGTTCTGTTCGCATCAAGAATGGGCGTCACTTTCTTGTCATCCCACGCCATCTCACCTGCCACCATTTTCTCCAAGAGTTCCTGCGTGGCTTTGTCCGCGGGTATATCTTGCATCTCCGCGAATGCTATCCAATAGCGGAGAGCAGCATTCTTGGTGTCTGGTGGATACTGAATCTGTGCATGATTTCCGACGGCACTCGCGAGCATCGCGAAAGTTGCGACCAATAATCGGATTCTCATTTGTTGATCCCCCCTGACTTGCTACTCCTTGGCCAAAATTCGTAACGTGCTTCGCTCGTCTTCCATTGCGGGCAGTTGAGTCTTCAGTCTTTCCGTCATCACTCGGCCGAACGCCTCCGAGTCCTCCAGCGCCAGCTTCGTAAGGGCTGGTGTACCTAACGTGGATTGCTTCAAACTGACGATTGGGCAACAGGGCTGTGATGTCGTTGTCTGCTGCGTCGCGGGCGAGCCGTTGTGGGTTGGCACTCCGAGCTCATGAATGTAAAAAAAGAGAATTGCCAGCACCAAGGTCGCCGCCAAGGCTCCGGCCGCCGATGCCACAACCAATCGAGGTCGGACAAACAAACGCTTCTTGGTGGGAAGCGGTGGCGGGGCGAGTGGACGAAACTCCTTCAAATAGCTCTTTAGCCGTTCGTCATCCCGATAAACCATCTGAGTTCTCCTTCACCAACATTTCCTCTCGGAGCTTCGCCATGGCGTAGCGGTACCGCGAGGCGGCTGTGTTTGCGCTGATACTCATAACCTCAGCAACTTGCGAAAATGTCAGCTCGCCCCAAATGTGAAGGATGACCACCTGTCGCTGGTCATCCGGCAGGGCATGGAGGGCGCGACGCAGATTTGATTCGGCGGCATAGTCGCGGTTTGGGGGCTCGAACCAGATTCGTTCCGTTTCGATGGGTACGCTTCGCTGTCGAGATTTCCAGTCATTGAGAAGTGTGTTGCGAACACTGGCAAAGAGATAGGCTCTTTTGTCTGTTGCATTGCTTAAGCTTCCTGTCTCCATGAGCCTCAGAAAAACCTGATGGAGTGCGTCTTGAGCGCGGCTCGGCTCGCCGCAAATACTCACTCCAAACAGGAGTAGGGAGCCACCGAGCTGGCGATATAAATCCTCGACTTCAGTCAACCTGGAGTCAGCTGGCTGCACTTTGGCTCTCTAGAGAGTAAGACAACCGAAATCGACAGATTTGTCTATATTTCCTTGCCGGAAATTTACATCTCTCGATAAGTTGTGGCCCCCCAGCGAGTTTGCGTCAACCGGCAAGACAACACCGTTGCGGCCTATGCTATTTGATCGTACCGGCGGCAGTTTAAGTCTGTCGGGAGCCAAACTGCTGGAGCGCAACCTTGGCGCGTGACCGTCGAAATTCGCCTACGTCGGGGAACGAGAACAGCAGCACAGTCTCCATCTATCGGATCAATGATGACGGGAGCTTGGTGTCGGAGGGAACGATCGGAACGCCCGGACCGGCATTCGCGATCACCCTCATTCCACCTTAGCAGTAGCTGGACGCAAAACCCTCAAATTGTAAGAAGGATATTCGATGAAGGCAGGCACAACGAGCGGCCGACGCCATTCGTGTATCGCCTGGCCTCCAAGCAAAGGCATTGAGATTCGCACGAAGAGCGACGGGTTTGCGACGAAGAGTCAAGTACCCATTGGCTCGGCAACCAAGTAGAATTGCCAGGGTTCGCAGCCTAATTGCGCTGTTGCAAGTTGCCCTGGGACAGCAACGTTATCTAGGACTCTAAAAACAAGCAAATGTTTTTCAAAATAGCGCTTTCTGTCTCGGTCGTAGTTGTGGCTCTTCTCGCCATCGCAGCTACACGACCGAACTCTTTCCGGGTGGAACGGTCGATGACCATCCACGCTTCGCCAGAAAGGGTGTTCTCTTTCATTAATGATCTTCACTCCTGGGAAGCATGGTCCGGTGACACCGCAGGAGGGGGAACAGTGCAGAAAATCTACAGCGGTCCTGCGAGTGGCACTGGTGCGATGGCAGAATGGCACGGCAGCGGCCGCGCCGGGGCCGCGAAGATGAGGATCACTGAATCCGTGGTGCCAACCAAAGTTTCCGTCAAAGTGGATTGGCTCAAGCCATTTGAAGCGCACAACCTCAACGAGTTCACAATTTATGCCCAGGGAAGCGAGGCAAAAGTCACGTGGAGCATACGGGCTTCAAACCTATACGCGATGAAAGTGATCGGGATATTCGTTAACATGGAATCTGCATTTGGAAAGCACATGGAGTCGGGTCTCAAGAATCTGAAGAGTGTGGCTGAAAACTAATTCCTGGTTAGTCACCGGACATCTTGCTCCGAGTACTCACCCCTAACCGGGCTTTTCCCATCCCGTAAATCAGGCATCTGCGAACATGGAAACTGGAATCAGTTTGCTAGACATCTCTCTGACTCGATTTCCAGGCATTTAGCGTGTTCGTCGTTGTAGCCAAACATGTAGAATCCTTACGTGAAAATCCTGGCTAGGATGCGGTTCATTACCGTTTTGAGCCTGGGATTAGCCGAACACGCGGAGGCGCGGGACCTTATGAAAGCGGCTTTATTGTTTTTGAAGAGGCCACCGGTAGCTCACTTGTTGCGAAACATTGTGACTTTGGCCTTGGCTGCGTCCTGTGCCACGCCTAGCAATGCCGCCGTTCGCGTGGAGAAGTCAGAGTACAAAGGTTGGAAGAACTGCTATCGCATCACCAATGGAGAAATCGAGGCCATTGTGACCGGCGATGTTGGACCAAGGATCATTCGATTCGCATTCCTCGGCGGCCAGAATTTGTTCAAGGAATTTTCCGACCAACTTGGAAAGAGCGGAGAAGAAAAATTTCAATTGCGCGGTGGCCACCGGGTTTGGAAGGCACCCGAAGATCCTCTGGCCACGTGGGCACCCGATAATGTGCCGGTCGAGATACAGATTACACTCACCGGCATAATCGCTCGCGAACCGGTCGAGCCCCTGACCAAGCTGCAGAAAGAGATTGAACTTCGCATGGCGGAATCGGGTGCGCGGATGACGGTGATCAACCGCATCACGAATCGCGGGCTGTTTCCTTTGAGATTTTCCGCCTGGGCGCTGACGATGATGGCGCCTGGAGGCGTGGCTGTCAGCGGATTCCCGCCGCGCGGCAAGCACCCCATAAATCTTGAAGCTACAAATCCCCTGGTCATGTGGGCTTACACTAACTTGGCCGATCCTCGCTGGAAATTCACCAAAAAATATTTGACTCTTCGACAAGATCCCACTAACGCTGATGCACAAAAACTCGGCATGTTCAACGCGGACACGTGGGCAGCTTATCTCCTAAACGGTGAAGCCTTTCTGAAGCGCACGAAGGCCGAACTCGCAAAGACGTATCCTGATTTCGGGTGTTCGTTTGAGACCTTTACGAATAATGAGTTTCTGGAAATCGAAACCCTCGGACCGATGACGGACCTGCAGCCTGGGCAAACCGTGGAGCACGCCGAGCATTGGGCGCTAGCTCGCGGCGTGATGCCGAATGCGCTGACGGACGAAGAGTTGGATCGCGTCTTCGCTCCATTATTGAAAACGGTCGGAACGGACCAGTGAGGCGCTCTTGTCGCGTCCCGCAAATAAGTTTGACAAATCCGAGCACGGAGGTTGCTGTAAACGCGCATACCGTTGCGTTTGGCGTACCGCTCGTCGTTTGCCGGGCATTTGCGGCTGAAAGTGCCTCGGACACTGGCAAAACTATCAGTGGCTTAACAGTTGTCTTGGGCGGATCCTGCAATGGGTAGGATGGTACCGCTATGGGAGGCCTTGTTGGTGTCACCAGTTAGCCGAAGGCTGAGAGGGGGACTGACAATGAAGAAATTCGCACTTGTTGGGGTGCTTTGCGTAGTCGTGTCGGCTTTTGCGATCTGCTGGCCCAAGCCGGTTTTTGCCCAACGGGGTGGCCATGGCGGTGGAGGTGGATTCCACGGTGGCGGGGGGTTCCACAGTGGAGGTGGGTTTCATGGAAGCGGGGGGCACTACGCTTACGGTGGCTCGCATTTCTACGGAAGTTCTCATGGGGGCGGATACTATGGCTGGCACGGTGGATACCATGGCTGGTATGGCCCTCATTGGGGCTACCCGTATTATGGCTACGGATGGGGATTTAGTATCGGGATTGGGTTTGGGTGGCCCTATTCGCTGGGCTATGGCTATCCTTACGGATATGGGCCGTGGTGGGGAGCACCCTACTATTACCCTTACTATGCTCCTGCTTATCCGTACCCTAACAATGGAAGCAATGATCCTCGCCCACCAAATTCCGGTCCGAAATCCAACAACGATTCTCAGCACAACAATTCGGGAGTCCCCGCGAGGAACTCTGCAAGCAGCAACTTCCTGACCACTACGCGGACGACCTCTAGCGCCGTGGCGAGTTACTCCCGAGTCGCACATTCCGCTGTGGAAGAACTTCAGCCGCCCCGCAGAGAGGTCCAGAATGCGATTCGAGCTCTGCGCGAGATGCCACCGTTCGTTCGCCAACGAGAGATTGACCATGGTCGCTACAGTAATTTCTCGCCTGAAGAAAAGGAGCGGCTGAGAAGAATAGAAGATGGCCGTCGGACCGGAAGTTAATCGCGGTTTCGCCAGGCGGGTTACCAAAAAGTTCGTTGGCGTTGGGCCGAGCGTACACTTGCCCTGCTCGCTTGTAGCCAACGGCGCACACGCCTCTGGTTGCGCAAAAATACAGCACTCAAATCTCATTTCCGTGGACGGTGATCGTTTTCGTCAGCCGATGCTTCGCGCCGCTCTACGTTTCGCGCGGCATGGCGCCCGCCAGCAGAAGAACGGCGCCGCAAAACATCAGTGTATCCGCCAGGTAATTAAGGCCATTGTTGAGGCTGGCGCGTTCCACTACTCCGATCGGCACGTAGACGACCAACTCCACGAAGAGCACGGTCAAGCCCAGCCACGTCGCTGCTGAGCGGGTTTTCTTGCCAACCAGCAACAGGATACCGGCCACCGCGTAAACCACGGCCGCCAGGTACGTCCAAATGGCGTGTCCGTAGATCCATTGCGGGGTTAGCCGTGCCAGCGGAATGCCGGGAACGTGATTGCCATGCATGAATTGCTCGAAGCTGAAAAACAGCACGGGAATTGCAACGAAGTATCGCGCAATCGTCGCAAGGACTTGCGTGCCGCGCCCGCGCGACTGCTCAGTGAGGCTGGCTGCCAGCGCCAGAGGGCCGCCGCTGAAGGATAATTCCCGCAGCGTCAACGTCAGCAGAATCCAATTTCGCGGATTGTGTGCCCAGGCCGGAGCGTCCATCAGCACTACGAAAAGGAAAAACGTCAAGGCGAGCAAACTCGCCGAGAGACGCGCCTGAATCTTCGTCACCAGGCTCAGCGCTGCGGCGATAAAGCAAGCGCCTACGAAGTACGCCCAAAACTGATGCCATGGAATCCAGGCCGGTATGATCGACGCGATGACCGCCGTCAGCGTGAAATGTTCGGTGCCGAAGGCTGCGATTGGTGCCGCGTAGAAAGGCGGCCCGAACAGAATCAGCTTGTCGAGTCCTCGCGCCTTTTGCCAATCGCCTCGAAGAAAGAAGGTAGCCAGCCCGATTGCAAAAACCACTCCACCGACCGAGTACGACCAAATCACCTGGCTGGGAATTGTAAGGAACGCCAAGACTGTAGACCAATTCACTAAGTCGCCGCTCACGACGATTCCTTTCAGCGCCGTTGCGCCCCAGCCCAATATCCTGTCCGTCGAAGACGTACTCAAGTACCGCAAAGGTAGGCGCTCGGACAGCGTAAGCCAAATAAATCATGATGATTCACCCCTCCTGAGGCGAGATGTTACCAGCCCCTCCCGAAGGCTGCCGCCGTGTTGCCAAACTCTGCACTAAACGCTCGACGGGCGTTTAGTTTATTTGACCTGGTGGTACGCGTTAATCCGGCACTATCGTACCACTATGCTCGCGTGCCCATCCTCCAGCACACTCTATGCGAACGTTTTGCGCAGGTCGTTTCGTCGTCGTCTCGGTCTCTCGGGAAGATATGCGCGGTGCTCGCGTCTGCTCTCATGGTTAATTGAGTACAAATCGGAACGTGCTATCCTGCGTCGTCGCAGAGTGAGTGGCCCACATGCAGAAATGGGAATTCGTGCACGCGATTGAGTGCTCCGTTTCGATCCAGTTTGCCTGGGACTTTTGGACAAACGTAAGGAACTGGGTGCTCGATGCCGACGTAGATTCGATTGAAATTCAGGGTGAGTTCGCCGCAGGCACCTGCGGCGTCACGCATAGCAAGAGTTCCGGAAGAATCGACTGGCGAGTGACGGAAGTGGTTCAGCCACAAAAGGCTGTCCTAGAGATTCCTGCGCCAGGCGCGGTTGCGAATTTTGTCTGGACTTTTGAAGATATAAGCGGACGGACGCGAATCACCCAACGGGTAAGCCTCTCTGGCGAGCAAACAGCCATGTATGCGGACACAGTTGGCCCTAGCCTACAAGCCGGAATCCCCGCCGGCATGCGACGACTTTGCGAAGCAATGGAGGCGGCGGCTCGAGGTTCTGAGAAATAATTCCATAGGCCGTTTCCCGGAGAAGCTCGTCCACAAAGGAACCTCGGCGATTACCACTTTTGTCACAACCTGAATCGTCACAGTTTCACGGGGGCGCGAATTCTGTCGCTCTTCGTTCTCAGCCCGTCGCGCCATCCGAAGCCGCATGCGAGTGAACCTTCTTGTCGGCTTCCTCGGTCGGACTCCTATCAATTTCGATCGAGCCCTTGAAGTCCGCGCCGTCATCGATCATGACCTGTGCGGTCCTCAAATCCCCGATCACCGATCCGCCCTTCTTGATCACAATCCTTGCCGTCGCGTGCACGTTACCTTGCACACGGCCGTACACCACCACCTCGCGCGCGTCGATATCAGCCTTTAGCTTCGCCGCTGTTCCGACCGTAAGCTTTCGTTCGTCAAGGTGGATCATTCCTTCTACCGAGCCGTCAATCAGCAGATCTTCCGAGCCAGTGAGGTCGCCCTTTACATGCAGGCTCGACCCCAAGCAAGCCACAGACCGGCCCATCATAGAATCTACTGGACGCATCGTATGGGGGCCTCTGTTATCAGTCTGGGAGCTCTTCGGCTCCGGTGTAACGGCTTGCGGCTCATTCGGTTTCTTCGCATTCCAGATAAATCCTGTCATGGCTGTACCTCTGCTTTGTATTGAGACGCACACAAACTATAGAAGAGTTTACTCGCGTCTAGCGAAAAATTGTTTGCTGGCTCCCGATAATTCTCACCAGGTCCGAGCCTCGTGACCCACCCGGATGCGTGCCGGACACTGGAAATCGGCGTGTATACCGGCGCCCGCAAAAGGAGGAGAAGCGGCCAGGTACCAGGCCCAACCGCTCCTCGAGTTGTGTAGTGTGGTTTGAACCATTAGATGTGCGGCCGCCGAAAAAGGTTAAAAGTTGTTGTTGCCCCAGTGTACGCGTTGGGGGCGGCGCAATTCATACTAGATGAGCCACATGTCCGATTATGCCGAATCGGGACTTGGGGCGACTACCGCGGACATGTAGCCCATGGCTGTGATATATAAACTCTCTGGAGTGGACGAAAATCTCGAGCTGAACGGGGGGCTAAACCAGCGTTGTGGCACTATACCCTTCATCCCCTCCCGTTGTATAAAGCTCGCGCATCCTTTGCGATCCCCCGGTTGCTCAAAATGAGCGTTACCGCCGGTCGGCTCTCCCTTGGCATACCTAAGTGAACGGCATTGAAAAACAAATGACCGCATCAGCCCCCTACTTCAAACATCGGCCGTCATGTCTTTGGAGTGGTGGCTTTGGCCTTAGGCGTCAGCACGCAGGCCTGGCGCGACTACAGCGCCTGGCATCAACAGCGTTACATTGCCTAGGCTGCCGCCGCTGGCCAGATCTTCGGCGGGGCTGTGATTCAGTTCCGTCGGACCGAGAAAGCGGGCGCAGTCGTCCTTGGTGGAGTTTATCTTGTGTCTACCTTACTGCGCGTGCCAGGAATCGTCGCCACACCTCGGATCTACGATAGCTGGGGCAACTTCTTCGAGCAGTTCTCTCTCGTGACCGGAGCGGCGATCGTTTCTGCGCGCTTGTCATCGGCATGGTCCCGGGAAACGCTTTATCGGATCGGCCGCATTCTTTTGGGCATCTGTGCCGCTTCCTTTACCCTCGAACAGGCGATTTTATCTTGACGCTACCGCCAGACTTGTTCCGAAGTGGCTTCCGCCAAGTCAGATGTTTTGGGCAGTCTCGACGACAGTCCTGTTCGCACTCGCGGCTGTAGCTCTTCTTACGAATCGAATAGCGCTTCTCGCGACCCGCCTGCTGACAATGATGCTTGTGATCTTTGGCCCACTTGTATGGGTACCGTTGCTTGTTTCCGATCCCCACAATCATACGAATTGGAGCGAAAACGCCGAGACCTTCGCGACTGCCGGAACAACCTGCATTCTCGCTGATCTCCTCGGCGAGTATCGGCTGAATGACGTTGCTGCGGCAGATTGAAGCGGAGATCGCGGACGGGGCAAGCCAAACGCCTCAAAGAGCCGTGAGAGTCGCAACTCCCCGCAAGCCTTAGCGCTGTATCGGAAGCGCTCCCTCGGTTTGGCCACAAACTCGGCGGTTAATGTTCAACTTTACCGTTTGCCAGGCATAAGCTGGCCATCTCCCTGTTGTTTTCCCAAAGGAAGCGCGCTATGCTTCCTGTTGGAAACCAAAATGGAGGTCAGCGTCATGAAACAGAAGGCCGATGTGCTGAAGGGCGCGCTGGCGCTGATGATCCGCAAGACGCTTGATGTGTTGGGACCGCAACACGGCTATGGAATCGCGCGGCGCATCGAGCAGAGTAGCGGAGATTTGCTGGCGGTGAATCAAGGGACTTTGTATCCCGTGCTGTTGAAGCTCGAGCAGGAACGTGCGATCACGTCCGAGTGGGGCGCCTCAGAGAATAACCGCAGGGCGCGCTTCTACCGGGAAGGACGTAAGCAGCTGCAAGTTGAAACGCAGGATTGGGAACAAACGGCGGCCATCATTGGGCGCTTCTTCCAAGTGAAAGCGGAGGACTTGTCATGAGATCTCTGAGGCGATTCCTAACTCGTCTGCTCAACTCCGCGACAACGCGGGTGCAAGACGAACGATTGAGGGAAGAGATTGAGGAACATCTCACCCTGCAAACCGAAGAAAATCTCCGCGCTGGTTTAACACCCGTTGAGGCACGACGGCAAGCCATGCTGAAGTTTGGCGGGGTGGAGGCGATGAAACTAGATTATCGAGCCGAGCGAGGACTGCAGCTGATCGAGAATTTAGTCGGGGATTTGCGAAACGCAGGGCGATCGATTTCCCGCATGCCAGGTCTTGCGACCGTGATCATCGTTTCGCTGGCCATCGGGATTGGCGTGAATACGACGATATTTTCATGGATTCAGATGATTCTGTTCGAACCGATGCCCGCCGTGAGTGGTGCAGCGAACTTTCTGCTCGTCGAGCCTCGCACAGAGACGGGCGGGTATCCAGGTGCTTCCTGGCTGGAATATCGCGACTTGCAGACGCAGGTGCCGGCACTGCGCGACGTCGTGGCATTTCAGATGGTGCCATTCAACGTGGGGGAGCGGGGTCAGACGGAGCGAACGCACGGGCAACTCGTATCGGGCAATTATTTTTCTGCGCTGGGACTAAAGCCCATAGTCGGAAGATTTATTCGGACAGAAGAGGCGGAACGGCCCGGAACTGAGCCCGTCGTTGTAATTTCGTATGATTACTGGCAAACGCGGTTTCGCGGCGCGCCGGGGGTTGTGGGACAAAAACTGCGCGTTAATGAGCGCGAGCTTGTCGTCATCGGCGTGGCGCCCAGGGACTTCCAGGGAACAATGGTCCCCTTGAAGTTCGAGCTGTGGGCGCCGGCAACGATGGCGCCTGCGTTGCTCGGCGGAACACGCGACCTCGAAGACCGCAACAGCCGCGCGTTTTCGTTGATCGGAATGTTAAGGCCTGGTGCGACACGCGAGGAAGCACAGGCGCAGTTCAGCACGGCCATGGCGCAACTTGCGCGCGACTATCCGGACGCCAGCGCCGGAATCGGCGGCGAGATGCTTCCGTTCTGGCAGGCGCCGCGCGGTCCGCAGCGGTTGCTGATCAGCGGGCTAGCCATCCTGCAAGGCGTTATGCTGCTCCTGCTGTTGGCGGTCTGCGGGAACACCGCAAACCTCATGCTCGCCCGGGGAAGCGCGCGGCAGCGTGAGATGGCCGTGCGCATGGCCCTGGGCGCGGGACGCTGGCGCATCGTCAGCCTGGTGCTCTATGAAAATATGCTTCTCGCTTTCCTGGGAGCAGGGCTCGGAGCAGCCATCGCCGGGTGGGGCACTACGGCATTGCGCGTGGCGCCAATGATTGGCGCGTTTCCGATCCTGTTTCCGACCAGAGTGGATCAATTCACTCTTGCCTTCGCTATGTTGCTCGGTGCGGCGTGCGGTTTGATTTTCAGCGGGGCGCCGGCGTTCCATCTGGTACGGCTGGATCCGCAGGACGGGCTCCGTTCGACTTCCAACACGCCACCTCGCAGCCGTGCGCGCAAAGTTCTGATGGGGGTGGAAGTCGGACTTGCGACGGTCGTGCTGATCGCGGCGGCGCTATTCTTGCAGAGTTTTCGCTCGGCGCGGCATGCGGATCCTAGATTCCGTCCCGAGGGGGTTTTGCTGGCCGCCTACGACGTAAGCGGAAGGAATCCCGACAAGGCGTCGAATCGTGAATTTGCTGCGCGCCTGCTGGAACGGCTGCGTTCCTTGCCGGACGTCGAGGCAGCCGCCATCGCAACGAATGTTCCGGTGGACTTGCATGGAATTCCGAGACGGCCCTTCACTGTGCAAGGCCACGTGCGCACGGAGCCGGGGCAGGATAGAGCCATTTCCAACACGGTCACGCCAGGATACTTCAAGGTGATGGGCATCCCGCTCCTTGAGGGGAATGACTTTGCCGAGATGCGGGACCAGACGGCGCCCGCACAGGCCATCGTCAATGAGGAGTTCGTGCGCCGTTACCTGAGTGGCGCGGAGCCGATCGGTCGCCTCATACAGACGGGCGCGGGAAGCTTCGCGATCATCGGCGTGGCTCGCAATTCGGTCTACGACGCATTCGGCGAGGCCGCGCAGCCGGCGGCCTATTTCTCGTACCGGGATCGTCCAGAGGACCAAGGACAGATTCACCTGAGGGCGCGCAATGGCAATGAAGCTGCACTCACCTCGGAAGCGCGTGCCGTTCTGCGCGATCTCGATCCGATGCTCCCTCTTTACGACGTGCGAACCTTTTCCCAGCACATCGAACGAAATCTCTATCTGCGCCGGATTCCTGCGCGATTGTTCGCCGTGCTCGGGCCACTCCTGCTCGGCCTTGCGGCGATCGGAATCTACGCGGTGGTTTCATATGCCGTGGCGCGGCGAACGAGAGAGATTGGCGTGCGGCTGGCGTTCGGGGCCACCAGCGGGCGCGTGATCCTGCAAATTATTCGCGAGAACTTGCGCGTGATCGCGTGGGGTACCGCCATTGGATGGGCACTTGCACTCGTGATTTCAGGGCGAGCGACTCCAAAGAGCGTGGTCAACCTTCCGGTTTTCATCGGGGTACCGGCGATTCTGTTGAGCGTCGCGACGCTGGCCTGCTGGATTCCGGCACGCAGGGCTAGCCGGATTGATCCGATGGCAGCGCTCAGGCACGAGTAAGAACGCAACGGCGCGGCCTCAACCCTGACACAATCTCTAGCCGTGGTCGCAGACAACGTTCATCTACCACCAATCTGCACCGATCGATAAGCGATGGACGACTGACGCGACCGTTTAGCGGACGGTTTGGCGGACATTTCTTCTAACCCGTTCTTTATTAACGATAAAGATACTAACTCCGCGTTTTCTGCACACGTCAGCGCAGTCTCCCCTATACTCTTCATAGCTCTTTATATCGGGAAACTACTATGTTTCAACACCTTGACATCGTGATTGCTTTTGTTCTTCTCATGCTTGTCGCCAGCCTGCTCATCACGGCGGGCACACAGGTGGTCGTCAGCTTGCTAGGTCTGCGCGGCGCCAATTTGCGGCGCAGCCTGGTGGACCTGTTCGAAACCGCCTGTCCCGGCCAGGAAGCCAGGCACTGGGCAAAGGAAATTGCCCGGAGAGTCCTGCGTCATCCCACGATTTCTGACTCGATCTTTTCGCGCTTTTCGCTTCGTGTGGACCAGGTGCCCTTCACTCCGCCGGAGACCGCAGGAAAGCTGCAAGGCATCGGCGCCTCCATCCCCCTGTTGCCGTGGATCACGGGTGCGGTTGGAGGCTTCTTGATCACGCCAATCGCACTGGCCATTGCCAAGCACTGGTTCGCAGATACTTGCCAATATACGGCCTATTTGGCTGGCCATGTTTCAGTGATTAATTTCTGCCAGCATCCCTTGGGCACAGGGGCGCTGGTAGGAGCGATTCTTGGCGGGCTGCTCAGCCGCTGGCGCCTGGCCAGTTCCATCCGTGTCGAAGAGTTGCCCGCCATCCTCGAAAAGCTCGCCGAACCGGTTCCCGGAACCTTGCCCGATCCTGTCCAGCGCGCAATGCTCATGATGGCGTGGGGCGATTACGCACCGGGAGCCAGGTCGAGGCTAGGGGCGCCGCAAAACGGGCCGGTCCGCTCGAAGCCCTGTTTTGACGAGGGCATTGTCCGCCACGCCTCGGAAGCGTCATCGCTGAATAATGAGCATCTCTCCGCGGCCGCGGATTTCGACGAAGGCATCGTCCGCCACGCCTCGGAGGCGCCGTCGGTGCTGAATGAACGTCTCTCCCCGGCTGCGGATTTCGACGAAGGCATCGTTCGCCACGCCGAGCCGGTCGAAATGGAAGCAAGCAGCGCCTTCGCAATGGAAAACGCGACCGCACCGGCGAAGGAACTCGAGCCGGAATCCACTCCTGCCACCGGGGCATCAGCCTCGGTCTCTACTTCGTCCAAACTTCGCTTGGAAGGCCTCCGAGAGTGGTTCGATCACGTCATGGACAGGGCCTCGCAGCGCTTTGCCTTCCAAGCACGCCTTGTGACGATCGTGCTTTC
>Ga0182036_10000257_pt1 | contig 23606 bp, 17 predicted proteins | sample sta12Cox44000080_FD_125966 | JGI IMG/M metagenome (GOLD analysis project Ga0182036, IMG submission 125966) | Lab enrichment of tropical soil microbial communities from Luquillo Experimental Forest, Puerto Rico - statoxic.12C.oxic.44.000.080 | ecosystem: Environmental > Terrestrial > Soil >...
CAAATGTACACCGTTGGCAATGCGCTTCCCGGCCATGCCCCGACAACCGCTTCGGTCGTAGGCGGCGGTGGCAAAAGCTGCACCGTGTTGACTACGGGGGACTGCACGATCAGTATCCCGGATGCTACCGCTGATCTCAAAGCTCAAAATCCTAACTTCGTTGTCAATCCACTCTCGAACTATTTGCTGGGTTTTTATACTCCGAACGCTTCACAGGGGTCGTTTGTATTGCTCACCTACCCCAACGACAACAGTTCAAAAAACGCTCTCGGCAAAATGGACTACCACATTAGCGACCACAATACGCTGAGCGGATCGTATTTTTTTGGCAATGACACCATAATCGGCATGGATTTCAACGAGCTCCTGGCTCAGTTCCGCACCAGAGTGCATTCCCGTGCCCAGGCGTTAGCTGCGCACTGGGCGTGGACTCCCAGTTCAGCTTGGGCGAACGAATTGCGCGGAGGTTTTACGCATTACACGCTCGAGATTTTGCCTAATGATATTTCGACGAAGTACACGATCAATACGGGAATCACTAATCCCTTGTTAAACGGCATACCGAATGTAAGAGTTACCGACCTCACCGAACTGGGAGCCTTCCACAACTTCCCCAAAATCGTGGGTCCGGATAAGGTCTTCGACTTTATCGATCAGGTTTCCAATTTGCGTGGCAAACATGCTTTTAAGCTCGGCGGTGAAGTGCGGCGAGACCTAGTTCATCAAGCTACATTCCGCGCTGGTCGAGGCAGGGTCAGATTCAATTCTCTAGAGGACTTTCTCGGGGGGAATGTGCATAACGTCAATTTCCTCGCGGGCGACCCCACCCGCAATATGTCCCAGTGGCTTTACGCCGGGTATGCACAGGACGATTGGCGCATCACCAAGAAAATAACTCTTAATATTGGCCTCCGCTACGAGTTCCAGGGTGTTCCCACCGAGGCCAACAATTTGCTCGGAAATTTTGACCCTACTTTGGGCTTTCAGCAGGTGGGGAAAAATATCGGCTCCATCTACAAGCCGGACCATAACAACTTCTCGCCACGCTTCGGTATAGCTTGGGACGTCACTGGCAAGGGCACCACCGTTGTCCGCGCGGGCGGCAGTCTTGTCTACAGCCTTCTGACCATGAGCACTTTCATGTCTCAGCAGAATACACAGAATACGGTTACGCTTGGTGTTGGTACCGTGCCCACGGGAGCCACGCTCTTTTACGGGGCACAATGCGCCAGCGGCTGTCCTGGTATCGGGAGCATTTTTGCTACCGGGGTCACGCTCCTCCCAACCAGTCCCGGCAACCCTGTTGGGATAACCTGGAAGGATCAGACTACTGCAATCTATCCCTCGACCGTAACCAGTCAGGTCCAGTGCGGAGACGGCCTCTTAAACCATCCCGGCCCTTGCGATTCGTTTGCGATGAATCGCAATTTCCGCACCCCCTACGTCGAGAACTGGACGCTCGGCATTCAGCATGCCTTCTCAGGCAAGGTTTCTCTGGACGCTACCTATGTTGGCAACCACGGAGTCAAACTCCCCGGTGTGATTGATCTCAACCAAACCGATCCCGTGACTGGCGTCCAACCTTTCGCTGCGACTTTTCCATATCTGGGTTTTATAAACTACCTCTCCAACATTTACGGCTCGGCGTACCACGGCTTGCAGACTACGTTGACTGCTCGGAACTACCACGGTCTCGATTTTGTGGCTGGCTATACCTACTCACACGCGTTGGACGATCTGTCTTCGAACTGGGTGGCGTTCCTTCCGATGGACAGCACGCGGCCATTCTTAGATCACGGCAGCAGCGACGAAGATATTCGCCATCGCTTTACGTTTTCCATTACGTACGCGCTCCCGGAGAGGAAAACCAGGAGCCAGCTTCTCGAAGGCTGGCAGGTCAACACTATCATCACCATGCAGAGCGGGCAGCCCTGGAATGTCAACGATCAGACCAACAATTTCAGTGGGACCAATGACTTGGCTGATCGTTGGGACTTGTTTGGCAATCCCGCGGATTTTAAGTCCTCCGGACAAAATTCCTTACCGCTTTGTATCAACGGCGCCCCTGGCGGTTGCACTTATGTCAACTCGCCCTCTGGGAATACCATTGCTCTATCGGACCAGCAAACCGCCGCTGACTGGGGCGCGTGTTTGTCTCACGCACCGGCTGGCAGTGCTATGAATGCTTCGCTCATGGCGGCTATCAGTGGCGGCTCGGGGGGCTGCTACGCCAGTTTCAACGGCAAATCTTTCCTTTTGCCCAATGCAATGGGAGCTTTCGGCACCATGGGTCGGAATATTTTCCGTGACACTGGCTTCCACAACGTGGACTTGTCGGTCAGCAAGAACTTTAGGCTGGGTGAGCGCATGAAAGCGCAGTTCCGACTTGAAACGTTCAACATTTTCAATCATCCGAACTACGCTAACCCTAATGGTGCTACAAGCGGTTATGGTCAGGGAGCGTTTGCCGACCCGTCGGCGGTTGGTTCGTTCGGCTGTGGTTGCGCCACGCCGGATAATGCCGCGTTTAACCCTGTGCTGGGTTCGGGCAGCAACCGCGCTATCCAGTTGGGCTTGAAGTTTATCTTTTAGGCTCGGCCGTTGCCGGAAAGGGTACGCGAGCGAAAAAACCGACCGGCTACGGCCTTTTTTTCGTAGCGAAGGGGGAGACAGTCCACAGAGGACCGCGAAGGATGAGACGTGCCCTTACCAGTGTGCTTGCCACGGGCATTTTCAGTGTCGGCTCTTTCTTCGCGATGCCCCTCAAGCGGGGCATTGCGGCGGAGGAAACATCCGTTCTCCAGGCCGACCGCGAATTTGTGCAAGCCGCAGCAAAGGGCGATAGCGCGGCGGTTGCTAAGCTACTCGACGCCGGGTTCACCTGGACCGATGCGGAAGGCAAGACTTTCTCTCGCGCCGAAGTCCTCCCCGCGCTGCCCCAACCCGCCCTCGGCGACGAGGCCGGTGCGCATCAGGTACGGCAAACGCGCAGCCAGGTGGAAGCGATCATGGCCGATCGCGACAAGGTCCATGTGCTTCGTCTCTGGGTTAAGCGAGGCTCCAGCTGGCGCCTGCTCGTCTATCACGAAGTTGCGCTTGGCCGTCAGGAAGCGAGCGCGCACGGCTCTGGCGTGACCGACTGCGAAAACCCCTGCAAAACGATACCTTACAGCCCAAAAAACGAAGCCGAGCAAGCCATCATCGCCTCGTGGCAGGCACTGGAAACGGCAGTCACGAATCACGACGCAGCAGCCTGGGCCCCGCACATTGCGGAAGAGTTCGCGATGCTGAGTTCCGCAAACGATCATCCGCTTACGAAAGCCGATCGCATCGCCACGCTGAATTTGCAGAAGCAAACGGGACGCGGTACGGCTCCCGCTCCGCTCGTGTCCGCCGAGATGTTTGATTTCGGCGACTCGGCGATCATGACCTGCCTGCACCAGCCCTACACCGGGAAGCCCGTCCATGTCAGCCGCTTGTGGATCAAACGCGATGGCAAATGGGTGATGTCCATCAGCTTTCAGACCACCGTTCAGGCAGCATCGGCAAAGATGTCGTAAAGTAATTGTCGCTTTCAATCCATCCCCGAAGCCGATGGGCAAAGAACATGACGCGGTCTTCTCTCGACTGCATCAGCGGCGCGCTCGCCGTCAGTCTTTTCTTATTGCCGTGTGCCGCCTTGTCGCTCGGCCAAAGCAGCGACAACGCCGCCGCGATTCAAGCGGACCATGCTCTCATCCAAGCGTTCGCGAGCGCGGACAAGTCTGCCTTGAATCAGCTTTTCGATCCCGAATTCACCTGGATCGACGCGAATGGGAAATCCTTGGCGCGACGCCAGGTTCTCGAAAGGCCGCCTAACCTTGGCAATGCCAATGTGGAGCCGCAATTTCGCGCCTATGACAACGTGGTCGTGCTTCGGGCAAGCCGCGAACGCCTTCATGTTCTGCGCATTTGGGTTCATCGGGAATCAGGCTGGCGCATCATGCTTTACCAGGAAGTTCAGCAAGTGGAAAAGTCAGAGCCGACCCCTGCGCCAATCGCCTCTGGCGACTGCGAAAATCCTTGCAAATCCATTCCGTTTGCGCCGGAAACGCGGTCGGAGAAAGAAGCCATCGCCTCTTGGCAAGGCGTGATGCGCGCCATGGCCAATAACGACGCGGATGCTTACGCTCCCTTGATCGCCGATGAATTTACAGCTACCGACACTCACCACGACCGCCCGTACACGAAATCGGATCGCCTCGCGCAGATCAAAAAACAGAAGCTCGCGGGAGCGCGTTCTGCTCCGCCCGAGTTGACCGGCGCGCGCATGTTCGATTTTGGTGAAACGGTGATGATGCTTGCCCGCGAGCAGCGCCCCGGCGGCAGGGCGTATTTCAACACGCGCATGTGGGTGGAGCGCGGCGGCCGTTGGCAGATGCTTTTCAGTTTCAATACCAGGATTGAGTAGAATGGACGGCTTGGAGCAAGTGGAACGGAAATGACCGCGAATCCTGTGAAAATCGGCATCGTGGGCCTCGGCCGCTGGGCCAAGGTTTTGACGCGCGCGGCTGCGAAGTCCGAAAAGATCAAAATCGTCGCCGCATTCAGCCGTTCGGAGGAGAAGCGCACCGCCTTCGAGCAGGACACCGGCGTCCAAACGGTACCTGATCTCAAGGCCATGCTTTCGAATCGTGAGATCGCGGGCGTTATCCTCACCGTTCCCAACGAGCAGCACTTGCCGGTTGCCGCCGCAGTCGCAAAAGCCCGCAAGCACGTCTACACGGAAAAGCCCATCGCCAGTACCCTTGAAGAAGGGTTGGAGATTGCCGCGCTTGAGAAAAAATACGGGATCACGGTCACCGTGGGCCACAGCGCGCGGCTCATGGGCGGCATCAGGAAAATGCGCGAGGCCATCGACCGCGGCGAGCTTGGCCGCGTCGCCTTCATCGAAGCCAATTTTTCGAACGAGCGCGCGCTCGAGTTGACTCCCAAGACCTGGCGCTGGTACAAAAACCGCGCTCCCGGCGGCCCGCTTTCGCAGCTCGCCATTCACCAATTCGACGTGCTGCATTATCTCGGCGGCGAAATCGTCGAAGCCAGTTCCATGGCCTCGAAGCTGTCTCCGGTGGGCGCGGAAGTGGACGACCAGTCCATGACACTTCTGAGATTTGCCGATGGCAAAGTCGGTTACGTCGGATCCTGCTGGACCTCGCCCGGGGTCTTCGCCGTTCGCGTGTTTGGATCGAAAGGTTTGATGCACTACGAAATCGACTTCGAGACCTGGGACACGCCCGATCAGCTCCACAATCAGTCCACGCTGTACATCCAGCGCGGCAAGGACGGCTACGCGAAGCGTGAGGAATGGAATGTCCCGGAAAGTGACATGTTTCGCGCCGAACTCGAAATGTTTGCGGAAAGCTGTCGAACCGGAATGTCCAGTGAGCTCGGCGCGGACAATGGCAATTTTGCCGTGGCCATCGTGTATGCCGCGCTTCGCTCTATTGAAAACAATGGCCGGGCCACGCGCATCGCCGACGTCTTGAAAGAGGCGCAAGAGCATGTCGCCGAAAGGATTCACGATGTTGCCTAGCCGCTATTTCATCGACTTGACACAACCGGAAATTGCCGCGCAACTGAAAAAGCACCCGCTCGTCATTCTTCCGCAGGGCAGCGTCGAGCAGCACGGCCCGCATCTTCCCTCCGGTACGGATATTTTTGCTGCCAACGTCATCGCTCACGCGGTGGCCGAGCGCATGGACGGCTTGGTTCTGCCCGGCGGGCCTCTCGGGGTTACGCCTTTGCACATGCCATTCGAAGGCACTGTCACACTTACGCCGGAAACCTACATGCGCGTGGTCATCGAGACTTGTGCTTCCGCGGCGCAGCACGGCGCAAAATATCTCCTCATTCTGAATTGGCACGAGCTGAACATTCCGCCGCTCGGCGTTGCAGCTGAAACGCTGCATCGCGAACACGGCATGGCCGTGCTTACCGTGCAGGCCTGCTTTGTCGCGGAGGAGCTGTTTGGCAAAGAGTGCAACGGTCTCACGCACGGCGGCGAGATCGAAGCGCTCGCCGTGCTCGCCTACCGCCCGGAACTCGTGCACCTCGATCGCATCGACAATTCCTCCGACCTCGCTTGCAGCCAGCAAATGGATGCCCTGCGCCGCACGCGCACTTATCAGCCGGTTTTCACCGACGTGCGCTCGATCGCCCCCACGGGTTGGTACGGCAGCCCGCAATACGCTACTGCTGAAAAAGCGCAAGTCATGCTCAACACCGTTGCGGATTCCATCGCCAGAAAATCCACGGAAATCTTTGCGCAACTCGACGAGCTCCGGGGGAGCATCGCTGAAATCAAAACCTTGAGCAAGGTACGCTGATGGCCCGCGTGTTTACGCAAGCTGAAGCCAAGCAACTCGGTCTTCCCGGCCGCAAAGCGCTGGAAATTGTCTCCGGCGCAAGGGGCGCGCGAGGTGTCACGTTGCGCCTCGCCGAAATTCCTGTTCCTCACCCTGGCGAAACGCTTCGCGGCCCGCACCTGCATTACGATTTCGAAGAATGCATATACGTTTTGTCCGGCACCGGCACGACACTCGCCGATAGCGGCGAATTCCCCATCAAGCCCGGCGATACCCTCTTGGTGCCTGCGGGCGAAAAGCACGTCACGCGTAACACCGGCACCGAGCCGCTCCTGCTGCTTTGCTTCTTTCCTGTCGCGGACATTACCAAAGGCACGGGGGAACCTGGAGTTTCCTCCGGTGCTTGCTGCAAATCATGACCGTCGACGTGCTTTGCTTGCGGCCAGAGGCGGATTTTCTGCGCGCGGGTGCCCCGCCGCCTTCCGCGCTCAAAGTTGTCTACCGAGATCCGGAAGACCCGGATGTTCTGGCCTTCATGGAGCAGGCTCGCGCACTGTTGATTCCCGCAGTCGGATCGAAACTCGCGCCGGCGCTGTTTCGGAACGCATCAACAAAGTTCGTGCAAGTCACCGGCGCCGGTCTCGATCGCTTGGACCTGCCGCTCCTGAAGCAACTTGGGATCGTTGTAGCTAACGTGCCGGGCGGCAGCAACCGTGCCGTCGCCGAATATGTCGTCACGGCAGCTTCTGTTCTTCTGCGCCGTTTCGCATGGGCCGACGCAGAAATTCGTGCCGGACGCTACCGTGAGTTTCGCGCTCGCCTGGTCACGGACAATCTTTCCGGCCTCGACGGCCTCATTGCTGGCGTTGTTGGCCTCGGTGTGATCGGCTTGGCTGTTGCTGAAGCGCTCCAAAAGAATGGCTGCAACATCGTTTATTTCGACCCCGCGCCTCGCGATTCAAAAGCCGCTGCAGCTTTTGGCGCGAAATCCGTCCCTCTCGGCGAGCTGCTGAAAACCGCCGACGTTGTCACCTTGCACGTTCCGCTGCTTCCTCCCACGCAAGGCCTCATCAGCGCGCGCGAGGTCGCGCTAATGAAGCACGGCGCCATTCTTATCCAGGCCTCCCGTGGCGGCATCGTCGATGAAGCCGCCCTCGCTGCCGCCCTCAACTCAGGTCACCTTGCCGGCGCCGCCGTCGACGTCTTCTCGACGGAGCCTCCCGCTGCCGACAGTCCGCTCCTCGCTCTCTCAGGCGAAGCCGCGCGCCGCATCTTGTTCACGCCGCACATTGCCGGCGTGACCCGCCAGGCCTCCGCTTTCCTTTTCCGTTCCGCTTGGCGCAATATCGAGCGCGTGCTTCTTGCCAACGAGCCGCCGCACCACCGCGCCTGCTGAGGTACACCGTGAACCAGCCCGCACCGTGTGCACCGCTTTCCCTCAGCCAGGAGAGCCACGCGTGACCGGCGCCAAGTCTCCGAGCGCACGCAAGCCGTGGTACACCGTCCTTTATATTCAAGTCCTCATCGCCATCTTCATTGGTATTCTCATTGGCCGCTCCTCTCCGAAAACCGGCATCGCCCTCAGGCCGCTTGGCGACGTCTTCGTCGGACTCATTCGCATGATGATCGCGCCGGTGATTTTCTGTGTCCTCGTCCAGGGCATCGCAGGAATGGCCGATCTCAAGAAAGTTGGCAAGGTTGGCATCAAAACGCTGATTTATTTCGAGGGCGTTTCGACGCTCGCGCTGGTCATAGGAATCGCCGTTGCTGTTGTCATTCATCCGGGCGCTGGGCTTAACATCGATCCCGCGACGCTCGATCCCCAAGCAGCCGCTGTTTACGTCGGCCGCGCCAAAGAAACCGGTTTTATTCCGTTTCTTCTCAGCTTTATTCCGCATACTTTCCTAGGGGCCTTCACTGGCGGCGAGGTTCCTCAGGTTCTTCTCATCTCCATCCTTACTGGCCTCGCCGTTGCTCCTTTAGGCGAGTTTGGCGCCCGCGCACTACGCGCCGTCGAAATCGCCAACAAAGTCGTTTTCGCGATCATTCGGATGATCACCCGCACCGCTCCGCTAGGCGCTCTCGGCGGCATGGCTTTCACTGTCGGCAGCTATGGCATGGCTTCGCTCTCGAGTCTCGTCAAGCTCATCGGCACGTTCTATCTCACTAGTCTGATCTTCGTTGTCGTTGTCCTCGGAGCCATCGCGGCTTTGGCGGGATTTTCCATCCTTCGTTTCATCTCCTATATCAAGGAAGAACTGCTCATCGTCCTTGGAACCAGCTCCTCGGAAACCGTTCTGCCGGACATGATGCGCAAGCTCGAAGGTCTCGGCGCCTCGCGTTCCGTGGTCGGCCTGGTTTTTCCCACCGGCTACGTTTTCAACACCGACGGCACCAACATCTATCTCACGCTCTCCGCGCTGTTTCTCGCCCAGGCCACCGGCACGCACCTCAGCTTCGGCCAGATCTCCGGTCTTTTGCTCTTTGCTCTCCTGGCTTCGAAAGGCGGTTCCGGCGTCACCGGCACAGGCTTTGTGACCCTTGCCGCCATTCTTGCCGCGGTCCCGGCGATCCCGGTGCAAGGGCTTGCGCTATTGGTGGGCATCGAGAAATTCATGAGCGAGTGCCGCGCCATCACCAACGTCATCGGCAATGGCGTCGCCGCTCTGGTCGTCAGCCGCTGGCAGGGGGAACTCGATTCTGCCAAGCTCCGCCAAGTCATGTCCCACCCCGGCGAGCACGCGACACCACCGGCCGCTTGACGGAAGTATTTCGTCAGGTGCGACTTTCGTCGCGCCGCAGACGCGCCAAACACCGACGCTGTCACTCCGAACCCAAGCGGGTGGACTTTGTCTTTCCACTTTACCAGCTTGAAGTGGCTAGCCCGGGGAAATGAGGATTCTCTCCTCCATCGACCGGCGACTGATGGTGATCGTTTCACCAGTCGCCAATCACCGACTTTGGTTTACAATGCTTCGCGTGCCAGACGCGTCGGCCCTCCTGATCCGCGTCTGTTGCCGCTGGAGGCTCCATGAACGCCGCTCTTCTGGATCGTCGCGCTTTTCTCAAAGTTTCCTCCCTCGCCGGTGGCGGTTTTCTTCTGGCCTATCATCTCGAGCCCGCCCTTGCTGCCGCGGCCCAGGCCGCTGCGCTGCAGCCGCCTACACCGGCATTCCAACCACTCGCCTTTGTGCGCATCGCTGCCAACAATATGGTCACCATCATGGCCAAGAATCCTGAAATCGGACAGGGCGTCAAAACGAGCTTGCCCATGCTCATTGCCGAAGAGCTGGACGTCGATTGGAAAGATGTGCGCATCGAACAGGCCGACCTTGAGGAAACGCAATACGGTCCGCAGCGTGCCGGTGGCAGCACGGCTACGCCAATCAATTGGGATCCCCTGCGCCGCGTAGGAGCCGCATGCCGTCAGATGTTTGTCGCGGCTGCCGCCGCAAGCTGGTCTGTCCCTGAATCCGAGTGTGCCACTGCGTCCGGCCGCGTGATTCATCAGCCCACAAAGCGCACCTTCACTTACGGCGCGCTCGGAGAAAAAGCCGCGACGCTTCCTCCCCCCGACCTCAAATCCGTCAAACTCAAAGATCCCAAGGACTACAAAATCATCGGCCATCCCACTCCTGGGGTCGACAACATCAGCATCGTCACCGGCAAATCGCTCTACAGCATCGACTTCAAAGTCCCCGGCATGTTGTATGCCGTCTATGACAAGTGTCCCGTGTATGCCGGGAAGTGCGTGGGTGCGAACCTCGACGAAATCAAGTCCATGCCCGGAGTGCGTCATGTCTTTGAGGTCGAAGGCACCCAGGATTTGCTGGGGTTGCACTGGGGCGTCGCCGTCGTTGCCGACACCTGGTGGCAAGCGAATGCCGCGCGCAAGAAATTACGCGCGCAATGGAACGAAGGCTCTACGGCGCAGCAGAGCAGCAAAGGCTTTCAGGAGCACGCCGACGAACTCTCGAAGCAACCTCCCTCGATCACTTTGCGCAAAGACGGCGACGCGGACGCCGCGCTCGAGTCCGCCGCGAAAATCGTGGAAGCCGCCTACTCTTATCCATTCCTCGCGCACGCACCGATGGAGCCGCAGAATTGCCTGGCGCACTATCACGCCGGCAAACTCGAATTCTGGTCGCCAAGTCAGACTCCCGAATCCGGCCGCATGCAATGCGCTAAAGTTCTCGGCATTCCGCACGACGACATTATCGTGCACATGAAGCGCGCCGGGGGTGGTTTTGGCCGCCGCCTCACCAACGACTACATGCTCGAAGCCGGCGCCATTGCCAAGCAAGTCGGCGTTCCCGTGAAACTGCTCTGGACACGCGAAGACGATTTTCACCACGATCACTATCGCCCTGCCGGATTCCACTATCTAAAGGGCGGTATCGACGCTTCCGGAAAGCTCATCGCCTGGCGCAATCACTTTGTCTCCTTTGGCGAAGGCGAACAGTTCGCTCCGTCTGCCAATATTCCCGCTAACGAGTTTCCCGGCACGTTCCTCGAGAACTTTTTCTTCGGTGCTTCGTTGATGCCTTTGGGCGTTCCCACTTATGCGTTGCGCGCACCGCGAAGCAATGCGTTTTGCTTTGTCTTTCAATCTTTCATCGACGAACTCGCGCACGCTGCCGGGAAAGATCCCGTGCAATTCCGTCTGGACCTTCTCAGCCTTCCGCGGGTCTCCGATCCCCATGCGAAACCCGATCCTTTTTCTGCCGACCTGGACGCCGACCGCATGGTCGGTGTTCTCAAACTCGTCGCCGAAAAATCCGGCTGGGGCCGGCGCCAACTCCCGAAAAATACCGGCATGGGCGTGGCCTTCCAGTTCGCGCATCGCGGCTATTTTGCGGAAGTCGCCGAAGTTCGGGTCGATGGAGGCGGCAAACTAAAGGTCAACAAGGTTTGGGTCGCGGGTGACGTAGGCAGCACTATCATCAATCCGAGCGGCGCGGACAACGAATGTCGCGGCGCGGTGATTGATGGCCTCAGCCAGGTCATGTCCTACGAAATCACTATAGATGGCGGCCGCGCGCTGCAGAGCAATTTCCACGAATATCCGCCCGTGCGCATGAACCAGATTCCGGCCGAAATCGAAGTGCATTTCCTGAAGACGGACAATCCTCCGACCGGCCTTGGCGAGCCCGCGCTTCCGCCATTGCTGCCCGCCGTGTGCAATGCCATTTTTGCGGTTACCGGAAAGCGCATCCGCTCGCTGCCGCTCTCCAAGCACGGTTTTTCGTGGGCGTAACGGGGTATCTACCGAAACGTTGCTCTTGTGCTTCCGAGCGACTTCGCGAGCACGCTACTTCCGCGAATTCAGGCAGGACATCGCGCTGACTTTCTCTTCCGCCGTCTCATAGCGCTTGCCGTTAGCATCTTTCATTGACAAGAACACCCAATCGCTCGTTTCTTCCGCGGTCCTGCTGAAGTCAAAAATGTAGGTTTCGTTGCGGGTGGCCTGATAAGTCATCGTGCGCATCAGGATCGGGTAAACGCTTTTCGTCGTGTCTTCGAGCGGTTGCCCGCACCGCCCCAGCAAGTGTTCCGGCGTCACACTGGCCACCGCCTGTTCCTGTTTTCGCTCGCGCTTTTCGCTGAACCACGCGAACCCGCGCTGTGCCACCGTGACCAGTGCGACCAGCCCAACAATCGTGCCCACAACCATCAGCCAAACGCGTTTGGTTTGCTTCAAAAATCCCACAAACTCCGGCACCGGCGAAGACTCGCCGCTGGGGCTCCCAGGCGAAACCGTTACCGGTGAGTACCGCGATGGGTTGGGGATTTCCGCAGTACGCTTCCCCGCCAGAGACTCCGCAATCTCTTTAGCCTCGGCTTGCCGCTCCGCAATCGCGGCGGCAGTGAGTTCGCTCGAGGAGGCATGTTCTGCCGGTTTGGTCCGGTCCATAATTTCCCCTGCCTTTCCCTTGCTTTCATCATCACGCCGGGCCCCTGTGGCCGCTGCGCATTTTTGAGGAGTATTCCGAGACGGTTACTTGTACTTGCCTGCACTTTAGAGCAGGTGGCCAAGGTTCTGCCTGCGCCTCGCGACGGCGGTCACCTACGCTTGGGCCCGTCCCGGCGGCACTTATCGACCACCTATCCGTCGCTGCTCTTTTTTTTCTCTACGCGGTCTCTCGCGTCAATTCTGGCGCATATCTTGCTGCCACAAGCGCGACAATGAGCCACAGCGCTGCTGCGTACACGGCGTACCACACCGTTTCCTGCCTCGCCGTTACCGCACTAGGACTGAGCACTACCAGCGAACCCGTCGAGCTCGCGTGCATTAACTGAGCCAAAGCTACGCTTTTCGTGTTCGCGTAAGTCCAAGCAATCAGCACGCGCATCGCGGTCATCGCCGCCGCAAACGCCAGGAAATACTCGAGCCAGTACCCGCCGTGCGGCGTCGCCGTTCCCAAATAGTCGATCACCGGAATGTGCCAGGTGCCCCACAACACCCCCAGCGCTATGGCGGCACCTAGCCCGTTGCCCGCCCGTGCCATTTTGGGGAATGCGTAGCCCGTCCAGCCGATTTCCTCGAAGAATCCGGCCACCATTCCGAACGAAACTCCCACAAAGAACCGGTTTGGCGCGTATACCGGCGAGACGAGTGTCTTCAAGCCCAGAAGAACGATCAGGACCAGGCCGGGCGGAATGAGCAGCGTTGCGTACCACCACGCGCCCGCCTGACTCCGCCGCATCCGCGAGAACAGTTCGCGCAGCCCGCTGCCTCCATCTACAACTCGCGTCAGCAGGATTCCGCTTACCGCCGGCCCCAGCAACATCACCGGGAACATCAGGATCCCGCTGAATTTCGGAACCGGTTCCCCATGCAACAGCCTTGGCGCCACCACCGCCAGCGCGCCCAGCCAGGAAATGGCGAACGTAAGCACAAAATAACTCCCGACCGCGTGCCGCCTCAGCAACCCCTGTTCTTTTCCGACCATGCTCACGACTCCTCGCCGCCCTTCGCCGTCTCGACTTCACCAACCGGGTAGTAGAATCTCATTCCCGGCTTTGTACCTTCCCATCGGGCGCTAAGAGCATACACTGTGACCCGACCGGGCCGGCTTGGCGCTGAAGGAGGCAGGCGATGAATTGGAAGCCCACTGGCGCAGCGTGGACTGCCGCAATCGTGTTGGCCTGTGCGGTCAACGCGCTGGGTGATACGCCGCTCACGGTGAAAAACCTGCGCTGCGAATACAAAGTAGATCCGATGGGGATCGACGTGCAAAAACCGCGGCTGAGCTGGCAACTGGTGATCCCAGAAAGAGGCGTGCTGCAGACGAGCTACGAAATCCGCGTGGCTCAGTCCGAAGCCGATCTCGCACAAGGGAAGCTGCTCTGGGACAGCGGCAAGCTGCCATCGGAGGCGTCCATCCAGGTGGAGTACGGCGGGCCCGGGCTTAAAAGCCGCGGGATTTATTACTGGCAGGTGCGCGTCGCCGACAATCACGGACATTTGTCCGATTGGAGCCAGCCCGCGCATTGGGAGATGGGGCTGCTCGAGCCTGCAGATTGGAAGGCAAAATGGATTACACCCAATCTCGCCGAGGACGAAACAAAATCGAATCCCGCGCCACTGCTGCGAAGGGAATTTTCGTCCGGCAAAAGGGTCGAACGCGCTCGTTTGTACGCAACGGCAATGGGGCTCTACGAAATGTCGCTCAACGGCAAGCGAATCGGCGATGAATACTTGACGCCTGGATGGCCCTCCTACGATTTTCGCTACCAGTATCAAACCTACGATGTGACCAATTCTCTCGAGAACGGTACCAACTGCCTGGCCGCTATACTTGGCGACGGTTGGTTTCGCGGTAGGCTGGCTTGGGACGATAAGAGAAACAGCTATGGAAAGAAAGTGGCGCTCCTCGCGCAACTGGTCGTCACTTACAAGGACGGCACACAGCAAATCGTTGGCACCGATGACCGATGGAAATCCGCAACCGGTGCGGTGCTCGAATCCGACATCTATAACGGTGAAACCTACGACGCGCGGCTCGAGCAGCGCGGCTGGAACGAAGCTGGATTCGACGACAGCAACTGGCAGTCAGTAACCGTTTTGCAAACTCCGAAAGCAAAACTCGTTGCTCCCGCGGGACCTCCGGTCAAAGCGATGGAACAGATCACGCCGGTTAAAGTCTTGAAAACGCCGGGAGGCGACACGGTCCTGGACATGGGGCAAAACATGGTGGGCTGGATCCGCTTCCGGGTGACCGCTCCTGCCGGAACTACCATCACCTTGCGTCACGCGGAAGTGCTCGACAAAGCCGGAAATTTCTATACCGCCAATCTGCGCTCGGCTAAAGAAACCATTCGCTACACCGCCAAAGGCGTGGGAACGGAATGGTTCCAACCTCATTTCACTTTTCAAGGGTTTCGTTATGTCTCGGTGAGCGGCTGGCCGGGCGAAGTAAACCCGGAGGACTTTACGGGCATTGTCGTGCATTCGGCCGTCACCAGGACGGGCTTGTTCGAGGCTTCGAATCCTCTTCTCAACCAGCTGCAGCACAACATCATCTGGGGCCAGAAAGGAAATTTTCTCGATGTGCCGACAGACTGCCCGCAGCGCGATGAACGTCTCGGCTGGACCGGCGATGCTCAAGTCTTTGCGCGCACGGCCTCGTTCAATCACGACACCGCCGCCTTTTACACCAAGTGGCTGAAGGACGTCGCGCTCGATCAGCAGGACGACGGCGCCGTGCCCTTTGTGATTCCAAGCGTTTTGTCGCATGAAACCCGGAAGGGAGCGGCGGCGTCGGCGGGATGGGCGGACGTGGCGGTGATCGTTCCCTGGGTCCTATATCAGTCCTACGGCGATAAAAGAATCTTGGAAGAGCAATACCCGAGCATGAAAGCCTGGGTCGAGTACATGCGGCGGCAGGCCGGCCAGAAATATATCTGGAACAATGGTTTTAGCTTTGGAGATTGGCTCGCTTTTGCGACGAGCAAGGCGGATTATCCGGGCGCAACCACGGACAAGGATTTGATTCAGACGGCGTACTTCGCGCGCTCGACGACGTTGCTTGCGAAGACCGCGGACGTGCTCGGGAAAAAAGAGGAAGCCGCGGAATATGCGGCCCTAGAAGCAAAAATCGTGCGCGCATTTCAAAAAGAATTTGTGACGCCCAATGGCCGGATCTCTTCGAATACGCAGACAGCGTACGCGCTGGCGCTCGCGTTTGACTTGCTGCCGGTAGCGCAACGCACGGGCGCCGCGGCCAGGCTTGCCGACGATGTCAAGAAATTTGGCCATCTCACCACAGGGTTCTTGGGAACGCCCCTGCTGTGCCAGGTTTTGAGCGATTACGGTTATCTCGACCTCGCCTACATGCTGCTGAATCGCACCGAATATCCTTCCTGGCTCTATCCTGTCACCAAAGGCGCTACGACCATCTGGGAACGATGGGATGGCCTCAAGCCCGACGGCAGTTTTCAAGATCCCGGAATGAATTCCTTCAACCACTACGCCTACGGAGCGATCGGCGAATGGATGTATCGCGTCGTTACAGGCATTGAGCTCGACGAGAGCCATCCCGGTTACAAACATATCTTGATTCAGCCGCGGCCCGGCGGCGGTTTGACCTTCGCAAACGCTTCGGTCGAGAGCATGTACGGGCGCGTGGCGTCGGGCTGGAAAATCACGGAGGGCAAGTTCACGCTCAACGTCGAAGTGCCTCCGAACACGACGGCCACGGTGCGCTTGCCAGGAGCCAGGCTCGAGCAAGTCACGGAAGGGCAAAAGCCGCTTGTGGGACGCACCGACCTTCTCGGGGCACGGCAAGCCGGCGATGCGGCGCTAGCCGACATTGGCTCCGGCCGGTATTCCTTCGAGAGTCCGTTTACCGCCGCAACTCGTCTCGGCCGTTTCGCCGCGCCAATCGGGACGCGCCCGAGCACGCAGCTGCGGGAGCACAAATTTCGCCTGGAGGATTTTAGAGACACGACAACTGTTCCCGCTGCAAATTCCGTGACCACCACCGGCGCGTTACAATAGAGTGATGCAGCGCAAAATCTTCTGGACGGTGTTCATCGCGCTGGGCCTGCTTGCGGACATTACCTTGCCCTTTTTGTGGGGCATACTGGCCACCATTCCGATTGGCATCGTGAGCTGGTGGGTCGCCTACCGCAGTGATTGGTTCTGACCGGCTTTTGGAAGCAATGAAAGGATTGAACAAGTTGCCATCCTCCCCGCCTTAGGACGAGCGAGGACCGTACTAGGTCTGGTTTGGTTTAACCAGGGCACCTTTCGGCAGGTTTCTGTTTCATCGATCGGCCTTACTGCGCCGCATCTCCGCAGGCTTCACAAGCCTGCCGGCCCTAGGTCTCGCGACAAAGGACTTATACACCAAGAACCTGCGCCTTCTCTCCCCGTTCTCAAGAACGGAGCCTTACGGCCCATTTGATAATCTTCTTTCGAGCCAGGGGATAATGACTTCGCGGAAAATGACGGGGTCGGGCCAAACCTTGGCCTGGCGGCCCAAGTGGCCGCCTTGGGGGTTGATCCACGCCTCCTTGGGAACGTCACCGCTCGAGAGCAGCAGGTAGGTGTCCGAGATGGGCACTTGCGTATCGAGAGCGCCGGAGATGATGAGCATGGGCGCGGTGGGCTTGCCCGCGCCGGCAGAGCCGAGCAGGCCTTGCTTCACGAGCGACAGCCTTCCCAAAGCGGTTGCCAGATCCTCCGGCGATTTCACGCCTTCAAAAATAGACATCAGGGCGGGGGCAAGCCCAAAGAGATATTCGCGATTGCCGAGCGTCTTGTTGATGACGAAATCGTGGGCGAACGTGGCATCCACGGGAGGCGATTGGGCAACGACCGCTTTCAATCGTGCGTGCTCAACGATGGCCAGCTTCGTGGCCCAGTACGCGCCGAAGCTTTGGCCGTCGACGGCAATGCGCGTCTTGTCCACTTCGGGGCGCGTTTCAAGGTAATCGATGACGCGCGAAAACTCGCGGTCGGCGGTGGCGCTGGCTTTGATGGGCGACTGGCCGGTTCCCGGAGAGTCGACGCCGATAAATCCAATGCCGTGAGGGATGACGGCGCCGAAGTTTTCCGATAGATCTTCCTTGCGGCTGTCGAGTCCGCTGATGGCGACGACTACGGGCACGGGGCCCTCGGCGGTTTTCGGTAGGCGCAGATAGCCGACGATTTCGGAGCCTTCAAACGGAATACGCACGACTTCGAGCGACGGGTCCATGAATTTGGCGTGCGCGAGGAACGCTTCAAGCGCTTTGGTGTACGCGCGCTGCTTGCCCGGAGAAGCGGGTACGGGCCAACGGCCGAAGGAATAGATGCGCCATGCGCGAATATAATCGGCGTTGGCTTTGCCGGGATCCGTCCTTTCGAGCGACTGCGCTTCCGACATATAGCGGTCGCCGACGGTGATGAACGCGGCGGCCCATTCGTCGTAGTCGGAAGTCTTGATGGCGGCGAAGGCTTGCTTCACGTCCGCGGGATCGAGGCCGATGAGCGGATACATGCCGTTTTCCGCGCGCCTTACGGCTTCGGCTTTGATTTCGTCGAGAGTGCGCTCCTGCGCCAAACCAGCGTTGGCGACGAGGAGACCGACGCATGAAAAAAGGAACGAAAGGATGCCTGTCGTCAGACATTGCAAAATGCGCTCCACGTCCGGTCTCCTTCGATCGTGCCTCGACAGTTCTCTCGTGAGACCCCCTTAGGGCTTGCTCTTCAACTTGGCTAGAGCACCTTCGTAAAACAATGGGTCGTAATATCTGTTGGGCGCCGGCGGATGGCCACCCCAGGAGCCTTCGATTTCCGCGCGCAGCTTCAGCACATTTTGAAAACCTTCGAGATCGAAGGCCGCGTCCTTCGCAAAACCGCCGGGCCTGGTCATGCTGCTTTCATAGGTTTCGGCGGCGACTTCCGGGGCGAGATGCGCTTGTTTGGTCAGCAGCGCCATGACTTCATTTTTGTTGGCAGGCGCCATGAGCCAGCGCTGCGCTTCGATGACAGCGGCGAGGAACCTCGTGAGTAGCTCGCGATGCTCTTCGGCCCAGCTGCGCTCGGCGAAGAAGCCTGCGGCCTGGTACGGCCCGATAGACTCTTCGACGGCGGCAAGACGGACGAAACCTTCCCGCTTGGCAATGATGGAACTGGGTGGGCCAAGCATCGAGGCTGCGTAGGATTTGTTCTCGCGCATGGCCATCAAGCGCTGGGGGGTCGCGCCTACGGGCTTGATCTCGTAGTCTTTGCCGGGTTCGAGGCCGCCGAGGAGAAGAATTTTTTTGAGCTGTAAAGCATAGGCCGTGTTCGGCGCATCGACGATGAGGGTTTTGCCGCGCAAATCCTTGATGGCTTTGATTTCCGGCTGCGCGATAAGCTCATTTTGCGAGCCTTCCCCGCCCATGACGATGATGACGTCCTGGTGAGCGAGGTCGACCATGGCCACGGCATTGTCAACGGCGAGATAAGCGAGATCGCCTTTGCCTGCGGCAAGCTTGTCGCGCAATTCCTGGGAATTCGCGGAATTTTCGGTTTGGACTGCGACGCCGAATTTGGAGTACAGGTCGAGCTTTTCCGCGGCGACGAGTTGCAGGGGGCGACCAAGCAACGTGAGCAGTTTGATTTTGGCTGGCATGGGCTCCTGCGCGATGACCAGGGCGGAGAACAGCGTCGAGGCGAAGATTGCGGCCAATAGTTGAAAAAGACTCATCTTCGCAATCGGAAGCCGATCCGTCGGCTCCGGCGAAGCGCACGGAATGCACGATCCGCGCCTCAGGCGGCGGAAGACCGCGTCCTGAGGGCCGGAGTGACGGCCGGATGATTCTTGGGAGTTCATCGGAATTTCTCCAGTCATGAGCAAGCCAAGGGTGTTGGTTGCCCGGCCTCTTTGTAACCAACGAAGGAGCGATCAGGGCGCGCCTTGGTTGAGCCTGTCGAGCGACCATTCCACGATGGGCAGGGGATCGAGAATGGGCTTGCCGAGATTCGGACAACTCAGCGCATACAGGCCAGTGTCCGCGGCGCACCAGATCACGTTGCGGTCCCATTCGACAAAGACGTTGTCCACGGTGCGGTCGTAGCTGCCGAATTGTTTCAAGTCGCCTCCCTGCGGCGGGATGAAATATGCGATTTCTTCGGGCTTGGTAAGATCGCCGATGTCATAGCAGCGCAACCCGGCAATGAAGTACGAATAGGCGATGAATTCCTGGCGCGGCCTTCCCGGCGCTTTGAGATGCGGCGGATTGTGCGCGCCGAAGCGGCCACGCTTGAAACAAAAATCGCGATAGGGGGCTTCGGGCGGCGGGACGGGGCGGGGAAGCTGGGCAACCGGGACCGGATGCTGCTCGTCGCGAATATCGATGATCCAGTTCGGTAAGTAGATTTGGTTGCAGTCAGAGTTGGTGGTTTCGCCGTTTGAAATGACGAAGCCGCGTTCAAGTATCCCGCAGTAAATCGTGTGGAAAGCGATGCCCATCCCAGAATATTGCGGAGGCGGCTCGAAACGGCCGATTTCTTTTTGATGCGCCGGATCGGAAAGATCGAGAATGACGAAACCGTTCGAGCCAAACGCGCCGTAGCCGCGACGGCCTCCGTCTTCCCATTTTTTCGGCACGTAGACGGGACCGTGGAGCCCCGCGAACGGAGTTTGATCGGCAACGACTTTCGGCGGAACGAGCTTTGACCACATCCATTTGTCGTATTCGGCTTCCTCGCCCTTGCGCGAGCCGGGCACCCACCACATCGAGACTTCTTTGGGGCTCCCGGGATCGGCGACATCGACAATCATGTTGCCGTTGACGAGTTCGCGAAAGTAAGAAGGCTGGTGAATAAAAGTCTCGTCGGGCGCGGTGTCGAGATAGGCGTATTTTCCGCCGTCATAGTAATTGCGATGCGTGCCCTGGCCGGTCGCGCCGGTGCTGAATTCGGAGATCTTGATGATTTTCGCGGGATCGCTAGCGTCGTAAAAGCGGACGCCGCGAAGGCCCTTGTAGTTTTTGCGCTTGTCGTCGAGGTGCGGATCGTCATACTTGCCCATGGGCGCTTCGGGCGTGGAATCGGTTATGGGCGTTTGCGCACCGGTCATGAGAATCCACTTTTTTAGATTTTTGTTGTAAGCGACCTGGACCTGGTTACCTTGGAAGCCGCCTTGGTTAAACAGGACGGGCTTTCGAACGTCGCTGACGTCGATGACGTCGCCTTGTTGCAACAGGTAACGGCGGCTCCCAGCCGACATCATCTGCATTTTGCCGCCACGATGTTGCCCGGGAGCGAAATGCGCGAGAAGCTCCATGTTGTGAATGTACATGCGGCGGTCGAGGTAAGTGATGCTGTTGGGAGTAGGGTGGCCGTGATGGTCGCCCCAGACGGTAAGGGGAGAGCCCACCAAGGCTAGGCCCGCGCCGGCGGCGGCGCGGAGGAACTGACGGCGCGTGGGCAGAGATGGGCCTTCGTTCGGCGTAAGGTGGCCGCCCCCCTTCAAGATTTTCAGGCGCAGCTTACTCGGGCCATGGCGAGTGCGCATTTTGGCGAGACTCCTAAAAATCGAAGGCTGGCCAAGAAGCGACGGTCAGCCAAAAAGGTATGACCGCTGTACCACTCGGCAGCAAAGAGTGTCAAGGGAAAACGAGAGCTCGCCATTTTTGCCGGATGTAGAATGGGGTATAGTGGTTGGACCAAGCACAAGGATGATGGTCGAGGGTCATCTCCATCCGGAATGAATTCCAGCACGAGCGTAGCGACGCGGTCATCCGACCGAGGCTGACCCTGGAGGAACGGAAGAAATGGCCATTCAAACGGTGAATCCCGCGACAGGCGAGGTCGTGAAGACGTTCGAGTCGCTGTCGGACGGCCAGCTCGAAGTGAAACTCCAGAGAGCGGCGGACACATTTTTGAGTTACCGCAAGACGCCGTTTGCCGAGCGCGCGCGGCTGATGCTCGACGCCGCTCGGATCCTCGAAGAAGAAAAAGAGAATTATGCGCGGGTGATGACCACGGAAATGGGGAAGACCTTCCGCTCGGCAGTGGATGAAGCCGCGAAGTGCGCGTGGGTTTGCCGGTATTACGCGGAAAATGCGGAGCGATTCCTGGCGGATGAAGTGGTGGAGACCACGGCAAAACGCAGCTTCATTCGCTATTTGCCGCTCGGCCCGGTGCTGGCCGTAATGCCGTGGAATTTTCCGTTCTGGCAGGTGCTGCGGTTTGCTGCGCCGGCGCTGATGGCTGGTAACGTGGGCCTCTTGAAGCACGCTTCGATCGTGCCGCAATCGGCGCTAATGATTGAAGAGATTTTTCACAAAGCGGGCTTTCCCGGCGGCGTGTTTCAGACCCTGCTGATCAGCTCGCAAAAAGTGGACCGCGTGCTGGGAGATCCGCGTGTCGCCGCGGCCACGTTGACCGGAAGCGAAGGCGCCGGCGTGGAGGTGGGCGTTGGGGCCGCCAAGAGAATCAAGAAAGTGGTGTTGGAACTCGGGGGCAGCGATCCCTTTATCGTGATGCCCAGCGCAAATCTCGAGGCAGCAACCACCACAGCGGTGAAAGCGCGAATTTTCAACAACGGGCAATCGTGCATCGCGGCCAAGCGATTCATTGTGGCCGAGGGGATTGCAAACAAGTTTGAAAAAATGTTTGCCGAGAAGATGGCGGCGCTGAGGGTAGGGGACCCGTTTGACGAAGCTACCGAATTGGGCCCGCTGTCCTCGGCCGAGGGGCTCGAAGACCTCGATCGCGACGTGCAAGCCACCGTGAAAGCAGGCGCAAAAGTGCTGACAGGTGGCAAACCGCTCGATCGGCCCGGGAATTTTTATGCCCCAACGGTGTTGACCCAGATTCCAGAAGGCTCGCCGGCACAGAAGGAAGAGCTATTCGGCCCGGTCGGGAGCGTGTTCCGGGCGAAGGACTTCGACGACGCCATTCGAATTGCCAATGACAGCCGGTTTGGATTGGGCGCGAGCGCGTGGACAAACGATGAACGCGAACGCGAGCGATTCATCAACGAGCTTGAAGCGGGGATGGTGTTCATCAACCGGATGGTCGCCTCCGATCCGCGGCTGCCGTTCGGCGGGGTGAAGTGGTCGGGGCACGGAAGGGAATTGGGAGTTCATGGGATCCGCGAGTTTACGAACATCAAGACGGTCTGGATTGAGTAGGGAAGGAATTGCAAAGGGGAGGGAGGGTTTGGTAGATTGGTCCGACAATCCGACCAATTGAGGGCGATCACCGATGCTAAGTTTAGCAAAATCAGTGATTTCGCATGGTCCAGCGGTAGTACCACACCTTAGCGAGCTCGTTCAGCCCCGATTTCCGGAGAGCTCATGATGTACAAGGTGGTGCGCTCCTCCCGTCTGTACGAGCAGATTGTCCAACAAGTAGAGGAATCCATCCAAAAAGGCGCGCTCAAAACCGGCGACAGGCTGCCTCCGGAACGCGAACTGGCCCAACAATTTGGCGTGAGCCGCACGGCGGTTCGCGAAGCGGTCAAAGCCCTGCGGGAGAAAGGGTTAGTGGAGGCTTATCCGGGGCGCGGGACTTTCATCATGGAGACCAGTTCCCACCCGATCCGGCTGTCGCTCGATCGCATGGTGAAGGCCGGGCAGGCGGAAGGTTCGCGCTATTTGACGGAAGTCCGGGAAATGATGGAGCCGGAAATCGCGGCACTGGCGGCGGAGCGCGCCGATGCCGAGGATCTTGCCGCCATGCGGGAGTCGTTTGAAGTGATGGAAGGCGCGAAAAAGGATCCGGACGCGTTCATCGAGGCGGACCTCGATTTTCATTTGGCGCTGGCTGAGGCGGCTGCCAATCCCATCATTTTGTCGCTGATCGATTCGATTGTGGGCTTGCTGCGCGAGCAGAGAATGGGAATTTTTCAAGTGGAAGGCGGGCCGGAGCGAGGGCAGTATCACCACAAGAAGATTCTGGATGCGGTGGAACACCGCGATGCGGCGGGAGCGCGAGAAGCGATGAAGGCACACATGCGACAGGTGCGAGAAGATTCCAGGAGGGCGCGAGGCGGTTGACGCGCGCATAGGTAATAGCGAGCGATTGGGCGGGAGAGAGATCTTCATGGCGAATCTGGGATTTGTGGGCTTGGGAGTGATGGGCAGCGAGATGGTGAACCGGCTGCTCGGCAAGGGCCACACCGTAACGGGGTATAACCGGACGCGTGCGAAAGCGGAATGGCTCATCAAGAAAGGAATGAAGTGGGCAAATACGCCAGGGGAAGTGGTGAGCGCGAGCGACATCACGCTTTCCATGGTGACCAACTCGGCGGCGTTGGCGGCGGTGATGAACGG
>Ga0182036_10000264_pt1 | contig 23327 bp, 24 predicted proteins | sample sta12Cox44000080_FD_125966 | JGI IMG/M metagenome (GOLD analysis project Ga0182036, IMG submission 125966) | Lab enrichment of tropical soil microbial communities from Luquillo Experimental Forest, Puerto Rico - statoxic.12C.oxic.44.000.080 | ecosystem: Environmental > Terrestrial > Soil >...
AAGAAAGGCCTGCTGATGCTCGACGCGCCGGTCTCGGGTGGCGTCGGCGGTGCGACCGCCGCGACGCTGACATTCATGGTGGGTGGCAGTGCGCAGGCTTTCACGCGCGCGGAGTCGATCCTGCAAAAGATGGGCAAGACAATTGTGCACGCGGGTGGCGCCGGCAACGGGCAGGCAGCCAAGATCTGCAATAACATGATTTTGGGCGTGTCGATGATTGCTGTGAGCGAGGCTTTCGTGCTCGCGGAGAAACTCGGACTCGATCACCAGAAGCTGTTCGACATCTCGTCAAAATCTTCGGGCCAGTGCTGGTCGATGACGACATATTGTCCGGTGCCTGGGCCGGTCCCGACGTCGCCTGCGAACCGCGACTATCAGGCGGGATTTACCGCCGCGATGATGCTTAAGGATTTGAAACTATCGCAGGACGCCGCAAAGAATTCAGGAACCAAGACCGAACTCGGCGCCAATGCGACCCGCATCTATTCCCAATATGTGGCAAGCGGGGAGGCGTCGCGCGACTTTTCCGGCGTCATTCGCTTCATACGCGGCTGATGCGGATTTCTAGAGTGAACGAAGCCTTGCGCGGCTACGTAAAATTCTACGAGCAAGAGACCGTTCACCTTTGCAAATAAACCTAATGTTTATGGTGTTATTTAAGCCGATTTTAGATTGCCCCTTCTAAGGTGCGGCACATCCGGAGCGGGGAAAACAGGGCCTTGTAACCGGGGACAGAGTTATAAACGCAAGGGGCGTTGAACATGAAAGCCGTCGCTAAGACGGTCGAGCCCGCCGCACGCGAGGCGCAGCTCGATCAAATTCGGCCTCAATATCTTGAGGCCCTGACGTTGGTCGAAAGGCTGCATCGCCGGCTGCTCGACGTTATCAAGGACGAGTTCGACCGGCGTGGTCGCTCCGACATCAATTCGGTGCAGGCTCTGCTGCTCTACAACATTGGGGACAAGGAACTGACGGCCGGTGAGCTGCGCACGCGTGGCTACTATCTCGGCTCGAACGTTTCCTACAACCTCAAGAAGCTCGTCGAAATGGCGTTCCTCGATCACCAGCGTTCGCGCGTCGACCGCCGTTCAGTTCGCATCAAGGTGACCGAGAAGGGCCGCGAGGTGCGCGACATCATCGAGGGCCTCTACCAAAAGCACGTGCGCACTGTTGAGCAGGTCGGCGGGATCAATGCCGAGGAGTTCTCGACGCTCAACAAGTCGCTGCATCGGCTCGAACGTTTCTGGACTGACCAGATTCTGTATCGGCTCTAACCCCACTGCGGGTGGACTGACAAAACCCCGGCCGGCCTGGCCGGGGTTTTGTTTTACCCGGGGGCGGCGCGTTACGGCCCCTAGATATTGCGCCCCGGAACACTCCACAGCCCAATGCTTGGCGGGTGTCGGTCAATATGCTATTGCCGGGCCAATCCCGGACTCTATCCGGGCGCCCGATCTTTTTCCCGAAAACCGGCTTCGTTGTTTCGGGGTCGCGCGCCTGGCCACCGATCGGCGCCGATTGCTCGCGGCGCGAGGAGATGTGAATGTCGGCGAAGTCAAATCAGAAATGTGCAGGCGAAGTTGAGACCCTCTTTTCGGCCGCATTGCGCGATCTGGATCCCGAAATCGACAACGCCATCAAGCTCGAGCTCGGCCGCCAGCGCAATGAAATCGAGCTGATCGCGTCCGAGAATATCGTCTCGCGCGCGGTGCTTGAGGCGCAAGGCTCCGTCCTGACCAACAAATATGCCGAGGGACTTCCCGGCAAACGCTATTACGGCGGATGTCAGTACGTCGATATCGTCGAGCGCGTTGCGATCGAGCGCGTGACGAAATTGTTCGGCTGCAAGTTTGCGAACGTGCAGCCGCACTCGGGTGCTTCGGCAAACGCGGAAGTGTTCTTTGCCCTGTTGCAGCCGGGCGACACTTTCATGGGGCTCAATCTGGCCGCGGGCGGCCATCTCACACACGGCTCGCCGGTCAACATGTCGGGCAAATGGTTCAAGCCCGTGCCCTATGGCGTGCGGCGTGACGACCATCGCATCGACATGGACGAAGTTGCAAAGCTCGCCGATCAATACAAGCCGAAACTGATCATCGCCGGCGGTTCGGCCTATCCGCGCATCATCGATTTCCGCGGCTTCCGCGAAATCTGCGACAGCGTCGGCGCGATGCTGATGGTGGACATGGCGCATTTTGCAGGCCTCGTCGCGGCGGGCGTTCACCCTTCGCCGTTCCCTCATGCGCACGTCGTGACAACGACAACGCACAAGACTCTGCGTGGTCCACGCGGCGGCGTGATTCTGTCCGACAACGAAGACATCGCAAAGAAGCTCAACTCGGCTGTTTTTCCCGGAATGCAGGGCGGACCGCTGATGCATGTGATTGCGGCGAAGGCCGTCGCCTTCGGCGAAGCGCTGAGGCCGAGCTTCCGCACCTATGCGCGCGATGTCCTGGAGAATGCGAAGGCGTTGGCCGAGACGTTGAAATCGCACGGCTTCGACATCGTTTCCGGCGGCACCGACACGCATCTCATGCTGGTCGATCTGCGGCCAAAGCAGGTCACCGGCAAGGTCGCCGAGTTGGCGCTGGGTCGCGCGCACATTACCTGCAACAAGAATGGCATTCCGTTCGATCCGGCGAAGCCGACGATCACCTCGGGTATTCGGCTCGGCACGCCCGCCTGCACGACGCGCGGCTTCGGAATTGCCGAGTTCCGCCAGGTCGGCGAGATGGTCGTTGAGGTTATCGACGTCCTCTCGCAGAAGCGCGCCGAAGAGGATTCGCTGGTCGAAGCCGCGGTGCGCGACAAGGTCAAGTCATTGCTTGCACGATTTCCCATTTATCAGGACTGAGAAATTGGGGGCGTTATGCGTTGCCCGAGTTGCGGAAGTCTCGATACGCAGGTGAAGGATTCGCGGCCGACCGAAGATTCGGCCGTGATCCGTCGCCGCCGTGTCTGTCTGACCTGCAATTTCCGTTTCACGACGTTCGAGCGCGTGCAGCTGCGCGAATTGACCGTCATCAAGCGTGCCGGCCGGCGCGTCCCGTTCGATCGCGACAAGCTGATGCGGTCCGTATCGATTGCGCTGCGCAAGCGTCCGGTCGAGCCGGAACGGATCGAGCAGATGGTTTCTAAGATCGTCCGCGAGCTGGAGAGCCAGGGCGAGAGCGAGATTTCCTCGGAAGCCATCGGCGAGATCGTCATGGAGCATTTGCGCGAACTCGATGACGTTGCCTATGTGAGATTTGCCTCCGTCTACCGCAATTTCCGCGAGGCGAAGGATTTCCGCGCGGCACTCGACGAACTATCGGGCGATGAAGACGGGCGGCCCGCGGCCAGCGCACGCAAATGAGCAAGGAGACAACGCCCGGCCCGGAAGGCGCCTTAGCTGATGAGCGCTATATGCGTCTTGCGCTCGCGCTCGGCCGCCGCAATCTCGGCCGCACCTGGCCCAATCCGGCGGTCGGCGCCGTGATTGTGAAGGACGGCGTCATCATTGGCCGCGGCTGGACCCAGGACGGCGGCCGCCCGCATGCGGAAGTCGAGGCGCTCCGGCGCGCAAGGAAATTGGCGCAGGGCGCCACGATGTATGTGACGCTTGAGCCCTGTGCGCATCACGGCAAAACACCGCCCTGCGCCGATGCCATTATCCGTTCAGGCATCGCGCGCGTCGTCTCGGCGCTGGAAGATCCAAATCCGGAAGTGGCCGGGCAGGGGCACGAGCGCATGCGGGCGAAAGGCATCGCCGTCGAGGTCGGTCCTTGTGCCGAGGAGGCGCGGCGCGATCATGCCGGACACATCACGCGCCTCACGCAGGGCCGGCCGTATGTAACGGTGAAGCTCGCGATTTCCGCCGACGGCAAGGCAGGCCTGCCGGGCCGGAAGCCGGTGCCGATCACCAACAAAACCGCACGCGACCGCGTCTTCCAGATGCGTGCCTGCAGCGATGCCATTATGGTCGGGATAGGCACGGTGCTTGCCGACGATCCCCAGCTAACCTGCCGCCTGCCGGGCATGTTCGAGCGCTCGCCGGTGCGCGTGGTGATCGATGAAAAATTGATCCTGCCGCTCTCGACATCGGTCGTTGCGACCGTGCGCGAAACCCCGACCTGGGTTTTCACATCCCGCAGGCCGTCACAGATTGCCGAGGAGATTCTTCAGGAAAAAGGCTGCAAGGTTTTTCGCGTCGACGAAAGTGGCGACCAGCTTGACCTGCGACAGGTTCTCAAGGTTCTTGCCGAGCAGGGGATCACGCGGCTCATGCTGGAGGGCGGACCGATCCTTGCGGCAAGTTTCGTGGAAAACGATCTTGTCGATGAGGCCGTTCTGTTGCATGGCGTTAAATCGGTCGGCGTTAGTGGGATTGATCCGTTAGAAGGCATGCCGCTCGATACGCTCACCGGGCGACTGAACTCAATTGGAAGCGAGAAACTCGACGTCGATACGATCGAAACGTTCGTGCGCGTCTGAAAAATGTTTACCGGTATCGTCACGAGCATAGGCGAAGTGCGTTCGGTCAAGCCGCACGCCGATAGTCTGCATTGCATTACCATCGCCTGCGACTACCCCCACGCCGACATCGACCAGGGCGCATCGATCGCCTGTTCGGGCGTCTGCCTGACGGTCGTGAATAGCGGCGAGGAGGGTGGCCGCACCTGGTTCGCGGTCGATGCCGCGGCCGAGACCCTGCGCGTCACGACGGTAGGCCGCTGGCGCGCAGGGAGCAGGATCAATCTCGAGCGGGCGCTGAAATTCGGCGACGAACTGGGCGGACATCTGGTTGCAGGCCACGTGGACGGGATAGCCACCGTTGTGGGGCGCGAAGACATGACTGAAATGGCGCGTTTCGTGCTGCGCGCGCCGCGCGAGTTCGCGCGCTTTATCGCGACCAAGGGATCAGTTGTGCTCGATGGTGTCTCGCTCACGGTCAATGCCGTCGAGGGGGATACATTTTCGGTGCTGGTCATTCCCCATACCTTGCGCGTGACGACTTTCGGCGCGTTGCACAAAGGTGAGGATGTCAATCTCGAGGTCGATGCGATGGCCCGTTATGCCGCGCGGCTGGCGGAGATGAAGTAGTGTCTTGTTTGCGCCGTGACCGCTTGCTACCACCGCGATGAACGGGAATTCGAGCATGGCCAAAAAGAAAAGCGGTACGAAAAAGCACGGCGGCCTGCATATGCTGATCGTGGAGTCGCGCTTTTACGACGGCATTTCGGACGAGCTTCTGAACGGCGCCACACGCGTGCTCGACAACGCCGGAGCGCGCTACGACCGCGTGACCGTGCCGGGGACGCTGGAAATTCCGACCGCCATCGGCATTGCGATGGATGCCTCGCGGCGCCGTCGCGCCCCTTATGATGGCGTGGTCGCGCTCGGATGCGTGATCCGCGGCGAAACCCATCATTTCGAGATCGTGGCGAACGAGTCGGCGCGCGCGTTGATGGACCTCTCGGTGCGCGAGCGCCTTCCCGTCGGCAACGGCATCATCACGGTTGAAAACGAGACGCAGGCACACGCGCGGGCGAAAGTCGATGGCGAAGACAAGGGCGGACATGCGGCGCGCGCCGCGCTGGCCATGGTCGCGCTCAAGCAGACGCTGGTGTGGCGCTGATGGGCGCCCCCGCCGCACGCGACGAAAAAGACGCCCGCAAGGCGAACAGGCGCGGCGCGGCCCGCCTCGCGGCGGTGCAGGCGCTCTATCAGATGGATCTCGCCGGGACAGGCCTCAACGATATTCTCGCCGAGTTCGAAAGCCACTGGATCGGCCGCGAGGTCGAGGGCGCGCAATATCTGCCCGCCGAGGCAGCCTTCTTCCGTGACATCGTCTCGGGCGTGGTCCGCGAACAACGCGAACTTGATCCCCAGATCGATGAAGCCCTGTCGAAGGGTTGGCCTTTGAAGCGCATCGAAGCGGTGCTGCGGGCGTCGCTGCGGGCTGGCGCCTATGAGCTGATCCATCGCAGCGATGTGCCTGCGCGCGTGGTCGTCACCGAGTACGCTGACGTCGCTGCCGCCTTCGTGGGTCGCGACGAGACCGGCATGGTCAACGCCGTGCTCGATCAACTTGCGCGGCGTCTACGCGCCGGCGAATTCGACCGCGCCGCCGGGTGAAACGATGTCCGGGCGCGACGAAAGGTCGGCCGAGGATCGCCTGATCGCGCGGTTCTTCGAGCCCATCGCGACCCATCCCGGCGCGCTTGGCCTGTCGGATGACGCCGCGTTCATTAAACCACCACCGGGCTGTGACCTTGTGCTGAAGAGCGATGCCATTGTCGGTGGCGTGCACTTTTTTCCGGAGGATGCCGCGCGGTCGGTCGCCAGCAAGGCCTTTCGCGTGAATCTTTCGGATCTGGCCGCGAAAGGTGCGCGGCCGCTGGGTTTTCTTCTGACACTCGCGCTGCCAAAGGACATTGGCGATGATTGGCTCGAGGGCTTCACGCAAGGACTGCGCGGCGACGCCGTGCTGTTCGCATGTCCCTTGTTCGGCGGGGACACCGATCGAACGCCGGGGCCGATCACGATTTCCATCGCCATGTTCGGCAGCGTGCCGGAAGGAACGATGGTGCGCCGTGCAGGCGCGGGCGTCGGTGACCGCGTGTTCGTGAGCGGCACGGTCGGCGATGCGACGCTCGGCCTGATGCTGCGTAAAGGCAAGGACTGGAAACTGACCGAGCCGCAGCGCCAGCATCTCGCGTCTCGCTATCTGTTGCCACAGCCGCGCAACGCGCTGGCTGAAGCCGTGCGTACACATGCCTCAGCGGCGATGGATATCTCCGACGGACTGGTTGGTGATTTTGCCAAGCTCTGCCGTGTGTCCGCCGTGGCAGCCGATATTCAGGTCCCGCGTATTCCCCTTTCGGATGCCGCCAGGGCCGTGATGGCTGCCGATCCCGTTGCGCTCGAATCCGCTCTGACGGGTGGCGACGACTACGAGATCGTGTGCACCGTGCCGCCGGCGAAGGCCGACGGCTTCCGGGCGGCGGCCAAGGCGGCCAACGTTCCGGTCACGGAGATCGGCGAGATCAAGCCCGGGGAGGGCGCACGATTTCTGGCCGCCGACGGCCGCGCGCTTTCTTTCAAGCGAATGTCCTTCAGCCATTTTTGAGTGGCGACGGACGTGGTGGGCGCAGTTATAATGCGATCAAAGAACGGGACTTCCCCATGCACGATATGACGGCGAAAAAGTCGGCCGTGACACCAGTCGGCCAGCATCCGAATTTTCAAAAGCACCACAAGCATTTTCCGACCAGCGCCTGGTTGCGCCGTCGCGCGCCACACAATGTGCCGCTCTTCGCCTTTGAATATGGTGATACCGGTGGGGGGAACGACGTCGGCATTGCCCATAACTGGGTTGCATTTGACGCGATCAAGATCACGCCGCGTTACGGCGTGATGCCGAGCTTGCCGCCGGTGGACGTCAAACTGTTCGGACGAAGCTATTCGGCGCCGATCGGGGTTGCTCCCATGGGCGGACCGTCACTGGTCTGGCCGGGCGCGGATCTTCTGATGGCAAAGGCGGCGCAGCGCGCGCGCGTTCCCTATACGCTCAGCGTTGCCGGCGGTGCCACCATCGAGCAGGCCGCGGCAGCTGCGCCCGACGTGTTCTGGCTGCAGCTCTACCGGTTCTGGCATGACGACCACAAGATCGGGCTTGATCTTGTCCGCCGTGCGCAAGCGGTCGACGCGAAAGTCCTGACACTCACGCTTGACGTCCCCGTGCGTACGACACGCTCGCGCGAAACCTACGCCGGTCTCGCCCACGAATTCAGGCCCAACCTGCGTATGATCCGCGAGATGATGTTGCGGCCACGCTGGATGCTCGCGCTGTTGCGTCACGGCTATCCGCGTTTTGCCACCATCGCCGATTACGCACCGCCGGGCGCCTGGACCAACGAGATCATCGCATTTGCGCGCGCGCGCATGGGCGGCGCCTTCTCGTGGGAAGAAGTCAAACGTTATCGCGATGCGTGGAAGGGCCCGATGGCGGTAAAGGGCATCCTACATCCGGAGGATGCGGCCAAGGCCGTGTCGCTCGGCATCGACGGCATCTGGGTTTCGAACCATGGCGGACGCCAGATCGAGGCGCTGATGCCATCCATCGATGTGCTGCCCGCCATCGCCGCCGAAGTCGGCAAAAAGGCAACGATCGTGCTCGACAGCGGCATTCGCAGCGGGCAGGACGTGATGCGGGCGCTGGCACTGGGTGCGGATGCCGCCTTCGCCGGAAAGACGTTCCTGTGGGCCGTGGCGGCGCTCGGTGATGACGGGCCGAACTATCTCATCGACCTCTACATCGACGAGTTGCGGGCGTCACTGGGCCAGATCGGGGCCCGGACCATCGCCGAGGCGAGGAAGGCGAGCATTCGCCATCCCGGCGCGGTGACCTTCGAGGACACGTCGCGGGCCGTTCGCGCGCCGCGCAAGCGGTAAGCCGCGCTCAATCCTGCCCTGCACAGGGGGCATTGGCAGTTTCCGGGGATCGCCGCTACAAGGGGCCGCTTCCGGGAGCCCGCCAATGTCGGCGACAGCCGAATCGTTCCAGCACGTCAAGCCCGATGACACGCTCGCGCGCCGCAACGCGTTCGTACTCGCGGTCGCGCAGGCGCTTGCCGGCGGCAACAATACGGTGATCGTTTCCACCGCCAGCATCGTCGGCGCGGTGCTCGCGCCCGACAAGGGGCTTGCGACCTTGCCGGTTACGGCCATGGTTTTCGGCATGTGGCTCGGCACGCTGCCGCTCGGTGTCCTTGCGCGGCATTACGGACGCCGTTTCGCCCTGCAATGCGGCTCGGCTTTCGGCATTTTGTCCGGGTTCATTTCATACTCGGCGGTGATGAACGGCAATTTCTGGGTGCTGCTCATCGGCACGTTCTGCGGCGGGCTCTACGCGGCGGCGCACCAGTCCTACCGCTTCGCCGCGGCCGATACGGCGAGCGATGCGTACCGTCCGAAGGTCGTGTCCTGGGTGCTGGCGGGCGGCGTGTTCGCCGCCGTGCTCGGCCCGCAGCTCGTCATCTTCACCAAGGATCTCCTGTCGCCACATCTCTTTGCAGCCAGTTATCTGGGCCAGTCAGTGTGCGCGATCCTGGCGGCGGCTGTGCTGCAATTCGTCAAGGTGCCGCCGCTCAGCCCGGCCCATTACAATGGCGCGCGGCCGCTCTGGGAGATCGTGCGCCACGCCCGCTTCAGCGTTGCAGTCGCGTGCGGCATTACGAGCTACGCCATGATGAATATGGTCATGACGTCGGCGCCGCTTGCGATGGTCGGCTGCGGTCATTCCATCACCGATGCGGCACTCGGCATTCAATGGCATGTGCTGGCGATGTACGCGCCGAGCTTCGTGACAGGCTCGCTGATTGCGCGTTTCGGCGTCGAGCGTATCACGGGCATTGGCCTGGCACTGATTGCCGCAACGGCCGTTGTCGGAATCTCCGGCATCTCGGTGGCGCATTTCTGGACCGCGCTTGTGCTTCTTGGCCTGGGCTGGAACCTATCGTTCATCGGCGCAACCACGATGGTGACGCAATGTCACTGGCCGCATGAACGCAACAAGGTGCAGGCGTTCAACGACTTCCTGATTTTCGGCAGCATGGCGCTGAGCTCGTTTTCTTCCGGCCAGATGCTCGAGAAATTCGGCTGGAGCGCAATCAACGAAGTCATATTCCCGACGATCTTCGTTACGGCCGCGATGCTGTTGTGGCTGTCGCTGCGCCCGCGCGCGTCGACGGTGTAATCGGCGATCCTCATCCGAAGGCATAATGGACCTCGGTCCAATCGACCCGCCGCGCGTGCTCGTATACGAACTGCGCCCGGAGATTGGAGCGGTTGTGAGAAAGATCGATGCCGAGGTACCGGCTTGCATGAGAGCGGTACCGCAACACCGACCGATCGCTTCAATTTTTCCAGATAACTATCGCGTCGTTGCCGGGGGGCGTACGATTTTCAATAGTTTTTAAAAAGAGGCGGAGGAGTGGACTGAGCGCAGTTCAGCTCCGGAAAAGAAGCGAGCCCCAAAGCGGATTTGTTCGAGCTGAGGGAGTCATTCGATGACAAGCGCACATATTGATTCAAGACCGCCTTTGGCCGGCCCCGTATTGTTGCGGACCATGGCGGACAACTGGTGGCTTGTGTTGCTGCGCGGAATTGCAGCCATAGCCTTCGGCATCCTGGCATTCGTCTGGCCGGTCATCACCTTGCTGACACTCACACTCCTGTGGGGAGCCTACGCAGTCGTCGACGGCCTTTTTGCATTGTGGGGTGCTGTCGCGGGCCCACGCGGGCATACGGGTGCGCGTTTCTGGCTCGTCATCGTCGGTCTTGCCGGTGTCGTCGCAGGGTTGCTTGCTTTTGCCTGGCCCGGCGTCACCGCATTGGTGCTGCTGTTCTTCATCGCCATCTGGGCGATAGTGATCGGCGTCATGCAGATCTGGGGCGCGATCCAGCTGCGCAAGGAAATGGAAGGCGAGTGGCTGCTGATCCTGAGCGGACTGCTATCGGTTGCCTTCGGCATTCTCCTGCTGGCGCGGCCCGGACTGGGGGCGCTTGCGGTGGTCTGGATGATCGGCTGGTTCGCGATCCTCGAAGGCTGCCTGCTTGTCGCGCTCTCGCTTCGGCTGCGGAAGCATAAACACCCGGCGTGATCGAGCGCTTTCGTTTGCACGCGTGTTTGCAAAGCCGCATCTGATATTGATGCGGAAGCCGTCGACGCGGCCCCGAGATCTAAAATTGTGTCCGAACGGCCGCTCCCCGGTTCGTGCTGCACGGTTCATATTGCGGCGGCCACGGCAATCCATCATGTGAAAAAACGCGCCGCATCACATCGGAGCCGTTCAAATTCGAACAGCCAAACTGGTGAGGACAATGGCGGTGCTGCCTTGCTATGATCGGCGGGTAGCGGAGGCTCCAGCATGAAAGCCATTGTCACCATTCTCGGCGTCGTTCTGTTGATCGTTGCTGCAATGTATTTCCTCGTGCCGGCGGACTCGCTGCCGACATTTTTTCCCGGACATGAGACGGGCCTGATGCGTATCCGTGCCAAGCACGGCATGCTCGCGGGCGGTCTTGGCGTCATCCTGCTTGCGGCGAGCTGGTTTCTCGGACGGAGGTAGTCCGGCCAGCGGAGCGCAACGCCCCGGCATGGTACGACGACACTCCCGGCGTAAAAGTCCGTCACCCGCGTGGTGGCTGGCTACCTTTTGCGCGTGGTGTCACAGCGATCAACTGATTTTTGCAGCTCCCGGCAAAGCTGGGGATTGCTGCAATTTGGTCCCTCCCGGCTATGCTTTTTTGGTAATTGTCGGCCACCGGCGTCACCCCGCCGGTGACCTTCTTCGGGGCCGCCGTCGCAAAACGAGCGGCCCCTTTTTTCAGAGCACGCGGGGCGCTCCGAAAAGCCCGTCTTTCGGCCACGAGGTTAGGACCGTCGGCGACAGCCGACTGTGATACGCGTCACAGGTTCGGCGATCTGTCGCAGGCCTGTGGATTATTTTTCCGTCAGAAGCGCCAGGACCGACGCCTAGGGAAGCCGCCGGTGGCGAGCTTGACGATGACCAGCAGCAGCACCGCGCCGATGGTGGCCACGATGATCGCGGACAGCATGCCGCTTGCCAGGTGAATCCCCAGCCGCGGCATCAACCAGCTGCCGATCAAAGCGCCGACGATGCCGACGGCCATGTCGCCAATCAGGCCGAAGCCGCTGCCCTCGACGATCTTGCCGGCGAGCCAGCCGGCAATGACACCGACAATCAGAATGACCAGAAGACCTTCGCCAGTGATGTGCATTGTGCAAACCCTTTCGCTGCCTCGTACGACCGACACATCGAGGGAATTCTCTCGCCTCCGACAATCGACCCGGTAAGCGAAGGTTCCCGACTGGCGTCATTTTGATGTGTATTCGCGGTTGCGAAAGCGCGGGCCCTCAGTCGTACCAGTGGGGCCAGTGGTGACGGGCGCGAATATGCGCGCGCCGTTGATACGCGTAGGCCCGGCGATAGGCATTGGTTTGCAGCGGCCGCGCGCCGCTATAGGGCTTGCCGTAGCTGTCGCCCTGGGCGGGTGCGTTCGGTCCGTAATTGGGAAGACTTTGTGCGAATGAGAGGGTTGTCGCGTTCACAAGTATGGCAATTGCGGCAACGAATGTTTTCACGGGTCGATCTCCATTTTCAGGAGAACCCGTCGAAAACCGATTCGTTCCTGCGTTCAGGTTCCGCCGGCGTCAGCAAAACCGCAGGCTGATGCCCTCGAGCGCGATGCCCTTCAGTTTCGTGGTCCAGGTCTCGCCCGCCTTCACCGGCAGCGCACGGGTCAATGTGCCGGTGGCAACCAGTTCGCCGGTCGCAAGCGGCGGATTGTCGAGGTCCCTCTCAAGCAGACCGGTCAGGTGACGGATCACCGACAGCGGGCCTTCGAGCACGTTCGAGCCGCAGCCGCGATCCATCAACGTGCCGTCGCAATAAAGCTCGACCTCGAATTCCGATAGAGCGCGCAGCCACTCCGCCGCGCGCGAACCGATGTTGTGACGCGGCCCGATCAGCAGCGCGCCGTGCATTGCATTCACGGCGACGCTGTCGGCCGCGGTGAATTTCCAGTCGCGGAAAACCGACTGGACGACCTCGAAACCGTGGGCAATCCACCCAATGCACTCAAGCAGTGCGGCGTCATCCATGGCCGCTGATGGCGCGGCGGCAAACCCGACAACAATTTCGGGCTCGATCTTCGGCTCGGCATAGGGCGCAACCGATAAAGGCGTGGCGAGATCATGTAGCGTGCGGTCGTAGACATAGCCCCAGTTCGGCGCGCGCACGCCGTACTCATCCCAGATACGGCTATTGGTGAATCCGGCCTTACGGCCAACCGGCCTGTATCCTTTGCCGAGGCGCATTTTGTTTGCGAGCGCGCTCACGCGATAAGCCTCTTCAAGGGCGAAAGACGGATAACGCGCCGAGAACGACGGCAGCGAACATCGGCCCTCGGAGACCACGGAAGCTTCCTGCGCGATGTCATGCAGTGTGTCGGTGGCAGCCAGCGCCATTGATGTTGGTCTCCGAAACCTGCCCCGACGATACCACCGGTTCCGCGCATGCGGACAGGGGTCGCGCCGGCTTGCTATGCTGGCGCTGCTTCTTAAGTGCCGCGGGTGAAAGCGTGAGCCAGCAGGAAATCGATGCGGTTCGTGCGTTGCTGACGTCAAAGCCGCGCCCGGTCGGCTGGAGCGAGCGGCGCCAGCGCATCGACGAGATCGGCTCGACCTGGCCCGTTGCCGACGACGTGCGGCTCGAGGAAGTCGAATTCGAGGGCGTGCCGGGCGAATGGTCGATCGTGCCCGGCAGCGATCCATCGCACGTGCTGCTGTTTTTTCACGGCGGCGGCTATTGCTCGGGCTCGATCGTCAGCCATCGCCGGATGGTGACCGAGGCCGGGCGCGCGGCGCGCATGCGCACGCTTGCGGTCAACTACGGCCTTGCGCCCGAGCATCCTTATCCCGCGGCGCACAAGGACGCGATGAAGGCGTGGCGTTTCCTGCGCATGCAGGGGATCGCGGCGCGCAATATTGCGGTTGGCGGCGACAGCGCGGGCGGCAATCTCACGATCACGCTGATCAACCGACTACGTGCGGCGGGCGAGGAACAGCCGGGCTGTGCCTGGCTTGCTTCACCATGGACCGACCTGACGATGTCGGGGGCCTCACTTGAAGCAAAAGCCACCATCGATCCGCTGATCCACAAAGCCTATCTCGAGGAGCTTGCGGACGCCTATGCGCCCGCGCCGCTCGATCGCAAGGATCCGCGGATCTCGCCGCTGTTCTCCGATCTGCGCGGCTTTTCACCGACCATCATTCAGGTAGGCTCATCCGAAACATTGATCGACGACTCCGTCCGTTTTGCGCGTGCACTGGGTCTCGCCGATGTCGACGTCACGCTGCAGGTCTGGCCGCACATGATCCATGCCTGGGCAATGTGGAACGCGCGCCTTACGGAAGGACGCGAGGCCCTGGAACGGGCTGGGGAGTTCATCCGCCGCCGGGTCCATTCGTAGCCTCAACCTCGCCACATAATGCGTGCTGAAACCGTGCGCGCCGGACGCTGCATCCGAAACATGCGCTCGTGCGGTGACGTGAAAGCCTAAATTGGAGGTTTCGTTATGCGTTTTGTATTGTGCGTCCTTATCGCGGTAGGGCTGCCGGCTTTCGCCTCGGCGGCGACGGGGCCCTTGAGCTTGTCGCAGACGCAGGCTGCCGCGGCACGCGGTGACCAGCAGGCCGCGGCTGCGCTTTCGACCACGACGAACCGCGACGCCTGTCTGAGCGGATGCGCCTCTCGGGGTCATGCGAAGGATCGATGCGTCAGCGCCTGCCGGCCGGGCCTTTGCCACCCGGGCGCCGAGCAGCCTTATTGCGTATCGAAGTAGGGTACACAGCTCGGTACGGCGGTATCCGGACAATTTGAGCCAATTTCGGCACCGGACTGAAACGGCTGTTGTTGCTTTGCCGGAAGCCACGCAAACGGCGGCATGGGCGACATGGCGAAGGCCGTGTGCCTGTTGAGCGAACAGTCGACCAAGACCATCGTCGACAAGGCGTGGGACCGCGTTTCGGTCACCAACCGAGATATGTGCGTCAAGACGGCGGGCGCGTCGTACGTGTATCTTGCGAAGTGCCTGGGGTCCGTGCAGGGGCGGTAATTACTCCGCCGCCTCGATCCGCTTCTTTCGCTTCAGCGCGGCGCGGCCCAGCACCGGCGCGAGAAACTGGCCCGTGTAGCTGCGTTTCGCTTTGGCGATATCCTCAGGCGTGCCCGCGGCGACGATTTCGCCGCCGCCGTCGCCGCCTTCGGGGCCGAGATCGATCACCCAGTCGGCCGTCTTGATGACCTCGAGATTGTGCTCGATCACCACGACGGTATTGCCGCCTTCAACCAGTTCGTGAAGGACCTCAAGCAGTTTCGCAACATCGTGGAAGTGCAGGCCTGTGGTCGGCTCATCCAATATATAAAGAGTGCGGCCGGTCGCGCGCTTTGAGAGCTCCTTGGCGAGCTTGACGCGCTGCGCCTCGCCGCCGGACAGCGTCGTCGCCTGCTGGCCAACGTGGATATAATCGAGACCGACGCGATGCAGCAGCGCCAGCACGTCGCGCACGCGCGGCACGGCCTTGAAGAATTCGAGCGCCTCTTCAACCGTCATATCAAGAACGTCGGCGATCGACTTGCCCTTGAACAGGACCTCCAGCGTCTCGCGGTTGTAGCGCTTGCCCTTGCAGACATCGCAGGTGACATAGACGTCCGGCAGGAAATGCATCTCGATCTTGATTACGCCGTCGCCCTGGCAGGCCTCGCAGCGGCCGCCCTTGACGTTGAATGAGAAGCGGCCGGGCTCGTAGCCACGCGCCTTGCTTTCAGGCAGGCCTGCGAACCACTCGCGGATCGGCGTGAAGGCGCCGGTATAGGTTGCCGGGTTCGAGCGCGGCGTGCGGCCGATCGGGGACTGGTCGATATCGATGATCTTGTCGATATGCTCGAGCCCTTCGATGCGGTCGTGCGGAGCTGGCGCGAGCGAGGCGCCGTTGAGCTTACGCGCAACCGATGCGTAAAGTGTGTCGACCAGCAACGTCGACTTGCCGCCGCCTGAGACGCCGGTGACGCAAGTGAAAAGGCCAAGCGGAATCTCGGCAGTGATGGTCTTGAGATTGTTGCCGCGCGCGTTGACGACCTTGATCGTGCGGCGCGGATTGCGCGGCCGCCGCTCAGGGATCGGCACCGAGAGTTCACCCGAGAGGTATTTCCCGGTCCACGATTTCGGCGCATCGATCAGGTCCTGCACCTGACCTTCGGCGACAATCTCGCCACCGTGGATGCCGGCGCCCGGGCCTATATCAAGGACATGATCGGCGGTGCGGATCGCGTCCTCGTCGTGCTCGACGACAATCACGGTATTGCCGAGATCGCGCAGGCGCTTGAGCGTCTCGAGCAGGCGCGCGTTGTCGCGCTGATGCAGGCCGATCGACGGCTCGTCCAGCACGTAGAGCACGCCGGTCAGGCCCGAGCCGATCTGCGAGGCAAGCCGGATGCGCTGGCTCTCGCCGCCGGACAGCGTGCCGGACGCGCGCGACAGCGTGAGATAATCAAGCCCGACATCGACGAGGAACTTCAGCCGCTCGCGGATTTCCTTGAGCACGCGCACGCCGATTTCATTCTGCTTGGCATTGAGCTGCGCGGGCAGGGCGGTGAACCATTCGCCCGCGCGCTTCACGCTGAGATCGGCCACCTGCGCGATGTTCTGCCCCGCGATCTTGACGCAGAGCGCCTCGGGCTTGAGGCGCGCGCCATGACAGGCCTTGCAGGGCACGTCGGTGAAATATTTCTGCAGGTCCTCGCGCGCCCACTCGCTCTCGGTTTCCTTGAAGCGGCGTTCGAGATTGGTGATCACGCCTTCGAACGGCTTCTTCGTCGTGTAGCCGCGCAGGCCATCATCGTAGACGAACTTGATATCGTCCTCGCCTGATCCGTAGAGGATCGCGTCCTGCGTCTTCTTCGCCAGGTCCTTCCATTTGGTATCGAGCGTGAACTTGTAGTGTTTGGCGAGCGCGTCGAGCGTCTGGATGTAATAGGGCGATGAGGATTTCGCCCAAGGTGCGATGGCGCCCTTGCGCAAGGTCGCGTCGCGATCGGGGATCACCAGATCGGCATCGATGTGCTGTTCGACCCCGAGCCCGCCGCATTCCGGGCAGGCACCGAACGGATTGTTGAACGAGAACAGCCGCGGTTCGATTTCCGAGATTGTGAAGCCGGATTCCGGACAGGCGAATTTTTCCGAGAAGATCAGCCGCTCGGCATTGGCATTGCGGCCGCGATTGGCGGTCGCGCCGGTCGCCTTGGTGTCGGCCAGTTCGACCACGGCGAGCCCATCCGCCAGCTTCAGGCATTGCTCGAGAGAATCCGCAAGCCGCGTACCGATATCGCCGCGCACCACCAGGCGGTCGACCACAACATCGATATCGTGCGTGAACTTCTTGTCGAGCGGCTTCACCTCGCCGATCTCATAGAACGCACCGTCGACTTTCACGCGCTGGTAGCCCTTGCGCAGGAATTCGGCGAGCTCCTTCTTGTATTCGCCCTTGCGGCCACGCACGACGGGCGCCAGCACGTAAATACGCGTGCCTTCCGGCAGCGCCAATACGCGATCGACCATCTGCGACACGGTCTGGCTTTCGATCGGCAGGCCGGTCGCGGGCGAGTAGGGCACCCCGACGCGCGCCCACAACAGTCGCATGTAGTCGTAGATCTCCGTGACGGTGCCGACCGTCGAACGTGGATTTTTCGAGGTGGTCTTCTGTTCGATCGAAATTGCCGGCGACAATCCATCGATCTGGTCGACGTCCGGCTTCTGCATCATCTCGAGGAATTGCCGCGCGTAAGCCGAGAGCGACTCCACGTATCGGCGCTGGCCCTCGGCATAAATGGTGTCGAAGGCGAGCGAGGATTTGCCCGAGCCGGAGAGACCAGTGAACACGACCAGCCGGTCGCGCGGGATCGCGACGTCGATATTCTTGAGATTGTGCTCGCGCGCGCCGCGGATCGTTATCTGGCGGGCGTCGCGGAGAGCGTTGCTGGAGCGTTCGGCCATGGGATCCGCAGCACTGAGGAACGGGACATGTCGGGCAAAGTCACCCCACCGGCCCGGCAAAAAGATGCGGGGCCGCTCGGGCTTGCTGGTTGGAACGTAGTAAGAACGACCACCCTTTGCCAGCCCAGGCCCGGAATCGCAGTTGAAAAACCTTGCGGAAGGGATTAGAACATATCGGGAACGGAACCACAAGGCGCCGTTCGGGGCAGCTCACCGGCGTGTGGCCTAAAGCCCTGTGGATTAGGGGCAACGCGCTTGCCGCCCCCTTTGTGACGCCAATTCGCGAGGTCTAGGGTGGGTTTGTTTTTCATCGGGACGCGTGCGGCACGCGGTCCTCAAACGGCGAGCGCCCAGCGGCTTCGGTTGAAGCGGCACGCGCTGATCGCCACGCGGAGAGCATCATGGCAGGCAGCGTCAACAAGGTCATTCTCGTCGGCAATCTGGGCGCTGATCCGGAAGTCCGTCGCACCCAGGACGGGCGTCCAATCGTCAATCTGAGGGTGGCCACCTCAGAGACCTGGCGCGACAAGAACAGCGGCGAGCGGCGTGAAAAGACCGAATGGCACCGCGTGGTGATCTTCAGCGAAGGGCTCGCCAAGATCGCCGAGCAGTACCTGAAGAAGGGCTCGAAGGTTTACCTCGAAGGTGCTCTGCAGACACGCAAATGGCAGGACAAGGATGGCCAGGATCGCTACTCGACCGAGGTCGTGCTGCAAGGCTTCAACTCGGCGCTGACCATGCTCGACCGTGCAGGCGGTGGCGCCGGCGCCGATAACGGCGATTTCGGCTCGGCCGGCCCGACGGCGTCGCGCGAGCGCAGGCCGGCAATGGCGGGCGCAGGCGGCAAGCAAGACGACATGGACGACGAGATTCCGTTCTGATCTCCCGGTCCCGCGATCTAAGCAAATGGTCGCTTTACACGGTTTTTATTCTCGAGCAGCAACGTACACGAGGATTAGCCGGTCAGTGCGGCGCGCACGCCGTCGACGTATTGCACAACGAGCGCCGCGGGCAGAACTCCGAACAGTCGTGAAGCGACGATATTGGCGGTGACGCCGAGCCGCTTGGCGATTTGCGCCGCGAGTGCAAAGACAACAAAGCAAAGCACTAGAACAATCGTGATAACGGCGAGCAAAATCGCAAGCCGCATGGTGTCGCCTTCGCTGGGGCTCGCCAGCAGGATGGTCGCAGTGACCACGCCAGGTCCGGCCATCAATGGAATGGCGAGCGGAAAGGCGGCGATATTGCGCAGGCGCTCTTCGACCGCCTGCTGCGACTGGCGCCCGGTGCGCACGCCGAACACCATTTCGGATGCGATCGAGAACAACAGTAATCCGGCGGCGATGCGGAAGGCGGGCAAACCGATCGAGCGCGTACGCAACAGCCAGTCGCCGACCAGCACGCCCCCGACAAGGATTGCTGCCGCGATCAGCTCGCGTGCAGCGCCACGCTGCGCCGCGCGTGTTGCGGCAAGCCAGGCGTGATCGGGAGATAGGAGGGGACGAGGCCGATCGGGTCGACCACGACAAGCAAAGGGACGAGCGCGGAGATCAGAAAGTCGAGCGGCATACGTGTCGCTCACGGTACTTGTTTGCGGCGATTCTGGCGCGGCAAAAAGGCACGCGATGGGAACCTTAGCACCGCATATAACATATTGAAATATTGGGTAATATTAGCCTGTATAGGATGGCATTTCGGTTGGCAAAGCTCACCTGAATCAGTTAGAAAACCGCAACTAAAAATTCCACGCAGGACGTTGTCTTGGCCGATACCGAACCTCCGAAATCGGGGGACGCACCGCCTTCAGATGTGCGCCCGGTTTCCATCACCGAGGAGATGAAGCGCAGCTATCTCGATTACGCGATGAGCGTAATCGTCTCGCGTGCGCTGCCCGATGCGCGGGACGGCCTGAAGCCGGTGCATCGGCGCATTCTCCATTCGATGAACGAGCAGGGCCACACGCCCGATAAGAAATACGTCAAATCAGCGCGTGTGGTCGGCGACGTGATGGGCAAATATCATCCGCACGGCGACCAGGCGATCTATGACGCACTGGTCCGCATGGCGCAGGATTTTTCCATGCGCCTGATGCTGATCGACGGGCAAGGCAATTTCGGTTCGGTCGACGGCGATCCTCCGGCGGCGATGCGCTACACCGAATGCCGGCTGGCGCGGCCGGCCATGGCGCTGCTCGACGACATCGACAAGGACACCGTCGACTTCCAGGAGAACTACGACGGTTCCGAGAAAGAACCGGTCGTCTTGCCGGCGCGCTTTCCGAATTTGCTCGTCAATGGTGCGGGCGGCATCGCCGTCGGCATGGCGACCAATATTCCGCCGCACAATCTCGGGGAAGTCATCGATGCGGCGATCGCGCTAATCGACAATCCGGCGCTGACCATCGATGACCTGATCAAGATCGTGCCCGGTCCCGATTTCCCGACTGGCGGCATTATCCTCGGCCGTGACGGCATCCGCTCGGCCTACAAGGATGGCCGCGGTTCAATCGTCATGCGCGGCAAGGTCGAGACGGAAACCATCCGCAAAGAACGCGAAGCCTTCATCATTACGGAAATTCCGTATCAGGTGAACAAGGCGGCGATGGTCGAGCGCATCGCGGAGTTGGTCCGCGAGAAGAAAATCGATGGCGTGGCCGACTTGCGCGACGAAAGCGACCGCCAGGGCTACCGCGTCGTGGTCGAACTCAAGCGCGAGGCTGTGCCCGACGTCGTTTTGAACCAGCTCTATCGCTTCACCCCGCTGCAATCGTCATTCAGCGCCAACATCGTGGCGCTGGACGGTGGGCGGCCGCTGGTGATGACGCTGAAGGATTTGCTCACATCCTTCATCGTCTTCCGTGAAGAGGTCGTCTCGCGGCGCACTAAGCATCTGCTCGGCAAGGCGCGCGACCGTGCCCATGTCCTGGTCGGCCTTGCCATCGCCGTCGCGAATATCGATGAGGTGATCAAGCTCATCCGAGCCGCGAAAAATCCGGAGGAAGCGCGCGAAGCCCTGATGAAGCGCGACTGGCCGGCCAAGGACGTCGCGTCGATGGTGACGTTGATCGATGATCCGCGCCACAAGGTGACGCCGAAAGGCACGGCAAAGCTGTCCGCCGAACAGGCCAAGGCCATTCTCGATCTACGCCTGCAACGGCTGACCGCGCTCGGTCGCGACGAGATCAAGCAAGAGCTCGACAAGCTTGCCGCGGAGATCGCCGACTATCTCGAGGTTCTGCGCTCGCGTTCGCGCATCCAGTCGATCATCAAGAAAGAGCTGGCGGACGTTAAGAAGGAATTCGCGACGCCCCGCCGCACGGTGATCGCGGAAGCGGCCGGTCACGTAGAAGAAGAAGACCTGATTACGCGCGAGGAAATGGTCGTCACCGTCTCGCACCAGGGCTACATCAAGCGCGTACCGCTCTCGACCTATCGCGCGCAGCGGCGCGGCGGCAAAGGCCGCGGCGGGATGCAGGTGCGTGAGGAAGATTTCGTTTCACGCCTGTTCGTCGCCTCGACGCACGCGCCGGTTCTGTATTTCTCGTCGCGCGGCAAGGTTTACAAAGAGAAGGTTTGGCGGTTGCCGATTGCCGCGCCACAGGCGCGTGGGAAGGCGTTGATCAATATTCTGCCGCTGCAGCAGGGCGAGACGATCACCACCATCATGCCGTTGCCTGAGGACGAGGCGTCCTGGGCTCAGCTCGACGTGATGTTCGCCACCACCAGCGGCACGGTCCGCCGCAACAAGCTGTCCGATTTCGTCGACGTTCGGCCGTCCGGCATCATCGCCATGAAGCTGGAAAACGGCGAGTCGATCGTCGACGTGCAGATCTGCACCGAGAAGGACGACGTCCTCCTGACCGCCAATGGCGGCCAGTGCATCCGTTTTGCCGTTCCCGAGGTGCGCGTGTTCCAGGGCCGTACGTCACGCGGCGTTCGCGGTATTTCGCTGGCCGAGAAAGATCACGTGATCTCGCTGTCGATCCTGCAGCACATCGTTGTTACCGCCGAGGAGCGCGCGGCCTACCTCAAGCGCGCGAGTGCAATTCGCAGAGGAACCGCGGCCGAGGAGGAGACTGGTACCGACGCCGAAGAGGCGGTTGGAGCCATCGAACTCGGCGAGAAGCGCTATGTCGAACTCTCCGCGGCCGAGCAATTTGTGCTGACGGTGTCCGAACGCGGCTTTGGCAAACGCTCCTCGTCCTACGAATACCGAACGACCGGCCGTGGCGGCAAAGGCATCGTCGCGATGGCACTGACCAAAAAGACCGGCAAGATCGTCGGGTCGTTCCCGGTGGAAGAAGCCGATCAGGTGATGCTGGTGACCGATGGCGGCAAGCTCATTCGCACGCCAGTCGCAGGCATCCGCATCGCCGGACGCTCGACCCAGGGGGTGATCGTGCTCAACACCGCTGAGGATGAGAAGGTCGTGTCGCTCGAGCGCCTGAGCGAAGAAGAGGGCGACAACGGGAGCGACAACGGCGAGTGAGACTTTCGTCATGGGCGGGCTTGTCCCGGCTACCTCGATCCCGAAGGCAATGTCGTGCGAACGTAAGCGGGATCGCCGGGACTAGCCCGGCGATTACAGGCCAGACCCTCTGCCATGAACTACCACCTCTTCTCCGCTTTCCTGCTCATCACATTCATTCTCGTCATCGTCCCGGGCCCGATCGTCACTTTGGTGATCTCGACGGGGGCCACGCGCGGCATCCGCGCGGCGTTGATGACGGTACTGGGCTCCACGCTTGGGAACGCAGTGCTGATCACAGCCATTGCACTCGGCCTGAACTGGATTCTGCGGACTTCGGCGGAAGTTTTTGAAATCCTTCGCTGGACAGGGGCGGCCTATCTGGTCTGGCTCGGTATCCAGGCCTGGCGTCATGCCGGGGAACAGGGAAAGGTCGCGCCGCCACGCCATCGCGTCTACGTTTCCCGTGGCTTCCTGGTGGCCATGACCAATCCCAAGACCATCGCGTTCTTTACGGCGTTCCTGCCGCAGTTCGTCGATCCGCAGCTGCCCGTTGGCCACCAGCTTGCAGTGATGTGCACCGTTTCCGTCGCGATGGCGGCCGTCACGGATGCGGGCTGGGCCGTTGCCGCAGGCGCCGGGCGCGCCCTGTTTCTCAAGCAGGCGCCGGCACGATGGCTGGGCCGGCTATCGGGCATTGTTTTGATCGGCGGTGGGGTCTGGCTATCGCTCGCGCGCCGCTCGAGCTAGGTCCGGGTCATGACTTCGGCACGGCACGGTCGCGCGTTGGGGCGCGGTGGCGAGGTACTTCTGCAGCACGCCCATGAAGTCCCAGATATCCCTATTCAGCTGCGTCATGCTGTGAATGGCGTTTTGCAGTTCGTGGATTCTGGCGTCATCCATGGGACGCACGACGCCTAGCTGAAGGCGACCCTTCACCTCCTGCATACGGTTCGTGTGCGTGATCTCGCCCCGCTCGTCGAGCACATACATGCAGTGGTTGAATTCGTCGCGCATGCGCGTGCTGTCGTTGAATCGCTCGACGATGTCGTCGAGCTACTTTTCAACCTGCTCGTCTGCACCTCGTCCCGCAATACCTTTGGAATGGGGATAGATGACCTTCGTATAATACCCAATCCACGGGCGGCGGTTAGCCTGAGTTGGTTAAGCTAAGTCCCTTTGCGTTTCTGTTCGGAGTGCGCCGGTGGTTCCCCTCCACCGGCGCACTGTTTTGTTGA
>Ga0182036_10000265_pt1 | contig 23317 bp, 21 predicted proteins | sample sta12Cox44000080_FD_125966 | JGI IMG/M metagenome (GOLD analysis project Ga0182036, IMG submission 125966) | Lab enrichment of tropical soil microbial communities from Luquillo Experimental Forest, Puerto Rico - statoxic.12C.oxic.44.000.080 | ecosystem: Environmental > Terrestrial > Soil >...
CGTCAAGGCGGGGCGGCCACCCGGTGCCGGACGCGCGCGGTGATGCGCGTGACGGTGGTATCAATGGGGAGGATGCTCGACGACGCGCATACTGAGAAGCGGATCTACTGATTTGCACCCCGGAGAGGGCCGCCCGCGATGAGTATCACACCCGGTCACAGCGAATCCGGTCCCAAGCGGTTCGCCCACTACACCGGCACGTCACCGCAGACGGGGCCGACCCAGCGCCTCACCCCGTTCGGGCCACCGCCCGCTGCGCCCACGCGCGACCGACGAACGCGACGCACCGTCGATCTGCCGCTGGCCACGCACCGCGCCCTCGACGTCTGGCAGCGAGAGGCCGCCGACCGCATCGGCGTGGCCCGCGTCACTGGACAAGAGGTCCTTACGGCACTCATCGACCAACTGCTGGCCGACCCCAAACTGTCCGCCCAAATCACCCGCAGCATCCAGGCGCGGCGCTAACCCGGTTGCGCGAGCGCCGCGAGGCGCTAGTCGATCTCCATCTCGCGCAGCTCGCGCTTGAGGATCTTGCCGGTGGGGTTACGCGGCAGCTCCTCCAGGAAGATCACTTCCCGGGGCACCTTGTAGCGGGCCAGATGGTCGCGCACGTAGTGCTTCACGGTGTCCTCGTCGAGATCGGCCTGGTCCTTTTTGACCACGAAGGCGCGCAGCCGGGCGCCCCACTCCTTGTCATCAACGCCGATGGCGGTGGCCTCGACGACATCGGGATGCCCGCTGATCAGATCCTCCACCTCGGCGGGGAAGACGTTTTCGCCACCGGAGACGATCATCTCGTCGTCGCGACCGCTGACATACAGCAAGCCGTGTTCGTCGAAGTAGCCGACGTCGCCCGATGACAACAGTCCGTCGATGATCTGTTTGCCGCCCCCGCCGGTATAGCCCTCGAACGGGAACGCGTTGCCGACGAAAATCCGGCCGACCTCACCCTGGGGCAGCTCGTTGCCGTTGTCGTCCAGGATCTTGACCTTGACGCCCTTGACCACCGGGCCGACCGTCGCCGCATTCTTTTCCAGGTCGTTGGGGCCGGCGATGGTGGCGAACGCGATCTCGGTCGAGCCGTACATGTTGTAAATGACGGGACCGAGGTCTTTGAGCGCGCGGCTGGCCAGCTCGGCGCCCAGCTGCGATCCGGATACGAACACGATCTTCAGGCTGGACAGATCGGGCTTTTTCTCCATCTTCTCGATCGCGTCGAGAATCCGCGACAGCATCACCGGCACCACGACCATGGCGGTCACCTTGTGCTTCTCGATGTCTTCCAGCACCAGCGGCGGCTTGAACTTCCGACGCAGCACCAGCGTGGAACCCAGAAACATTGCCATGGTCCCGTGCAGATAGCCCAGCGCGTGGAACATCGGCGCCGGCAGCGACGTCACCTCGCCAGCCTTGAATGGAACGTGCGACAAGATGCCGCCGACCGGCGCCAGCGTCGGCGGGGTGCTGCGGTTCGCGCCCTTCGGAGTGCCGGTGGTCCCGCTGGTCAGGATGATGATCGACGCGTGCCTGCTCGCCTTCGGAGCGGGGGCCTTGCTGCTGCGTGCGATCAGGTCGGCCAGCGTCTCGTCGGTGCTGCCCGACGGCTCGTCGGCGTCGGGGTTGACGCCGAGCGCACGCAGCTTGCCCAACGGCGGCTCGGCTTTGCTGACGGCCTTGGTGTATTCGTCGTCGTAAATGATCAGCTTGGCGCCCTCGCGCTCCGACACCTCTTTGATCTGCGGGCCGGAGAACTCGCTGTTGAGCAGGATGATGCGGGCACCGACCCGGGCGGCGCCGAAGTTGGCGATCAGGAACCAGCGATGGTTGCGGGCCAGGATGGCGACGCCGTCGCCGCCCTTGACACCCTTGTCGATCAGCCCGTTGGCCACCGCGTGCGCGGCCTCGTCGAGCTCCTTGTTGGAGAATTCGCCCTCTTCATCGATGCACGCCGCGCGGTTAGGGTCACGCCTGGCGTTGACCGACGGCAGCATGCCGAACTCGCCCCACCTGTAGATATCGGCGGCCATCGCGGCGTAGTTCTGCGGCGGCTCGATCCGGAATGCACCCGCCTCGAATATCTTGCGCACGTAGTGCAATTCGGCATTGCCGCGTTCGAAGTACTGCTGGAGTTTGGCCACGGTCTGCCCGGGCAGGCCAATCAGATTAGGCATAACTTCACCCTATGTGACGTAGGTCGCAAAGCGGCCGGAAGGTTGTTCGTAACTACCATGTACCCATGACCGGCCCGGTGTCACTGGAGATGGCCGGACGCCAGGTCACCATCACCCATCCGGACAAAGTGGTCTTCCCCGGGCAGGCTGGTCGACCTAGTCATACCAAGCTTGACCTGGTCCATTACTACCTGTCCGTCGCCGACGGGGCGCTGCGTGGTGTGACCGGCCGGCCGATGATTCTCAAGCGCTTCGTCAAGGGCATCGCACAAGAAGCCGTCTTCCAGAAGCGGGCTCCCACCAAACGGCCGGACTGGATCGACGTTGCCGAACTGCATTACGCGCGGGGCACCTCCGCGGCGGAAGCCGTCATCCATGACGCCGCCGGACTGGCGTGGGTGATCAACCTGGGCTGCGTCGACCTCAACCCGCACCCGGTGCTGGCAGACGACCTCGATCACCCCGACGAACTGCGGGTCGACCTGGATCCGATGCCCGGGGTCGCGTGGCAACGGATCGTCGACGTCGCGTTGGTCGCCCGCGAGGTTCTCGAGGACTACGGCCTTGTCGCGTGGCCGAAGACGTCGGGGTCCCGGGGCTTTCACATCTATGCCCGGATCGCCCGGCGCTGGGGGTTTCGTCAGGTGCGGCTGGCCGCGCAGACCGTTGCCCGCGAGGTCGAGCGGCGCGTGCCCGACGCGGCGACCAGCCGCTGGTGGAAGGAAGAACGCGAGGGAGTGTTCGTCGACTTCAACCAGAACGCCAAGGACCGCACCGTCGCGTCGGCCTACTCGGTGCGGGCAACCCCGGATGCCCGGGTGTCGACGCCGCTGCACTGGGACGAGGTCGCCGACTGTAAACCCGAGGCCTTCACCATCGACACCGTCCCCGGCCGGTTCGCCGAAATGGGCGATCCGTGGGCGGGGATGGATGACGCAGTAGGCGAGCTTGATCGGCTGCTGATGCTGGCCGAAGAAATGGGCCCTCCGGATAAGGCCCCGGCAGGGGCGAAAAACACCGCCCGGCGCGGCGACGGCAGGCGGCAGTCCTCGAAGCCGCTCATCGAGATCGCCCGCACCAGGACCAAGGACGAGGCGTTGGCCGCGCTGGACACCTGGCGTGGCCGCTACCCCGCCGCGGCCGGCCTCCTGCGGCCGGCCGATGTCCTGGTCGACGGGATGCGCGGGCCGAGTTCGATCTGGTACCGGATCCGGATCAACCTGCAGCACGTGCCCCCCGACCAGCGCCCTCCGCAGGAAGAGCTGATCGCCGACTACAGCCCCTGGCCCGGGGCCTTAGGCCAGAGGCGTGACTCCTCAGCCTAATAAAGGGGCGAATGGTGTCCGCCCTGTCGGTGGCAGCGAACGGGCGGTGTGTGGACCTTGCCGGCGGGTAGTGTTAGCGACCGTGGTAGGCGGCGAACAGCGCCCTAAGCCAACCCGCGGAGCGTGGGCCGAGGAGTTAGAAGACCCGAGCACTCGGCTGGTGTATCTGATTCAGTGAGCCATTGGCGGCCCGGGCAGTTTCATTCCCCACTCGCGGATAGCGCTTTTGGAAAGGGAGTCCGGGTGACTGATGCGGGGTGGCAGTTCTGGGTCGACCGGGGCGGCACGTTCACTGACATCGTCGCGCGCCGGCCCGACGGACGCTTGGTGACGTACAAGCTGCTTTCGGAGAATCCGGCGCGCTACCGCGACGCGGCGGTCGCGGGAATCCGCGCGCTGCTCGGGATCACGGAGGACGTGCCCGTTCCGGTCGCGAGAGTCGACGCGGTGCGGATGGGCACCACCGTCGCGACCAATGCGTTGCTGGAGCGCAAGGGGGAGCGCACCCTGCTGGTGATCACTCGGGGTTTCGGCGACGCACTGCGCATCGCATACCAGAACCGTCCCCGCATCTTCGAGCGGCACATCGTGTTGCCGGAGATGCTCTATGAGCGGGTCGTCGAGGTCGACGAGCGGATCACGGCCGACGGCACGGTGCTGCAGGCACCCGACATCGAGGCGTTGGGCGCGAAAATGCAGCAAGCCCACGCCGATGGGATCCGCGCAGTAGCCGTCGCGTGCGTGCACAGTTACCTGTACCCGGCACACGAACGAATGATTGGCAAGCTGGCCGAGCAGATCGGCTTCGGCCACATCTCGCTGTCGTCCGAGGTCAGCCCGCTGATGAAGCTGGTCCCACGCGGGGACACCACTGTCGTCGACGCGTACTTGTCACCGGTGCTGCGCCGCTACGTCAACTCGGTGGCAGACCAGATGCGGGGCGTGCGCCTGATGTTCATGCAGTCCAACGGAGGCCTCGCCGAGGCGCGGCACTTCCGCGGCAAGGACGCGATTCTGTCCGGCCCGGCCGGCGGCATCGTCGGCATGGTGCGGATGTCGGCGCTGGCCGGGTTCGATCACGTCATCGGTTTCGACATGGGCGGCACCTCCACCGATGTTTCGCACTATGCCGGCGAGTACGAGCGGGTGTTCACCACGCAGGTGGCGGGAGTTCGGTTGCGGGCTCCGATGCTGGCTATCCACACCGTGGCGGCCGGCGGTGGGTCGATCCTGCATTTCGACGGCAGTCGCTACCGGGTGGGCCCGGACTCCGCGGGTGCCGACCCAGGCCCGGCTTGCTACCGCGGGGGTGGTTCGCTCACCCTCACCGACGCCAACTTGATGCTGGGTCGCATCCAGCCGGCGCACTTCCCGGCCGTGTTCGGTCCCGGCGGCGATCAGCCACTGGATGACCAGATCGTGCGGAGCGGCTTCACCAGCTTGGCCGCCGATATCCGCGCGCAAACCGGTGATGACCGGCCCCCTGAGCAAGTCGCCGAAGGGTTTTTGCAGATCGCGGTGACCAATATGGCCAACGCGGTCAAGAAGATCTCCGTCCAACAGGGACACGACGTCACCCGCTACGTACTGACCACATTCGGCGGCGCCGGCGGGCAGCACGCGTGCGCGGTTGCCGATGCACTCGGTATCTCCACGGTGCTCATCCCGCCGATGGCCGGTGTGCTCTCCGCATTGGGGATCGGCCTTGCCGACACGACGGCGATGCGGGAGCAGTCCGTCGAGATCCGGCTCGAATCCGCCGCCCTGGAGAGGTTGGCCGCGGTCGCGCATTCCCTCGAGCAGACGGCTCGTACCGAGCTGCTGGACGAGGGCATCCCGGCCGAGCGGATCCGAGTCGTTCGCCGAGTGCATCTTCGCTACGACGGAACCGACACCTTGATCCCGGTTGAACTGGCCGGGCTCGAGGCGATGACCGCGGCGTTTCGGGCGGCCCACCGCGCGATGTACTCGTTCCTGATGGACCGTCCGCTGATCGCCGGCGCGGTGGCGGTTGAGGCGATCGGACTCACCGACCAACCCGACCTCTCGCACCTGGGCGATCAGGTCCACAACGACGTCGGCGCGGTGGGTTCCGTACGGCTCTACTCCGCCGGCTCGTGGCGCGACGCCCCGCTGCATCACCGGGACCGGATGCGACCGACCGGCACCGTGACCGGCCCGGCGATCATCGCCGAGGCCAACGCCACCACCGTCGTCGACGACGGCTGGTGCGCCGCCATGACCTCCTCCGGGCATCTGCTCGTGGAGCGGGTGGCCGCACCCGATCAATCCGCCGCGGGCACCGAGGCCGACCCCGTGCTGCTGGAGATCTTCAACAACCTGTTCATGGCGATCGCCGAGCAGATGGGGGCGCGGCTGGAAGCTACCGCCCAGTCGGTGAACATCCGTGAGCGGCTGGACTTTTCGTGCGCACTGTTCGACCCCGACGGCAATCTCGTCGCCAACGCACCGCACATCCCGGTGCACCTCGGCTCAATGGGCACCAGCGTCAAAGAAGTGATTCACCGCCGCGCCGGCGGACTGAAGCCGGGCGACGTGTACGCGGTCAACGACCCCTACCATGGCGGCACCCACCTGCCGGACATCACCGTGATCACCCCGGTCTTCGACACCGGCGACGAGCACGTCCTGTTCTACGTAGCCTCTCGCGGACACCATGCTGAAATCGGCGGCATCACCCCGGGCTCCATGCCCGCGAGCAGCCGCACAGTCCATGAAGAAGGCGTGCTCTTCGACAACTGGCTACTCGCGGAAAACGAGCAGTTCCGCGAAGCCGAAACCCGGCGCCTACTCACCGAAGCACCGTTCGGTTCGCGCAATCCCGACGCCAACCTCGCCGATCTGCGCGCCCAGATCGCCGCCAACCAGAAGGGCGTCGACGAGGTCGGCAAGATGATCGACCACTTCGGTCTGGACGTGGTGCAGGCCTACATGCGCCATGTCCAGGACAATGCCGAGGAGGCGGTCCGTCGCGTCATCGATCGGCTCGACGACGGCGAATACCGCTACCGCATGGACTCCGGTGCCACGATCGCTGTCCGCGTCACCGTCGACCGCGCCACCCGCAGTGCAACCATCGATTTCACGGGAACCTCGCCCCAGCTGGACACGAACTTCAACGCGCCATCCTCGGTCGCGATGGCCGCAGTGCTTTACACATTCCGGACCCTGGTCGCCGACGATATCCCGCTCAACGACGGTTGCCTGCGCCCGCTGCGCATCGTTGTCCCGGAGGGTTCGATGCTCGCGCCGACCTATCCGGCCGCGGTTGTCGCAGGCAACGTCGAAACCTCGCAGGCGATCACAGGCGCGCTGTTCGCCGCGCTGCGTGTGCAGGCCGAAGGCTCCGGGACGATGAACAACGTCACCTTCGGCAACGAACGACACCAGTACTACGAAACCTTGGGGTCCGGCTCCGGGGCTGGTGACGGGTTCGACGGAGCGTCCGTTGTGCAGACCCACATGACGAATTCCCGGCTCACCGATCCCGAAGTGCTCGAGTGGCGTTACCCGGTGCTACTGCGCGAGTTCGCCATTCGGCACGGCAGCGGTGGCGCCGGTCGCTGGCATGGGGGTAATGGGGCCGTCCGTCGCATCGAGTTCACCGAGCCGATGACGGTCAGCACGCTGTCCGGTCATCGCAGAGTTCCGCCCTATGGCATGGCCGGCGGCTCACCCGGGGAGCTGGGACGCAACCGAGTGGAGCGCGCCGACGGCAGCACAGCCGAGTTGGCCGGCTGCGACTCGACGGAAGTCGAGCGCGGCGACACACTCGTGATCGAAACCCCCGGCGGCGGCGGATACGGTACATCCCGCTGATGTCCCGTGCCGCCAGCGGGGTGCATGCGCGACAATCGCGGTATGCAGGCGACTGACCAGCAACTGGGGCTGCGGGAACGCAAAAAGATCAAGACCCGACAGGCCATCAGACGCGAGGCGTTCCGCCTTTTCGACGCCAACGGCTACGCCGCCACCACGATCGAAGAGATCGCCGACGCCGCCGAGGTGTCACCCAGCACCTTTTTCCGGTACTTCCCGTCCAAGGAGTCGCTGCTGCTCGCCGACGACCTGGACCCGCTGATACTGGCGGCCTTCAAGGCGCAGCCGGCCGACCTTTCGCCGAGCCAGGCCATCCGCCGGGCCTATGAGACGACCATGGCCGGCCTGCCACCAGAGCAGTTGGAGTTCGAAAACACCCGGCAGCGGCTGATCTTCGCGATACCCGAACTCAAGGCCGCGCTCTACGACGAGTATTACCGCACCGTCAGCGTCATGGCCGCGGCGATCGGCGACCGAATCGGCCGTCCCGCAACCGATTTCGAGGTCCGGGTGTTTGTCGGCGCGATGGTCGGTGCCATGATGGCGGCCTACGACAGCGCGCCGAAAACGGCCGACACGGTCTATCGGGCCCTGGACTTTCTGGACGCCGGCATGCCTCTGGGCTGAGCAGCCCAGCCGCGCCGGCGCGGGTGGAAGCGCAGAACGCGATAACCTCACGCGATGCGACAGGGATGGAGTCGACGGCGATTCTTGCAGCTCGCAGGGGCTGCGGGGGTGGTCGCGGTCGCCGGAGGAGCAGAAGCGTGCTCGTCACGCAAACCGCCGCCCGGCACCCCTGGCGGCGGCTCGGTGACAATCAACCACCTTTTCGGTCAGACCGTCATCAAGGAACCGCCCAAGCGTGTGGTCAGTGCCGGCTATACCGAGCAAGACGACCTGCTCGCGGTGGGCGTCGTGCCCATCGCCGTAACCAACTGGTTCGGCGACCAGCCGTTCGCGGTGTGGCCGTGGGCCCAGCCCAAGCTGGGCGGGGCGCAGCCGGTGGTGTTGAACCTGGACAACGGAATTCCGGTCGACCAGATCGCCGGGCTCAAGCCCGACCTGATCGTGGCCATCAATGCCGGCGTGGACGCCGACACCTATCAGAAGCTGTCGGCTATCGCCCCGACCATCCCGCAGTCGGACGGCGACGCGTTCTTCGAGCCGTGGAAGGACCAGGCCACCACCGTGGGTGACGCGGTGTTCCAGGCCGAGCAGATGAAGTCGTTGATCGGAGCCGTCGAAAAGGGTTTCACCGCAGTCGGCCAAAAGAATCCGCAGTGGCAGGGCAAGAAGGCGTTGCTGATGCAGGGCAGACTCTGGCAGGGCACCGTGGTAGCGACCATGTCGGGCTGGCGGACCGACTTCCTGAACGAGATGGGTCTGGTCATCGCCGACAGCATCAAGCCCTTCGGCGGCGATCACCGCGCCGTCATCCCACGCGACCAGATCAAAGCGGTGCTTGATTCCGCGGACGTGGTGATCTGGACGACCGAGAGCCCCGACGACCAAAAGGCCCTATTGGCCGACCCCGAGGTGGCGGGCACGGCGGCGACCGCCCAGAACCGCCACATCTTCACCACCAAGGACCAGGCCGGCGCGATCGCCTTCTCGTCACCGCTGAGCTACCCGTTGGTCGCCGACCAGCTACCACCGCTGATCGGCAAGATCTTGGGTTAGATCCCCCCGAAACCCCGGCCTGTTTGAGCGTTCGCTAAGGCACCTCTGGCAGTGTTCGAAAATCCTCGGGCATCCCCTCGCTCGGGCCCCGATTCCGGGGTTACCGTCGAGTAATGAGCGTGACGGACCTAACCAGCGACCGGTCCAGGGGCCTGGCGACCGACCTGGTCGGCAATACCGTCCTGGACTACGGCGACCAAGCCCTGATGCTGCAATGTGGCAGCACCGCTGAGGTATTGGCCTGGGTCGACGCGTTACGTGGGGCGGCGCTACCCGGTGTGGGCGACGTCGTACCCGCCGCCCGCACGGTGCTGGTGAGGCTCGAAAATCCCCGTTTTCAGGGCGTCACCCGTCAGCGGCTGCGCAGGATGCGGGTCCCCACCGATGTCGAGGCCCCGGCGGATCGCAGCGCCGATGTGGTGATCGACGTCGTCTACGACGGCCCCGACCTCGCCGACGTCGCCAACCACACCGGGCTGACCACGGCGCAGGTGATCCACGCCCACACCGCCACCATGTGGCGGGCCGGATTCAGCGGGTTCGCACCGGGTTTCTCGTATCTGGTCGACGGCGACGAACGACTGCGAGTGCCGCGCCGGTCGGAGCCGCGGACCTCGGTGCCGGCCGGCTCCGTCGCGCTCGCCGGCGAATTCAGCGCGGTATATCCGCGTCAATCGCCCGGTAGCTGGCAACTCATCGGCCACACCGACGCCGTCCTCTGGGATCTCGAGCGGCCCGATCCGGCGTTGCTGATGCAGGGCATGTGGGTTCAGTTCCGGGCCGTGTGACCAAGGAGATAGCCGTGACCACCTTGGAGATTCTGCGTACCGGACCGTTCGCCGTCGTCCAGGACCTCGGCCGGCCTGGCCTGGCGCACCTCGGAGTCAGCCGATCCGGGGCCGCCGACCGCCGCGCCCACAAGCTGGCCAACCGGCTGGTCGCCAACCCCGACGACCGCGCCACCATCGAAGTGACGTTCGGGGGCTTCTGCGCCCGAGTCCGCGGCGGCGACGCCGATATCGCGGTGACGGGCGCCGACACCGACCCCGCCGTGAACGGAATCGAGTTCGGCACCAACAGCATTCACCATGTCCGCGACGGCCAGGTGATCACTTTGGGCGCCCCGCGAGCCGGACTGCGGACCTATCTGGCCGTTCGCGGCGGCATCTGTGTGGAGCCGGTGCTGGGGTCGCGCAGCTACGACGTGATGTCGGCGATCGGCCCGTCACCGCTGCGGACCGGTGACCGGCTACCCGTGGGCCCGCACACCAACGATTACCCCGAACTCGACCAGGCCCCGGTGGCCGCCATCTCGGAGCATCTAGTGGAACTACAGGTGGTGCCCGGGCCCCATGACGACTGGTTGGTCAATCCCGACGCGTTGGTGCACACCATCTGGATGGCCTCCAACCGCAGCGACCGGGTCGGCATGAGGTTGGAGGGCCGCGCGCTGCAGCACCGCTACCCGGACCGGCAGCTGCCGAGCGAGGGGGCCACCCGCGGCGCAATCCAGGTGCCGCCCAACGGTTTACCGGTGATCCTGGGACCGGATCACCCGGTCACCGGCGGTTACCCCGTGGTTGGCGTGGTGATCGACGAGGACGTCGACAAGGTCGCCCAGGTGCGGCCGGGCCAATACGTGCGGCTGCACTGGGCACGACCTCGGCACGCGCTGGCGGGCGGGCCGCAGGCGAGTTCTGTGGGCTGGCCGTTCTCTTAGAACAGGCAAGCACCGGCCGCCGGCCGGGGCTGGTAGACAGGGACTGTGCACGCCCAGGTACACACCGCCCGCCTGGTCCACACCTCCGATCTCGACGGCGAGACTCGGCAGCGCGTCTGGCAGATGGTCACCGACGCGTTCGCCGGGGATTTCACCGAGAACGACTGGGAGCATTCACTGGGCGGCATGCACGCCCTGATCTGGCGTCACGGCGCGATCATCGCGCACGCCGCCGTGGTCCAGCGGCGGCTGATGTACCACGGCGACGCGCTGCGCTGCGGTTACGTGGAAGGTGTCGCGGTACGAGAAGACTGCCGCGGCCAGGGCCTGTTACACGCGCTGATGGACGGCTGCGAGCAGGTCGTCCGCGGCGCCTACCAATTGGGCGCCCTCAGTTCGTCGGCCCGTGCCCGCAGGATGTACACGGCGCGCGGGTGGTCGCCGTGGCGCGGCCCGACGTCGGTGTTGACCCCCACCGGTCCAACGCGCACACCCGACGACGACGGCACCGTGTTCGTCCTGCCCGTCGAGATCAGCTTGGACACCTCGGCGGACTTGATGTGCGATTGGCGCGCGGGTGACGTTTGGTAGGTCGGGATCGCCGCGGGCGTAACGCCACGGCGAAAAATCCGGCGAATTCCCACCATGACGTTACGCTCGCGGAAAAAGACCATCGAATTGTATTCAAGCTCACACCAAATCCCACGGCCGCACCAAATCACCTGAAGCGCTGCGGGTTTACTTGCCGAATTGTCCCCCAGCGATTTACCAGATAACTGAGATTCAACTTACAGGCGATTTCGGCTGAATCAGGTTGACGGGCGTCGGCAACCTCGGGGTCGCGGTGATACAGCTGGTCCGCCTGCTGGCGCTTGCGATCGCGCGCGACGAAGCGCCGTACTGGGTCCCGGTCAAAAGCGTGCCGGAACCCGTGCTGCAACCCGAGCCGGCGAGAGTGTGATGACCGTCGCAACAGGGGCAATGCGTCAGCAATTGCTTGGTAACGGAACGGAAATGTCACAGGCATACACAGGTCATATGGCCGAGGCGAATTCTGCGCCGCTTACCGGCTACCGGGTTGCCGTCACGTCAGCTCGGCGTGCCGAGGAGCTGTGCGCACTGCTGAGCCGCCAGGGCGCCGAGGTCTGCAGCGCCCCAGCGATCAACATGATCGCGCTGCCCGACGACGATGAACTGCACTGCAACACAAAAGCTTTGATCGCTGAGCCGCCCGACATCCTGGTGGCGCACACCGGCATCGGCTTCCGCGGCTGGCTCGCCGCGGCCGAGGGGTGGGGGTTGGCCAACCAGCTCATCGCGGCGTTGTCGTCGGCCCGGATCGTGTCACGCGGGCCCAAGGCGACCGGCGCGTTGCGCGCCGCGGGCCTGCACGAGGAGTGGTCTCCGGAGTCCGAATCCTCACAGGAGGTGCTGGAATATCTGCTCGAATCGGGTATCTCCGGGCTCAGTGTCGCCATCCAGCTGCACGGCGCCGCCGACGCCTGGGACCCGTTCCCGGAGTTTCTCGGCGGGTTGCGCTTCGCGGGCGCCCACGTGGTGCCCATCCGGGTGTACCGGTGGAAGCCAACACCATTGGGCGGCGATTTGGATCAGCTGGTCACTGGGATCGCACGACGACAATTCGACGCGGTCACTTTCACGTCGGCGCCGGCGGCGGCCGCGGTCCTGGAGCGCGGCCGCGAGCTCAATATCGAGGACCAGCTGTTGGAAGCCCTGCGCACCGATGTGCACGCGATGTGCGTGGGTCCGGTAACTTCCAAACCGCTGATCCGAAGGGGTATCCCGACGTCGGCGCCGGAACGGATGCGGTTGGGTGCGCTGGCCCGCCACATTGCCGAGGAGCTGCCGCTGCTGGGGTCGTGCACGGTGAAGGCCGCCGGCCACGCGGTTGACATCCGCGGAACCTGCGCGCTGGTGGACGGTTCGATCAAACTGCTGTCGCCGTCCGGGATGGCGATACTGCGTGCGCTGGCACAACGACCCGGCGATGTCGTCGCGCGTAACGACCTGTTGCGGGTGCTACCCGGCAGCAGCAACGACCCGCACGCCGTCGACACGGCCGTGCTCCGGCTGCGAACGGCTTTGGGGGACAAGAACATCGTCGCGACGGTCGTCAAGCGCGGCTACCGCCTTGCCATCGATGGCAAGCCGGGTTCCCCGTGGACCTGATCCTCGCCGCGCACGGCACCCGCAGACCGGGCGGTGTCGCGATGATCGGAGACCTTGCGGCGCAGGTGAGCGCGCTTCTCGAACGCAGGGTGCAGGTTGCGTTCGTCGATGTGTTGGGACCCACACCCACCGAGGTGCTGTCTCGCGCGGCGCCCAGCGGCCGGCCCGCGATCGTGGTGCCGGCGTTCTTGTCACGCGGATATCACGTGCGCAGCGATCTGCCCGCCCATGTCGCGGCCAGCGGACACCCGAACGTGATCGTCACCCCCGCCCTGGGCCCGAGCGGGGAGGTCGCCCGCATAGTCGCCCACCAGTTGGCGCAATCCGGCTGGCGTCTGGGTGATTCGGTCGTTCTCGGGGCCGCGGGCACAACGGATTCCAGGGCGCGTGCCGACCTACACATCGCCGCGACGGCATTGTCCGCGCTGGTCGGATCGCGGGTGCGGCTGGGATTTGCGGCCACCGGCGATCCGGATGTGGACGACGCGGTCGCCGACGCTCGCCGCGACGGTGCCCGCCGCGTCGTGGTCGCCTCCTATCTGCTGGCCGACGGCCTGTTTCAAGAACGACTGCGCGCCTGCGGCGCCGACCGGGTCAGCCAACCGCTGGGTACTCATCCCGGACTGGCTGGGCTGATCGCGAACCGTTTTCGCAGGGCCGCGCCCGGGCTCGTGCCCCCAACGACGCGGCATACATCGCGTCGACCCAGCCTTCAGCGAGCTCAAGGACCCCATGTGCTGCCGAGGCGCGCCGAAGCCCGCGACGCTTGATCTTTGAGCACGCACGGGCGATCCTGACACCATGCCTCGTCGCGAAGAGCCGTCGCGTGGGCTCCTCGATCCGGTCGCGAAGATGCTGCGGTTGCCCTTCGGCACACCGGAGTTCATCGATCGAATCGTGACCGGAGGCGCCAACCAGGTGGGCCGGCGGACGTTATACATGTTGATCACCACCTGGGATGCGGCCGGCGGTGGCCCCTTCGCGGCCAGTGCGATCGCGTCCACGGGGATGGCCAAGACCGCCGAACTCGTGGAGAGCATGTTCGTCGGTCCGATCTTCGGCCCACTGTTGAAAATGCTGGGCGCCGACAAGGTCGCCGTGCGGGCGTCGCTGTGCGCCTCCCAGCTGGTCGGCCTGGGCATCATGCGCTACGGGGTGCGCTCCGAGCCGCTGCACTCGATGTCGGTGGACGCGATCGTCGACGCGATCGGCCCGACGATGCAGCGCTATCTGGTCGGTGACATCACGCGCTGATGGCCAACGGCTCAGCGAGCCGCCCGATCTGAATGTGGCCGTCGCGGGTGACACGCACCTGGTACACCGGCACCGAGACCCTTGGGTCGTCCAGGCAGGAACCGTCTTCGAGCGCGAAAGCCTGCTTCAGGAGCGGGGATTGGACCGTGGCACGGCCGCCGCGGTCGCCGACGATCCCGCGCGAAAGCACGGCCGCCCCGGAAAACGGGTCGACGTTACCGACCGCGTGCACCGACCCGTCGTCCAGCCGGAACAGCGCCGCCTGCGTGCCGTCATCGAGGAGCACTCCGACGCCACGACCCGGAATGAGGTGGTCGTACGCGCAGGCGGTCGTCCACACCTGAATGTCGTTGAGAAGTGTCATGTTTGTTCCTCTCCTGTTCACGAGCGGACCCGCGGCATGCCAATGGGCACGGGCACTTTGCGCCCGGCACGCTCTGTGAATGTCACCGTCGAGTCGACGGCATCCGGGGCGTTGACGAAGGACACGAACCGCGAAAGCTTGTCGGGATCCTCCAGCACGCCCTTCCATTCGCACTTGTAGTTCTGCACATGCCGCTCCATTGCGGCCTCGAATTCCTCGGCCAGGCCGAGCGAGTCGTCGCACACGACCTCGCGCACGTGATCCAGGCCGCCGTCGAGCGATTCGACCCACGGCGCGGTGCGTTGCAGCCGGTCGGCCGTCCGGATGTAGTACATCAGGAACCGGTCGATGTAGCGGACCAGCGTCGCGGTGTCCAGGTCACTGGCCAGCAGCTGAGCGTGCTTGGGCGTCATACCGCCATTGCCGCCGACGTAGAGGTTCCAGCCTTTGTCGGTGGCGATGACTCCCACGTCCTTGCCGCGCGCCTCGGCGCACTCCCGCGCGCAACCCGAGACGCCGAGCTTGATCTTGTGCGGCGCACGCAGGCCGCGATACCGCAGCTCCAGGTCGATGGCCAGCTGCACGGAATCCTGCTGGCCGTAGCGGCACCAGTCACTGCCCACACAGCTCTTCACCGTGCGCAAAGCCTTGCCGTAGGCATGGCCGGATTCCATGCCGCCGTCGACCAACCGCTTCCAGATCTGCGGCAACTGGTCCACCCGGGCGCCGAACATATCGATCCGCTGGCCGCCGGTGATCTTGGTGTAAAGCCCGAAGTCTTGCGCGATCTGGCCGATCAGAATGAGATGCTCCGGTCTGATGTCACCGCCGGGAACCCGCGGCACCACCGAGTAGCTGCCGTTCTTCTGAATGTTGGCCAGGAAATGGTCGTTGGAATCCTGCAGCGAGGCTTGCTCGCCGTCGAGAATGTGGTCGGCCCCGGTGGAGGCGAGAATGGAAGCGACCACGGGTTTGCATATGTCGCAACCCTTTCCGTGGCCGAAGCGCTCCAGCAGGCCCGAGAACGTCCGGATCTCGGTGGCGGAGATGATCTCGAAGAGCTCCGCCCGCGACTGGCTGAAGTGCTCGCACAACGCCTTGGACTGTTCCACGCCCTCGGCTTGCAGCAGCTGCTTGAGCAGGGGGACGCACGACCCACACGAGGTGCCGGCCGCGGTGCACGACTTGAGCGCGGGAACGTCGGCGCAACCGCCGGCGATCGCACCCTTCAGATCGCCCTTGGCGACGTTGTTGCACGAGCAGATCTGCGCCGAATCCGGCAGCGCCCCAACGCCCAGAGCCGCCGCGCCGCCGGACTGGGCCGGCGCGATCAATGCGAGCGGATCACCGGGCAGCTGGCTGCCAACCATGGGCCGCAACACCCCGTACGACGAGGCGTCGCCCACCAGCACCCCACCGAGAAGGGTTTTGGCGTCGTCGGACAGCACCAGTTTGGCGTACGTCCGGTTCACCGCGTCGTTGATGGCAACCTCGAGGCAGTTCTCGGTCACCCCCATCGCGTCGCCGAAGCTGGCAACGTCGACGCCCAGGAGTTTGAGCTTCGTCGACAGGTCGGCGTCCGGGAACTCCGCGGCGCCGTCCAGCAGCCGATCCGCGACGACCTCGGCGGAGGTGTAACCGGGCCCTACCAGGCCGTAGCACCGGCCCTCGATCGCGGCGACCTCACCGATCGCGTAGACGGCGGGATCGCTTGTCCGGCATGACAAATCGGTGAGCACGCCGCCCCGCTCGGCGCGCGCCAAGCCCGCGGCCGACGCCAGCTCGTCGCGGGGGCGGATGCCGGCCGCGAAGATCACCACGCCGGCGTCGATGATGTCGCCGTCGGTCAGGCGCACGCGCATCGAGGTCGAGCCGTCCGGATGCGCAACGGATTCGATCGCGTCGGTGCCCGTTCCCACGTGCACGGAGATGCCGAGCTCGGTGATCATTCTGGCGAGCAGGGCGCCGCCGGCCTCGTCGATCTGTTGGGCCATCAAACGCGGCATCATCTCGACGACGTGCGTCTGCAACCCGAACCGGCGCAGCGCGTTAGCGGCTTCGAGTCCCAACAGGCCGCCGCCGATGACCACCCCGCCGCCGGCTTGACCGGCGTGCAGCGTGCGCTGGGCGTCGGCGCGGATGGCGTCGAGGTCGTCGAGCGTGCGGTAGACGTGGCACGCGGGCAGGTCGTGTCCGGGCACCGGCGGGACGAAGGCGTAGGACCCGGTGGCCAGCACCAGGGCGTCGTAGCTTTGCCGTTGGCCGTCGGCGGTAACCACGGACTTTGTGCCGCGGTCGATTTCGGTGACCCGCGCATTCAGCAGCAACCGCACCCGCTCGTCACCGCCGTAGGCGTTGCCCGGCAGTGCCAGTGCTGCCCGGTCCCAGCTTTCGGTGTAGGAGGTCAAGCCAACGCGGTCGTAGGCCGCGTCGGCCTCCTCGGCCAAAACCGTGACGCGCCACGATCCCTCGGTGTCGCGCGCACGCAGCGCCTCGACGAAGCGGTGGCCCACCATGCCATGCCCGACCACCACGACGTGACGCGCAGCACGGTGTGCGCGCGCACTTTCGGATGCGGTCATGCCACGAGGGTAGGGGCGCCAAATTAAGGAAAATGCGCGAAATGTGACGCCTGCATGACGGCGCCCTCACACCTCACACGCGCCGCTGTGAAACTGTTCGCTGCGGGCGAACGCCCTGGTGGAACTTAAGCGGGGGCGACTCAAGTTTGTAGAAATAGCCGACCGGTAAGGCGCCGGTCACCAGCTAACTCACAAGAAAGCATAAGGATGCAAAGAGGAGGATCCATGAGCAACCTCGCATTGTGGTCGCGACCGGCCTGGGACACCGACCGGTGGATGCGCGACTTCTTCGGCCCCGCCGCGACGGCGGACTGGTTCAAGCCGGTGAGCACCGGTTTTAGGCCGGCCGCGGAGATCGTCAAGGACGGCGACGACGCGGTCGTCCGCCTGGAGCTGCCGGGTGTTGACGTCGAGAAAGACGTCAACGTCGAGGTAGACAAGGGCCGCTTGGTAATCCACGGCGAACACCGCGACGAGCGTGCGGAGGAGGAAAACGGCCGCACTTTGCGTGAGATCCGTTACGGATCGTTCCGCCGGTCGTTCCAGCTGCCCGCCCACGTCACTGGCGAGGCCATCAAGGCGTCGTACGACGCCGGCGTGTTGACGGTGCGCGTCAGCGGTGCATACGCCGGAACTCAGGCGCAGCGCATCGAGATCACCAAGTAATTTCGCCGAACGTTGGGTCCGGCGGGGCCACCAGCTCCGCCGGACTCTTCGCATCCCGTTATTCAAACGCCTGGGCGGCATCAATCCCGATGACCCACAACAGGTTTGTCACCTTGCGATCCAGACTTTCCCCCACCTCGGTGACCTCCGCGATGCCGAGGCTGCCGAACGCCGCGCTGGGCTGGTCCATCGAGAAGACCGCATTGCCGTCCGCGTCGGCGTAGATCAGGACCCGTAACGGCGCGTGGAGCAACGCCCTCGGATCATGGCGGAACATGGTCTCGGCGATCGTATGGTTGCCGAGCAGGTACTCCACCGCTTTCGTCGTGTGGCCGGCAAGGCGCAGCAGGGGAAGCGCATCGATCGTCGCGTAGACCATCAGGCCGTTCGGGGCGTTTTTCGCCGCCGCCGCAAGGACATCGTCCCAAGTGCCGTCGCGGTCGAGGATCTCCTGCACCGACGCCGCGTTGAACGGCGGCGCCGCTTTCTCAAATGCCGCACGAAACTCGTCGAACGACACCCCGGTGGCGACATCGATGCGGTTCATGGTGTGCGGCACCACGCGGAAATCGGCCTCGTCGGCGCTAGTGGTTGTCATTGCGATTCCTCACGATCCGATAGTTGGGTCCAGCACAATCACCCCGCGAATATCGCGGCTTTCCAGCCGCCGATGCGCCTCGGCGGCCTGGCTCAGGGGCAACACCTCGTCCACCTGGGACTTAATCTGCCCGGTCTTCAGGCCGTCCGCGAGGAAACGCAGCGCATTGCCGATCAACTCGGGCCGGTCGTAGAACACGGGAAGGTAGAAGCCAATCAGGGCTTGCGATCTCGTCATCAAGCGGCGCGGAGCGAACGGCTCGCCGGGGCCGCGAGTGGAACCGAGCAGAAGGTACCGGCCGAACGTGGCGAGCGCGTCGAAGTTCTGCTCGAACACGTCGCCGCCGATCGACTCGATCAAGACGTCGACACCGCGGCCCGAGGTCAGCTCGCGGACTTGCTGGGTCCATCCGGGCTCGTCGTAGGAGATGGCCGCGTCGGCGCCCAGCGCCATGACAAACTCGCGCCGCTCCGCGGTGCTGGCCGTACCGATGACCGGGCCCGCACCCAGTGCCTTGGCGATCTGCACCGCGAGGCTGCCGACGCCGCCCGCGGCGCCGTGCACCAGCAGCGACTCACCCGCCCGCAGCGTGGTCGAGGCCTGTAGCAGCAGGTGTGCACACGTGGCCTGGGCGGCGAAACCCGCCAGCACCACGGCGTCTGCGTCGTCGTCGACGACCGCGCACAACGCTTCCCCGGCCACGGTGAGTTGGGCGTAGGCGCCCTTCTTCATCAGCGCCACGACCCGCCGGCCCACCTGCACCGAGGTTTGGGGACCGGCCGCGACCACGGTGCCCGCGACCGCGAGGCCACCCACCTGGGGCAGTTGCACACCGCCAACGCGGGTCTCCGCCTTGTTGTAGGTGCCGAGCCGCTCGCGAATGTCGGGAAAGTTGACGCCGATCGCGGCGGTCCGGACGAGCAGCTGACCCGGGCCGGGCGTCGGATCCGGAAGGTCGAGGTATTGCAGCACTTCCGGGCCCCCGAAGCGGTCGTAGCTGATTGCTTTCATCGGCGGGCACCCCACTTGGTTCGGTGAATGAACTTGCCATCGCCAGCATATGGTTCGGTGAATGAACTCGCAAGGCGTAATATCAACGGCGTGGCCCTTCCCCGCGAGTATCCCGCCGAGAGCTGTCCCATCGCGCGGTCCCTGGAGATCGTCGGCGAACGCTGGACGTTGCTAATCATGCGCGACGCCTTCTACGGGGTGCGCCGCTTCAGCGACTTCCACGGTCACCTCGGCGTCCCGAAGGCGGTGCTGGCCGAGCGGCTGGCGTTGCTTGTGGAACACGGTGTGCTGACAAAGGATTCGGGCGAGTACAGGTTGACCCACAAGGGCGAACAGCTGTGGCCGCTGATCTGGTCGATGATTGCCTGGGGTAACGCGAACTACCTCGAGAAGCCCGACAGGCGGACGTACCGCCACGCGGACTGCGGGGGTCCGGTCGGGCCGGACCGCGTGTGCCGGAGATGCGAGCAGGTTCCCGATGTCGGCGATCTCATCGCGCACCCGCCCCGGCGACCGCGGGACCCCAATCGCGACGATCCGGTAAGCCGGGCACTGCGACGGCCACACCGGATGCTGGAGCCGATTTAGGGCCTGGTCACCCCCAGCGCGCCAGCAGCTCCTGGGCCCGGCCGGCCAGCGCGGCCTGCAAAAAGGGCCCGAAGCTGATTCGGGCGACACCCAGCGGACCGAACGATGCCGGGTCGTCCCGGTCGGGCAGCGCGATCGCGTTGATCGGCAGCGGCAACTCAGCGGCCAAGCGCCGCAACGTCTCCGGCTCGTGGCGACCGACCGGATACAGTACGTCCGCACCGGCGGCGGCGGCCTCGGTCAGCCGCGCCACGGCCCTTTCCACGCGATCCGAGTCGTCACCGTCGGACCGCAGGAACAGATCGGTGCGGGCGTTGATCACGACATGCACCCCGGCCGCGTCGGCGGCCGCCCGCAGCGCGCCAACCAATTCGGCGTGTTCGCCAGCGGATCGCAGCCGCTTGCCCTCGGAGTGCACGGTGTCCTCGATGTTGAGCCCGACGGCGCCCGCGCTCAGCAAACCCTCGATCAGGCGCGCCGCCGGCTGCCCGTACCCCGATTCGATGTCCACCGATACCGGGACGTCGACCGCGGCGGTGATTTGGGCGACGCGGGTCAGCACATCGTCGAACGACATGCCCTCGCCGTCCGGTTTGCCGATCGAGTCGGCCAGCGGGTGGCTGCCCACGGTGAGCGCGGCAAACCCGGCATCGGTGCCCAGCCGCGCCGACCATGCGTCCCACACTGTGGGCAGGATCACCGGGTTGCCCGGCTGGTGCAGCTCGAGCAGCGCGGTGGCACGCTGCGCGGCGGTTTGACCTGTCATGGGGTGTTTGCTCCCTGGGTCGCACGATGTGACCTGTCTGACATCAGGCCCGTGCTGTGGATAGTATCGAGGGCGTACTGTGATCCGTAACACCGTCTGTCCTAGGAGATCTGTTGTCGGGCCCCACTGGCACCACTGAACTCGCCGAACTTCACGACCTCACCGGCAGCCTGCGGCGGTGCGTGAGCTCCTTGAGGGCGCGATACGGCGACAGCCCGGCGATGCGTCGCATCGTCATCGACGCCGATCGGATCCTGGCCGACGTCGAATTACTCGATACCGACGTCTCCGAATTGGATCTCGCACGCGCCACCGTGCAGCAGTCTGCCGAGAAGATCGTCATTCCCGACACGCAGTACGACAGCGACTTCTGGCGCGATGTCGACGACGAGGGTGTCGGGGGTCACAAAGGCTTCTGACAACCCAAGCCCCCCGAAAAAGAGGGGGCTTCCTCTGTGTACCCTTCGACCTGACAGCCCGTTCGAAGAGGAACACTAAATTGAGCGCACCCACGGCGAACCGTCCTGCGTCCGGCGTTTTCTCACCTGGCCGCGCCCAAATAGCGCAGCGGACACTGCGCACCGACCGGTGGTGGCAGCCGCCGCTGATTACGAACATCGGGCTCTTGGCGTTCATTCTCTACGCCACCACTCGAGCGTTCCTGGGCAGCAATTACTGGGTGCCCGAATACCACTACCTGACACCGTTCTACTCACCCTGCGTCAGCGCCTCGTGCGCGCCGGGCGCGAGTCATCTTGGTGTCTGGTTCGGTCAATTCCCATGGTGGATTCCGTTGGGAGCGATGGTATTACCGTTCCTGCTCGGCTTCCGGATTACGTGCTACTACTACCGCAAAGCCTATTACCGGTCGGTGTGGCAGTCGCCGACCGGCTGTGCGGTGCCCGAGCCGCGCGCCCACTACACCGGCGAAACCCGGTTTCCACTCATCATCCAGAACAGCCACCGCTACTTCTTCTACTTCGCGGTGGTCGTCTCTCTGATCAATACTTACGACGCGATAGTGGCGTTTCATTCGCCCTCCGGCTTCGGGTTCGGTTTGGGCAACGTCATTTTGGTGGCCAATGTGCTGCTCTTGTGGGCCTACACCGTCTCGTGCCATTCGTGCCGGCACGTCACCGGCGGTCGGCTCAAGCATTTCTCCAAACACCCGGTGCGGTACTGGATTTGGACGCAGGTCAGCAAGTTGAACACGCGGCACATGATGTTCGCGTGGATCACGCTGGGAACCCTGTCACTTACCGACTTCTACATCATGTTGGTGTCCAGCGGCGCCATCACAGACTTGAGATTTGTTGGCTGAAAAGCCATTTCGCCGATTATCGAGAAAAGCTGAGCGAGGTTTCATGGTTGAGGTCGAACGGCACTCCTACGACGTGGTCGTGATCGGTGCCGGCGGCGCGGGGTTGCGCGCGGTCATCGAAGCGCGCGAGCGGGGCCTCAGGGTCGCGGTGGTGTGTAAATCCCTGTTCGGTAAAGCGCACACGGTGATGGCCGAGGGTGGTGCCGCGGCGGCCATGGGTAACGCCAACCCGAAGGACAACTGGAAGACCCACTTCGGCGACACGATGCGCGGTGGGAAGTTCCTGAACAACTGGCGGATGGCCGAGCTGCACGCCAAGGAGGCGCCGGACCGGGTCTGGGAGCTGGAGACCTACGGGGCGCTGTTCGACCGCACCAAAGACGGGAAGATCAGCCAGCGCAACTTCGGCGGGCACACCTATCCGCGGCTGGCGCATGTCGGTGACCGCACCGGCCTGGAGCTGATCCGCACGCTGCAGCAGAAGATCGTCTCGCTGCAGCAGGAGGACCACGCCGAATTCGGCGACTACGACGCGCGGATCAAGGTCTTCGCCGAATGCACGATCACCGAGCTGCTCAAGGACGGGGACGCTATCGCCGGGGCGTTCGGCTACTGGCGCGAAAGCGGCCGGTTCGTCCTGTTCGAGGCCCCCGCGGTGGTGCTGGCCACGGGCGGGATCGGCAAGTCGTTCAAGGTGACCTCGAACTCCTGGGAGTACACCGGCGACGGACATGCGCTGGCGCTGCGCGCCGGCGCGTCGCTGATCAACATGGAGTTCGTCCAGTTCCACCCGACGGGCATGGTCTGGCCGCCGAGTGTGAAAGGGATCCTGGTCACCGAGGGTGTTCGCGGTGACGGCGGGGTGCTGAAGGACTCCGACGGCAAGCGGTTCATGTTCGACTACATCCCGCCGGTGTTCAAAGGCCAGTACGCCGAAACGGAGCAAGAGGCCGACCAGTGGCTCAAGGACAACGACTCGGCCCGTCGCACCCCGGATCTGCTGCCGCGCGATGAGGTCGCGCGCGCGATCAACTCGGAGGTCAAAGCCGGCCGGGGCAGCCCGCACGGCGGGGTGTTCCTCGACATCGCGTCCCGTTTGACGCCCGAGGAGATCAAGCGGCGGCTGCCGTCGATGTATCACCAGTTCATGGAGCTGGCCGGGGTCGACATCACCAAGGAGCCGATGGAGGTCGGGCCCACCTGCCACTACGTGATGGGCGGTGTCGAGGTCGACGCGGACA